>Ga0208695_1000182_pt1 | contig 83821 bp, 66 predicted proteins | sample AD_UKC111_MetaG_FD_184449 | JGI IMG/M metagenome (GOLD analysis project Ga0208695, IMG submission 184449) | Active sludge microbial communities of municipal wastewater-treating anaerobic digesters from Hong Kong - AD_UKC111_MetaG (SPAdes)... | ecosystem: Engineered > Bioreactor > Anaerobic >... | reverse complement strand
GCGGAAACATTTATCTGATGTGGGGTTACCTGTGGCTGATAATCTCACTGGTTATTTATTTTATCATCTCAAAAACTGGCAACTACTCCGCATACTGGATTTGGTTTGCTATACCTTTAATCGGCTTTCCATCAATGGCTATAATGTTGAAAAATAAGCAAAAGCATGCTATTACCTTTGTTGAAAAGGTAATCTCAATAATTTGGATAGTATTGGGATTATGTGCACTATTGCTATCATTGTTTATGCTAATTGATTACAGCGCATTCCCTATTTTATTCGTCATGGCATTGATAATAAATGCAGGAGTTGCAATGAGTGGTTTAGTAATTAAATTTAAACCTATTGCAATAGCTGGAATTATTGGTATTTTCTTAAGTTTTATATTATTGCTAATTACTGGATTAGTGCAAATTTTAATTTTTGGATGTTTTTCTATTTTTATGCTAATAATCCCGGGTCATATTCTTAATGCCGCAAGTAAAAAATATAAAAATAATGTTTAAAGATTTAGATCCATTGCTTCATTCGCAACTCAGGCTTGCAATTATGTCTCTGCTGATTTCATTGGAAGAAGCTGATTTTGTTTATCTTAAGGAAAAAACAGGCGCATCTTCAGGCAATTTGAGCATACAGCTTGATAAATTAAGCAACGCTGGATATATAAAGGTTATTAAAGGCTACCATGGTAAAAAACCAAGAACAACTTGCATGATAACTGAACGTGGAAGACAAGCTTTTGAAGAATATCTTGAAGCGTTGAAAAGTTATTTTTAACCGCCTTCCACCGCCCCGCTTTACCTGTCGGAGTTTGTCGTAAATTGCTCGTAATGAATGTTTTAATTTTTTAAGTACGACAAAGTCCGATTTTCAAAATGCAGTTAATCAGTCATTTACGACAAACTCCGACAGGTGGGCGGTTGCAAACTGATCTTACATATTCATAGCTAAGATGAGTGATAGAAGCTATTTGCCTCATTGAAGCGCTTGTTTCTCGCCAAAGAGTTACAATTAAAAAATCTAATTCATCATTATTTAAACAAAACAACTTTCTACCATTAAGAATTCTGTTCATCTCCTTAATCAACAGATTGTCAGGTATTTTTGGCCAAATATCTTTCCCTTTTTCTTTTACTTCGCCAAAATCAGGTTTAAAATTTATAATTGCCTGATCGAAAGCAGAAGCAGATGGGAAAAAGTTGTCAATGAACGATGTATCAACGTCAATTATTCCGGCTAAAGGATTCTTTCTTAAAAAATGAAAGTGATATGACGACCATTTATAGTCAGCAGGATGTTTGCATATGCCGGCTTTAATGGGATTGTTCAATATATATAAAGTGTTATATAGTAATGAAAATTCCGTGTTTTTGCTCGCACTGCCAAATGGCGTTTTGAAAAGTTTATCGGACAAACCGTATTTTTTGTTATACCATTTTGCATATCCGCACGCATATCCATTAACAAATTTAGAAAGATGATTTGTAAAAGCTAATAGATGTATGTGATTGTCCATCAAGGCAAAGGCCAATATTTTAGTGTCAAATTTGTGCGCACTGATTTGACATCTTGCCAGAAATTCAGCTCTATCTTGGTCATCATAAAAAACGTTAAACCTTGAATTACCGCGCATAAATATGTGATTATAACCTGATTGTACCCGGACGATACGTCCTCGTGATTTCTTCCCCTCCATCTCTTTCAACTTTTAGATTTATAATGTTTTAAAGGTAGAAATTTTTTATGAACTTTGTAGCTGACCTGTCGGAGTTTGTTGTAAATGATTGATTATTTGCTGTTTAAAAATTGAGTGAAAAAGAATTCCGAAAATTAAGCGCCTTATTGTCAGCAATTTACAACAAACTCCGACAGGTGCAGGCGTGGGGCTGAGACAAATGAGAAACTGGAAACAAACATTTTACATCATATGGGCTGGTCAATTTTTTTCTACTCTGACTAGCTCTATAGTGAGTTATGCCATTATATTCTGGTTAAGCATTCGAACAAAGTCTGCTGAAGTTCTTGCATATTCCACACTTGCGTCAATGTTGCCACATTTGATTTTGGGGCTTTTTACAGGAGTTTTTATAGACAGGTGGAATCGTAAAAAAGTCATGATTTTGTCAGATTTGTACATTGCTGCAATAACAGTAATAATGGCATTTCTTTTTTATTTTGGGAATATCCATTTATGGATTTTATTCACCTTATTAGCTTTTCGATCTATAGGAAGTGCTTTTCATGAACCGGCCATGGAGGCCTCTGTCCCGTTACTTGCTCCAAAAGACAAATTGATGAAAGTTGCAGGTATAAATAACATGATTTACTCTATAAGCACTATTGCATCTCCTGCAATAGCTGCCTTATTTATCAATTTGATAGATATGACCTGGGTTTTAATGTTAGATGTTATAGGGGCTTTAATTGCCTGTACCTCATTATATTTTGTGCATATTCCTAACCCAAAAAAATATATTCATGATACAAAATCTCACGATTATATTAATTTGCACAGTATAGGTGAACGTCTGGGTAAATACACTGATCTTCTACCATTGGGCGAATTGACGAGTAAAAGTCAGAATAGAATTCAAGAAAAATCGTATGACTACAAATCAATTGAGGAAGAATCAATTGAGAAAGAATCAATTGGGGAAGAATTAATTGAGGAGGAATCAATTGAGAAAGAATCAATTGGGGAAGAATCAATTGGGGAATCAAAGACATCATTTAAATCAGAAATAAATCAATTTATTTTAGAATTGAAGCAGGGAATTTTAGCAATTATTGCAAAACCTAAAATTATGTGGATGTTTATTTTGACAATTTTTGCAAGTCTTGCAATGGTACCTGTATCTACACTTTTCCCTCTTATGACCTTGGAGCATTTTGCAGGAGATACTTTTAAAATGAGTTTAATCGAAATAGCCTGGGGCATAGGAATGTTGGTTGGAGGCTTATTGATAAGCATTTCAAAATCAAAAAACAAAGAATCTCTATTTATCAACCTGTCATATGTAGTTTTAGGTACAACATTCTTATTATCAGGCTTTTTGCCATCAAATGCATTTTACATCTTTGCGGTACTGTCTGCAATCGGTGGAATTGCCGGAGCAGTATTTTGGGGTGCATTTACAGTGCTTCTTCAAAGGAGCATTGAACCTGGCGTATTGGGCAGGGTATTCTCCATTCATGGAAGTTTGATAATGATTCCAGCGATGTTTAGTCTTGTGGCAACAGGTTATATTGCCGATACAATAGGAATCACAAATACATTTATTTGTGGTGGAGGTGCATTAATACTCATCGGGGCTTTTTCGTTTCGGCTCTGACCTGTCGGAGTTTGTCGTAAGTAGCTGGTTAAGTGCGTTTTGAAAAATCAATCTATTGAAACTTAAAAAATTAAACTGCTGATTATTTGCTACTTACGACAAACTCCGACAGGTCAGAGCCCAGTGTTCCACATTTATGTATATTTGTCATAATTTTTCGAAAATTAAAATAATGAAAAAAATATCAAAAATTTGCTGCATTGGAGCTGGTTATGTGGGAGGTCCTACTATGGCCGTGATAGCTTCAAAATGCCCAGAGATAAATGTCACTGTAGTAGACGTTAACCCTGAAAGGATTGCAAAATGGAATAGCGAAGACCTGAGTGAATTGCCAGTATATGAACCTGGCCTTCAGGACGTTGTCGCGAAGACAAGAGGTAAAAATTTATTTTTTTCAACAGACATCGAAAATAGTATCCGAAATGCTGAAATGATTTTTATCTCTGTTAACACTCCTACAAAAACTTATGGTAAAGGCAAAGGAATGGCCGCAGACCTTAAATATGTCGAACTATGCGCCAGGCAAATTGCTGATGTTGCCGACGAGGAAAAAATAATTGTTGAAAAATCTACTCTGCCAGTTCGTACGGCACAGACCATTCGAACAATTATGGAAAATTGTGGCAAAAATATCCAATTCCAGATTCTTTCTAATCCTGAATTTCTGGCTGAAGGAACAGCAATTTCTGATCTTGAAAATGCTGACAGAGTGTTGATTGGCGGTGACCATGCAACTAAGGAAGGTCGAGAAGCTATTGATTCTCTTGCAGCTATATATGAACATTGGATTCCTTCCTATAAAATACTTAAAACAAACCTCTGGTCATCAGAGCTTTCCAAATTAACTGCTAATGCCTTTCTTGCACAAAGGGTTTCTTCAATTAACTCAATCAGTGCTTTATGTGAACTTACTGAAGCTGATGTAGATGAGGTTGCTGCAGCTATAGGTGCCGATTCGAGAATTGGACCAAAGTTTCTTAGAGCATCTGTAGGCTTCGGCGGTTCTTGCTTTCAAAAAGATATTCTCAATCTTGTATATATCTGCAGGTCACTTGGTTTAGACGAGGTTGCAGATTATTGGCAAGGCGTTATAGACATTAATAATTACCAAAAAAGAAGATTTGCTGAGAAAATTGTTACAAATCTTTTTAACACTGTTGCCGGAAAGAAAATTGCATTTTTAGGTTGGGCTTTCAAAAAGGACACAAATGATACCCGTGAGACACCTGCTATGTATGTCGCTGATTATCTGCTCGAAGAAACTGCTAAAATAACTGTCTATGACCCAAAAGTCAATTATTTTCAAATGCTTTCTGATGTCAATCACCTTGAAACCAGAGATGAAGAGGATAATGAGAAATTATTAAGCTATTCTTCAGACCCTTATGAAGCATGCCAAGATGCTCACGCTGTGGCCGTTTTAACTGAATGGGACGAATTCAAAGGTTATAACTGGCAAAGGATTTTTGACAACATGAAAAAGCCTGCCTTTGTGTTTGATGGCCGTAATATCTTGGACGCTGAAAAACTTCGAAAAATAGGATTTAAGGTTTTTCTTATTGGGAAGTAGCACCTGTCGGAGTTTGTTGTAAATCGCTGATTACTTGCTAATTGATTTTTAAACTTTGTGAAGCTTTAAAAATTAAACCACAGAATATGAGCGATTTACAACAAACTCCGACAGGTGGGTGCCTCCGCCCTCGCCTTTAAACCTTTGAAAATTACCTATGTCTAAATGAAAAATTAAATTTTCACGCATTAATATTGAATAAAATGAATTTTTCTTTAAAAACTAAAATTTTCGCACTTGGCTCGGCTGCGGTTTTTTGTGTTTTAGGCAACTCTTTGTCGCTTTTAGCACAAACACAAACTAAACCTGTTACATTGAAAATGGGAGATCCGGCACCCGAACTTAAGGTTAACTGGGTAAAAGGCACTCCTGTAAACAGTTTTGACAAAAACAAACTTTATGTAGTAGAATTCTGGGCTACATGGTGCGGCCCATGCAAAGCAGCAATGCCTCACCTATCAGAGCTCGCCAAACATTATGCAAACCAAGTTACTTTTATTGGTGTTAACGTATGGGAAAAAGGATTTGAAAATAAACCTTACAGCGATGCAATGCCTCAAGTCAAAGCATTTGTGGAATCAATGGGCGACAAAATGGGCTACAATGTTGCCATGGACAATGACGAGCGGTTTATGGCAAACCAGTGGATGCGAGCAGCAGGCCAAAACGGCATTCCTGCATCATTTCTGATTAAGGATGGAAAAATCATCTGGATTGGACATCCAATGAAACTTGACGGCATACTTGAGAGTGTAATTGCCGGCACTTATGATATGAACACCTATATATCTTCACTCGAAAAAGAGAAGGCTGAAGAAGCTAGCGCAATGGCGGCTTACAATGATCTCAACAATAAAGTTGCCAATGCAGTTGAACAGAAAGATTATAAAACTGCAATTGCAGCCATAGATAATGCTCTTCCTAATTTGAATCCAAGATTTAAAGCACCAGCCTACTCATTAAAATTCAAAACGTTAATGGCATATGACCCTGATCAGGCAATAGTTTTTTGCGAAAATTGGAAAAAAGATGACCCAAATGCAATATTTAATATTATCAATTTAGTGGTTTATAATAAAGATGTTATGCCTGATAAGGCTTATCAAATGGTTATAAATGATTGCAAGCAACTGAAAAGTGACTCACGGATGAATGACGTTTCTCAAGTTTCAATTGACATGACCCTTGCCGAATGCTATTATAAGCTAAAGGATAAGAATAATGCTGTACGTTCTGCCGAAAGCGCAATCCAAACTGCGGAAAAAATCATGTCTGCCCCTGGTGGAAATCAAAAAATTGATGCAAAAAGCATTGAACAGATGAAGAAAACACTGGAACGATACAAAATGTGACACGACCTGCAGCGCACGGTCGGGCACCTGTCGGAGTTTGTCGTAAGTGCCTATATTTCAAATGTTTGACTTTTGAAGTTTTAAATTCTTCAAAAGTCAAACTGTTTATAATCACCTGCTTACGACAAACTCCGACAGGTGCGCGGCTGTGCGTGCGCGGCTCAAGCCCCGCGCATGTAGTCCTCAAGAAATTTTTTCAACCCGGAATCTGTCAACGGATGCCGCAGAAGCCCCAAAATAGCGTCCAGTGGACATGTTGCCACATCTGCACCTGCTTCAAGACACTGAATTATATGCATGGTATGACGAATTGATGCCGCAAGCACCATTGTCTCATAACCATAATACGTATAGACTTGAACAATTTTTCTAATCAACTCCACTCCGTCAGTAGAAATATCATCGAGTCTTCCAACAAACGGCGAAACATATGTCGCACCGGCTTTAGCAGCCAGCAACGCCTGACCTACAGAAAAAACAAGAGTACAATTTGTGCGTATCCCATTGTCAGTAAAATACTTAATCGCCTTAATCCCCTCCTTAATGCATGGCACTTTCACAACAATTTGCGGATGTAACATCGCAAGTTCTCGCCCTTCATGCACCATTCCCTCAAAGTCGGTTGCAATCACTTCTGCACTGACGTCCCCCTTAACAATATTGCAAATATCAATATAATGCTGGCGTATATTGGCCTCACCCTTAATTCCTTCCTTTGCCATTAGCGACGGATTTGTGGTGACTCCGTCCAGAATGCCCAGATCGTTGGCTTCTCTTATCTGATCGAGATTAGCAGTGTCTATAAAAAATTTCATGACTAATTAAATTTGTTCGCAAATTTAGGAAAAAAAAAACGCACCTGTCGGAGTTTGTCATAAAACGCTGATTATTTGCGTGTTGAGTTTTGCGTTTGACAAAACTTTAAAAATTAAACATCTCAAAACCAGCGTTTTATGACAAACTCCGACAGGTGCGCCTGGTGTTGGCACAAAATGTGCTGAAGATATTTTTTTATATTTTTGCAAGTATTGATTAACAATTCTAAACTGATAAAATGATCTTCCAGATTCTTGCAGCCCTCCAGGAGGGGGCAGTGGCTGCTGCAGCTCAGACAGCCCCGGCAACTGAAAAAGTTTCCTTTTCACTTATTGAGATGGCCATAAAAGGCGGATGGCTGATGATTCCGCTGTTTTTGCTTTCAATACTCGCCGTTTATCTGTTTGGTGAGAGATGGTGGACAATTCGTAAAGCTTCTCTTATTGATGAGGATTTCATGAGAAATATTCATGACTATGTTCACGACGGTAAAATAAAAGCTGCTCTTAATCTTTGCGAGTCAAGTGATACTCCTATCGCACGCCTTATAGAAAAAGGGATTGAACGTATTGGACGCCCTCTTGAAGATATTCAGACTGCTGTGGAAAATACCGGTAACCTCGAGGTTTCAAAGCTTGAGAATGGACTTCAATTTCTTGCAACCATAGCCGGCGGGGCACCCATGATAGGATTTCTCGGAACTGTTATAGGTATGATTCAGGCTTTTTACAATATGTCTCAAGCTGGAAATAATGTGGATATAACCCTCCTGTCAGGGGGTATCTATACTGCAATGGTGACTACTGTGGCTGGTCTTATTGTGGGTATCCTTGCTTATTTCGGTTATAACTATCTTGTGGCAAGGATAGACAAGATAGTTTACAAGATGGAGGCATATACAATAGAGTTTATGGATCTTCTCCATGAACCTGCAAATAAGTAGTTTATTATGGCATACAGACGCAGAGCAAAAATAGAATTGAACTTCAGCATGTCATCCATGACTGACTTGGTGTTTCTTTTGCTCATATTCTTTCTGATAACGTCCACTCTCGTCAATCCAAACGCTCTTAAACTTTTGCTTCCAAAAAGTACTAATCAGGTTAATACAAAACCTGAAGTAAGTATTTCCATTAAACATTATCTCGAGAGTAATACTTTTTCTTATCATATTAACGGTGATTTGACTCCTGTGCCGTTCAATCAGATAGAGCCACTTATCCAAAAGGCTCTTGAAGGCGCTGATGATCCTACTGTTTCGCTTCACGTGGACAGAACTGTTCCCATGGAACAGGTTGTTAATGTAATGAATATAGCTAAAAGAAATAATTATCGCATAATTCTGGCAACAGCTCCCGAATAATATATGTCAACCAGGTTGAACAATAAAGGAAATGATAATTCCAAAGCCCGTTTAGCAGGCTTTGTAATGGCTTTTTGTGTCCATTTGGTTGGTTTTCTGATTTTGTTCAACACAGGGCTTAAGGCTGTATATCCGCCTCCGGCAGAGAAAGGCATTGAGATTGAACTGGAAGCTGTGCCTCCTTTAAATCTGACTCCTATCAAGGTTCAGCCCGGGCAGGAGCCACGAACTGAGAACCCAAATCCAAAAAAGGAAATACGTCTGGTTCAGCGCTCCGAATCTGCTATTAAGGGAAAGGGAGCAAATAAAGGGGCTGAGAGTACTATGGGTGACAAAGGTGATGTAGAACAGTATGAGGCTCCAAGACCAAAGCCTATAGACAAAAGGGCACTTTTCCCGTCTGCTGCCAACACTACTAAGGATACTGCGGCACCTCAGGTTGCAAAACGTGTAAGTGATGCTCTGACTGCCGGTCATGCGGAGGGGAATACTGTTTCCGGTTCTCTTGAAGGTGAACCGTCTGCCAGACTTGCTGGGCGTACTCTTATGGGGACTCTTCCTGAACCTGAATACAATGTCAATAAATCAGGAAAGGTGGTTGTCAAGATTTCCGTTGATCAGTATGGCAATGTAATAAGTGCTATCCCTGGACATACTGGTACAACCGTCCAGGACAAAATATTGTGGGATGCTGCAAAAAATGCTGCTCTTAAGGCGAAGTTCAACGTTAGCTCCTCTGCTCCTGCAGTACAAGAGGGAACGATTACTTATATTTTCCGTCTGAAATAATTCGGCAGTCGCTGTAGCAAACAAATTTTCTGTTTCTTATTCGTATCGCAAAGCCTCAATCGGGTCAAGTCTGGAAGCGCGGACTGCCGGAATATAACCTGAGACAATGCTTACCAGCAAACAGGTCAGCACTCCGCAAAATATCCAAAGCCAAGGAATTACAAAAGGTGCTTTCATGAGGGTGGCTGTAAGATTGCCGGCAATTATCCCAAGTATTATTCCTATGACTCCTCCAATTTGACCAATGACTATCGATTCAAAGAGAAACTGCTGTTTTATAGTTTTGGAAGTAGCCCCCAAAGCCTTGCGTGTGCCAATTTCCCTAGTCCTCTCCTTTACTGAAACAAGCATAATGTTCATCAGTCCGACGGCAGCTCCAAGCAAGGTTATAAAACCTATCACAAAAGCAGCAATTGTAACATATGACATTATTTTAGAAATCTGCTCCATGGTGGCGTCAGCTCTGGTTATTCTGAAATCTGAAGCATCCATGGGGCTGAGTCTTCTGACTGATCTGAAAAGCTGTTCTGCTACGTCTATCGCCTTTTGCTGGTTTACACCTTCTTTTGGCATTATTCCTATAACATAAAAGGAGTTGTCGTTGAGAAAAATGTTCTTGGCGTTTGAAATGGGAATTAATATAGTGTTATCGACACCTCCTCCGAATGTGCTGCCTTGACTTTCAAGAACACCGATAACTTCATACCTGACAGCTCCAACACTGATTATTCTACCTATGGGATTAGGTATACCTTTAAAAATGGAGTTCAAAGTTCCTGATCCTACAACTGCCGAAAATGTGCCGGCTTCAAGGTCTCTTGTGTTAAACCCTCTTCCCATTGCTATCTTTGCGCCCATATAGGTAACATAATTTTCGTCAACTGCTCTGACAGTAAAGGTGGGATTAGTTTTTGCCGAGCCGTATTTGATTGTGGCATTGTTGACTGCAGTGGCATATATTGTGGTAGATGAAGGAATATTGTAGTTGTCTGTAAAGTATTTAGCCTGATTGTAGGTAATATTTCTTTTATTGATGACCCTCACTTTTCTACCTCCGGACTGTACATCTGAGTACAAAGAGCGTATTGAAAACGAGGAGGCTCCCATTTTTCCGAAATTTTCTTTCATAAGAGCCTGGATGGAATCCGTTGCTGTAAGAATTCCAACCAATGAGGTTATTCCAATGGCAATAATAAGAATAGTCAGAATTGAACGCAATCTGGTGCTCAAAATAGATTGAATGGCTACATCGAAGTTATCTCTGATAAGAGGAGATAGTTTTAATCTCATTAAAATGTATGTTTTAAGGAATTATGTTTGTAAATGTAGGAAATTATCTGGGATTGGCATAACTTTGCGCCCGATTTTATAATAATGAGAAATTTTTCAAAGAACGCCAATGGCCGCCGGGATGGTAGTGTGCATGGCAAAAGAGAGGGTAAGAACTTTCACGGTAAAAGCAGTTACTCTCACAGTAAACGTAACTTCAGGGATGATTCTTCTGACGATTCAAAATTCAGAGAGAGACCCGAGAAAAGACCCGAGAGAAGATTCGACGGAGAGCACTCTTCAGATGATCGCAGATTCAGCGACAGACCAAAAAGGAGATTCGACGGAGAGCACTCTTCAGATGACCGCAGATTCAGCGACAGACCAAAAAGGAGATTCGACGGAGAGCACTCTTCGGATGACCGCAGATTCAGCGACAGACCCGAGAGAAGACCAAAGAGAAGATTCGACGGAGAGCACTCTTCGGATGATCGCAGATTCAGCGACAGACCCAAAAGAAGACCTGAGAGAAGATTTGACAGCGATCGTCCTGCTTCGGATGATCGCAGATTCAGCGACAGACCAAAAAGGAGATTCGACGGAGAGCACTCTTCAGATGATCGCAGATTCAGCGACAGACCCAAGAGAAGACCCGAGAGAAGACCAAAAAGAAGATTCGACGATGACCGCCCGGTCAGAAATCCTAAGCCGAAAGCTGAGGAGTATGTACCGAAACCAAGAGGAGCCAAGGCAGAAGAAGATGGTAGCATCCGACTCAACAAGTTCATCGCCAACTCCGGCGTATGTTCAAGAAGAGAAGCTGACGACTATATCGTAGCCGGACTTATTACTGTCAACGGACAGGTAATCACCGAACTGGGCACCAAGATTCAAGTTACCGATGATGTAAGATTCAACGGCGAAAGGCTTCATGGCGAGGAAAAGGTTTATATTCTAATGAATAAACCTAAAGATTTTGTCACTACTGTCACTGATCCTAATGCCGATAGGACTGTTTTGGACCTTGTAGCAGGTAAGTGCCCCCAAAGAGTTTACCCTGTAGGGCGCCTCGATAAGGCTACTACTGGGGTACTCCTCCTTACCAATGACGGTGAACTGTCAGATAAACTGACTCATCCGTCCAATAGAGTTAGAAAGATTTATCATGTCTTTTTGGATAAGAACCTTTCACAGAGTGATTTCAACAAGATACTTGAAGGAGTTGAACTTGAAGATGGACTTATGTTTGCTGACGCACTCTCATTTATTGATGAAGACGAAAGCCAGGTAGGTCTCGAAATTCATTCTGGGAGGAATCGTGTGGTTAGAAGGATGTTCGAAGCTTTGGGGTATAAGGTTAAAAAACTCGATAGAGTTCTGTTTGCCGGGCTTACCAAGAAAGGGCTTCGCAGAGGGCAGTGGCGTTTCCTTACAGAACAGGAGGTAGCTTTGCTCAAAATGGGGCAGTTTGAATAATGGCAGAGGATAAGAGTATACATAAGGCTGGTTTTGTCAACATCATCGGTAATCCGAATGTTGGCAAATCAACCTTGATGAATCTCCTGGTCGGAGAAAGACTTTCGATTGTAACTGCTAAGGCTCAGACTACTCGTCACAGGATTATGGGCATTGTTAACGGTGATGACTATCAAATAGTTTTTTCGGACACGCCTGGCATCATTCGTCCAAACTACAAGCTCCAGGAGAGTATGATGGAATTTGTAGACAGTGCTGTGGGAGATGCTGATGTCATTCTCTATGTGACTGATGTGGTTGAAAACAGCACCAAAAACATGGAATTCATCGAAAGGATGAACAACGTGTCTGTTCCTGTAATTATAGTTATTAACAAGATTGATCTTTCCAATCAGACGGCTCTTGAGGAGTTGTATGAAAAGTGGAGCAATCTTGTGCCAAAAGCTGAGATTTTTCCGATTTCTGCCAAAGAAAAGTTTAATATCGACCCTTTGTTCAACAAGATTGTTTCGCTTATTCCTGAAAGTCCTGCATGGTATGACAAGGATACTTTGACTGACAGAAATATGAGGTTTTTTGCCTCAGAGATTTTGCGTGAAAAGATTTTACTGAATTATGATAAGGAGATTCCATACTCTTCTGAGGTTGTGATTGAGAACTTTAAAGAGATGGACAATTTGTATCATATCGAAGCTGTTATAAATGTTCTTAGGGATTCTCAAAAAGGTATTATAATTGGAAATAAGGGGTCTGCACTCAAAAGGACAGGTACTATGGCCAGGAAGGATATGGAAGCCTTTTTTGAAAAAAAAGTATTTTTACAGATATTTGTAAAGGTTAATCCGAATTGGAGGGACGATAGTAAGAAGCTCAAGCAACTCGGATATATCCCCGAATAACATTTATTTTATATATGAGTACCCCTGATATTGACAACGACCAGGAAATTGAAGAACCTATCGATAGCGAAGATTTATCCGAAAATAATAGATACGAAAAAATCATTGAGGACGGCGAGAAGAGGTACAAGCTGACAGGCATGTACAGGGAGTGGTTTTTGGATTACGCTTCCTATGTGATTCTCGAAAGAGCTGTTCCTCACATCGATGATGGTCTTAAGCCTGTACAAAGACGTATTCTCTATGCTATGAAGAGGATGGACGATGGTCGCTACAACAAAGTGGCCAACATTATCGGCTTTACAATGCAGTTTCATCCACACGGAGATGCTTCTATTGGTGAAGCATTGGTTCAGTTGGGGCAGAAAGAGTATCTTATTGACTGTCAGGGAAACTGGGGTAATATTCTTACTGGAGATTCTGCTGCTGCGCCTCGTTATATTGAGGCTCGATTAAGCAAGTTTGCAAATGAGGTGCTTTTCAATCCAAAGACAACTGTCTGGATGAAATCATATGATGATCGTAATCTGGAGCCTGTCAATCTTCCTGTCAAATTTCCACTATTGCTTGCACAGGGTGTAGAAGGTATTGCCGTAGGTCTCGCTTCTAAAATTCTTCCTCACAATTTTAATGAGCTTATTGATGCTTCCATAGACTATCTTAACAATCGGGATTTTGTACTCTATCCGGATTTTCCTACAGGAGGTCTGATTGATTGTTCCAGATATAACCAGGGGCTTAGAGGAGGAGCGGTAAAGGTTAGAGCCAAAATTACAAAGCTCGATAAAAGAACTCTGGTCATTACTGAGATACCTTTCGGACTTACAACCTCCAAATTGATAGAATCTATCCTCAAGGCAAATGACAAGGGGAAAATTAGAATAAAAAAAGTTGACGACAACACGGCTGCAGGGGCTGAAATTGTAGTACACCTTGCAAACGACGTCTCTCCCGATAAGACAATTGATGCGCTTTATGCCTTTACTGACTGCGAGATATCAATATCTCCAAATAGTTGTGTCATCAAGGATAATCTTCCTCATTTCATAGGGGTGGACGAAATACTCAGGCACAACACTGATGTCACTAAGGCTCTCCTCAAGAAAGAGCTGGAAATCAGATTGTCAGAACTTGAAGAGTCGTGGCATTATACCTCTCTCGAGAAGATATTTTTTGAACAGCGCGTATATAAAATATTGGAAGATAAAGCTGAAAGTTGGGAGGAGCAGCTTAATGCGGTTGAGGTCGAACTTAAAAGGTATGAATCAAAGCTTAGAAAGGAGATTGTACATGATGATGTTTTGCGTCTCGTTGAAAAGCCTGTAAGGAAAATATCTTCCTTTGATATCAAGCAGCTCGATACAGCTATTAAGAATATTGAGAGTGAGGAGAAAACTGTAAAACACAATCTCGATCACCTTGTGGATTATACTATTCAATATTTTTCTCAGTTAAAAAAGAAATATGGTGCTAAATATCCTCGAAAGACTGAAATCTGTAATTTTGAAACTATCGAGGCCACCAGAGTTGTAGTCGCTAATGCCAAACTCTATGCCAACAAGGCTGAGGGTTTTGTAGGTATGGACCTTAAGAGGGATGAAAATGCCGAATATATTTGTGAGTGTTCTGACATAGATGATATTATTGTTTTTCTTAAGAATGGAAAATATTTAGTGACCAAAATAAGCGAAAAGGCTTTTGTAGGCAAGGATATCATTCATGTGGGTGTTTTTACGAAAAATGATGACAGATGCATTTACAATGTAGTCTATCGTAATGGGAAAGGCGGCGAAACTTATGTCAAAAGATTTGCTGTTACCGGTGTCACTCGCGATAAAGAGTATGATCTGACGCAGGGGAAGGAGGGTTCTCAGGTGCTTTGGTTTACTGCCAATCCAAATGGTGAGGCAGAGGTTTTGAAGGTGTTTTTAAAGCCGAGACCCAAGCTCAAAAAGCTGGTATTTGACTATGATATGTCAAAATTGGCCATTAAGAATCGTGCCTCTATGGGGAATTTGCTTACTAAGAATGCCGTATATAAGATTCAGCTTAAAAGTAAAGGTGTTTCTCAATTTGGTGGACAGCCTGTTTGGTTTGATACCGATATCAACAGGCTTAATGTTGATTCGAGAGGCGTTTATCTGGGAGACTTTATGCCCGGAGACAGAATATTGGCCATTTGCAACAATGGTGAATACTATACTACCAATTTTGACCTGAGCAACAGATATCAGGGTGAAATTCTTTCGGTCGAAAAACTGGACATTCACAAAATCTATACTGCAGTCTATTTTGATGGTGAGCAAAACTGTTTTTACATCAAGAGATTTTGCTTTGAACCAAGTGACAATGTGGTTACTCTTTTCATAAGTGAAGCTTCCGGTTCTTATCTGCACAGTATCTCATCTGATCTCTACCCACAGATTGAGATAACCTTTGGAGGAAAACATAGTAAAAGAGGCAATGAAAAAATTGACGTGGATGAGTTTATTGCCTGCAAGAGTCTCAGAGCCAAAGGCAAGCGTCTCACTACTTTTGAAGTGAACGAGATAAAGTTTATTGAACCTCTCTCTAAAGAAAACAACGGTGTAATAGTTGATCAAAACGGCGCAGAAGAAGAAACAGAAGAATCCGATTCCGAAGGTGAGCCTACTCTTTTTTAATATTATTATTCTCCTGCCATGATTATCTCTTTGACTGGTTTTATGGGTGTGGGCAAAAGTACTATTGCCAGATTGCTTGGAGGATCTTTGTGTTGCAAGGTTATTGATATTGACCGGCTTATTGAAAAGGAACAGGGCAAATCAGTAGCTGAAATTTTCCAGAACTTTGGAGAAAATTATTTCAGGAAATTAGAAGAAGAGACGCTTAACAGGATAATAGGTGACAATAATGAAAAGCTTTTGATTATCTCTTTGGGAGGTGGAACGCTTATTTCTCAAAATAATCAAAAAATTGTTAAGGAAAATACTTACTGTATCTATCTGAGAGCCTCAGTAAATTTACTGACTGAACGTCTTGCAGCGCACAGAGGTAAAAGACCTGCTCTGGACAGCATTGACGATAATTCTCTTGAGCAGGAGGTTTCCGACCTGCTTCAAAAACGTTTAAATGGCTATGAAAACACAGCCAAGTTGATAATTGATGTTGACGAGAAATCTGTCAGATCAATATTAAATGAAATAATTTCAGGCCTCGACTCTTTTAACGAAGCTTTTAGCGAGGTTTGATATCTTTAATCCTTAACTGGATGTTAGAGATCCCTCTATAGTAATTTTCAGTGATTGCATAGCAGATGTCTATCGGATTGCCATTTTTCAGATGGTCAAAATATTCAGAAAGATTGAATGCAATGGCGGAGATACTCCTTCTGAAATCGTCCTCCTGGATGAGATCAAGTTTGAGGTGTCCATTGTCTGACCCTACCTTTCTGCCGTTTCCGTTGTCATAAACATTTTGTGAAACAAAGACTGGCGCAGGGTTGCCCGGCCCGAAAGGTTGAAATTGCTTGAGCACTTCAAAAAATTCAGGGGTTATCTGCTTAAAGTTGAGGGTAGCATCTATTTCTACGACGGGTGTAAGAACTTCTCTGGTAATGGATGAGGAGACAACTGACTCAAATTTATCACAGAAATTTTTCAAATTCTCTTCTTTGAGTGTCAGACCTGCAGCATACATATGCCCTCCAAAATTTTCCAGGTATTCGGAACATTTTTCTATGGCTTCGTAAAGGTCAAAGCCGGGAATACTTCTGGCTGAACCGGTCACAAAACCATTAGATTTACTGAGTACAATGGTGGGTTTATAATAGCTTTCCACAAGGCGAGAGGCTACAATGCCCAAAACTCCTTTATGCCAGTTTGGATTGTAAACTATTGTTGAATTCTTCGTGTTGAAATCATCAGAATTTGCAACCATATCACTGGCCTCCTGAGTAATCCTTCTGTCCTCGTTCTTCCGGTCGTTATTATGAGTATTTATGGTGTCTCCTATCAGTCTGGCGTCATCATCGTTTCTTGATGTCAGCAGATCTACGGCAGTCTTTCCGGACTCCATTCTTCCTGCAGCATTGATTCTTGGACCAATTTTGAAAACTATGTCGTCTATAGTGATCGAATGCTTTTCCAGTCCGGAGAGTTTTATTATGGAAAGCAGTCCTCTTCTTGGAGAACTGTTTAGTTGCTTTAAACCATAATAAGCCAAAACACGATTTTCACCTGTTATCGAGACAAGATCAGAGGCTATGCTTACTACAAGTAGATCAAGAAAAGAGAGAACATCTTCTGAAGGTATGTTGTTCCTGATTGCAAATGCCTGCATAAATTTAAAGCCTACACCGCATCCGGAAAGGTCGTTAAAAGGATAGCTACAGTCAACTCTCTTGGGATCCAATACTGCTTCGGCTTCCGGAAGGGTATCTCCGGGAAGGTGGTGATCGCATATTATGAAATCTACTCCTTTGGCTTTGGCGTATTTCACTTTCTCTACAGCCTTTATCCCGCAATCAAGTGCTATAATGAGTGTGAAGCCGTTTTCAGAAGCCCAGTCTATGCTTTTGTACGATATCCCGTAACCTTCGTCATATCTGTTAGGAATATAGTAGTCTAAATCGCTGTCAGAGTGCTTCTTCAAAAAAGAGTAAACCAATGATACCGCTGTAGTGCCGTCTACATCATAATCGCCGTAAATGAGTATTCTTTCACGGCGATTAATTGCGGTACTGAGTCTTTCGACAGCCTTGTCCATATCTTTCATCAGAAAAGGATCATGAAGCTGATCCAATTGTGGTCTGAGGAAAGATCTTGCCTCCGCCTGCGATTTTATGCCTCTCTGCACTAACAGGCTGGCAAGGGCTTCATCTATACCCAATTCCGCAGACAGATGTCGTACTGTTTCCGGATCTCCCGGCTGTTTTATTACCCAATTTTTTTCTAAAGCCATAATTGCAAAGTTACTGAATATTTCTTCAGATTATTAAAAAAAGTTAATTTTGCCACCAATTAAAATCGTATAAAGAAATGGATTACACCGAGCTTAACGAACAGGAAAGAAATCGCAGGGATTCTCTTATAGCTATGCGCCAATTGGGGATAGAACCTTACCCGGCAGAGGCATTTGATGTTAACACAACTACAAGAGAGATAAAATCAGATTATAAACAGGAGCTTGGTAATTTTAAAGACGTTAAAATTGCGGGACGCATCATGAGCAGACGAATCATGGGCGCTGCTGCATTCATTGAGCTTCAGGATGAACAGGGAAAGATACAGGTTTATATTAAACGGGATGAGATTTGCCCGGGAGAAGATAAAACTCTCTATAACACTGTCTTCAAGAAACTGCTCGATATTGGTGATATTATTGGCATTCATGGCTTTGTCTTTATCACTCAGACTGGTGAACTGACTATTCATGCCACATTTCTCAAGGTTCTGAGCAAATCGCTCAGGGTTCTTCCAATTGTCAAGGAAAAAGATGACAAGGTTTATGATGCTTTCTCCGATCCTGAGCTCAGATACCGGATGCGTTATGTTGATCTTATAGTGAATCCTTCGGTCAGGGATACTTTTGTAAAAAGAACCAAAATCATTTCTACCATGAGGGAGTTTTTTAACCGGCATGGCTATCTTGAAGTTGAAACTCCTATTCTTCAACCTATTCCGGGAGGTGCAAATGCGAGACCTTTTGTGACTCATCACAATGCTCTCGATATTCCGCTTTATCTCCGTATTGCCAATGAGTTGTATCTTAAAAGATTGATCGTGGGAGGGTATAACGGTGTTTACGAATTTTCCAGGGATTTCCGAAATGAAGGCATGGACAGAACTCATAATCCGGAATTTACTGTCCTGGAAATTTATGTGGCTTACAAGGATTATTTCTGGATGATGGATTTTGTGGAGAAGATGATTGAGAAAGTGGCTTTTGCTCTTCATGACAAAACTTTATTGACTGTAGGAGACAAGGAGATAGAGTTTAAGGCTCCATACAGAAGACTTCCCATGCTCGAGGCTATCAAGGAATTTGCCGGTGTCGATGTGGAGGGTATGGATGAGGATGAGCTAAGAAAGGTGTGCGAGAAGCTGAATGTTCCCATAAACAATACTATGGGTACGGGAAAGCTTATCGATGCTATTTTTGGAGAATATTGCGAAGAGCATCTTGTTCAGCCTACATTTATTATCGATTATCCTGTGGAGACCTCTCCTCTTACCAAGAGACACAGAAACAATCCTAATCTTACTGAAAGATTTGAGCTTTTTGTCAATGGCAAGGAGCTTGCAAATGCCTACAGCGAGTTGAATGATCCTGTAGACCAGCTTGAACGCTTTCAGGAACAGCTCAAGTTGAAAGATAAAGGAGATGATGAGGCTATGTATATTGACATGGATTTTGTGAGAGCTCTTGAATATGGTATGCCGCCAACTTCCGGCATGGGTATAGGAATAGACCGCCTCGCAATGCTTATGACCAATTCTCCTTCCATACAGGATGTCCTATTTTTCCCTCAAATGCGTCCTGAAAAGACGCAAAAAAGTGAACCGGAACAATAAGGAGAGTGTGTTATGTTTATCGACACTCTTTCATCAGCTAAGAATCCGCGTATTAAAGAGTTGACTTCTCTACAGAAGAATTCCTCAAAACGTAGGGAAAGTGGATTGTTTGTGGTAGAGGGTGTCAGAGAGGTTGATGCTTGTATTAAGGGTGGTTATGTTCTTGAATCTATTTTTTTTGTACCGGATTTGTTCTCTGAACAAAAGGCACTTGCCACTGGATGCCCCCATCTTAACATAATTTCTGAAGATCTCTATTCTACAGTTGCATATAGAGGCGGTACGGAGGGTGTAATTGCTATCGTCAGAGAAAAAAGGATGGTTATTGACAACATAGAACTCTCTGAAAATCCTTTGGTTATTGTGCTGGAATCGGTTGAAAAACCTGGTAACCTGGGTGCTGTTTTAAGAACTGCTGATGCGGCGGGTGTAGATGCGGTAATTGTATGTGACCCGCTTACAGATCTTTTTAATCCCAATCTTATCCGTTCGAGTCTGGGTGCAATTTTCACAATGCAGGTTGTTGCTTGCTCCTCCGAAGAGTGCTCTCTTTGGCTTAAAAGAGAGAAAATTTTAATTTTTACCTCCGAGGTGCAGGCTTCTGAATGGTACTATAATGTCGATTTTACCATGCCTTCGGCTTTGGTGATGGGAAGTGAGGCTGATGGTCTTTCTCCATATTGGCGGGATAATGCTGACCGAAGAATAAAAATTCCCATGAAAGGGTTTGTTGATTCTTTAAATGTTTCAGTTTCAGCTGCAATTCTCTGTTTCGAGGCTGTCCGCCAGAGAAATTCCAAAGAAGATTTTAAATAAATTTTAAATTTTATTATGATGCGTTTTGCTGTAGCCGGTAATCCTGTCAACCATTCTCTCAGTCCTGTCCTGTTCAGAGCTGCCTATGGCAATTCGGAAGACAGTTATGGGCTAATTGAAGCAAAATCTGCAGAAGAGGTTGTTGAACGGTTCAGGGATGATGGCTATGACGGGATAAATGTTACTGCTCCTTTTAAGGAGGATATTATCGGGTTTGTGGACGTCCGAAGTGAGCTTGACATTGCTATTGGTGCTGCAAATACTCTTTTGATGAGGAATGGATTGATTTATTCTTTCAATACTGACTTTAATGGTGTTCAGGAGTGTATTAAGCCCTTTGTTGGCAGTGGTAAGGAGGTACTTGTGATAGGCTGCGGTGGTGCAGGAAAAGCAGCTGCTCTGGCGGCGGCCGGCCTTAAGTGCAGGGTTACTGTCATTAACCGTTCTTTTGAAAAGGCTCAACAATTTGCCGAAAATCATTCGCTTGCCGCCGGCCGCCTGAATGACTTGATAACTCTGCTATGTAAATCTGATATAATTATAAATACTCTGCCTTCAAATCTCGAATTGATTGACCGGGCGGATTTTAGTGGCAAAATTGTTCTTGAGGCCAACTACCAATCTCCTCAAATAGGAAGATTGCCATTTATCAATAAATCAACAAACTACATTTCTGGCAAATATTGGCTGCTACACCAGGCAGTTGATTCATTCAGACTTTTCAAGAGAACTGAGCCCGATTTTAACTCGATGCTTTTGTTCATTGAAAATATCTGAATTTTTATATCTTTGCCATTACTATTAAGGGGGATTTATTATGTCATTAAACAAGGTTATGCTCATTGGCAATGTTGGGAAAGATCCTGAAATAAGGCATCTCGACAACGACAATATAGTTGCCAAATTTACTCTGGCCACTACAGAAAAATATCGTGACAAAGAAGGCAAATGGCAAGAACATACTGAGTGGCACAATATTGTATGCTGGCGGTCTCTTGCAGAACGGGTTGAGAAATATGTAAAACATGGCTCTCAATTATTTGTCGAAGGAAAGATCAGAACCCGGGAATGGCTCGATCGCAATACTGATCAAAAGAAAGTCTCCATAGACATTGTGGCCGATAATTTTCAAGTTCTTGGCAGAAGAAGTGATGCTCCGCAACAATCTCAAAATTCACACGCTCCAGCACCTTTTTCAATTTCTGAAGAAGATCTCCCTGATGACAGTCTGCCATTTTAATTTATATTAAGTAATAACTGGTAACATATGAAAGTTGATGTAATTCTCGGACTCCAATGGGGAGATGAAGGTAAGGGCAAGATTGTGGATGTCTTAGCAAAAGATTATCCTGTGGTTGCAAGGTTTCAGGGTGGCCCAAATGCAGGACACTCCTTGCAGTTTGATGATAAAAAAGTTGTTCTTCATTCTATTCCCTCCGGAGTTTTTCATAAAGGTACAACCAATATAATCGGTAATGGCGTGGTACTTGATCCTCTAATCTTCAGGGAAGAATGCCGCAATCTCATATCCATGGGTGTCCCTGTCAATGAAAGAGTCGTTATATCCAAGAGAGCTCATCTCATCCTTCCAACTCACAAAATCATTGATGCTGCATCGGAACAATCAAAGGGGGCTTCAAAAATTGGTTCAACTCTTAAAGGTATAGGTCCGGCCTACGTTGATAAAACTGGGAGAAATGGTCTGAGGGTTGGAGATATTCTTTCGGACACCTTCAAGGAAAGGTTCTATGCTCTTAAAGAGAAGCATATCAATTTCCTTAAACAGTTTGACTATGACTATGATGCCAGTGAACATGAATCAGAGTGGCTTGAGGCTGCAGAATATTTGAAGAACTTTTCTATTGTTGATGGGGAATATGAGATTAACAATCTGGTTGACAACAGTAAAAGGGTGCTTGCCGAAGGTGCTCAAGGTTCTTTGCTCGATATAGATTTCGGCTCCTACCCTTTTGTTACATCTTCAAGTACTACTTGCGCAGGTGCATGTACCGGTCTTGGAGTAGCACCTTGCAGGATTGGTACAGTATACGGTATTTTTAAGGCTTATTGTACTAGAGTAGGCAGTGGCCCGTTTCCTACTGAGCAGAATAATGCCACAGGTGAATTGCTCAGGACTCTGGGCTCAGAATTTGGAGCTACTACAGGCAGACCCCGCAGAACAGGCTGGTTGGATCTGGTTGCCCTGAAATATGCTGTGATGATCAACGGTGTCAAGAGTTTGGTTATGATGAAGGCGGATGTGCTGGACACTATCGAACATATTAAAGTTGCTGTTGCATATGAAGTTGACGGAAAGGTTACAGATAGAGTGCCTTTTGACACATATGCCAATGTCACTCCTGTTTACAAAGAATTCCCCGGATGGAAAAAGGATCTCACCAAGATAAAAGCAGAAGAGGATTTACCTTTTGAATTTATGAATTATGTCAGATTTATAGAGAAAGAGGTGGGAATCCCTGTCAACATTATTTCTCTTGGTCCGGACAGAGAACAGACTATTATAAGAGAAAGCAGTAACACTGCCGAATTTTTCGATTAAGATCCAAAACCCGGCAGTATTAAACGTTACTGTTTGTTAGGCATATCTATCCTTAGGTGTGGATTTTTATCTGCAGATTTTCCAAGTATAATAGAAACAACTATTGCAATAATCGCCAATCCTACGAAGAAGTACTCGGCATTCACTGCGGACTTAAGCGATGCAACTGATGGGTCGGCAATAGCAGCAGAGGTTCTTGTGAAAATTTTGCCAACAATGATTGGAACTACGAGCATTCCCATATTTTGTATCCAGTATATCAAAGAATAGGCTGTACCAAGATTCTTCTCCTTGATTATCTTAGGAACTGTAGGCCACATGGCTGCCGGTACAAGTGAATATCCAATCCCCAAAATACCAAGTCCCACATACCCGAAGAATTCTTTTCCTGGTGCAAATCCAATAATCAAATGAGCGATTAGTACTAGAAAAGAACCAATAATCATGAATCTGCTTGCCTTTCCTTTTTTATCTATTAACAACCCGAAAATCGGGGTAAAGATCATAGTAAAGAAAGGTATGAGAGATACCATTATGGAAGCTATATTGTCCTCTATGCCAAATCTAGGGATAATAATAGTGGTAGCAAATCTTCTGAAAGAAATTATGCAGCAATAGAAAAAGACACAAAGGAGTGAAATGAGGATAAAGTGTTTGTCTGAAAGCACTTTAAATATATCTGAAAAACGGAATTTGTCCTCTTTTTCAATTGGCTCCTTGTTTTTTCTGGCTTCTTCGGCTGTCTGTTTGTCGAGCTTGCTGTCCATAAAAAGGAAAATAGACCATACCACTACTGCCACTGCCATCAAAATCATTGCAACCGCTGCCGGCTTGCTGGTTTCTGAGAAAGGGATGTAATCAAGATCCAAATTAACAATTCTTGGCACAAGGATGAGAGCAGTGGCAGTGCCCATCCTTGCAAGAGCAAGCTGTAATCCCATTGCAAGGGCCATCTCCTTACCTTTAAACCATTTGGCTATGGATCTCGTCACGGCTACTCCTGCAATTTCGCTCCCGAGTCCGAAAATGGAACATCCTGCATAGGCCAGAGCTAACGAAGGTTTAGTAAATATCTTTCCCAACCAGATATTAAGTGCACTGTGAGCAAAGCTCTCTGAAATTGCATAAACTACAATCATTGAACCTCCCACCATCAAACCAACAAACAGAGAACCGGTAAAACGGACTCCCCATTTGTCAAGCAGCATGCCACATATGACAAGACCTCCCCATACACACAAAAGTGAGTAAGCTCCGCCATAGAATCCGTAATCACTCAGATTCCATCCAAGGGCCAGATTTTCAGGCCTACTGAAAATCTGGCTTATTGTAGAGAAGATATCGTCAAAAAAATAAGAAGAGAACATAGGGATAGCAAGAGTCATAAGTACTATCCAGCGTGCACTCTTTGAGTCTTTTAAAAGCTTTACAGGTGAACTCATAGTATAAAGTTAAAATTATAGTTCGGTATTTATTTTTTGATGTTCGGAAGCTCCAGCCCGTAACCTTTTTTCCTATCTTCGGCTTTAAGCCAGAATGATAGCAGCAGTGCAAGAACTCCGAGTGAAGAGAATATAAGCATTGGCACAGTATAATTGTACTCCAGAGGATTTGTCACACCTTTGTTTGTGATTGCAAGAGCCCACCCGATAAGCATAGGGAATAACATCAGACCTATGTTTTGAATCCAGAATATAACAGAGTATGCTGACCCTAAATAGCGGTTCTCAACAAGTTTTGGGACAGAAGGCCAAAGAGCTGCCGGAACAAGGGAGAAGCTGACGCCTAATATAACTATTGCTGAATAGGCAACTCCTTTTGTGAAGTAAGCTGCAGGTGTGATGGCGAAGATAAGGTGACATACTATCATCAGAATGGCTCCAAGCATAAGCATTGTAGCTCCTTTGCCCTTTCTGTCCAGATAAGCTCCCAAAACAGGTGTCAGTACCATGGCTCCTATAGGGAAATATGAGAAGATGTCACTCGCTTCTGTACTGCTAATGCTTAAACGACATTCAAGCATGTTTGCAGCATATTTCTGAAATGGGAAAATAGCTGAATAATAGAGTACACAAAGGGCTGCGACAATCAGAAATGTCCTGCTGGTAAAAAGTATGCCAATATCACTGACCTTAAATGGCTCTTCAGGTTCCTCACCTCTCTCTCCAATCTGTTTCTCAAGTTTCTTGTCGAAGAAAAAGTAAACTGTAAAGCAAATAAAGCCAATAAGAAGAAGTAATAGGACAAAAAGTACCGGAGCACTCACGTCATTGTTAAATGCATGTGCCAGTCTTGGAGAAATCCTGAATACTGCAAAAACTCCCAAGCGGGCAATGGCCATCTCAATACCCATTGCAAGAGCCAGCTCCTTGCCATTGAACCATTTGACAATACCCTTTGAGACTGTAATCCCGGCCATCTCTACGCCACAACCGAAAATCATAAAGCCAAGCGAAGCAAGCTTTGCTGAGGCTGGAAAAGATGTCCACCAAGAACCAAGCATGGTTTCCAAACCGCTGCCTGCAAATGCAGGGCTTACTGCATAATATTTGATAGATGCTCCTATCACCATTATGATACCTGAAAGTAAAGCTGTCGCACGTACTCCTAATTTGTCGAGTATTATACCGGCAAATATCAAAAACAGGGCGAAAACATTGAGAAAGTACTCAGAACTTGCAAAAGTTCCGTAATTTTCCGGAGTCCATCCCCTGTTTGTCTGCAGGAGGCTTTGTAAAGGAGATAATACATCGACAAACATGTAGGCAAAAAACATCATGGAAGCCAACAGGACAAGCACGGTCCATCTGATGAAAGGCTTATCCTTCAATAGAGTTTGATTCTGTTTCACTGTGAAAATTGATTAACAAATAATATAAAAAAAAATAATGACACTAAACTAATTCAATTTAACCAATCCACAAAATAAAACTAAATCCCGAATTATGACAAATATTTCGTAAATTGCGAAGTCGGAAAAGTGAGAATTTATCGTGGAAATCCTTAAGAAAATTAACAATCCTTCAGATCTTAAAAAATTAAATATCAGCGAACTTCATAAGGTATGCGATGAGTTGAGAGAATATCTCATTGAATGTTGCGCACATAATCCAGGACACGTTGCCTCAAGTCTTGGCGCTGTGGAACTCGCGGTTGCACTCCATTATGTTTACGATACCCCCGAGGATAAGCTGGTATGGGATGTGGGTCACCAGGCCTACGCCCATAAAATTTTGACGGGCAGAAGAGAGGCTTTTGTCAATAATAGAAAATATAAAGGTATCAGCGGATTCCCGAAGATAAGCGAAAGTGAATATGATGCTTTCGGAGTTGGACACTCTTCTACTTCAATTTCTGCTGCCCTTGGTATGTCAGTGGCTTTTACGCTTCAAGGTAAAAACAACAAGGTTGTGGCAATTATCGGTGACGGGGCCATGACTGGAGGTCTTGCTTTTGAAGGTCTCAACAATGCCGGTGCAATGAAGTCGGATATTCTGGTCATCCTCAATGATAACGGCATATCCATAGATCCCAATGTAGGTGCGCTTCACAACTATCTGCTTAAAATATCTACTTCTCGTACATACAACAGATTTAAAAACAAGATTTGGGAACTGGTTGGTTCCAATAGACTGAGAAAATTCTTTCAGAAAATTATCTTCAGTACCAAAATGGCTTTCTTCAAAAGTGGCTCAATCTTCGAGTCTCTTGGATTTAGATATTTTGGCGCAATCGACGGGAATAATCTTGACCAGCTTATAACTACGCTGAGCAATCTCAAAGAGATAAAGGGTCCTAAACTGCTTCATATAGTTACCACAAAAGGCAAGGGATACAAACCTGCCGAAGATAACCAGATTGAATGGCATGCTCCCGGGGCTTTCGATATTGATACCGGAGCTATTTTGAAAAATCCTGCCGAGAAGAGGACAAAGTTTCAGGACGTCTTTGGCGAGACTATAGTTAAGCTTGCCAGAGAGAACAAGAAGATTGTGGGTATTACTCCTGCCATGCCTACTGGATGCTCTCTCAATCTAATGATGAAGGAGTTTCCTGAAAGAGCATTTGACGTTGGCATTGCAGAGCAGCACGCTGTTACATTTTCTGCAGGGCTGGCCTCCCAGGGTATGCTGCCATTTTGTAATATCTATTCAAGCTTTATGCAAAGGGCATATGACAATGTTATCCATGATGTGGCCATTCAAAATCTTAAAGTGATTTTTTGCCTTGACAGAAGTGGTTTCGTGGGTGAAGATGGAGCAACTCATCATGGAGCATTTGATCTTGCATTTTTCAGGTGTATACCAAATTTGACGATTGCGGCTCCGATGAATGAAGTCGATTTTAAGGATATGCTTTACTCTGCCACTCTTCCCGACTATGGAGCTACCGTCATAAGATACCCTAGGGGCTATGGTGAAGGTGTTGACTGGCGTGGAGAGTTTAACAAAATTGAACCGGGAAAGGCCAAAATTGTTATAGATGGCAAAGGTATCGCTCTTTTGACAATAGGAACTGCAGGTAATAATGCTGCAAGAGCAGCTGCCAGGGCCCGAGAGATGGGTATCCAGGTGCTTCATTATGATATGCGCTTTCTCAAACCTGTTGATGTATCTGCACTTGAAGATGCATCTGCAAAATGTAGAAATATCATTACTGTTGAAGATGGAACTATTATTGGCGGCCTGTATTCTTCTGTTTGTGAGTTCATAGCCTCCAGAAAGTCCGGGATAAAAGTTATCGGAATGGGAATTCCTGACAGGTTTGTCGAACAGGGAACAATAGCAGAACTTCAAAAAGAGTGCAACTTTGATGAAGAAAGTATTTTCAAAATGATCATTGATGTCGCACAACAAACATCGTAGGTACGGGAAGGGCAATGTAGGCATATATAATCAATATACCGGCAAATCTTCAGGTAATCCTGTATTTAACGCTTCCAAGCTAAAAAATGTAAAATTCGATAAAATAGATTATCTAAAAGAGACTCGAAGTAGATTGGACGAAGAACAAACGTCTCGATTAGATGCAATTCTTATACATCCGCTTTGGGGGTTGCTAATCTTTATTGCAGTCATCTGGACTATTTTTTACTGTACTTTTCACATCGGATCTTATCCCCAGGCAGGGATAGAATGGTTGATGGACAAATCTGCTACAGCCTTGCACAACAATATTGCCAATAACTGGCTGAATGACTTTCTTACACAAGGTGTTATCATGGGATTAGGAAGTGTACTTGCCTTTCTTCCAAATATACTTATTCTTTTTTTCTTTCTCTCTCTTCTTGAAGAGACTCAATATCTTCCAAGAGCTGCAAAACTGATGGACAGATATATGCATCACATTGGTCTTCATGGTAGTTCTTTTATCCCTCTGCTCATGGGATTCGGATGTAATGTGCCTGCAATACTTGCCACAAGGACGATAAAGAGAAAATACGACAGAATACTCACCATGCTCATGATTCCTTATATTCCATGCAGTGCCCGAATACCTACTTTTCTGCTCTTCTCCGGTATATTTTTTCCTCATAATCAAGTACTGGTGCTTAGTCTTCTCTATTTTGGAGGTATTATTACCGGCATTTTGATGGCTCTTATTTTTAAGAAGATTTTTTTTAATTTTGGAACTAAAGATTACTCCATACCTCTCCCTCCTTATAAAAAGCCTTCTTTGTACGGCTCTTTATCAAAGATGTGGGATGCCGCATCGGAATATCTTAAAAAAATAGGTACTGTTGTTCTTCTTGCCGTCATCATAGTATGGGCTCTCGATTATTTTCCTCTTAAAAATAAGGAGAACCCCGATCCTCAAAGAGCATCTTATCTTGAACATTTCGGTAAGGCTGTAGAGCCTGTAATGGCTCCCCTGGGATTTGACTGGAAAATGAGCGTAAGTCTGATCACTGGCATTACAGCAAAAGAGTTTATTATCAGCACATTGGGAGTTGTGTACCAAGTTGACGACAATAGACATTCAAACGATCAGCAACATACGTCTCTTATGAGCAGAATTCGTAATGAGAAGATGTTTAACAAAGCCAATGCGCTTTCGTTTATGATTTTTGCACTTTTATATATGCCTTGTGTGGCGACGGCATATACTATAAGAAAGGAGACCAATACCTGGAAATGGGCAATTCTTTCCATTTGCACAACGGTTTTAGTCGCCTGGATTGCAGCATTTTTTGCATACCGGATAGGTTTGTTGCTTTTTGTCTAAAAATTTTTTGGAGTTTAATCAAAAACCTATATCTTTGCAATCCCTAAAACAAAACGGAGAGTGGGTATAAAAACAATGCCGATGTAGCTCAGCTGGCCAGAGCAGCTGATTTGTAATCAGCTGGTCGGGGGTTCGAATCCCTCCATCGGCTCTTAGTTTTTTGAACAGATTGAATCTTGGGGAGATACCAAAGTGGCCAACTGGGGCAGACTGTAAATCTGCTGGCTCATGCCTTCGTAGGTTCGAATCCTGCTCTCCCCACGTTTTTTTATTGCGGAAGTAGCTCAGTCGGTAGAGCATCAGCCTTCCAAGCTGAGGGTCGCGGGTTCGAATCTCGTCTTCCGCTCTAAGAAAGGTAAGCCAGTGTAGCTCAGGGGTAGAGCGCTTCCTTGGTAAGGAAGAGGCCATGGGTTCAATTCCCATCACCGGCTCTACATAATTAATTAAAAATAGAAAATTCATTATAATTTAAAATTTACAATTATGGCAAAAGAAGCTTTTAAAAGAGACAAGCCGCACGTAAACATTGGCACTATTGGTCACGTTGACCATGGTAAAACTACTCTTACTGCAGCTATCACCAAGGTATTAGCTCGCAAGGGACTTTCAGAGGTTCGTTCATTCGACTCTATAGATAATGCTCCTGAGGAAAAGGAACGTGGTATAACCATTAATACTTCTCATATTGAATATCAGACTGAAAAACGCCACTATGCACATGTTGACTGCCCGGGTCACGCAGACTACGTTAAAAACATGGTTACAGGTGCCGCACAGATGGACGGTGCTATTCTGGTAGTAGCAGCAACTGACGGTCCAATGCCTCAGACACGTGAGCACATTCTTCTTGCACGCCAGGTTAACGTTCCAAGAATCGTAGTTTTCCTCAACAAGGTTGACCTTGTAGATGATCCTGAAATGATAGATCTCGTTGAAATGGAAGTTCGTGAACTTCTTTCATTCTATAAATACGATGGTGAAAATACTCCTGTTATTCGCGGTTCTGCTCTTGGAGCTCTTAACGGTGATCCTAAATGGGAAGATAAGGTTATGGAACTGATGAATGCTGTCGACGAATATATTCCTATTCCTCCGAGAGATGTCGACAAACCTTTCCTGATGCCTGTAGAGGACGTATTTTCTATTACAGGTCGTGGAACAGTTGCTACTGGCCGTATTGAGACCGGAGTTGTAAAAACCGGTGAAGAAGTACAAATTATTGGTCTTGGTGAGGAACCTAAAAAAACAGTGGTTACCGGAGTTGAGATGTTTCGTAAGATTCTTGACAGAGGTGAGGCTGGTGATAATGTAGGTCTTTTGCTTCGCGGTATTGACAAGAAAGAAGTTAAGAGAGGACAAGTTATTGCAAAGCCTGGTAGTATTACACCTCACAAGAGATTCAAGGCTGAGATTTACGTTCTTAAGAAGGACGAGGGTGGCCGTCACACTCCTTTCCACAACAAATATCGTCCTCAGTTCTTTATTCGTACCATGGATATCACAGGTGAAATAATGCTTCCTGAGGGAGTTGATATGGTTATGCCTGGTGATAATGTTACAATAACAGTAGAACTCATCTATCCTGTAGCTATCAATCAGGGTCTTCGCTTCGCAATCCGCGAGGGTGGCCGTACAGTTGGAGCCGGTCAGGTTACAGAGATTCTCGACTGATTTGGATGTTTAAAAGTTAGTCACCTCCTTGGTGGCTAACTTTATATTTAGGGGCATAGTTCAAGGGTAGAATAGCGGTCTCCAAAACCGTTGATGGGCGTTCGAATCGCTCTGCCCCTGCAATACCGGGGGTTACGATCCGGTAGAAATAACCCGGTTGAAGCAATTTGCTTCCGTTGTTTCGGCCGACAATTGTTGTAAGATGAACAAAATTAAGTTGTACTTTAAAGAATCGTACACAGAACTTGTTAAAAAGGTTAGCTGGCCTACATGGTCTCAGCTTCAGAGTTCCGCTATAGTTGTGATGATTGCCTCTGTTGTCATAGCAGTTGTGATTTTTGCGATGGATTTTGCTTTCAGAAACGTTATGACTTTTATTTACAATTTGCTCTACTAAGTCTTATGAGTGAAATTACCAAAAAGTGGTATGTTGTAAGAGCTACCGGCGGAAAGGAGAAAAAGGCAAAAGAGTACATAGAAAATGAGATCAAAAGATTGGGTCTCACTGATTATGTGTCTCAGGTACTGATCCCTACCGAAAAGATCTATCAGGTCAAAAACGGCAAAAAGGTTAGCTCGGAAAGAATTTTCTATCCGGGATATATCCTTATTGAAGCTGCTCTTACAGGGGAGATCCAGCATATTATCCGAAACATTCCCCATGTATCCGGTTTCCTGTCTGAGAAGGCAGGTACAGGCAAGGATAAGGAACCTGTTCCTTTGAGAATGTCTGAGGTCAACCGTATTTTAGGCCGTGTCGATGAACTTGTCGATATGGAAGAGGAAAATGTCACACCATTTATCATTGGAGAGCCTGTAAAGGTTATCGATGGTCCTTTCAACGGTTTCGACGGAACTGTAGAGGAGATTATGGAGGATAAGAAGAAGCTGAAAGTGATGGTTAAGATTTTTGGAAGGAAAACTCTTCTCGAATTAAATTTTGTTCAAGTCGTTAAAGAATAACTAATAAACATTATGGCTAAAGAAATTGCTGCTCTCATTAAATTGCAGATCAAAGGCGGTGCAGCTAATCCTTCACCTCCTGTAGGGCCGGCACTTGGCTCCAAAGGTGTAAACATAATGGATTTTTGCAAGCAGTTCAACGCTCGCACTCAGGACAAGGCAGGCAAAGTGTTGCCTGTAATTATTACCGTTTACAGCGATAAATCTTTTACTTTTATCGTTAAACAACCTCCTGTTGCCGTACAGTTGAAAGAAGCTGCTAAAATTCAATCAGGTTCTGCCGAACCTAACCGTAAAAAGGTTGGTTCAGTGACCTGGGAACAGGTTCGTGCTATTGCCACAGACAAGATGCCCGACATGAATGCTCACACTCTCAAGTCAGCTATGACTATGGTTGCCGGTACTGCAAGAAGTATGGGTATCACTGTTACCGGAGTTTTTCCGGAAGATGTTAAATAATAAACCTGCGAAAATGAGTAAGCTAACAAAAAATCAAAAAGAAGCATATGCTAAAGTTGACTCTACCAAGCAGTATAAATTGGCAGACGCATGCAGTCTTGTAAAAGAGGTTTCTTTTACTAAATTTGATGCCTCCGTCGACATAGCTGTTCGCCTTGGAGTTGACCCACGTAAAGCGAACCAGATGGTACGCGGTGTTGTTACACTCCCTCACGGAACAGGTAAAAATGTTCGTGTTCTGGTGCTTTGTACTCCTGACAAGGAGAATGAGGCAAAAGAGGCAGGTGCTGACTATGTTGGTCTGGATGAATATATCGAAAAGATAAAGGGAGGCTGGACTGATGTAGATGTCATTATATGTACTCCATCTGTGATGGCCAAGATTGGTCCTATTGGCCGTATTCTTGGTCCACGCGGTCTGATGCCTAACCCAAAAACAGGCACAGTGACCATGGATGTAGGAAATGCTGTTAAAGAGGTAAAGTCCGGTAAAATAGACTTTAAGGTTGATAAACAGGGTATAGTTCATGCCAGTATAGGCAAGGTGTCTTTCCCTGCTGAGAAATTGACTGAAAACGCTCTCGAATTTATCAAAACAGTCATGAAGTTGAAACCACAGGCTTTGAAGGGAACTTATATAAAGAGTATCTATATATCATCCACTATGAGCCCAGGAATTTGTGTCGATATTAAGTCAATAGGTGCTGCTGAATAATTAAATTGCTTATGAGAAAAGAAGAGAAAATACAGATTATTGAGGACCTGGCAGCGCAGTTAAATCAAACTCCAAATTTTTATTTGACTGACATATCAGGACTGAATGCTGAAACAATAACTAAGCTCCGGCGTGCTTGTTTCGAAAAGCAGATAAAACTTGTTGTCGTTAAAAACACCTTGCTGCGTAAAACTTTGGAACAAAAAGGCACTAACGAGGCTGAAAAGCTATTTCCTGTCCTTGAAGGACCTTCTGCAGTGATGTTTACAGAAGATGTAAATGCTCCTGCCAGACTTATCAAGGATTTTGGCAGCCAATATGGCAAACCGGTGCTTAAAGCTGCCTTGGTTCAAGATTGTGCATATGTTGGTGCAAACCAGCTTGACGCACTTATTGCGATTAAGTCACGCGAAGAACTTATCGGTGATATTATCGGTCTGCTTCAATCACCTGTCAAAAATGTTATTTCTGCACTTCAATCAAATGCAGGAGGTAAAATTGCAGGTATTGTGAAGACCTTATCAGAAAAAGAGTAATAAAAATTAAATAAACTTAATAATTAAATCAATTATGGCAGATATCAAAAAATTTGCAGAAGAATTAGTTAACTTGTCTGTAAAAGAGGTGCAAGAACTTGCAAAAGTCCTTAAAGAAGAATATGGTATTGAACCTGCTGCTGCAGCTGTTGCTGTTGCTGCTCCTGCAGCCGGTGGTGCTGCTCCTGCCGGAGAGGCTGAGCAGACTCAGTTTGACGTTATCCTTACTTCAGCCGGTCAGACTAAACTTCAGCTGATTAAAGTCGTTAAGGAGATCACTGGTCTTGGACTTAAAGAGGCCAAGGATCTTGTTGATGCCGCTCCTAAAGCAATAAAGGAAAAAATTTCAAAAGCTGAAGCCGAACAGGTTAAGGCACAAATTGAAGAGGCCGGCGGAGAAGTTGAAGTTAAATAACTCCAAAATCCCCCGTTAATCGGGCACAATAACAGGTTTAGAGCCATATACGGGCTCTAAGCCTTTTTGTCGTTATTTCACTATATTTTCAACCAATCCACATACAATGTCGCAAAAAACAAATAATCAGCGGATTTCATTCGCGACTTCAAAAGTCCTGCTCGACTATCCAGATTTCCTCGAGGTTCAGTTGAAGTCTTTCAAAGACTTCTTCCAACTTGAAACTACACCGGAAAATCGCAAGAATGAGGGCTTGTTCAAGGTTTTCCAGGAAATTTTTCCTATCACTGATACTCGTAATAATTTTGTACTTGAGTTTATAGACTATTTTATTGACCCTCCGCGTTACTCAATAGAGGAGTGTCTCGACAGAGGTCTGACATACAGTGTGCCTCTTAAGGCTAAACTCAAACTTTACTGTACAGATCCGGAACATGAGGATTTTGATACGGTTATTCAGGATGTCTATCTGGGGACTATCCCTTATATGACTCCAAGGGGTACTTTTGTCATCAATGGTTCCGAAAGGATTGTCGTATCTCAGTTGCACAGATCCCCGGGCGTATTTTTCGGTCAAAGCCTTCATGCAAACGGAACAAAACTTTATTCCGCAAGGATTATTCCTTTTAAGGGTTCATGGATCGAGTTCGCTACTGATATTAATAATGTCATGTATGCTTACATCGACAGAAAGAAAAAATTACCTGTAACTACTTTGCTGAGAGCAATAGGATATGAGAGTGATAAGGATATACTCGACATATTCGGTCTCGCAAATGAGGTTAAGGTTACAAAAGCAAATTTAAAGAAGTGTATCGGCAGCAAACTGGCTGCCAGAGTTTTAAAAACATGGAACGAAGATTTCGTTGACGAGGATACCGGTGAAGTGGTTTATATTGAAAGAAACGAGATTGTTCTTGACCGTGAAACAGTTATTGAAGAGGAGCATATTGACACTATCCTTGAATCAGGAGTAAGTACAATACTTATCCACAAGGAAGAGGCAAACATTAATGAATTTGCCATCATTTTCAATACACTCCAGAAAGACCAGTGTAATTCGGAAAAAGAGGCTGTTTTCTATACCTACAGACAGCTTCGTAATTCAGAACCGCCTGATGAAGCTACTGCAAGAGATGTTATTGACAAACTTTTCTTTTCAGATAAGAGATATGATTTGGGAGAAGTGGGGAGATACAGACTAAATCATAAACTTGGTCTTTCTATTCCTGACGAGATAAGGGTTTTGACTAAAGCCGACATTATTGCAATTATTAAATACCTTATCCAACTTATAAATTCAAAGGCAGCAGTCGACGATATTGATCATCTGAGCAACCGCCGTATCAGAACTGTCGGTGAACAGCTTGCAAATCAATTTAGTGTTGGCCTTTCACGTATGGCACGTACTATAAGGGAAAGGATGAATGTCAGAGACAATGAGGTGTTCACTCCTATTGATCTTATCAATGCCAAGACACTCTCTTCGGTTATTAATTCATTTTTTGGTACCAGCCAGTTGTCTCAATTTATGGATCAAACAAATCCGCTGGCTGAAATGACTCATAAAAGGAGACTCTCTGCCCTTGGTCCTGGAGGTCTTTCAAGAGATCGTGCCGGATTTGAAGTAAGAGACGTGCACTATACTCATTATGGTCGCCTCTGCCCTATTGAAACCCCTGAAGGGCCTAATATCGGTCTTATTTCCTCTCTTTGCGTATATGCCAAAATCAATGATCTTGGCTTTATAGAAACTCCTTACAGAAAGGTGAATAACGGAGTTGTAGATATGGCTCAAGAAGGCTGTATTTATATGACTGCTGAAGATGAGGAGGAGAAGATGGTTGCTCAGGCAAATGTCAATATAGACGAAAACGGCGATATCCTCGATGAGAGAATTAAATGTCGTTTTGAAGCAGATTATCCTGTTGTAGGAAAAGATGAAGTTGATCTCATTGATGTGGCTCCCAATCAGATAGCTTCAATAGCTGCTTCATTGATTCCTTTCCTTGAGCACGACGACGCAAATCGTGCCTTGATGGGTTCAAACATGATGCGACAGGCTGTTCCTCTTATCTCACCTGAAGCACCTATAGTTGGTACAGGTCTGGAAGGTCCAGTCATTAAGGATTCGCGTACTCAGATTGTTGCCAGAGGTAAGGGAGAAGTGGTTTACGTTGATGCTCGTGAAATACATGTAAAATACGAGCGTACTGAAAACGAAAAATTTGTAAGTTTCGAACCTGAGGTTACGGTCTATAGACTTCCACTTTATAGAAAAACCAACCAAAATACTTCAATTACTCTTAAACCAATTGTAAGGAAGGGTGACAAGGTGGTTAAGGGTCAAATTATGACAGAGGGATATGCAACTCAAAATGGGGAACTTGCACTTGGCAGAAATCTCAAAGTTGCATTTATGCCATGGAAGGGTTATAATTTTGAAGATGCTATTGTGCTTTCTGAAAGGTTAATAAGAGAAGATGTTTTTACTTCCATTCATATAGATGAATATATAATGGAGGTGCGCGATACCAAGAGGGGAATGGAAGAGTTGACTTCTGATATTCCAAATGTAAGTGAAGAGGCCACCAAAAATCTTGACGAAAATGGTATAATAAGAATCGGCGCTAATGTGGAACCAGGAGATATCCTTATAGGTAAAATAACTCCTAAGGGTGAGAGTGACCCTTCTCCCGAAGAGAAACTGCTTAGAGCAATTTTTGGAGACAAGGCCGGAGATGTTAAAGATGCATCTTTGAAAGCTTCTCCTTCTCTGAGTGGTACTATTATCGACAAGCGTCTATTCTCAAGAGTTACTAAGGAGAGCAACAAGAAGGGCAAATCTACTTCTAAAAATCAGATGCAGCAGGCTGAAGAAAATTTTGAAAGAAAAACTGCTGCTTTGCGTCAAAATTTTCTGGAGAGACTTTATACTCTTCTCGAGGGCAAGCAGTCGCAAGGTATCAACGACCTATACGGAGCTGAAATTATCGGTAAAGGTGTGATATTCAAAATAGACCTTCTCGATAAGATAGATTATGAAAATATCAATCCTGTCAAGTGGACTTCAGACAAAAACATCAATAATCTCATAAAGCAGTTAATCAATAACTACCTTATTGCATATAAGGAGTATGATGCCGAACTTAAAAGGATTAAGTACAACATTACTATTGGTGACGAACTTCCTACTGGTATTATGCAGCTTGCAAAGGTCTATGTTGCCAAGAAAAGAAAGGTGCGTGTTGGAGACAAGATGGCCGGAAGGCACGGAAACAAGGGTATTGTTGCCAAAGTTGTTAGAGATGAGGATATGCCATTCCTCGAAAATGGGAAACCTGTTGATATTGTCTTAAATCCTCTTGGAGTGCCTTCTCGTATGAATCTGGGACAAATCTATGAAACTGTGCTTGGATGGGCCGGTGTAGAACTTGGCGAAAAGTTCAGCACACCTATTTTTGATGGTGCGACTCTTGAAGATATATGTAATTACACAGATAGAGCAGGAGTTCCAAGATTTGGAAAAACTTATCTCAGAGATGGTGGTTCCGGTGAATTGTTTGACCAACCAGCAACTGTAGGTGTTATCTATATGATGAAACTTGGTCACTTGGTTGATGATAAGATGCATGCCCGTTCCATTGGGCCTTATTCGCTGATTACTCAGCAGCCGCTCGGTGGTAAAGCTCAAAACGGAGGTCAGAGATTTGGTGAAATGGAAGTTTGGGCATTGGAGGCTTTTGGTGCTGCCAATACTCTTCAGGAAATTTTGACCATCAAATCTGATGATGTGGCAGGAAGATCACGAGCCTATGAGGCTATTGTGAAAGGAGAGCCGATGCCTACCCCTGGTATTCCTGAATCGCTCAATGTGCTTCTTCATGAACTTCGTGGCTTGGGATTAAGCATCAGACTGGATTAATTAAGTAGTGTTTGACAATTTGAATCAGAAAAATATGCCTGCAAAGAAAGAGATAAAGGTTAAGAGTAATTTTAATCAAATTACAATAGGCTTGGCTTCGCCCGAAGAGATCCTCGAGAGATCATCAGGTGAGGTTCTCAAGCCTGAAACTGTTAACTACCGTACATATAAGCCTGAAAGAGACGGCCTATTTTGTGAAAGGATTTTTGGGCCTTATAAGGATTACGAGTGCCATTGCGGTAAATATAAGAGAATCCGCTACCGTGGAATTATCTGTGATCGATGTGGTGTTGAGGTTACTGAAAAGAAGGTGCGACGTGAAAGAATGGGACATATAACCCTCACTGTACCTGTCGCACATATATGGTACTTCCGCTCAACTCCCAACAAAATAGGATATCTACTCGGTATTCCTTCCAAAAAGCTCGAAGCAATTATATACTACGAAAGATATATTGTGATGCAACCCGGCATCAAGGAAAAAGAAGGAGTTAAGGTTAATGATCTTTTGACTGAAGACGAATATCTTACTATCATTGAATCACTGCCTAAGGACAACCAGCTTTTGGACGACAGTGATCCTAATAAGTTTATTGCCGGAATGGGTGCGGAAATCATCTATAAAATGCTTGCCCGCATCAACCTCGATGATCTTTCATACGAGTTGCGCCATAAAACTGAATCCGAGACTTCCCAGCAAAGAAAAGCTGAGGCTCTTAAAAGGCTCGGTGTGGTGGAAGCTTTCCGCGAATCGAAAGACATAAATAAACCTGAGTGGATGATCCTCAAGGTAATCCCGGTTATTCCGCCAGATCTAAGGCCTTTGGTTCCTCTCGATGGAGGACGCTTCGCTACAAGTGACCTTAACGATCTTTATAGGAGAGTTATTATTCGCAACAACAGACTTAAAAGGCTTATAGAAATCAAGGCACCTGAAGTAATTCTTCGTAACGAGAAGAGAATGCTGCAGGAAGCTGTTGACTCTCTGTTCGACAATTCAAGAAAATCCAATGCAGTTAAGACAGAAGCTAACCGCGCTCTTAAATCGCTTTCAGACAGTCTGAAGGGTAAACAGGGGCGTTTCCGTCAAAATCTGCTTGGAAAAAGGGTTGACTATTCTGCCCGCTCAGTCATTGTTGTTGGTCCTGAACTTAAAATGCATGAATGTGGCCTACCTAAAGATATGGCTGCAGAACTATACAAACCTTTTATTATCAGAAAGCTGATTGAAAGAGGTATTGTCAAGACTGTTAAGTCGGCCAAAAAGATTGTTGACAGAAAGGATCCGGTTATTTGGGATATCCTAGAGAATGTTATGAAAGGGCATCCTGTTATGTTGAACCGTGCTCCTACCTTACACAGACTCGGTATTCAGGCATTCCAACCAAAGCTCATTGAGGGTAAGGCTATACAGCTTCATCCTCTTGCTTGTACTGCATTTAATGCAGACTTTGACGGTGACCAGATGGCTGTTCACCTCCCACTTGGTAATGCTGCAATACTCGAAGCTCAGCTGCTGATGCTTGGATCTCACAATATCCTTAATCCAGCAAATGGAGCTCCTATCACAGTTCCGTCTCAGGACATGGTGCTTGGATTGTACTATATAACCAAGAAACGCCCTGGTTCAAAAGGAGAAGGGATGAAGTTCTATGGTCCCGAAGAGGTTATTATTTGTAACAACGAAGGCAAACTTGATCTTCATGCGGAGATTGAGGTGAGACTCCCTAAAAACATGTGTGATCTGTCTCAAGGTTATGAGATGGTTAAGACAACAACCGGACGTGTGATTTTTAATCAGGTTGTTCCTAAAGAAGTAGGTTATATTAACGAACTGCTTACCAAAAAATCTCTTCGCGATATAATCAGCAATGTGCTGAAAGTTTCCGGAGTCGCCAGAACATCACAATTTCTCGATGACATCAAAGAGATGGGATTTAGTATGGCTTTCAAGGGAGGACTTTCATTCAATCTTGCAGACGTCTTAGTCCCAAAGGAAAAAGAGGCTCTTATAGAAGAAGGATACAAACAGGTGGAGAATATAATGTCTTCTTACAATATGGGTCTTATCACCAATAATGAAAGATATAACCAGATAATTGATATTTGGACTAGAACCAATTCAAAACTTACTAATATCGTAGAAAAACAGATCGCTCTTGACCAGCAGGGATTTAATCCTGTATATATGATGCTTGACTCAGGAGCTCGTGGTTCAAAGGACCAGATTCGTCAGTTGACTGGTATGCGTGGCTTGATGGCAAAACCTCAAAAATCAGGTGCTACAAGCTCTGAAATTATTGAAAATCCTATTCTCTCCAACTTTAAGGAGGGACTTTCCGTTCTTGAATACTTCATCTCCACTCATGGTGCCAGGAAAGGTCTTGCAGATACTGCTCTCAAAACAGCAGACGCAGGGTATCTTACCAGGAGACTGGTTGATGTTTCCCACGATGTAATCATTACTGAAGAGGATTGTGGCACTCTGCGTGGTCTTGTAGCTACAGCCATAAAGAATAAGGATGAGGTGGTTGAATCTCTTTATGAGAGAATTATGGGTCGTTCCTCTGTGCATGACATTTATAATCCTCTTACCGGTGAAAAGATTATTGAAGCTGGAGAGATGATTACAGAAGAAATTGCTGCATTAATTCAATCCCTTCCTATCGAATCCGTTGAGATTCGTTCAGTGCTTACTTGCGAATCCCGTAAAGGAGTATGTGCTAAATGTTATGGACGCAATCTCGCAACTGGACGCATGGTAGAAAAGGGAGAAGTTGTAGGAGTTATTGCTGCACAATCCATTGGAGAACCGGGTACTCAGTTGACACTCCGCACATTTCACGTTGGTGGTACTGCTTCCAGTGTTGCATCAGAAAATGAAATTATAGCACGTTATGAAGGTCGTCTTGAGTTTGAAGAACTTAGGACTATTACTTCAGTTAATGATGATGGTTCAACAAGAGAAATTGTGATAGGAAGAACTGCCGAAATGAAAATTGTTGACGTACATACAAGCATTACTCTTTCAACATACAATATCCCTTACGGAGCAACTCTTTTCTTTAAAGATGGAGACATTGTCAAAAAAGGAGACAAAATATGTGAGTGGGATGCCTATAATGCTGTAACAATTGCCGAAACAGGTGGAAAAGTTGTTTTCGACAATATGATTGAAGGCGTAACTTATCGTGAAGAAGCTGCAGACGAGTATTCTCTTCATAAGGAAAAGGTTATTATTGAATCAAGGGATAAGTCAAAGAATCCTACAATACGCATTATGGACGGACAGGTTGAACTTAAACAGTACAATCTTCCGGTCGGGGCACACATTATGGTGGAAAACGGAAAAAGGGTCAAGGCTGGTGATATACTTGTCAAGATTCCACGTGCAGTTGGCAAAACAGGTGATATCACCGGAGGTCTTCCTCGTGTTACAGAGCTTTTTGAAGCACGTAACCCATCAAACCCTGCCATTGTTACAGAGATAAATGGAGAGGTTGTTATGGGCAAGATTAAAAGAGGTAACCGTGAAATCATTGTCAGGTCAAAGACAGGAGAAGAGAAACGTTATTTAGTTCCTCTCTCCAAACAGATTCTTGTACAGGAGAACGATTATGTACGTGCCGGGATGCCATTGTCTGACGGAGCTATTTCTCCAACTGACATACTTGCTATTCAGGGGCCTACAAAAGTTCAGGAGTATATTGTGAATGAGGTTCAGGATGTTTACCGAAGTCAAGGTGTTAAGATAAATGATAAACATTTTGAAATCATTGTACGCCAAATGATGCGCAAGCTTGAGATTGTGGATCCGGGTGATACACGGTTTTTGCCTGAACAGCTTGTGGATAAATGGGAATTTATCCATGAGAATGACGAGATATATGACAAGAAGGTTGTGCTTGATGCTGGTGATTCCACTACATTAAAGCCTGGTCAGATAGTTACTGTAAGGAGACTTCGCGAAGAAAATTCAATTCTAAAACGAAAGGATCTTAAGCTTGTAGAGGCAAGAGATGCCATGCCCGCTACTTCCGATCAGATACTTCAAGGTATCACTCGAGCTGCTCTTAGAACAAACAGCTTTATGTCTGCCGCATCATTCCAGGAGACAACAAAGGTGTTGAGTGAAGCTGCTTTGCATGGAAAGACTGATACTCTCGAAGGGCTTAAGGAAAACGTTATCTGCGGTCATCTGATCCCTGCCGGTACTGGACAAAGGGAATTTGAAAAGATAATTGTAACTCCAATGGATGATTATCAAAAGCTTGTCAAAAGCAAAAAAGAGTAACCATAATTGTAAATCAATAAGAGGGTGTTCGAGAATTCAATCTCGACACCCTCAATTGTTTATATATATCCGAAAAATATGGCATTCATAAATATTTTTGATCCTCCAAACCAATAAGAACGAAAATTTAAATCATCAGCCATATAAATTATTTTGCCCTTTCCAGCAGTTTCTGTTATTATTGCAGGGGTATCTGATATTCTTTCCAGATTCTGTTGAGATACGCAACCTGAAAGATAAGGTGTTTTTGAATAAACCATAGGAATATCAATATTACTGGTAAGTTCCGATTTATTAAAAACGGTAGATATAGTTCTCATAACCGGAATAGAAGTACTTTTGCATCCCCATGTCAAAGGATTATTTTTATTTAATATACAGTTGAGTATGACTCCGTCCAGCCCGTCCTTTCTGACTGCAGGCAATGTTTTGATATTGGTAAGTTTTGCCTCATTAGTAATTGTATATGATTTTCCTGTAGCAATTAGGGTTCCTCCATCTTTAACCCATCTGTTGAGATTTTCAGCAAAACTGCCGATTAAAGAATTGCTCAGTGTTCCATTTGCAAAAATTATTACATTATATTTTCTTAAGTCGACATCTGGCAATAATGTGTTGTCAATGAGAGTAACAGGTATTTTAAACCTTTGATCCAGCATATGCCATATCTCTCCTGACTCAGGAATACCCATCCCTTTACCAACAACCATCGCAATTTCAGGTTTTTTAAGAACTTTAAAAATAGGACTGCCTAGATCGTAGTCATCCATTAATCCACTTTTCATTGAAATGATGTCGACTCCGCTTTCCACTGACAATTGCTCGAGCAATTCATACAGTTTATCTCCATCAATTGGCTGCCCTGCAACTGGTATCACAATTGAACCTGCTCCAAACTCGATATTTAAAGAAGAAAAATGCTTGTTCGAAATTCTTAGATATAAATTGCGATTTAAAAGTTCATAGATTATTTTTGGAGTATAGTATTCACTATTCTCAAAAATATATGCGTAGGTACTCTTTCCACCTTTAATCTTACCTGGCATCAACTGTATCGAGTCAATCCTATCTCCTATAAGACCTGAAATGTTTTCAACACTGCAATATCTTAAGTTGTAAGCATAAGGAAAAGTCCATGTTGATACATCGTAAAATATACTGTCTCTGTAATTTCTCATGTTTTCCCAAATTGTCTTGACAGTCTTATAGTTAATCTGATTTACAGGTATTATAAAGGAGCCATTGGCTTTAAAAGTTTTTCCATCAGTAATCAAGTCTTTTTTTAATCTGTAAACCTCAATGTTGTGGTAATGCAGGTTAGTCAAAAAATGATATTCTATACCTTTCAATCCATCTGTCGTAAAAACATATCCCTTAGTTTTATCCTTTAAAGCTGTTTGTGAGGAATTTGCAAAAAAAGATCTTTGATATTCTATCAATTTGTCCTTTAACTCATATGAGGCAATAATAGAATAATATCCGGCAAACACCTGATTCTTAACAGTGGCAGGAAATGAAAGATTACCCATTGAGGTGGGTCTCATAAAACCTCTTGATGCTATTTGTTCTACTAATATTGCTATTGAGCCATTAATATCACCATAAGTTGCACCTTTCCCCACAAAAAAATCGTCATAACCCTCCTTTGAGTAATAGAGTTCTCCAACTTGATCAAAACCGAAAGCAATATGTGAGGTTATTTCTGATGTGAGCTTTTGATTTTCACCAGGTATGTCAGGGTTTGTCCGCAATGGATGTCCAGGGCTGAAATAAAACCCCTTGCCATCTCCACCTTGTTCATGCTGGTCTATTACAACATTTGGTGTCCATGCTCTGTACATCTTTACCGCATTTAGCCCTTCGGGATACTGTACAGAAAGCCAGTCGCGATTACAATCTGCCCAGTAATGATTTGTTCTGCTACTTGGCCATGGTTCTGAAAATTCTCTTGAATTCAGATCTGCTATATCACAGAAACTTCTCGAAGAGTTTACCCAGGAAGCAAACCTGTTAATACCATCTGGATTTAAACCAGGAGTAATAATTATTATAGTGTTGTCAAGAAGCTTTAACATATTCGGATTTTCAACGGCAGTAAAAAAATATGCAATAATAAGAGATGCATTTGCTCCTGATGCTTCATTGCCATGGATGGAATTCATAAGATTGACAAATACTGGTGTTTTTGACATATCAACTGATTCTCCTTTTGAATTGCCCTCCCAGGCTTTTTGAATTGATTGAAAATGTTCCTTCTGCAATGTCTCTAAATTTCTCTGATTCTCTTCAGAAGTTATGACAACTTGAATAAATCTTCTATGCTGATAGGTCTCTCCGTATTCCCTTATTGATACTCTGTCTGAAACTTGGTCAAGAGCTTTCATGTATTTCAATATATCATTCCAGTCTGCATACTGATCACCAACATTAAATCCCAATACTGACGATGGTGTAGGAATATCTCTATTAAAAGAATATTCTCCATCCGGCAAATAGTATTTGATCTCGTTTATTGAAGCAGATGGCGTTTGAGCCATTGAACCAACAGAAATAGAATTCAGCACTGTAAATAACAGTGCTGAAACAATTGATAAATTTCTTTTAAAATTTGTTAGAAAAGTCATTATGCTAATTTAATTATATGGGGTTTTGTTTACAAAGTGGGTTATAGTCAATCTCAGATTGAGGTATAACAAACTGCCATTCAATACTGTTCGCACAAACGTCATATAAATTATTTTCTTAAAAGAATTGGTGCTCCAAGTGGCTGGAATATTATGTTGTTAAATCCTTTAGAATATGTGGCTGCAGCAGTCGAAGAAGGAGCTCTTTCAACATCATGGGCCTTGAATGATTCAAAAGAGTATATGTTGCCTGTTCGAGTCATTACTCTCTTCACTATAGCTTCGCGGGATGGTGCACTGAAATATAGAATATTATCAATCATACAGCTTGTGCTTTCAGCTCTCCAAACCCCGTATGAAAATCCAAATGCTCCTTGATATACTCCAACTCTCGAATAACCTTCCAAACCAATAAAATGCTTCCATTTAACAGAAGTCAAATCGGAGACTATATCTATATTGGCAAAAAAACCTAACGCATTCCACTGATTGTAATCAGAAAGCGCACTGGAAGTAATAGTCTGTCCCTGATTTGTAATATATTCATCTGCCAACCCCCCAAAGCCATGTCCGCCTGCTTCGTGTACCAATATATTAACGTATTGGCTACCTGAAGGGTAGCTTTTAGCCACAGGAGTAAGTGACATCACAGACCCATCTGTCCAGATATATGTTGTACCAGCATATCTGTCCTGATTCAAAAGCACAATAACCAATGTTGACTTAAGTGCTTCCGTACTGATAGAAGGAATAGTACTACAATACTCAAATACTTTGTCATAATTGGTAGTTATGCTTGATCCTCCATTGAAACTCGAAGAAAACACGGTATTTTTTACAATACTTTTATCTGACTGTGTTACACCACTTTCCTTAGAATAAGACCCGACTTTGTAAACTCTGAAATGCGACTTATAAGTTTTATAAGGTTCAACATTGAAAAGACCATTAACGCCTTCCTCGACATCTGTATGAAATTTTCCACCATCCTGGAAATCTGCAGCTGTGTAGCCATCACCCAAAAAGATAACTTCGGCTGCTTTTCCTCCACTGCCTGGTTCTGTTGCTTCCAAAGCAATTGAGTATTCCCTGTCAGCCAATCCATTCTTTAATCCTGTTGTAAATGAAGATGTAGAAGTAGTAACACTTCCTATACCGTCATTTGCTGTAACTTTCCAGGTATATCTTGTATTCTCCTCTAAATGATATGGTAAATACACTGATGTAGTTGTAACTGTTGTATCTTTCCAAGTACTGTTATCCTTAGTATAAGAAAGAGTGTAGGATACATTGTCTCCGTCTGCATCTGAAGATGCTGTCCACACAAAGTTTGTAAGTGTAGCTACATTTGTAGCATCTGATGCTGGTAATGTAAGCTGAGGTAAAGAGGGCAGTGAATTTTGTGATCTTGCCTGTGAAATTGTTATGATTTTAGACTCATTTCCATACTTTATCGAAATATAAGAACTTCTGGCCGGGCCAGAAGTATTTTCATTAACAGAAATATTAACTGTTGCATTACCTTCTCCGGACAATGTACTTACTGTCACCCATGTAACGTTAAGAGGCAATTCAATTATCCATTTTGTATTTGAGGTAATTGTCAGTTGCTGAGTAGATGCATTCTTTGCGAAACTAAGCTCTGTAACATTGCTGCTGAGTTGAGCATAATCCTGAGTAACTGTAACTTCCTTTACAAGATCCTGACTGACAATCTTGAGAACAGCACTCCTGGCCTTCGAAGAGAAATTATCAGAAGCTGAGACAGTTATTGAAGCATCACCTTTGCCATTCGAAGGAGAAATTGTACACCAGGTACCGGAAATAGTGGCAGTCCAATTAGTATTTGCAGTAAAAGAAACTTCAGCGCTACTTTCATTAGTCGGCAAATTTATAGCTGTTTGTGCAAGTTCAATTACCGGAGTAATATCTTTCTCACAAGAGCTTATGAGTGTGATTATAAATGTAAGTATTAAAATTTTTGGATACAGTTTCATGCTATAAATCAATAGATATTATATTATGATACAAAATTAATAAATAATTAGTGCAACTTGCTTGATTGGGTGACTAATATATTTGTTCCGTCGAAATGCCAGCTCACCCACGGCACTGCTGTTTTTTTAAACGCTTTTTTCTTTGATTTTTCCGGGGCTTGCGGAACTCCTCCCTATGGTCGTCAGACAGTCCTCAGCCTTTTTCCGAAAAACTCTTCAGAAAATAAGCTAAAAAACAGATGTGCCTAGGGCTGAGCTTTTCATTAATGTATCCAGTGATAATCGCTGTTTATAACTCAAATATTAAAAAATGAAAAAGAGGGGCCAAAAATTGCTTTTTGGACACCCTCAAATATCAAGTTTCCTGTTATAAATTTATTATTTTTTGGCCTTTAGTCCATCAAGATAGCCTTTAATGAAACCAAGTATCTCATCTTCGGGAACCTGACGTTTAAGAATATTACCCTGCTGGTCTATAAAAATGTTTTGAGGGATATATTTTACATGATACATTTTCGCAACTTCACTGTCCCAATATTTTAATTCTGAAACTTGAGGCCACTCTAGTTTGTCTTCTTTAATAGCCTGTTTCCATAACTCAGCATCCTTGTCAAGTGACACACCGATGATTCCAAACCCGGCTTTGTTCATTTCCTTGTATATTTTTACAAGTTTTGGGTTAAAATTGCGGCAAGGGCCACACCAGCCTGCCCAGAAATCAATCATTGTGATTTTGTTCTTAATGTATATGTTTGACAATGAAATCTGCTTGCCTTCAGGGTCGCTCAATGTAAATTCCGGAGCTTTGTTTCCCGGTTGCAAACTCTTTAGTGTTGCAATAGATGTTTCAAGTTCTGGCACATATGTGTTTCCGGCAAATTCCGGAAGAGATTTAAAGGTAGCAAGTTTAGCCTCTGCATCCTCGATTGAGAATTTCTCCAGATTTTGAACATACTGAATCAAAGTATAAGGTGAAGTTGGATTATTGACATAGAAAAGAGAATCGAGTACATTAATCTCTTTCTGCATCTTATCATAAATGGAATCAATCTCCTTCTTGCGTGCTTCAGTTGTGGCAGCATTATTATACTCCTTAATTAAATCACTCATTTTATATGCTTGCGCTATTGAATCTTTTTTGGCATTCAATGCTGTAATAAGTTCATTGGTAACTCCTCCCTTAACGACAGCTTTGCTTAAATCACTTGCGTCAGCTTCAATAGTATACTTTGCATTCTCAAGGAAAAATACGATTCTCCCTTTCAGGCTGTCAAAAGTAATCATGTAACGGTCAGGGGTTGTAACACTCCCTTTAAATACGAACTTACCCTTAATCAAATCTGCAGTGTCCTTAATTGGATTAGTTCTTGAAAAGTTTTGCAGGTAGACCTTGGTAGCAGTTATACTGTCACCTGTAAGAGTCCCCTCGATTTTGTAAGCGTTTTTCTTTTGCTCAGAACAGGCTACCAAGCCTATTACAGCAACGAACAATAACAGTTTTTTCATAATGCCGTTTTTTTTTGGTTAATATCAATTTTATTTTTCAAAATACCACTCTTTGTACATCATGTAACCCTCTGCGTTCTGGTGTGCAGCAAGTCCAATATCCTCTGATTCACTTTTAACTTTCTTTGCAGGGACCCCAGCATAAATTCCGGGCTCCAGTTCTTCGTTACTCAAAACTACAGCTCCGGCAGCAATAATAGTGTTATCATGAATAACAGCATTGTCCATAAGTATCGCTCCCATACCAACCAGCACATTATTGCCCACCTTGGCTCCATGAACAATTGCATTGTGCCCTACTGAGACATCGTTGCCTATTTCAACTGTGGATTTCCTGTAAAGAGTATGCAGAACAGCTCCATCCTGAATGTTAACTCTATTCCCAATACGAATAGGATTGACATCCCCTCTCAAAACCGCTCCGTACCATATACTGCAGTCATCACCAATTATAACATCACCTATTATCACTGCATTTTCAGCAATAAAGCATCTCTCTCCAATTTTTGGTTCAATATCGTTAAGTTTCCTGATAATAGCCATAATTATATCTCTATAAAAAACAAATATACTAATAATTAAAATAATTAACAATTAAAGACAATGGTTTGTCAAGTATTTTTGAAATTAGCAAAACTGTATCTAAAATTGCAAAATTATAAGGATTGTGGCCTTAATTACTTATCATATTAAATAAATTATTCGTATTTTTGTAATAAATTAATATTTAAACAAAAATTACACCTGAATAAGAATAATAGCTACATTTGTAAAAATTTCATATAAAATTTTATGCAACACAAAGTTATTGATGCTAAAGAAGTAGTCATCAGGTTCACTGGAGATTCTGGAGATGGCATGCAGCTTACCGGGACATTGTTCGCTGATGCTTCTGCCTTGTTTGGCAATGATGTTTCCACTTTCCCGGATTTTCCTGCCGAAATTCGCGCACCACAAGGCACCGTTTCAGGTGTTTCAGGTTTTCAAGTCAACATTGGTAGTAGAGAGATTAATACTCCGGGAGATTTCTGCGATGTTTTAGTCGCAATGAATCCTGCAGCTCTTAAGGCTAATGCCAAGTGGGCAAAACCTACTGCAACCATTATTCTTGACGAAGACACCTTCGATGAAAAGGGAATACTTAAAGCAGGTTTCAAAACCATGGACCCTGTCAAGGAGCTCAAAATCGAGGACAGACAAATTGTTTACGCAGCTATCACTTCCCTCACAAAAGAAAGTCTTAAAGATAGTGGACTGGATCCCAAAGCTGTACTTAGGTGCAAAAACATGTTCACGCTTGGCATGTGCTTTTACATGTTCAACAGACCTTTGGAATCGACTTTTGCCTATATCGACAAGAAGTTCCGTAAAAAACCGGAAATTGCCGAGGCCAATAAAAAAGCTCTTAAAGATGGCTTCAATTACGCAAGTAATATTCAGGCTATCCCAAACACATATATTATTCAACCGGCAAAACTGGAAAAGGGGATTTACAGAAATATCAATGGTAATCAGGCTACAGCCTGGGGTTTGATAGCTGCCTCAGAAAAATCAGGCAGGCCCCTCTTCTGTGGCTCCTACCCTATTACACCAGCTACAAGCATCCTTGAAGAACTGGCTTTGCGTAAGGATCTTGGTGTCAAAACTCTTCAATGTGAAGATGAAATATCAGGTATATGCACAGCAATTGGCGCAGCGTATGCCGGAAATTTTGCGGTTACCACTACTTCCGGTCCGGGTTTTTCACTTAAAACAGAAGCTCTCGGCCTGGCCATGATTACAGAATTACCTCTTGTTGTTGTGGATGTTCAGAGGAGTGGCCCCTCAACAGGTATTCCTACAAAGACAGAACAGACAGACCTTAACCAGGCTCTTTATGGAAGAAATGGTGAGTGTCCTGTTGCAGTAATAGCAGCTCATTCCCCATCACATTGTTTCGAAGCTGCTTTCTACGCAGGAAAATATGCTATGGAGCACATGATGCCGGTCATTCTTCTTTCAGAAGGATTCCTCGGTAATGGATCTGAGCCGTGGAAGATTCCGTCAATGAAAGATTTTCCGGATATTAAACCTCCAATTATTACCACTCCTGAAGAGACACCTTTCTGGCCATTCAAAAGAGATCCGGAGACTATGGTTCGTCGCTGGGCATTGCCCGGATCAATCGGTCTTGAACACAGAGTAGGCGGACTTGAGAAAAATAATAATGGAGCAGTTTCCTCTGATCCTCTCGTTCATGAAAGAATGGTTGAAGAAAGAGAAGAAAAGGTTAGAAGACTGGCCAATTTCATTCCTGAGCAAAAGGTCATTGGAGAAGAGAAAGGAGAAGTTTTGATTGTTGGCTGGGGAGGAACCTTCGGTCATCTTTACACAGCCGTTAAAGAATTTCATGAACAAGGCAAAAGTGTTTCACTGGCTCATTTTGATTATATTTTCCCTCTTCCAAAAAATACCGGAGAAATTTTCTCCAATTTTAAGAAGATCATTGTATGTGAACTTAACAATGGCCAATTTGCAAATTATCTAAGAACCCAATATCAGCAATTCCACTATTACCAATGCAATAAGGTGCAGGGGCAGCCATTCATAGTCAAAGAGATAGTTGATGCAGTCAATGCTATATTATAACTTCAAAATAGAATTATCATGGAACTTAAATATACACCACAGGATTTTAAAAGCAATCAGGAAGTTAAATGGTGCCCGGGTTGCGGAGACCATGCAGTACTTGCTTCTGTGCAGAGAGCCATGCCAGACATCTGTGAAGCTCTCAACTACACCAGAGAGCGTTTCGTATTTGTATCCGGCATCGGATGTTCGTCGCGTTTCCCTTATTATATGAATACTTATGGCTTTCATGGTATTCATGGCAGAGCTTCAGCTATTTCCACAGGAGTAAAGGTGGCAAATCCCTATCTCACAGTTTGGCAAATTACAGGTGATGGAGACGCTCTTGCCATAGGGGGCAATCATTTTATTCATGCAATAAGGAGAAATATTGATATAAATATAATCCTCTTCAACAACCAGATATATGGTTTGACAAAGGGACAGTACTCTCCAACTTCAAAATTGGGAATGGTAACTAAAACATCTCCATATGGTACAGTTGAGCATCCTTTCAATCCGGGCGAACTCGTATTGGGTGCAAGAGGTACATTTTTTGCAAGAAGTCTTGATGTTGAGTTGAAGCTTACTCAAGATATTATGGTTGAATCTGCAAAACATGATGGGACATCTGTTACAGAGATACTGGTCAACTGTGTTATTTTCAATGACAAGACACACGCTACCATTAGTGATAAAGAGACCCGTGCAGAGAGGACTATTATACTTAAACACGGTGAACCGATGATATTTGGGAAAAATCGTGATAAGGGACTAATCCTTGTTGGAAGAAAACTAAAAGTGGTTAAAATTGGAGAGGGAGGAATTACAGAAAAGGATATTCTTATTCATGATGCTGAAGAGGAAAATCCAGGACTTCATTCAATGCTCATAAACATGAAATATCCTGAATTTCCTGTTGCCCTTGGAGTTATTAGATCAGTTAAGGATAAAACATACGATGACAATGTTCGCGATCAAGTAATTGACGTTAAGGAACATGCTCAGATCCATAGTGTGGATGAACTCCTTCACAGTGGATCAACCTGGGAAATAAAATAAAATATTTAATTAAATACCAACCAATTACTAATAAAAACAATTATGAAAGTAGCAGACATTATGGCCGAACTCGAAAGAAAACATGGCCATGAGAAAGAGTTCTTGCAAGCAGTTCGTGAAGTCCTCGAATGTATTGAGGATATTTACAATCAACATCCGGAATTTGAAAAGGCAAAGATTATTGAAAGGCTTGTAGAGCCTGACCGTATCTTCACTTTCCGCGTTTCCTGGATAGACGATAAGGGAGAAATCCAAAACAATCTTGGTTACCGTGTACAGTTTAATAATGCCATTGGACCATATAAGGGAGGTATTCGTTTCCATCCTTCAGTCAATCCTTCAATTCTCAAGTTCCTCGGTTTTGAACAAACATTCAAAAATGCTCTTACAACCCTGCCAATGGGCGGAGGAAAGGGAGGATCAGATTTTGATCCTAAGGGAAAATCCGACAATGAGATCATGCGTTTCTGCCAGGCATTTATCACTGAACTTTGGCGTCATTTAGGCCCAGACACTGACGTGCCTGCAGGTGATATAGGAGTAGGCGGACGTGAAGTTGGCTACATGTATGGAATGTACAAAAAACTTGCTCGCGAAAATACTGGTGTTTTCACAGGCAAAGGAGCCACTTTTGGTGGTTCTCTCATACGTCCTGAGGCTACAGGATTCGGAGCTGTCTATTTTGTTACACACATGCTTCAAACCAAAGGTATTGATATCAAGGGAAAGAGAGTTTCAGTTTCAGGTTTCGGAAATGTAGCATGGGGTGCAGCCCTTAAGGCTACTCAACTTGGTGCAAAAGTAGTTGCACTTTCCGGTCCTGATGGAGTTATCGTGGACGAGGAAGGATTGAATGATGAAAAAATAGCCTATATGCTTGAGCTCCGCGCTTCAAACAATGACGTAGTTGCACCATTTGCTACTAAATTCCCGAGTGCCAAATTTATCCCTGGCAAAAAGTCATTTAGCGTTAAAGTTGACATTGCAATGCCATGTGCATTCCAGAACGAACTTAACGGAGACGATGCAAAAGAACTGATTAAAAACGGAGTTACTTGTGTAGCAGAGGTTTCTAATATGGGTTGTACCCCTGAAGCTATTGAAGAATTTATCAAAGCAAAGATTCTATTTGCCCCTGGTAAAGCTGTCAATGCTGGTGGTGTAGCTGTCTCAGGTCTTGAAATGACTCAGAACGCAATGCATATAAGCTGGACTGCCGAAGAAGTGGATGCAAAACTGAAACAGATTATGAACAGCATACACGATGCTTGCATCAAATACGGGAAACAGCCTGACGGTTATATTAACTATGTTAAGGGTGCCAATATTGCTGGCTTTATGAAAGTTGCACATGCTACATTAGAGCAGGGAGTTATTTAATAACAAACTGCATAAAATAGGTTTTTCGAAAAGGCTGACAAATGAATGTCAGCCTTTTTCTTCATAATCAATATAATAATAACAAAAATATTTAAAAAAAAATTTTATTTCTGTAAAAAAAAAATTAACTTTGATAAAACTAATACTTAACCATAAACTTAATTACTAACTAAAACTTCCGTACATGAAAAAAATTAAACTATTTTTGACAGGTCTGCTATTTGTGCTGACTGCGGGGTTGTCTTTCGCTCAGAACAGACAAATCACAGGTACTGTCATAGATGCAGGTACAGGGGAACCTATTGCTTTTGCATCTGTTCAGCTGAAAGGGACCATGACAGGGACTACGACTAATGAATCAGGTAAGTATACCATCAACGCCCCCGGTAATGGTACTTTGATTTTTAGTTTCATAGGCTACACTACTGTTGAAGTTGCAATAAACAACCAGAATGTAGTTAATGTTTCCCTTTCTCCTGAAGCTGTTAATCTTGAAGACATTGTGGTCGTAGCATATGGTACCGCTAAAAAGTCTTCCTTCACTGGATCTGCTTCAACAGTTAAGGGGAACAAGATAGCAGAACGTTCGGTTTCCAACGTTACCAATGCTCTTGCCGGTCAGGTCGCCGGTGTTCAAGTTACAAGCAACAATGGACAACCTGGTACAGCTGCTACAATCAGAATTCGCGGTATTGGTTCCATGAGTGCAAGCAATGCGCCTCTATACGTAGTTGATGGCGTACCTTATGATGGGACTATATCTGCTATCAATCCACAAGATATTGAAAGTCTTACTGTTCTTAAGGATGCTGCTGCAAGTGCTATTTATGGAGCGCGTGGCGCTAATGGAATAGTTCTTATCACCACAAAGAAGGCCACTTCCAAAGATGCAGTAGTTACTTTCGACGCCAAATGGGGTAAAAACTCCAGAGCTATTCCAAACTATGATGTCATGACAGATCCTGCTATGTATTATGAAACTCTGTATAGAGCCTTATACAATGCAAAAGCTTATAATGGCTCATCTGCCGCTGCTGGTTATGCTTATGCTGATGCAGCACTTCTTGACGACAAAAATGGTGGAGTTGGTTATATGGTTTACACTGTTCCAAGTGGAGAGAAATTTATAGGTACTAACTTTAAATTAAATCCAAAAGCCACTCTTGGATACTCAGATGGTGAATACTACTACATTCCTGACAACTGGTACGATGAAATTTTCAATAAGGGTAATCTTCGTTCAGAATACAACTTTTCCGTCTCCGGATCTACTGATAAACTGAACGTTTATTTGTCTGCCGGTTATTTGAACGATTCCGGTATAGTCTCAGGGTCAGGATTTGAGCGTTTCACTACACGCATGAAAGCGGATTATCAGGCCAAAGAGTGGTTGAAAATCGGAGCAAATACAGCTTACACATATTATGATTCAAAGGCTCCTGGTGGTCAAACTTCATGGGGATCCTCAGGCAACCTGTTTTACGTAACTAACATGATTGCTCCAATATATCCCATGTATGTTCGTAATGCAGACGGGACCATCAAAGTGGACAACAGAGGTATAACTGTTTATGATTTTGGAGGGTCTTCTACCAATTTCACCAGGTCTTTCATGGCACTCGCAAACCCTGCCATTACTCTGAAACTGGATAAGTATCACGCCTATACAGACGTTGTTAACAGCAAGTGGTATGCTACAGCCAACATTATAGAAGGGCTGCAATTTACAGCTACTGTTGGCGCAAATGTAAGAAACCAGCGTTCCAACAATCTTTACAACCAGTTTTACGGTGGCTCTGTAGGCAGTCAAGGTGCAGTCTCTGTCAGTCACTACCGCGAATTTGGAGTTAATCAGCAATATCTTTTGACCTATAAGAAAAATATTGCAAATAATCATAATATTGATCTCCTTGTTGGTTATGAATCATACAATCTTAAGCTGCAAAATCTCGGAGGTTCAAATACTAAACTGTATAATCCATATATTGGCGAATTAAGTAATGCTATTCAGATACCTCCTGCTGTTTATTCATATACAGATACATATACAACTCAAGGTATTCTTGCAAGGGCACAATATGATTTTAAGGAAAAATATTTCTTAAGCGCCTCTTATCGTAGGGATGCTTCTTCACGCTTCCATCCTGACAAACGTTGGGGTAATTTTGGCAGTATTGGTGGTGCATGGCTTATTAGTAAAGAGAATTTTATGAGCAGCTTGAACTGGATAGATATGCTTAAGATTAAAGCCAGTTATGGTGTTCAAGGTAATGACAATCTCGGAAACTATTATGCATATCTGGACCAGTTTACAGTAACCAACAGTAATGGAGATTTCTCTGTAGCATTTGCATACAAGGGAAATAAAGACATTACATGGGAAACATCCTATGCATTCAATGGTGGAGTGGATTTTGAACTCTTCGGAAGCAAATTGACAGGTACCGTTGAGTATTTTAACCGTAAGACTGTAGACCTTCTCTATAACCAACCTGTTCCAATTTCTCTAGGTTACTCTTCAATCCCAATGAACGTCGGATCTATTGTTAATGATGGAGTTGAACTTGAGTTGAACGGTACAATTCTTAAGACCAGCAACATTCTCTGGACAGCCAACTTCAACGCCACTCATTACAAAAATAAAATTACCGATCTTGCTGAAACACCTAAGAAAGCAGGTGGCATTAAGGGTGCTAACTTCATTTATCGAATTGGGGGTTCTCTCTACAACTCATACCTGCGTAAATGGGCCGGTGTAGATCCATTAACAGGTAAATCACTTTATTATGTTGATCCCGATAAGGGAGACATGACAACAACAGATGACTATACAAAAGCTGTTCAGTGCGACCTTGGGTCAACCCTGGCTAAAGTGTATGGAGGATTCGGTACTACAATCAATGCTTTTGGATTTGATTTGTCAATCCAACTGTCATACCAGTTAGGTGGCAAATTGTATGATGGTTCCTACGAGCAGTTGATGCATCAGGGAGATGATCCTGGAACCAACTGGTCAATGGACATTCTCAAAGCTTGGACTCCTGAAAAGCCTTCAACAAAATATCCAAGACTTGATGCTTCTATAGATACTTACCAAAAGCAATCTTCAAGATTTCTTACAAGTTCAGATTATCTGAGTTTTAACAATGTCATGTTAGGATATACCCTGCCAAAGAATCTTGTAAAATCCCTCAAATTGTCAACTGTTCGCATATATGTTTCAGGTGACAATCTTGGAGTTATTTCTGCTCGTAAGGGCCTTGACCCACGCCAATCTTTGGGACTTGGCAGCTCTACAACTTCCGGAAACTACAGTTACTCAGCAATGCGTACAATATCTGCCGGTATCTCTTTATCATTCTAAGTTTGACTTAACTTAATTATATTCACTATGAAATTAAATAAGAAATTATATATTATTGCTTTGGGAGGTCTCCTGTTCACTTCATGTGTTGATCTTGATACTGCTCCTGAAGGAGGTACTTTTACATCAGACCAGAAGAGTGAGGTTGTGCTTGCATTGCCTCAAAGACTTGCGGCAGATGTAAACGGCATGTTTGCAAGTATTGGAGCCCAATATTGTGTTTTCGGATCTGCTTCATCCAGAGATGATGACGCAGGTTACCCGACAGTGTGCCTGTCACAGGATCTTAATGGCCCGGACATGGTAAGTGACAATAGCAACTATAACTGGTTCTCCGTCAGCAGTAGCTATGAAGACAGAAATGATACATACGCCAATCCATACATGCGATGGGCTGTCTTCTACAATCAACTTAAGCTTGCAAATGACATTCTTTCAACTATTCCTGCTGATACAGACGATCCTACTTTGAAAATCTATCAAGCCCAGGCAAGAGCAATTAGAGCTTTTGACTTTCTCTGTCTTGTTCCTTACTATCAGTTCAAATATAAAGGGCATGAAGATGCTCCTTCAGTTCCTATCATTACAGAAAATATGGAAGGTGACCCTTCAAACAATCCTCGTGCACCGCTTTCTGCGGTATATGAGCTTATTATGAGTGATTTGGATGCTGCAATTACAGCTCTTGCAGGTTACACAAGAACAAGCAAGGCCGAAATAGACCAAAAAGTTGCTTATGGTCTTCGTGCACGCGCCAATCTGTATATGGAAAACTGGGCAGCTGCAGCTTCTGATGCAAATAATGCTATGGCAGGATATTCCCCATACACCAGGGCTCAGGTTTCAAAACCAACATTTGTTGATGCAAATGATCAAAATTGGATGTGGGCAATAATTTTAACTCCTACCAATATTCCAGATCCTTACCCATCATGGCCTGCTGTTCTTGGTTCGTTCTCTGGCGATTCTTATTCTGCTGCTGTTGGATGTTACAAATCTGTCAACAGACTCTTGTTTGACAAAATCCCTTCTACTGACGTGCGCAAGGGATGGTGGGTTGATCAAAATCTTGAATCACCTAATCTTGCCACAGTTACATGGGGTGGAGTTACAGGCAATGCTGTTGCTAAACTTGCCATTACCGACGTTAAACTCCCATTCATTCCATACACCAATATTAAATTCGGTCAATATGGATTTATAGGAAATAATATAAATGCAGGAGACTGGTGTATCATGAGAGTCGAAGAGATGATATTAATTAAGGCTGAAGCCACAGCCATGGCTGGTAATCTTTCAGCAGGCAAACAAATACTTCAGGACTTTGTCAAGACATATCGTGACCCTGCATATGTAAGCGCTGCAACTTCTGCAGAAGACTTTCAGAACGAAGTATGGCTTCAACGCCGTATTGAACTCTGGGGAGAAGGGTTCTCCATGTCTGATATCATGAGACTTGGCAAGAATGTCGTACGTTTCACCCCATCTATAACCTCCAATTTCCCTGATGCATTCAAATTTAATCTTGCATCAAATGATGGTTGGTTGCTTCTTCGCATACCTCAGAGGGAGACAAATAACAATAGAGGTATTCCTCTCTCAGCTAACAATAATGAAGGAACACTTCCTGTTTCAGGAGCCGGTTCCGGTTTGACAGATGGAGTTATTGTTCACTAATACTAATAATAGAAAAAGAAAAATATGAAACTACATAATAAATTCAAATTCGGAATATTGTTGACTTCAATTTCTTTATTGTTGTCAGCTACTGCCTGTGAAGATGAGGTTAAACGTGAACCATCTCCTGAAGCCAATCCAAACAGCTCAAATGTTTACTTTGCCTCCTCCAACAGTTCATCGGTAGTTTTAGGCGTTAGTGCTACAAATTTTGAAGTGAAAATTTCACGGGAAAAGACAGCTGCAGCTCTGACTGTTAAACTTAAAACAGAATCTATATATGGAGATCTCTTTACTGTGCCCGAGTCAGTCTCCTTCGCTGCCGGTGAAGCCCAGAAAAGTATTACTATTACTTGTGGAGATTTGGACCTTATGAAAACCTACCACTTTGCCATTGAAGTTGACCCTAATGAGACAAAACCATATGTTGCACAGAATGTTTATCCCCGTATTGAACTCAATGTTCTCAAGGAGGACTTTAAGCCTTATGCAAATGGCCTTTGGTCTGATCTTTTCTTCGCCCCTGGAGATGATTATATTAGTTGGCCTTTAACCCTCGAATATTCTGAAATGAGTCAGACATACCGGCTTAAAGCTACTTGGGGATATGCCGGCTACGATATCACCTTTAAATGGGATAAGGGAGCTAATGTGACAATGGGTGGAACAGCAAGCGGCACCTACAAAGTATTTAAAACAGGATATGTTCACCCTTCTTACGGGATGGTGTCTGCTTACTTCGGAACATGTACATACAATACTTCAACAAAAAAATTCACTTTCCCTATTACATGGAGAGTGTCTGCTGGCAGTTTCGGGCTTTATCCTGACTATTATCAAATACAGACTTTGCTTTAAATCTACATTAAGCTTTAAATAATTAGAGGCTGTCTAAAGTAGACAGCCTCTTTTTCATTATATATTAAACTGTTCCTATAATGTTAAAACAGGTGAAAAGCTACAGTCAATCCGGCTATCACAATCGAAACCATACTCATGAGCTTAATCAAAATATTCAAAGAAGGACCTGATGTATCTTTAAACGGGTCTCCTACTGTATCCCCTACAACTGTTGCTTTATGTACGTCTGAACCCTTGCCTCCAAAATTACCATCCTCAACATATTTTTTGGCATTATCCCAAGCTCCACCTGCATTAGCCATGAAAATTGCAAGTACAAAGCCTGTTGAAAGACCCCCAACTAACAGACCCATAACTCCAGAAACACCAAAAATAAAGCCTACAAGAACTGGAACAATAATGGCCAGCAAGGAAGGTAACAACATTTCATGTTGGGCTCCTTTGGTAGAAATCTCCACACACTTTGCATAATCAGGTTTTGCTTTACCTTCAAGTATTCCAACAATTTCTCTGAATTGCCTTCTAACCTCTTCGACCATCTTTTGGGCAGCTCTTCCTACCGCGTTCATGGTCAGTCCACAGAATAGAAAAGACATCATGGCGCCAATAAATGCACCAGTTAAAACTTTAGGATTCATCAGGTTAATCTGATAATGCTCTATTAAGTCAGGAATTGTCGCCTCTGCAACATTTACAACTTTGCCAGCTACGTCAATAGTGGTCTCTCCAATACGAACGAGTCCAATTTTAATCTCCTCCAGATATGATGCAAGCAGGGCAAGAGCTGTAAGGGCTGCCGAACCTATTGCAAATCCCTTTCCTGTAGCAGCTGTAGTATTCCCGAGAGCATCAAGAACATCTGTTCTCTTTCTAACCTCAGGATCCAGGTCACACATTTGAGCATTTCCACCTGCGTTATCTGCAATAGGGCCATAGGCATCAGTAGCCAGCGTGATTCCGAGTGTCGAAAGCATGCCAACTGCTGCAATACCTATTCCATAAAGACCCATACCAATATTTTTTGCGGCAAGCATGTTGGCTATATCAAAATTAATAGCAGAACAATATGCTAAAATTATAGCCAGCCCCACAGTGACAACCGGAATGGCTGTTGAAATCATACCCACACCCAATCCTGATATAATTACTGTCGCAGGACCTGTTTTACCACTTTCGGAAATTTTTCGAGTGGGCTTATATGAATGAGATGTATAATATTCCGCCGATTTACCAATAATAACTCCAGCAACAAGCCCTGATATGACTGAAAAAGAAATCCCAAACCAGTTTTCGATGCCAAGAACATATAATATTACAAAAGTCATGATACCAATAAATACTGCACTAAAATTGACTCCCCTTCCCAATGACTTCAAAAGATGAGACATGCCAACATCTTCCTTTGTCTTAACAATAAAAACACCTATTATTGAAAGTATAATTCCAACCGCTGCTATCAGCATTGGAGCAAAAACTGCTTTTAGCTGTATATCGGAGTTGATGCTGAAAGCTGACGCACCAAGAGCAGCTGTAGAGAGAATTGCACCACAATATGATTCATACAAGTCTGCGCCCATACCTGCCACATCTCCAACATTGTCTCCAACATTATCGGCAATGACGGCAGGATTGCGAGGATCGTCTTCAGGTATTCCAGCTTCTACCTTTCCAACCAAATCTGCTCCAACATCAGCTGCTTTGGTATAAATTCCTCCTCCAACTCTTGCAAAAAGAGCCTGTGTTGAGGCACCCATACCAAATGTCAACATTGTGGTAGTAATAACAACTAGCTTCTCGGTACCGGTGGCATCAATAAAATAATTAAGAATAATGTACCATAGAGAAATATCTAATAATCCCAGACCAACAACTACAAGTCCCATTACAGCTCCTGACCTAAAGGCAATTCTTAAGCCACTGTTCAATGATCTCATCGATGCGTTAGCTGTTCTTGCAGATGCATACGTTGCTGATTTCATTCCAATAAATCCGGATAATCCTGAGAAAAAACCGCCTGTAAGAAATGCAAATGGAACCCACGGATTCTGTACTCCGAAACCATAGGCTAGTACAGCAAAAAAAGCACTGAGAATAAGAAATACTATAGCCACAACCTTATACTGTTGTTTAAGATATGCCATAGCACCTTGTCTAACATATAGAGCGATGTCTTTCATTGACTGCGTACCTTCGCTCTCCTTCATCATCTGCCTGAAAAAATAATAGGCAAAAAACAGTGCAATGGCCGAAGCCAAAGGCACAAAATAGAACATTTGTTCAGTTGTCATTGTTAAAAAGTTAAGTTTATAGATTAAATATCAACTTGCTTGAAATTCATTTCAGATATAGCTGGATCAATCATCCAAGCCATTTTTTTAAGAATATTTAATGAAGAGTTAGTAAAAAAATGTGTTGCATCATGTGGGCTGGAAGCTGCAGGAATATAAATAATATTTTCCTGCATTACATTTTTAACCCTCGCTGCTACTGCTGGTGCAGGATCTATAATATTCACCTTATTACCTGTAATTTCCTTAATAGCTTTTATTAAAAATGGATAATGTGTACAACCAAGCACTATGTGATCAACTCCCTCTTCAAGCATTGGATTTATATAATGGCTTAGAAGTTCTTTTACCCTCTCACCATCTGTTTCTCCTGATTCAATAAGTTCTACGAGACCTTCTCCAACTTTGGCAATAACCTTAACATCTGAAGCATACTTGGCTACCGCATTGTGAAAATGATCGCCATTAAGTGTTCCCTTTGTGGCAAGTACTCCTATAACTCGACTTTGTGAATGTAATGCGGCAGGTTTAACTGCCGGTTCCATTCCTATAAAAGGTATTTCAAAGCTTTCTCTCAGCTTTTTTATTGCTGCTGCTGTAGCTGTATTACAAGCTACTACTATGATTGCAGCTCCGGAAGAAATAAGAAAATCCGATATTTTGAGTGATCTGTCTATTATTTCATGTGCACTCTTATTACCATAGGGACAATAAGCACTGTCTGAAAAGTAATTTATAGGAATCCCGGGCATTATTTTAACTATTTCTCTCCAAACTGAAAGCCCTCCAACTCCGGAGTCAAAAATACCTACATTCATACTTCATTAAAAAAACAGTCGCTCTGTTGAACGACTGTAAAGTTATATAAAAATATTTGAATGATTATTTAGCGGCTGCAGATTGTTCAGCTGGTTGGGGATTCAATTGCATGGGAACCTTGTCTGCAGGTATGCCGAGCTTTTTTCTTGCCAAAGGCAAAAGATCTATGCTTTGAGACTCGTCAAAGTATGGAAATGCACCTGTAGCAAGATCGAATACAAAAGAACATCCATTTTCTTTGCCCAAAGCTTTAATGGTTTCATTAGCTTTCTGATAGACAGGTGTTAATAGTTTCTGCTGCTCAGCCTGAAAATCTTGAGGTGCTGTTTGCTGCAATTGTTGAAATCTGTTTTGCAGATCTTCAAGCTCTCTTTGTTTTGTCTCAAGAAGTGCTGCTGTCCATGTGGCCTGTTTTTGCTGATATGTAGCATATTTGGTTTTAAATTCGTTCTGAATTGCCTCAATGTTCTCCTGAAGCTCTTTTGAAAGTTTATCAAGTTTCACAAGAGCACTGTCTCTTTCAGGCATTAAAGCAATTAACTCTTCTGAATTGATTCGTCCGATTTTAAGTGAACTTTGAGCAAATGTCCCAATGCTTGAAGAGAGGACAAAAAGTAATAAAAGAGGTTTAAATAAATGTTTCATATTTTCAAGATTATTTAGTTTCTACTGATTTAGCAATTTAATAACTTTTTGCGAAAGATCATAGGCGGAGTTGTTATAAATGATCCCTGGAGAAGTTGCAATGTCAAAAATAACAATAATTCCTTGTGAATTGGCAATTTTCTCGACTGCAGCATTAAATTTAGACATAATTGGCTCAATAAGTTCCTTAGACTTGGCAGACATTTCGCCATCCTGCCCAAAATATTTTTTCTGGAGATCTTTAACTGCTCTTTCCCTCATAATAATCTCCTTCTCTCTTTGGTCTCTCTCATTCTGAGAAAGAGAGGCTTTTTGAGACTGATAGGTATTGAACATTTGCTCTACTTCTTTAAGCCCTTTTTCTATTTCAGCATCATACTGAGATTTAATTCTCTCTATCTGCTGTTGAGCTGTTTTATACTCTGGTAAAGCATTAAGTATGGTCTCACTGTTCACATAACCAAAGGATTGACCTCTCATAATGATTGATGTGGCCAATACAACAAGTGAAAGTAAAAATATTCTTTTCATGATTAGTTAATTATTAAGAATGATTAGAATTGTTGCCCTATTACAAAGTGGAAATTACTTCCTCCCTTTTTGTCAGTACCCACCGGATCAAAACCATAACCCCAGTCAATACCGAGCATACCTACAATTGGCAGAAGAACTCTTACTCCTATACCTGCTGATCTTTTAATTGAAAATGGATTAAAGTCTCTAATGTCAGACCAAGAGTTTCCTCCTTCCAAAAATGCTAAAGCATAAATGGTTGATTGAGGCTGCATTATCAGAGGATAACGCAACTCAACTGTGAACTTGTCATAAACATTACCTGCATAAGCGTTATTGATCAGTGGCGTAAGAGAAGAGTTTTGATATCCTCTCAATCCAACAACCTCTGTACCATATGTACTGTAACCAGACATGCCGTCACCGCCAACAACATATCCTTCGAAAGGAGAGTATCCAAGATCTCTGTTATAAAATCCCAAGTAACCAAAGAATGCTCTTGTCATCAACACAAGGTCTTTTGTAAGAGCAGTGTATTGAGTCCCTTTAATTGTCCATTTGTGATACTCGATCCATTTATACTTTTCAGAATCCTTCATGTTTTTGTAATCTGTATCCTTGTCTCTAAAAAGGGAATATGGAGGAGTCAGCTGCAAACCAATCTGATAATCCGAACCACTTCTAGGATAAATGGGCTGATCTGTAGAGTTTCTCTGAAGAGAAATTTTATAACTGAAATTATGAGATGTCCCATTGGAAAAAATAAAGTAGTAATTCCAGTCGTGCAACCTGTATGATTGTAAACTTAACTCGTTGTAAAGTACAAACCAGTTGTCAGGCCATTTAAGTCTTTTACCTAATCCTACAGATGCTCCGAAAACCTCCATTCTCTCATTGGAATTTTGATAGAAGTAATATGAATTAGTCTGTCTGGTATAGTAAGCAGAAAAGCTGAAAGAAGTTGGTTTGTTGCCGAAAAGCCAAGGCTCCACAAAACTTGCGGTTAGAGCTGTATAATATGTGCCATTAGTTTGGAATCTAAAGGCAAGCTGCTGTCCGTCTCCTAATGGAACAGGTCTCCAAGCCCGTTTGTCAAAAATTCTTTTTATGGAAAAATTGTTGAAACTGACCCCAAGAGTTCCAACAAAAGTGTTTCCACCCCAGCCACCGGCTATTTCAAACTGGCTGTTTGACTTTTCTACAACATTATATGTAATGTCTACAGTGTTGTCCTGTTGATTAGGCACTATATTTATTGCATCTGCGGACTGCAGTTTTTCGGGCTCGAAATGTCCCATGCTAGCCAACTCTCTCAAAGAACGTTCAATATTTGACTGACTGTAAAGATATCCCGGTCTTGTATAAAGCTCCCTCCTTACTACTTTTTCATTGGTAACAGTGTTGCCGCGAACCATTATCCTGTTGAATATGGCCGGTTTACCTTCATATATTCTCATCTCGACATCTACAGAATCATTCTCAATCCTAACCTCAACAGGTGTTACATTGAAAAAAAGATAACCATTATCTGTATAAAGCTTGCTGACATTACCCTTCTCATCTCTTGTAAGTCTCTCCTCCATTGAAACCACATCATAAATATCACCCTTCTTTATCCTGAGTATACTGTTAAGAAAATCACTTGAATATTGTGAATTGCCTGTCCATGTGATATTCCTAAAATAATATTGCCTGCCTTCATCTATAGTAATATCAATTCCCAATCTGCCATTCCTTACATAATAAATGCTGTCTTTCACTATTTTAGCGTCGCGAAAACCCTTTTCATTATATGCTTTAATTATGTTCTTCTTATCGTTTTCGTACTCTTTTTCATTAAATTTTTTGCTTGACAACACATTAAGCACTCTGCTTCTTGCTCTTGTCTTTTTCATGGAGCTGGCAAGTTTTGAGGCTTTTATGCTTTCATTCCCATCGAAATTTATGTCTTGGATTTTAACTTTTTGTTTCCTGTCTACTACAAACGTAACCCTAATGGCATTATTTATTGTTGTATCCTGCACTTTAAGTACTTTGACCTCAGTTTGAAGAAAACCTTTGTCAACATAATATTTTCTGATAATGTCACAAGCCGATTTCTCAAGATAGTCAGACAATTCTCCTCCTCGCTTAATCTTGATTTTATCAATAAGTTCTGTCCTCTCCGACGATTTTACTCCTTCGAAATCCAATCTCGAAATACGGGGTCTCTCTTGAAGATAAAGGTTCAAATAAATCTTGCCATTTGAAACGGAATCTATGTAAAAAGCAATTTCAGAAAACCATCTCTGTTGCCAGATTCTTTTAATTATAGACGATAACTCCTCTCCCGGAATCTCAATTTTATCCCCTATCTGCATTCCTGTTAATGAGAGAATCTGATCTGGATTGAGGTATTTTATTCCTGAAACTGTCAGTCCGCCGATTTCATAAACCTGTGGCCTGTTATAATCAACTTCTACAGTTCGGGCAAAAGTTGAATCCTGTGCTTGGACCCGAATTGGTAATAGAAAACATGTTAAGAAAAAAAGTACCGGAAAAAAGGATAGTGACTTCATCTGCAATCTCTGGCTGTAAAAGCGCAAATATAAGCTTTTATTTGTATTCACAAATTTGGTTTGATTAATAATTATGTACCTGGTCCCCTGTCTTTCCAAACCTCCTTTCTCTTTTGTCAAAGAGATCAAGAGCCTGCTGAAAGTGAGTTTTGCGAAAATCGGGCCAAAGCACTTCAGTAAAATAAAATTCACTGTATGCACATTGCCATAGTAAATAGTTGCTTATTCTCTGTTCACCACTTGTCCTGATAATAAGATCAGGATCCGGTATGCCATTAGTACTTAAAAAAGAGCTAAAGTATTCATTTGTAAGCTCCTGTGGTTCCAACCCATTTTTATATGCATTCAAGACTTCTTCTGCGTACATTGCTGCCGCATGCAGAATATCCCATTTACCACTGTAACTTAAAAAAATAATCAATTTTAAGCCGGTATTGTTGCTCGAAAGTTCTTCAGTAGCTTGAATACGCTTCAAAACATTGACGGGCAATTTTGAAAGGTCTCCTATTGCTTTGAAGCTGATGTTGTTTTTCATAATTGTAGGAGTCTCATTGACTATAGCATCTACCATCAGATTCATTAGACCATCAACTTCTTCCTTAGGTCTACCCCAGTTTTCTTCCGAAAAAGCGAAAAGACTCAAGTATTCTATCCCCTTCTCCGCTGCAAATTCCGTAGCAGCCCGTACTGATTCAGTGCCTTCCTTGTGCCCCTCTATTCTGTCAAGTCCCTTTGCCCGGGCCCATCGTCCATTTCCATCCATTATGATAGATACATGTCTTGGAACTTTTGTCATAACTGCAATTATAAAGATTGTATATTCCTTCTATCTTCCCCCCACCTGAGCTTATCCTTGAGTGCATTAATAAAACTTCCCTCCTGCAAGGATATGTAGTTCAAAGGAAAATCTGCTTTTTTTATTCTAACCGGATTCCCGGAAGGTAATATGAATTCTCTGTTGTCAAGACAAAGTAATACTTTGCCAGAACGCGAATTGGCCGACATTTCAAGCGAGACATCATCAGGAACTATCATCGGCCTGACATTTAAATTGTGTGGAGCTATCGGGGCAACTGTCCAAACTTTTGAAAATGGCATTACTATTGGCCCTCCGATGCTAAGTGAATAGGCGGTCGAACCAGTAGGTGTTGCCACTACAAGACCGTCTGACCAGTATGCAGGCAATTCAATCCCATCTATTTTAAGAATTACGGAAATCATTTTTGAATCAACCTTTTGTACAGAAATCTCATTTACAGCATATGGGAAAAAATCCGAAGGCAACTTGTCATTTTCTATTTGTAATATTGTCCTTTTTTCAACAGAATATTTTCCTTGGATTAAGTCACTTAGCCATCCATTAAGAGAATTTATATCTGCACTTGTCAGAAAACCGAGTCTGCCAAAATTAACACCTGCAATTGGCAACGACTTATCTCTTATAAAGGTCAAAGATTCAAGAAATGCACCGTCTCCTCCTAAACAGAGAAACAAGTCTGTGTCCCACGGAAGATCATTGTATGAATTAAATGTTGAATGTTCATAGTTCACAAATCCCGGAAGGTTATGCACTTTATGGTAAAAAGGTTCATAGAAACAGAGCTGGACTCCTTCGTCAATCAGTGTCTTTATAATCAGCAAAACTCTGTCACTCCAATTAATATCAAAATCTCTCGCAAATAAAGCAATTTTCATTTTAGTGGTATTATTGTCAAAAATAGATAAATTTGCAGCTACTATGACAAAATTAAGTGTAAATATAAACAAATTCGCTACACTGCGAAATTCAAGAGGAGGAAATCTTCCTGACGTTATTAAGGCCGCCATCGACTGTGAAAGGTTTGGTGCTGAAGGAATTACTATACACCCAAGACCTGACGAGAGGCATATTCGCTATAAGGATGCCAGAGATCTCAAAAAAGTTGTGACTACTGAATTTAATATTGAAGGAAATCCTATCGATTCTTTTATTGAATTAGTTCTTGAGGTTCACCCTGCACAGGTGACGCTTGTTCCTGATGCTCATGATGTGATTACTTCCAATTGTGGATGGGATACCAAAAAAAATGCTGCATTTCTCAAAAAAGTATGCAAAATGTTCAATGACGAAGGAATTCGAACTTCTATTTTTGTAAATCCTGATATTGAAATGATAAAATATGCTGCAGAAACAGGCTGTAACAGGGTTGAACTTTATACGGAAGCATATGCTGCCAACTATTCAAAAGACAGGGAAGCAGCAATTGAAGATTACATTAAGGCAGCAGAGGAGGCACTAAAGGTTGGTTTAGGACTGAACGCCGGACACGATTTAAATCTTGATAATTTGTATTATTTTTACAAAAATATTCCCGGACTGCTCGAAGTTTCAATCGGGCATGCTTTAATTTGTGACGCAATTTACCTTGGCCTGGAAAATACAATCCAGTCCTATTTGAGGGAGTTAAGAAATTATTAATATATTTGCTTTGTAAATAGTTTAAAAATGAAAAAAGCCTCTTTAATTACCGAAATTGTGTTGGCTATTGCAGTCGTTGTGCTCTTTATCCTTCACTTTACTTCAACTCCCAGATCATCTGGTAACGATACACAATCAGGCTCCGGCCCTGTTGCGGGCAGTATTGTCTATATCCAAATGGACTCTCTTGTAAAACAATATGATATGTTTAACGATCTCAAATCCGAACTTGAATCCAAAGCTCAAGTTATGCAGGATGACCTCAACAAGAAGGGAATGGCTTTTGAAAGAGATGTTAAAGATTTCCAGGAGAAGATACAAAAAGGGCTGATTACTCGCTCTCAAGCTGAAAATCAAAATGCTCAGCTTCAAAATCGAGAAAGAGAACTTCAAAACTACACTCAGCAGAAACAGATGGAGATGGAAGAAGAGCAAGCAGTTCTGATAAGAAAGGTTATGGATGCTCTGAATAAATACCTTGTCAAGTTCAATGCCGAAAAAAAATATGCACTTATCCTCAATACATCCGGCACCATGAACACAGTGCTTCAGGGAGACTCCACCCTTAACATAACTAATGCAGTAGTGGCAGGCCTCAACGAAGAGTATGTTGCGAACAAAGGTAAAAAAATGAAATAACTGCACTTTTGTGAAGATTGCAATACTATCTTGCTTTTATCCTTACCGAGGTGGTATAGCACAGTTCAATGCAAACATATACAGAGAACTGAGCAAGTCTCACGAGGTAACGGCTTATAATTTCAAGAGACAATACCCAAAGTTGCTATTCCCCGGTAAAACACAATTTGTTGAAAAAGGCGATACTGCAGTTAAAATTGACAGTACTGCCCTGCTTGACACAGCAAATCCATTAAGTTATATCACAACTGCCAATAAAATTAGGGAGTGGGATCCGGATTTGTTGCTCATGCGTTATTGGATGTCCTATTTTGCACCTTCTCAAGGCTATGTTGCTCGTCACATGTCATCTAATACCAAGGTGGTCTCAATAATGGACAATGTCATCCCCCATGAACCAAGATTTTTTGACACCCCGTTCACTAAATACTACATTGGTTCAAACGATGGTTTTGTAGTCCTTTCTGATGCTGTCGGACATGATTTGCTTGCTTTTAAGCCTGACGCAAAGTATATTTGTCTGCCACATCCTCTTTATGATCACTTTGGAAATAAGGTTGAAAGATCTTTTGCAGAAAAAAAACTTAACTTGGAAGAAGGAAAGAGAAATATTCTTTTCTTTGGATTAATAAGGGATTACAAAGGTTTGGACATCTTGCTTGAAGCATTTGGAGGCCTTGATGAAAGATACCAACTTATTATAGCAGGGGAACCATACGGAGGTTTCGAAAAATATGATTCCATTATCAGTGAGATACCCAATGGCTGCAGAGTAAAACTGTTTACTCGCTATATCTCAGACAACGAAGTTCCTCTTTTTTTCTCTGCAAGTGATGTATGTGTCCTTCCATATCGTTCTGCAACACAAAGTGGCATTAGTGCAATATCGTACCACTTTGATGTCCCAATGATAACCACAGATGTAGGCGGGCTGAAGGAGGCAATAGAAGTTCCTGGCACCGGTATTGTAGTCAAAAGTGTAGATCCTGTTATGGTAAGGGAAGCGATAGAGGATTTCTTCAATAAGGAGCTTGGCTGCAAATTCAAAGAAAACATAGCTGTCCAGAAAGACAGACTATCCTGGAAAAATTTTGCAGATCGGCTATTGGATTTTTATTTAACATTATAGAAAGTTTTATGAAAGCTATTACACGTACAGAGTTTAATTTTCCTAACCAGAGCGGCAAGTACGTTGGGAAAGTAAGAGATGTTTATACAATTGGAAACACTTACTTAGTAATGATCGCAACTGACAGAATATCAGCATTTGACGTGGTTCTGCCAAAAGGTATTCCTTACAAAGGACAAGTTCTTAATCAAATAGCATCAAAGTTTCTCGATACTACTTCCGACATTGTGCCCAACTGGAAAATTGCCTCTCCAGATCCAATGGTGACTGTTGGATATAAATGTGACCCTTTTCCTGTAGAGATGATAGTAAGGGCTTATCTTACAGGCAGTTCATGGAGAACTTACAAGGCAGGTTCTCGTGAGATCTGCGGTATTAAGATTCCTGACGGAATGAAAGAACATCAAAAATTTGAACATCCTATTGTCACACCTACTACAAAAGCTGAAATAGGCATGCATGACCAGGATATTTCAAAAGAAGAGATTATCTCCAGAGGAATTGTGAAAGAAGATGAGTATTTGATGCTGGAAAAATATGCTCTCGAATTATTTGAGAGAGGTTCAGAGATCGCTTCCGAAAGGGGACTTATACTGGTTGATACAAAATATGAATTTGGCAAAAAAGGTGATAAGATTTATCTTATAGACGAAATTCATACTCCGGACTCATCCAGATATTTTTATAAGGACAGCTATGAAGAACTATTTGCAAAAGGAGAACAGCAAAGGCAACTTTCCAAGGAGTTTGTCAGAGAATGGCTCATGGAAAACAATTTTACAGGACAGCCCGGCCAAAAGATTCCGGAGATGACAGATGCAATTATAAAATCCATTTCGGATAGATATATTGAACTTTACGAAAAGATCACTGGCAGCAAATTTGAAAAAGCCGAATACAGCGATGATATTTATGAAAGAATCGAAACAAATATTTTAAATATGCTCGCAAGACTATGAGATTGATTCACAAAATATTGATTTCATTCCTTTTTTCTTTTATAATTTTTTCTGCGTACGGACAGAATCAGCCTGTGAAAGTTGAAATTTCCAAAGAAAAGATTAAAAAGGAAGGTGTTAACTTTTATCTCCATAAAGTTGAAAAGGGAGAAACAATATTTTCAATCTGCAAAGCTTATGAAATCACACCGGAAATCTTGCTTGAAGACAACCCGCTTCTTGTCAACGGGCTCAAAGAAGGCAGCACAATACTTGTAAGAGACCTCAGTAAAAAAGTTTCATTTATCAAACACACTGTCAGATGGTATGATTCGCTATCATCAATAGCTAAGAAATATGGTGTTTCAGAAACAGATATTATCCAGGTGAACTCTTTGAAAGATGATAGATTGTCTGTCAGACAGGTATTGTTGATTCCCGACTCTTCTTCAACAATTAACCCGGTATCGGATGACATTGTCATTCAAACAGATATCACGTCTGATGAGAAAGCTGCAACTTCCGTTAATTATGACAAGAAGGAGATTTTACCCGAGAAACACGTCGCTGCCAATAGACATTTTTCTGACTTTAGATTTAATGTTTCACTTATCCTTCCTCTTGGAAGTAATAAAACAGAAACAAGCGAAATGGATGCAAACTTCCTCGATTTTTATGAGGGATTTTTACTTGCGGTCAACGACATGAAAGAAGAAGGGATGAATATCAATCTTAAAGTTTTGGACATGTACGATTTCCCTTCAGGGCAGATTCTTGCCCAATCAGGGAAGTTGGATAAAAGTCACCTGATAATCGGCCCTGTGTTTGAAAAAGAGATTGTTCAGATTATTAACCATACTGAAAGAGAGGGGATTCCATTAGTTTCTCCGATGGATTCCAAAACAGAGTCACTTGTTTCCGATCATCCGCTTTTTTACCAGGTAAATACTAATTTGTATAATATACAGCTGACTCTTCTTAAAAGTATTCCTAAAGGTTCTCATGTTACAATTATCTATGAAGATTCCGGTAAAGACATGGAATTAGTTGAACTTACGAAAAAAATTCTTTCAGAATTGGGTTTAACTTTTAGCTCAATTTCCTATAATGTCCTGTCGGGCAGGGGTGTGACTGCAAAAATTGGAGACAAACTCTCTCCAACATCCATGAATGCCGTAGTTGTTCCATCAAACCAGGAAGCCTTTGTTTCAGATGTTCTGAGGAATTTGAATCTTCTTCAAACAATAAACAAATTTAACATTACATTATATGGCACTTCTAAATGGAGATCCTTTGACAATATTGACATCAACTACTGCCATTCAATGAATCTTCATATTGCTCTACAACATTTTGTCGATTACAATGACCCAAATGTTAAAAAATTTCTTCTAAGATACCGGGCATTATATAATTGTGAACCAAATCCATACTCTTTCCAGGCATATGATATTGCAAAATATTTTCTTAAACAACTCTTTAAAGAAGGGCCTGACTTTTATAAATCACATAATGATAGCGCCTTAAGGCTACTTCAGTCTGATTTTAGATTTGAACGATCTGACTCTGACAGCGGATATATCAATACCGCAACAAGGCTTGTTATATACAACCCTGACTATTCAGTCAATATTGGCAGTCTTGGCCAGTAACCATTCCCTATCCTCGTTTTTAAGATATGGGGAGAGTTCTCTGAATACTCTCTGATGATATTCATTAAGCCAATTCATTCTTTCTTCACCGAGCAAATTTCTTAATATCGGCCTTGTGTCAAACGGAACAAGAGTCAATGTCTCAAATTCGAGAAATGTCCCGGCATTGTTCCTGCACCATTCGCGGCACAGCAGAAGGTTTTCGCTTCTGATGCCATATCTGCCTTCTTCATATATTGCAGGTTCATCTGATGTAACCATACCTGGCTTGAATGTGACAAAATTATCTTCCATTCTTATGCTTTGCGGACCTTCATGAACACAAAGGTAGTGACCGACACCGTGACCTGTTCCGTGCAAATATATCTTGCCAACTGAAAAAACTTTTCCTCTTGCCAGAATGTCTAACTGAGCTCCTCTTGTCCCTGTCGGGAATTTTGCCATCGCAAGATCAATCATTCCTGCGAGAACAAGAGTATAATCCCTCTTTTGCTCTTCAGTAATCTCTCCAATTGCAACAGTTCTGGTGGTATCTGTTGTGCCACAAATGTATTGTCCGCCTGTATCTGTAAGCAAAAAGTTGTTTCCCGCAATAATTGATTGAATCTCTTCTGAAGGTTCATAATGAGGCAATGCAGCATTTTGACCGAAAGCAACAATAGGAGCAAAACTTTCACCTACATAAAGATCCGACTCGGCTCTAAAACGTCCTATCATTCCTGCAGCTTCCCACTCTCCGAGAGGATTGTCTACATCTTGAAGCCTTTTTTCGATGTATCTAAGATATTTCACCCAGGCGACACCATCTAAAATCATGGCTTTTCTAAATCCGTTTATCTCTGTTGGATTTTTGACGGCCTTGAGATTTGTCACTATTCCTCCCCTACGGGTGTCTGATTTAAAAGTAGCTCCGGATAATATAGAAATAGTATATTTTCTGAGAGTTATTTTATCAGAAGGAGCTATTCGCACTGCATTGGCAGAGTAATTTAAAAGAAACTGTTCAAAATCATCATACTCTCTCACTGACACTCCTTCACTTGTCAGTTTTTTGTAAAGCTTTTCACATACAGTTCCGTTCTTAACAAAAAGATATAGCTGTTCTCTTGTTATGGCCGCATATGCATAAGGGACTGGATTGTATTCTATATCCTTACCTCTAATGTTGAAGAGCCAAGCAATATCATCACAAGTAGATAAAATATAAATAAAATCACCTTCTGCTCCTATCTCTTCCACAACTCTTCGGTGTTTAGACGATATTGATTCTCCTGCATATATGTCATCAAGTTGGTCAATACTATAAAACTCGACAGCAGGACGAGATTTCCATATATTTTGAAAAACATCCTCTATCTCTATCAAATCAAGTGGAACTAATTCACTTTTCAAAGAAGAAAATTCCGAAAACGAAAATAAATCCTTAACAACACCAATCCGTTCTCTTGGCTGAAGTCGTCTTTTCAACCAAACGTCAATGCTTTCAGTACCAGGCATTTTTAATCTTTGTAATTCAATGCCCGAATTTGCAAGCTGTATTGTAGCTTGAAGAAAATATCTTGAATCTGTCCAAAGTGCGGCATCTTTCATTGTAACAACAATTGTCCCGGCAGATCCATCAAAATCTGAAAGCCATTTTATGCACTTATAATGCTCCTGAGTATACTCGCCAAAATGTGGATCTGACATAGGTACTATTATGGCGGAAACATTCTGTTCTTTAATCGTCTTGCGCAAAAGATCCAATTTATAAGTTGCCATCTTCACAATAAAATTTGTATTTAATGCGAATATACAAATTCATCAAGGATTTTTTATCTTTGTGAATAATGATTAACAACTTTTAAAATAAGAGTTATGGAAAAGAGTATTAAAGGAACAAAGACCGAGCAAAATCTTCTTAAATCATTTGCCGGCGAGTCACAAGCCAGGAGCAGATATGTCTTTTTTGCAAGCGTTGCCAAAAAAGAGGGTTTTGAAAAAATAGCAGATGTTTTCGCAGAAACAGCAGAACAGGAGAAAGAGCATGCAAAAAGATTTTTTAAGTTTCTTGAAGGAGGTATGGTAGAAATTACTGCATCTTATCCTGCCGGCATTATAGGAACTACCAAAGAAAATCTCACAGCAGCTGCAGCAGGTGAATACGAAGAATGGCACGACCTTTATCCTGCTTTTGCCGATGTTGCAATGGAAGAAGGATTTCCTCAAATTGCCACTGCCTTCAAAATGATTGCAAAGGTTGAAGCAGAACATGAAAAACGCTACAGAACACTGTTGGCAAGAGTCGAAGAGGACAAAGTGTTTGAAAGGGATGAAGAAATAGAATGGCAATGCCGAAACTGTGGCTATGTTCATAAGGGCAAAAAGGCTCCTGAAAACTGTCCGGCCTGCAACCATCCTAAAGCATTTTTCGAACCTAAGAAAAACAACTATTAACATCCAAACGTTGGAAGGGACTATAGGAGAAAGAACGCTGAAGGCTATAAGGGAAGTTCTTCCATCCACGCTTAAAACATGCATATGGTTGGTCAAGATAACTGTGTTAATCTCCCTTGGGATATTGATTCTCAGGTATTTTAACATTCTTCCATGGTTTTCACAACTTATAAGTCCCTTTTTCAATGTATTTGGACTTCCTGGCGAAGCTGCGCTGGCATATGTTACCGGATATTTTGTCAACGTATATTCTGCAATAGCAGTCATTGCTACACTCGATCTCGATATAAGAGCCATCACAATATTATCTGTGATGGTTCTTTGCTCACACAACATGATCATTGAAACTGCAGTACAAAAAAAGACCGGGTCTTCAGCAGTCAGAATCGTCATTATAAGAACTCTGTCTGCTTTTATTTTGGCTTTTTGTCTTAATCTCATAATGCCGGGTGAAGTGGTAAATAATGTTCTTCACTCTCAAATAGACAGTGCATCTTTGACAGAAATGCTTGAAGACTGGCTTTTTTCCACTTTAAGAGTTGTCCTTACAATGACAATCCTTATCTTTTCGCTTTCTATTTTACAAAAAATACTGTCTGAATTCGGAATTATCAGGTGGCTCTCAAAGATAATGCGTCCTTTTCTTGCTATCTTCGGACTTCCCGCAAAGACTTCTTTTTTGTGGATTGTTGCAAACACTCTTGGGCTTGCATATGGCGCAGCCGTAATGATAGAAGAGTATAAAAGCGGCAAGGTTACAAAGAAAGATATCGACCTTCTCAACCATCATATAGCTATCTCGCACAGCAACCTTGAAGACATCATTTTACTTACGTCAGTAGGAGGAATGTTCTGGTGGATGTTGCTTTCAAGATGGTGTATGTCACTTCTTCTTGTCTGGGAATTACGAGCTGAGATGGCCATAAGAAAAAAATTAGTTAAATTTGCCGCCTGAATAATTAATTTTCAACACACAATGAGTACTGAAAGAGTCAAATGTTTGATAATAGGCAGTGGACCTGCCGGTTATACGGCAGCAATCTATGCGTCAAGAGCAAATCTATCCCCCGTTCTTTACGAAGGTATTCAACCCGGAGGGCAACTTACAACAACCACTGAGGTCGAGAATTTCCCGGGTTATCCTACAGGCATTTCTGGACCTGAACTTATGGATGATTTTAAAAAACAGGCGCTTAGATTTAATACCGATATCCGCCCCGGGTTTGTTACTTCTGCCGATTTGACTGAAAGACCATTTAAACTCATTATTGACGAAGAAAAGGAAATAATTGCAGATACATTGATAATTGCGACCGGGGCTACAGCTAAGTATCTCGGCCTCGAATCTGAAGAGAAGTTTAGAGGTCAGGGAGTATCTGCCTGTGCCACTTGTGATGGCTTTTTTTACAAAGGAAAAGACGTGGCAGTTGTCGGTGGCGGCGATACTGCATGTGAAGAGGCTTTATATCTTTCCAATCTCTGCCGCAAAGTATACATGATTGTGAGAAGGGATGTACTGAGAGCTTCCAAAACAATGCAAGAACGAGTTAAAAGCACCCCAAATATCGAAATTCTCTGGCAGCACAATACAAAAGAAATCACAGGAACTGATGAAGGAGGTGTGAATGGTGCGATTCTTGTTCATAAGAATGGTTCGGAAAGGAGAATTGATATCCACGGTTTCTTCCTTGCCATTGGTCACCATCCCAATTCGGAACTTTTCAGCAAATGGGTGAAAACAAATGAAGAGGGATATATTGTGACCGAGGGCAAGAGCAGCAGGACAAATGTGCCCGGCGTATTTGCTGCAGGTGACGTACAGGATCCTAATTATAGACAGGCCATAACAGCGGCCGGTTCTGGCTGCATGGCAGCCTTGGATGCAGAAAGATTCCTTTGTGAAAATAAATAAATTATTTATGAAACAGGGTAAACTTATATTATTTATCGTTACGTGTGTGTTACTGACAGCGTCATGCAAATCACCCTATGAGGCACTGCTTAACTCTACTGATACTCAGCAAAAGTACAAAGGAGCAATGGCCTATTTTGACAAAGGGAAGTACTATAAAGCAGTGCAGTTGTTTGAACAGTTACTGTTATATGTTAAGGGAACTGATCAAGATGATACAGTTCAGTTCTATCTTGGGTTAAGTAATTACAAATACCAGGATTATATTAAAGCTGAGGAAAATTTTAATGAATTTGTAAATGTTTTCCCAAGAAGTCCGTTTACTGAGGAGGCTAAATTTCTGAGAATTGAATGCCTCTACAATGGAACATACCGATACGAACTTGATCAAACTCCTACTTTCAGGACTATGGCTGCGATAAATGAATATCTCTATGAATACCCTAACACTACCAATCTCAGACGATGCCGAGATATGCTTGTCGACCTGCAGGAGAGACTTGACAGAAAGAGTTATGAAGCTGCAAGGTTATATTATACTCTCGAAGATTACAAAGCTGCCAGTTACGCTCTTAAAAACACACTTAAGGAAAATGCAGATAATCAGTATCGTGAAGATATTATGTATTATATTGTATGTTCAAATTATCAATATGCCATCAACAGTATATCTGAAAAGCAAAAGGAACGTTTTTTGGTACTTATAGATAATTATTACAATTTTATAAGCGAATTCCCTGAATCTAAATATAGAAAAGAGCTGGATGGGATGTTCGCCGAAGCTCAGAAAATAACAAACAAAAAATAAAAACAGATATGGATATAAAAAAAAATGTCCCCACCAATACTATTACAAGGGACGTTTCAAAACTTTGTGAATCGACAGGTAATGTTTATGAAACAACTATGATTATTGCCAAAAGGGCCAATCAAATAGCTGCAATACTCAAACAGGAGCTGGATCAGAAACTAAAGGAGTTTTCCAACTTTGCCGATACTCTTGAAGAGACTTTTGAAAATAGAGAACAAATTGAGATATCTCGATACTATGAGAAATTGCCTAAGCCAACGTTAATCGCAATTTCCGAGTATGAAGAGGGCTGCTTAAACGTAAGAATTGCCGAAGGCTGATAATGCTTGAGGGGAAACATATATTACTCGGTATTACCGGTAGCATAGCTGCATACAAGGCAGCCATACTGGCACGTTTACTTGTGAAAGAGGGAGCTGAAGTCAAAGTGATTATGACTGATATGGCCAAAGATTTTATAACACCTCTTACTATGGCTACCCTTTCAAAAAATCCAATACTGGTTGACCATTTTGACCCACAAAACGGCAGTTGGAACAGTCACATATCACTGGGAATGTGGGCGGATCTATATGTTATTGCCCCTGTTACTGCAAATACTATTGCAAAAATGTCTGCAGGTGTTGCCGACAACCTGTTGTTGACAACTTATTTGTCAGCGCGCTGTCCTGTTATGATAGCCCCTGCCATGGATCTTGATATGTTTGAACATCCTGCTACTCAAAACAATCTAAGTACTCTTACGAAACGTGGAGTTATTGTAGTTGAACCATCTTCCGGAGAATTGGCAAGTGGGCTGGAAGGGAAAGGAAGGATGGAAGAGCCGGATATTATTGTTGAGCATATAAAAAAAATTCTTTGCCCAAATACTTCTCTTTCCGGAAAACGGATTTTAGTCACAGCCGGTCCTACCAGAGAAGAGATAGATCCTGTAAGATTCATCACAAACTACTCTTCAGGTAAAATGGGATATGCAATAGCAGAAGAATTCGCTGCAAGAGGTGCAGAAGTTTTGCTCATTAGCGGTCCCACTTCCTTAAATACATCTTCCAATCATATCAAAAGAATAGATGTCATATCTTCTGAAGAAATGTTTAAGCAAACCATGGAGGCATACAAAAATGGGATTGACATTGTTGTTTTGTGCGCTGCCGTGGCCGATTTCACCCCTGGTAAGAGAAATGAAACAAAGATAAAGCGGGAGCAGGGGAAAAGTAATAAATTTATTTTGGAGCTTAAGCCAACTAAGGATATTGCGGCCGAATTAGGTAAAATCAAACGTCCTGGCACACTGCATATTGGATTTGCCCTTGAAACAGACAACGAGGTACAAAATGCTTTTGTAAAACTTGACAAAAAGAATTTTGACGCAATAGTGTTGAATTCTCTGCGAGACGAAGGTGCCGGTTTTGGAACTGACACCAATAAAATTTCCATCATTGACAGGAAAGGTTCAATCATAGATTTCAACATTAAATCAAAACAACTGGTAGCTGTTGATATTGTAAACTTTATTGAGAGATTGCCTGAATGCTAAAATCTCTTTCTATTGAAAATTATGCTCTAATTGAGAATCTGGAAATTGATTTCCCGGAAGGATTTGTTATTATAACAGGTGAAACCGGCGCAGGTAAGTCTATTCTGATGGGGGCTATTTCACTTTTGTTTGGTGGCAAAGCCGATCCATCTATTTTGAAAAACAGAGATAAAAACTGCATTGTCGAAGCCACATTCCAAGTCGATGCTGACAGAGAGATAACTCTTAGAAGAGTCATCAATCATAACGGAAAATCAAGATCATTTGTAGATGATGAACCTGTGTCAGCTTCAACTCTCAAAGAACTTTCTGAAAAACTTATTGATATTCATGCACAGCACCAACATCTTCTACTGGCTGATTCTGATTTTCAACTTTCAGTGCTTGACTCATATGCCGAAAATTGGCAACTTTTGTCAGATTACCAAAAAGATTACGAATCACTTAACGAACTGACACATAACTATAATTCTCTTAAATCTAAAATTGAAAAAGAGGAGTCAGAATCTGACTACATTAAATTTCAACTCAATCAGCTAAAAGAAGCGAGACTTTCTCCAGGAGAGCTTGAAGAGCTTGAAGAAGAACAACGTCTATTAAATAATGCAGAGTCAATAAAAAATTCACTTTTTACTATATCAAATCTGATATCCCCTGAAGGATCAGAAACTTCGGTTCTGCAAAATCTTAAAGAAGCCGCAACCATATGTTCTAAATTAGCAAATGACTATAAAATTATTGCCTCGTTAGCTGACAGAATTGAAACTTGTCGTATAGAGCTAAAAGATATTGAAGAGGAAATAACAAACAAAGCAGAAGAAATAAGAATAGATCCTGAAAGAAGTCTAATTGTAGAAGAGAGATTATCAGAACTTTATACTCTTCTTAAGAAACATCATGCAGATAAAGTTGAAAAGCTGATCGAGATAATGAAAGAACTCGAAGATAAAAGTCTTATGACTGATAATCACAGAGTGGAGCTTGAAAAAATGGAAAATGAGATCGAAGAGTGTAAAATAAAGAGAAATCAGCTTGCAGAAGAACTGCACTCTCGCAGAGTAAAAGCTTCTAAAGGATTCTCAGAGGACATGTTGGGTTCTATAAAAGAACTGGAAATGCCACATGCTTCATTTTATGCGGAGATAGATCAATTGAGTCAGTACAATCAGTTTGGTAATGACAGTGTGACATTTTTCTTTTCAGCCAATAAAAATATACCTCCGAGAGAACTTGCCAAAGTAGCTTCGGGAGGAGAATTATCCCGAATCATGTTATGCCTTAAGGCTATAATGGCGTCAGGAAAGGGTATGCCGTCAATGATTTTTGACGAGATCGACAGTGGAGTTTCAGGAAGTATTGCAGACAAAATGGGTAAACTTTTGTATGATCTTTCAAAAAAGATGCAGATATTTGCAATAACACACCTGCCACAAATTGCTTCAAAAGGGAACTGCCATCTACTTGTTTTCAAAGACTTTGATGACAAGGGCGTTACAAAAACCAATATTAAAAAAATCGAAGGAGAAGAGCGAGTTCTTGAGATTGCAAGAATGTTGAGCGGATCAGAACTTACACAAGCAGCAATTGCAAATGCAAGAGAATTACTCAAAAGTGATAACTTAAATATGAAATAACAATAAAACTATGAGATTGATTATTCAAAACACCTACGAAGAGGTCTCTCAATGGGCTGCTGCCTATATAGTTAAGAGAATTAACGAATTTGAACCTACAAAATCCAGACCTTTTGTTCTCGGTCTTCCTACAGGGTCCACCCCCTATGGCACTTATAAAGAGTTAATTAGACTTTATAGAGAGGGTATCGTTTCCTTTAAAAACGTAGTTACATTTAACATGGACGAATATATCGGAATACCTCGCGAACATCCGCAATCTTATTTTTCGTTCATGTGGGATAATTTTTTTCAGTATATCGACATTGAAAGAGAAAATGCAAATATCCTTGATGGAAATGCTCCTGATCTGCTATTAGAATGCGAAAATTACGAGAAGAAAATGGCTTCTTATGGAGGTGTAAATCTTTTTATGGGAGGAATTGGTCCTGATGGTCACATTGCTTTCAACGAACCGGGCTCCTCACTTTCATCCCGCACCAGAGTTAAAAGTCTTACTACGGATACTATTATTGCAAACTCGAGGTTCTTTAACAATGATATCCATCAGGTGCCAAAAACTGCTCTTACTGTAGGAGTGGGTACAATTATGGATGCTGAAGAGGTAATGATTCTTGTAAATGGACATCATAAGGCAAGAGCTTTGTATGAAGCTGTTGAAGGTTCTATAAATCACATGTATACAGTAAGCATTCTGCAAATGCACAGAAAGGGAATAATTGTCTGTGACGATCAATCCACAGTAGAATTAAAAGTTGGTACTGTGAATTATTTTAAAGATATTGAAAAAGACAATCTTGATCCCAAAACTCTTCTCAATAATTTAAAGAAATAGAGCCGGGCTTTGCCACTGTTATTATCCAAGAAAGTCGGAAACCTCAGAAAAGACTCTTTCAAACCAGTATTTCCTTTCAGTGGCAGACAGTTTAGGTCCTGCCTCAGGGAAAGGAATTTCGTGAGAATAGTTAAACGGAAAATCAAGTTCCTCAAGGCATTGAAGCTGTTCAACACCAAGAGCGGACTTGATACCGCTTGTGGGGATTACGGTATCCTTTTTAAGAGACAGAACTCTGATCCTTCGGGCATTTTCATTATAAAAATACTCCCTCTGACTCCTGTACAGTGATTTGTCGATATGACATATAAAGGCGTGCTCAAGTTGATCACCTTTCAGTCGCTTTTCATCCTTGAAATAGATGAAGTTTTCTGTATAGTACTTTATCATTGTTCTGAAAGATTCTCCATCCATAATCATTCTCGAATCACCATTCATTTCATTGAAAACAGACCCTCCACAAAACATGAAAAGTTTACTGGCGGTAAAATAATACCCGGGATTGGCAAAAAGAAGCACCTGAGCCAGCATCGCACCTATTGAATAAGCAAAAATATCCACACTCGCCCTTGCATCAATCATGGGATGTCTGCCCTTTTGAATCTGATTCATCAACTGACATACATTATAGACACTTTCTCTTCCTGCCAGATAAAATCTGTAAGGATCTGCCTGAATGCGCTTACTCAGGGCATAATTCAAAAATGTAAGATGGTCATTTTTAATATAGTCTCTGTTTTCAAGCGAAATAAATGGCTGCATCACACGTGGAGCGCTCCATTCATCTGGAGCTCTGTTGATATGAAAAGCTGTTGGAAAAAGAAGCACAGGTTTCCGCGTCTTTTCAGCAATATATTCTGCCCAAGGATAATATTTGTCCCAATTCCTTTCATTAAGCCCGTGAAAAAGTAAAATCAAAGAATCGGCTTTTCCATTTAAAGTTCTTCTCATGGGACTTAGCTCCGGTTCGATGATTTTATAGTCGAAAGCTCTGTTCTCTTCAATTTCATGATCAGGCTTACAATAAAAAGAGGGTGTAACTGTTCGTTTCATGTCCTCACTTATCTCTTCTCGTCCGAGAATTTCTCTAAATAAAAATTTATGAGATTTCATGGTTGCTCTGTTTTCGACAAAAAAACATTAATGATATAACTATAACAAAAAAATGGTGCATTAGAGTCTAATTTGGGACAAAATACCCCATTAAGGGACAAAAACATTGTATAGGTTGCCAATATATTTTTAACTATTTTTGTATAAAGAATCATGAACATACCTAAATATATAAACGAGAAGCATAACATTGTCAAGCTTGTTTCACTTACGGCTCTTTTTGCACTGATTTTTATTAATATCTACAAACCTTTCAGTTCAGAAAGCTGGTATCAAGTGAGCGATTTTATGTTTTTTGTTTACTCAAGCTTGATAATACTCACAGGAGTTCTGGTTGTAATTATCAGCAGAATCATCATGTACTTCTACAGTCGTAAACATGAAATATCATATTCTCTTTATGTAGTTTGGGTTATACTCGAGATTTTATTCATGTCTCTATTCTACACCATCTATACTCTGAGTGTCAAGGAGGGAGCAGATATAATGGATACATTCAAGAACTGTATAATAAATACATCCCTGGTACTGCTGCTCCCATATGCAACTTTATGGATTTACATGGGTTGGAAGGAAGCTCAAAAAAAACTGAAGAAAATAGAGATGGATGAGGAAGATATAAACCCATTGAAAACAATAGCCTTTAAAGACGAAAGGGGGCAGATAATGCTCTCTATTCCTCTTCATGACCTTCTTTATATAGAATCGAGCAACAACTACGTTGAAATTCATTACACTTCTAATGGCAAGAACAAAAAATATTTATTAAGGAATACACTTAGAAATATGGAGAACCTGCTGGAAAATACATCAGTAGGACGCTGTCA
>Ga0208695_1000180_pt1 | contig 83919 bp, 83 predicted proteins | sample AD_UKC111_MetaG_FD_184449 | JGI IMG/M metagenome (GOLD analysis project Ga0208695, IMG submission 184449) | Active sludge microbial communities of municipal wastewater-treating anaerobic digesters from Hong Kong - AD_UKC111_MetaG (SPAdes)... | ecosystem: Engineered > Bioreactor > Anaerobic >... | reverse complement strand
GAGACATTGCATATAAATTGAAACTCCCCAACAGGGAGGTGAAAAGCTCCTTGCATAGATTTATAGTGGACTATTTGTATGGGGATAGAGGTCTAAGGTATAAGGATTTGAGCAAGGCCCTTAAGGGGAGGGACATGGAAAGCTTTAAGGTTAACCTTATATCCCTTTTTGCCTCAATTCCCTATAACAATTTTGTTAAGAATAATATAGCAGAATATGAGGGATTTTATGCCTCAGTTTTGTATGCCTATTTGCAAAGTCTTGGCTTTGACATAGAGGGGGAGGATGTTACAAATCAAGGGCGAATTGACCTTGCAGTGAAATTACCTGATGTGATATATCTCTTTGAGTTTAAGGTAATAGATGAGGAGCCCTTGCGTCAGATGAAAGAGAAGGGATATTATCAGAAGTATTTATCCAGTGGCAGGGACATATATCTGGTAGGCATAGTCTTTGACAGAGAAAAGAGAAATATCAAAAACTTTATCTGGGAGAAAATGTAGAGGATAATCTATAACAATTTTACGCTTGTTTTTTGTTCATTCTTTTATTTGCAAAAAATTTTTGTAACAATTCCCGGGACTCTTCTCTTTTAACTCCAAATATAATCTGTGGATTATGGTTTAAGAGAGGATTCCCACAGACCTGAAGAACAGTCCCACATGCACCGTATTTTATATCCTCAGTGGCAATGACAAGCCGCTTAATCCTTGAATGAACTATCGCTCCTGAACACATTGCACAGGGTTCTTTTGTGACAAAGAGATCGCATTCCGTGAGCCTTTCATTCCCTAAAAAGGAAGCAGCTTCCCTTATAGCTATAATCTCTGCGTGCATTGTTGGATCATTTCTCTGCCTATTGCAGTTGTGTCCTCTTCCGATTATCTCTCCCTTGAGAACTACAACTGCTCCAATAGGCACCTCATCTTCTTTGAAGGCAAGCTCAGCAAGTTCAAGGGCTCTGTCCATGAAATATTCATCTGTCATTTAAAGCTTTCCGGAAAAAAGAGAACATCCTTAAGCTTTCTCTTTGGGACATGATGGGTTTCGTCCTTATCTCTGTAATAGCGTATATCATCTCCATCATTTATTTCATCTATGACAACCTTCTCTTTGGGATATCCCAGAGCTATAACAAGTTCAATAGTGTATCTTTCAGGTATGTAGAGGCTGTCAGAAAGTTGAGCTTTATTGACAGAGCCTATTATGCACCCTCCTATTCCATGGCTCATAGAGCATAGCAGTATTGTTTGAGCTGCAATGCCATGATCCCATTTAACATTTTTTGAAATTTCTGTATCAGAGAGAATCACTATATATGCAGCAGGTCTTTCCCCTTCAGAGGGCCCATCCCATTCTGTGAGATAACCAGCCCATTTCAGAGTCTGAAATACCAGTTCCCTTTCTTTGCCATCAACAACAAGATATTTAAGTGGTTGAAGATTTTGCGCAGAGGGGATAAGGCGTGCACAATTTACCATTTCCTCAAGTATGGTTCTATCAATGGTTTTTTCCTCATAAAATCTTCTGTAGCTTCTGCTTTTTGTAACAAGTTCTGTGAAATTCATAACTAACCTCTCAGAGATTGTGATTGTTATCACTTTAATAAAATTTAATAAATGGTCAAATATTTTTATTTATTGACTATTCCTATTTTTTCCATTTTCTTATTATAATGGTGGGTGTCAATGACTATGTATAAGAGAATATATGGCTTTTTTGTCTTTTTTGCTATACTTTTTTACACCTTGCTTGCCTTTGGGGAGGATATTGCGATATATCCTGATTCCTCAGAAATTAAGGCTTTCCCTGGGAAGGCAACTGCTTTTTTTGTGAATATAATTATACCTGATGGATATTACATATATGCAAATCCAAAGGGCCCTGGTATTGGTGCACCTACAGAGCTGGTGCCTTTTTTGCCCTTTAAAACTGAGTATCTGGAAATTAGATATCCTGAGGGGAAGGAATATCTTTCTCCAGGGGATACTGACCATGTTTATATATATAAGAGAAATGTTCGCATTGGAGTTGCTTTTATACCCTCTAAGGATCTTAAGAGTATAGGTAAAGTTGCTAAGGTTCATTTTAAGGCTCTTATGTGTGGCTATGGAGCCTGTCTGCCTATTGAAAAAGATGTAGCTCTATCTGTTAATTTTTTGCCTAAATTCATGGAGTCTGAATTTTCATCCAAGGAAGCCCTTGATGAGTTTTTGTCGTTGAGAGAGGGAGTTCCTGTTGTGGCAAAGCCTGAGTCAAAAAAAATAGTAGAGAAGGAAACAAATATTGCAAAGCTCAGGGAGTTTAAATTTCAGCCAGTATGCCCTGAGCGGGGAATCCGTGGATTGATAGAGGCAATATTGCTTGGTATAATTGCAGGCTTTATTTTGAATTTCATGCCCTGTGTTTTACCTGTCGTAAGCTTGAAAATCCTTGCTTTTGTTGAAAATGCCCATAAAAGCAGAAAAAAAATTTTTATGCAGGGCTTGCTATTTTCTTCTGGAATAATTGTATCCTTCCTTGGTCTTGCATCTCTGGCTGCTTTTTGGGGATATAAATGGGGGGAATTATTTCAGAATAAGTATTTTATTGTATTTATGACAGCCTTCGTCTTTGCTCTTGCTCTTTCTCTTTTTAATGTTTATATTATTAATGCCCCTTCCTTTGCAGGGAAACTCTTTTCTCAAAAGAGAAATATATATCCAGATGCCTTTGTAAAAGGTGTTATTGCAACTTTGCTTGCAACGCCATGCAGTGGCCCTTTGCTTGGCGGAACCCTTGCCTGGGCTTCTCAGAGGCCTCCTCTTGAGATATTTGCTGTATTTATAGCCATAGGTTTTGGTATGGCGTTGCCTTATGTTTTTTTGACAGCATATCCAACTCTTACTCGATATATCCCAAAACCTGGTCAGTGGACAGTAGTCTTTGAAGAGATAATGGGCTTTTTCCTTATGTTGACCTCTGTTTATCTCATCTGGATTGCTGATAATTCTTTTAGAATGAATTTGATTTTGTTTCTATTTTTTGTTGCTCTTGCCTTCTGGCAATATGGCAAATTTGGTGGCATTGATAAAAGCAGGAGGGCAAGGGTTATATCTGAGATATTATTGATTTTAATTCTTGCAGGGGGCTTTTTTGTTTCTTTTAAAATTATTGGTGTTAAAAAGGAATTGGTTCTTGAAAAAACTCCTTTTTCCACTGAGAGACTTCTCTCTAATAAAGATAAAGGAATAATTTCCGTAGTTTCTTTTACTGCTGATTGGTGTCCAAACTGCAAGTTTGTGGAAAAAACTGTTCTACAGGATGAAAGGATTGCAAGACTTCTTTCCATGCCTGAGGTGGATTTTATGATTGCAGATATCACACTGTATAATCCTGAGGCTGATGTTCTTTTGAAGTCCTTTGGAGCTAATTCTATTCCATTTCTTGCTATAATTCCACCTGGAAGTGCATTTTTAAAGCCAGCATGTCTCAGGGATATATACTCTAAAACTTCAGTTATTGAGGCTATAGAGTATGCTGAAAAATTTGTTAAAAAAAAAGGTAGATGATGATAAGGGAGAGGCTTAATCTTTTTGATGATCTTAGCAATCAGAAGGCGTTTTTTATAGATATGGACGGTGTTATAAATAAGGGATTTACTTTAATCCCTGGGGCAAAGGAGTTTGTTGAAAAGCTTAAAAAAGGCAGGTATAGATTTTTATTTTTGACAAATAACTCATACTTTACTCCTGGAGAGCTCAGGAGAAAGCTCCTTGATATGGGGATTGAGGTTGAAGTGGATAACTTTTATACCTCCGCAATGGCAACTGCAAGCTTTATAAAATATCAAAAACCAGGGGCCAGCGCCTATGTAATAGGTGGTAAAGGCTTAAAGACAGAGCTTGAGTCTGCAGGGATAAAACTTACCTCATCAAATCCTGATTATGTTGTAGTTGGTGAGACAGAGGAGTATGATTACAGCAGAATCACAGAGGCAACTCTTTTGATTGAAGAGGGAGCTAAATTTCTTGCCACAAACCCTGATATTACTGGCCCAACTCCGCGAGGCCCTGTTCCTGCATGCGGAGCTCTTGTTGCACCTATAGAGAGAGTAACAGGTGTCAGGGCATATTTTTTGGGTAAACCAAATCCCATAATGATGTATTGGGCAAGGAAAAAGCTTAAGGTTCATACAAGAAATTCCTTTATGATTGGTGATAGAATGGATACTGATATTGTTGGTGGTCTTGAGGCTGGCATGACCTGTTGTCTTGTGCTCTCTGGGGTTACTTCCATGATGGATCTTGCAAGATATCCATACCAGCCTGATTATATATTTGAATCAATTGCAGATATTAACCCTGATACAATACTCTCCAAGTGGGATAGACCACGCTAAGGAAATCTGTTTCTGCAAATTTTTTATAGAAAAGTGTTATTATTATATCTTGACTAAAATAGCTCTTTTCTTTAGATGTTTCTTATGGAAAATTTAAAATTAGACATTTTTGAAAAGCTTTTTGATATTTTAAATGAGAGAAAGAGTAGCTCACCAGAAAGTTCATATACTGCAAAGCTAATGCATGGTGGCACAAAAAAGATTTGTGGCAAAATTATTGAAGAGGCTGCAGAGGTTTGTGAGGCCGCTCTCCTTGAGGATAAGGAGCACCTGAAATATGAGATATGCGATTTGCTCTTTCATACCTTTGTGATGGCAAGTTATAAAAATATAGAACTGGAAGAGATAAGACAGGAACTTCAGAGGAGATTTGGAGTAAGTGGCCTTGTAGAAAAGGCAGGGAGGAGTAAAAATGAATCTTAGTGAGACAGAGAGAATTAAGTTTGCAATTCCTTCTAAGGGCAGACTTATGGAGCCTACAGTTGAATTGCTCAAAAAGGCTGGATTTAAATTTAGAGCCCAAGGTAGAAACTTATATGCCACATGCACTAATTACGATATAGTCTTTATATTTGTTAGAGCAGATGACATTCCTGTTCTGGTTCAGGCCGGCGTTGTTGATTTAGGCATAACAGGAAGCGATTTAGTTGCAGAGAGGAGAGCTGATGTTGCAACTTTACTTTCCCTTGGTTATGGTCAATGCAGGCTTTGCGTTGCAGTAAAGGATGACTGGAAATCGGACTCCCTTGACTCTCTAAAGGATATGAATATAGCGACCTCCTTCCCAAATATGACAGAGGATTTTTTCAAAAGGCATAATGTCCCTGTTCATTGTATAGAAATGAATGGATCTGTGGAAATAATGATAGCATTAAATCTTGCTCATGCAATTGTAGATATAGTGGAAACTGGAGATAGCCTCAGGGATAATAATCTTAAAGTCTTTAAAGAGATTGGCTCCTATGAAACTACTCTCATTAGCTCTCAGGATATGGCTGAAGATCCACGTGTTATTAAGATAAGGCGCAGAATTGAAGGTGTGCTTGTGGCAAATCAATATAGCATGCTTGAATATAATATCCATGAAAACAGACTCAAAGAGGCTGAAAAGATTACCCCTGGCTTTGAGTCTCCTACAATATCAAGACTTGATTCCCCAGGGTGGTATGCCATAAAGGTTATGGTTAAAAAGTCAGAGGTTGTTCAGGTTATGGATAGTCTTGAGTCCATTGGAGCAACTGCAATAATTGAGACAGAGATAGTAAATTGCAGGCTCTAAGCTTTCAAGGTTTTTCATTCACAAACAACATAAAGGCATTCAAAAATCTCATATAAGGCGCTAATTGAATTTTTGATGCTCTTTATATTGCTTTTTATTATAATTTCTTGATATATTTAGTAATTTGACTAATTTTTTATTGAAAAGAGTAGTTCTCTATTAATGAATTGTAGAGGGTGGGGTTTATGGCTCTTTTCAGATTATTTATAACAGTTTTAATTTTCCTGTCCTTTTTAATCAATGTGTCAGGATGCTATGATGATTCCTTCTTAGATGCACTTCAGGAAGAAGAGGATTTCGTTGCACCCTTTGATATTGTGCTTAATGATGATGAAGCCTCAAGGACTACATTTTTTCCCATAAGCGATACAGGGAGAAGTGAGGTAGTTTTATCAGGGGATGATGCCTCTTATCAAAATATTCCAACAGCTCCAAGATTTACTATTTTCGACAACTATAATTCCACAAATGATGATATTGTCCTGGATGAGGTTACAGGGCTCATGTGGCTTAAATGCACAGTAGTTGATAAAAATGTTGCTGATACAGATGATAATTGTTCAGGAATAAACAAAAAGCTTTCATGGAGTCAGGCTTCAGAGACCTGTTCAAATTTAAGCTATGGAGGATATGACGACTGGAAACTGCCAACAGTTAACGAGCTTTTAACAATTCTTAATTTTGATAACTGGCCCCTGGTCTATAGCGAATATTTTCCTGATACAGAAGTAACTGTCAATGAGGGATATTGGACTACAACCTCCAAGATCTTTATTGAGTATAGCTCTAACTATGAATCCTATGATATTACTGATTGGGGCTGGATTGTTTTTTTTCAAGGTGGAGGGGTTTTTGGAGTGAATGTTTCTGATATAAAAGAAAAGGTGAAATATAATGAAGAAACAGGGGAAACTACTGTTGAGAAACAATTTGTCAGATGCGTCAGGGGAAGGAGAAAATGAAAAAGATCATAATGACATTGCTTTTGATATTTTCTTTTACCTATCTATATAGTGGTAAGGTTTATAGAGTTCTATCAAGAGGGGCTGTGAGGGATAATTCCACAGATCTTATATGGACAAGATGCTCAATTGGGGAGGATAATAAGCCAATATACGATTTTAAATGCAAAGGGACAAAAAAGAGATTCACCTGGCAGGAGGCTATTGAGGTTTGTAATAATCTTGTCCATGAAGGTAGATCTGACTGGAGGCTTCCAAGTGTTAAAGAACTTCAAAGCATTGTATATAATCACCATTATTCCTCTGGTAACCAGTATTGCAGTCAGATTAATGAAGAGGCTTTCCCTAATGTTATTACAGATAGTGAGTGTCTTGATTTCTGGAAGGATGGACATTTCTGGTCCTCAACGACTCATAAATCAAAAGACTCAAGTAACAATAATTATGTGTGGTTTGTAGATTTTAAGTGGGGAAATACTGGATTTAGCGTGCAAAGTTTTATGGGGTCTCCAGTAAAAAAATATGTTAGATGCGTTGCAGGTCCATAAATTCTCATGAAAAGATATATTCTTTTAGCAGTCTTATTTTTTTTATTTTGTAAATCAAGCACTGTTGTTAAGGAGCATGGGATATTTGCTCCCTCAAGGCATAATTACACTCTTGGTCAGGATGGAGTGTGTTCCATTGATTTTGATGAAAATACAACACTCTGGACCTTTGGCGATACTATCATAGGAAAATGGAAGAATAATTCAGGGCCAGAAAAATCCCTTAAGGAAGATGCAATAGCAGAGGGGATGATTTCCAATTCTATAGCCTGGAGTGATAAAATTAATCCCGCTAATTTTCGAGATATAAAGCTTGAGTTTTTAACAGAAAATGGGAAAGTAACTCAATTCATAAAAAATAACCCACAGGAGAATCCGCTACACCACAGACTTTGGGCTCTTGATGGGGTCCGTGTTAAGGATAGGGTTTATGTCTATTTTTTGCATGTTTTTATACCTGATTACTCCAAATTTCTTGAATTCAAAATTCTTTCAGTTGGCATTGCTTTCTGGAAAATTCCAGATGGGTGGAAAAAGGGGGATGAGATTCATTTTGAAAGGCTTGATAATCTCTTTACAGAAAATCCTCCTGCCTTTGGTGCCTCTGCAATTAGACACAATGGCTATGTATATCTTGCAGGTCATTTTAAAAAGGGGGTGTCTTTTCCTGTTGCCTTTGCCCGTGTAAAGGAAGATTTTATCACAGATAGATCCTCCTATGAATTTCTTGACAGCAATGGGAATTGGGTGGCCAATCTGCAAGATGCAGGAGAGTTTTTTGGCGATGTCAGCGGGGAGTGTTCAATTTCTTATAACTCTTACCTTCAGAGCTTTATAATTTTATATTCTCAGATTTTTACAGGGCAGATTATGATGGCTCGCTTTAAGGATTTTGGGGAAATTCCTTTTGCAAAAAGCCTTTCTGTCTATAAACCTCTATGGAATAAAGAAGCGCAGATATGGCCTTATTCAGGAAAAGAGATATTTTCTTATGACAAAAAAGTTTTTGCCATATATATTGATCCACTTCTATATCAGCCAATTCTTGTAGAGATAGAGCTCAAAGATTAACATCAATAACTATTAGCGTTGCATCATCCTCAAGGCTTTCTTTATTTGCAGATGATGACCAGTCATAAAGCTTCAAAAAAATATCATCTACCAATCGTGCTGGCTTTTTTGTTGCAGCTGCTTTTATTATTTCAACGAAGTTTGTCTCTCCAAGAGAGTTGCCCTCAAAATTTCTTTCTTCTATTATTCCATCTGTAAATATAATTATTCGATCGTGATTATTGAGTCTTACAGTGCTGTTTTGGAAGTTCCCATCAGAATTTAGTCCTATGAGTCTGCCTCTTACAGTGTGTTCTGTGATCTTGTTACTTTCTCTGTTATGTATATAAAAGGGCCAGTGAGCTGCGTTGGAAAATGTCAGAGTCATTTCTTCTGTGTTGATGAAAATATAAAGAGCGGTTATAAATCTTCCATAGATATGATCATGTAGAGATGAGTTTAGATTTGTAAGCATCATGGCAGGATTGTCCGCAAACTTATAAGACATGTGAAGAGCTACTTTGATCATTGAGGCAATTAGTGCCGCAGATACTCCATGACCTGTAACGTCTGCTATCAATACTCCAATACGCTTTTCATCAAGGACTATAAAGTCATAGAAATCTCCTCCAATTTCCATCATAGGTTCATATTTTGCATTTATAGTAAGCTTTTCAATTGAAGGTAGCTTTTCTGGGAGAATTGTAAGTTGAATACTCTTTGCAATTTCAAGCTCCTGCTTTAAAATAAGAAAGCGCTTTTGTTCCTCAGCTGCCTTTTTTAGGGCTATATAGTTTTTTACTCTCGCAAGAAGCTCTTCACGGTCAAAGGGTTTTGTTATATAATCATTTGCCCCGAGGCTTAGGCCTGTAATAATATCTTCCCGTGTATTTTTTGCTGTAAGAAGAACAACTGGCAGTTCATGGGGGCTAAATTTTTCCCTTATTCTTTTGCACACCTCAAAGCCAGAGATCTCTGGCATCATAACATCAAGCAATATGAGATCAAATTCTTCATTTTTTTCTATTGCCTCTAAGGCATCCTTGCCGTTGGTCGCAACTTTTACGTTATAGTTATTTTTACTTAGCTGATTTAATAGTATTTGCAGATTTATTGGCTCATCGTCAACTACAAGGATCTTAGCCCCAGTTAAAGAACTAGAGGGAACATTTATAACTGGAGTTGAATCTGTATCATAAAAATTCTTCCGCGTCTTATTTATGCTATAGCTTGAATCTGCCTGTGGCTTGCCAACTGGAATAGAAAAGTGGAAGACAGTCCCTTCCCCTACTTTAGTCTTAAACCAGAGCTCTCCTCCATGAAGATTTACAAGCTTTTTTGTAATTGCAAGTCCAAGACCAATTCCGCTGTAGCCTCTTGTTTCACTTCCATCTGCCTGGAAAAAGGATTCAAATATCTTCTGTTGTTTTTCCTCAGGTATTCCCGTTCCTGTGTCAATAATAGAGACTATTATCCTATCATCAGATGTGGAGCTTTCTAAGTGGACAAAGCCTTTATTTGTGAATTTTATAGCATTGCCAACAAGGTTTATGAGAATTTGTTCAAGGCGACTTTCATCTGCTTTTACAAAAACTCCTGATGGGATTTTATTGAGGAGATCTATTTCTTTCTCTTTTGCAAGAGGGCGCAATATTGTCACAACAGCCTCTGCAACAGAGGAGAGATCAAGATCCCTTATGCTAAGATCTACATCATTATTTTTTAGCTTTGAAAAATCCAGAATGTCATTTACAAGAGAAGCCAGGCGCCTGCTGCTTTTGGCAATCATTGATAGAATATGCTTTGATTTTTCATTTAGCTCTCCAAAGGTCCCATCAAGGAGAGACTCTGTGAGCCCAAGAATTCCATGGACCGGTGTCTTTAGCTCGTGAGATGTATTTGCAAGGAATTCGTCCTTCAGTCTGTCCAATTCCTGTAATTCTATATTTGCTTTTTCAAGCTCTGCAATTTTTTCTTCTATAATCTCTGCCATGTTATTAAAGGTTGCAGCAAGTTCTCCTATTTCATCCTTTGATGAAATTTGTGCTCTGGCAGAGTATTGCCCATTTTTGAGTCTTTCAGCTTTTTCTGTTAAAGAGATAATAGGCTTAGATATAAATCCTCCCAGAAAAAAGGCAAGAGCAATAGATAGAATAAGGATTATGGAAGAAGAAAGGAATAAATACTTTTTTAGCCTCTCCACATTTTTAAGGGCAATATCTTTGTCTATTGTAAAGCGCACAAGGCATAAGGGAGCTTTCCCAGTCAGGCCAGCGCTTTTTATAAATTCAAAGAATTTCTTCTCATCGTCTCTTTCTCTGAAGCTGCCATCAAAATACAGTAGTTCCCGAATTTCACTATTTGAAAGTTTTGATTTTGGCAAACCATAGCTGGGATTCTCTTGCTGTAAAAAATTTTTATTTATAACAGTGCCATTTTTTGATTGGTTAGCAGAAAGGAATATAACATCTGCCTGAGCAAGGCCATATTCCCTGAGAGGTGAAAAGATTGACATTAGTTCCTTTGTATCAACTGCTGTGGCGTCAATATCTCCACCATTCATGAAGAGGCTGTTGACTATAGCTTTTGAAAATATGTAGGTATAGATTTTGGATTGATCCTGCAGATTGGCGATAGCCTCTGTTTTTATCTTTGAGATGGTAATAAAGGAGAAGGGGAAAAGTCCACTTGATAAAAGTAACAAGAATATGGAGACGATTTTTTTCTTAATTGTCATCGGTAAATCCTGAAAGAGATTCAATTGCCTTTTTTCTTTTTATGGCTCGTGGCAAATATATATTAGCAATTTTGTTTCCTGGATCCACTGCTAATATCTGCTCCATCAATTCAATGCAGCCCTGATATTGTTGCTTTTCGTATAAAGCTATGCCCTGTTTTTCCCATTGAGAGATATAAATGCGCAGACTCTGTCTCAGGGATAAAAGTTGGGTTTCACATTCTTTAATATAAGGAGCACAGTATTCAAGATTTCGAATTGATTTTACATAGTTTTTGGAAGATAAATGTTTCTTTGCAGAGCTGTAATATTCTTCAATCTCAGAGATTCTCTTTAGCTGGTAGTCAAGGCCTGGATAGTCACTATCAATTTCTTGTAATTCCAGAAATAGCTTTTTTGCATTTTCAAAATTTTTATCCTTAAGCTCATCTTGGGCTTTCCCAAAAAGCTCAATCTTCTTTTCTGCGTTGCTTCGTGTTTCTATGTCTTCGATATAATCATAGTAGTTGTATGTGGCACCAAAGCCTATGGAGAGCGTATCAAAATTTTTTCCCGAGAGCTCTTTTCGCCTTAATTCGCATTGTGTAAAAAGTCCAATTCCTCGCCCAAGATAGACCAAAGCTGAGATCTGTGCAGAGACTGCGGATTTAAAAGCAGTTTCCTTTCTGTTTGTATTGTAAGTATTCAGAATATCGTAGGACTCATGAAAAGATAATCCTGCACTAATAATAGAAAATGGCACAATGTAATATCCCAAAAGAGCAGCAATGGAAAAGTCCCACTCTCTAAAAATGGATTTTGAAGATTTATCCATTTCATAGGAGGAATAGGCAAAAGATGGCTGAATGAGAAAATATTTTGAGAAGTCAGGGTTGTATAATATGCCTAAGTGGCTTCTCCAGCCAGTTTTAAAGTAATCCTCATAAAATCCAGACACAAAAGAAGGGCCAGTCCCTGCAAGTATTGTAGCTTTAGTAAAGTATTCTGCACCATGGGATTTATACTGGTTATAGAAAAATATTATTGCAGCAAAAGCAATTGTTCTTTTAATTTTTTTTAATTTCATTTATCCAAAAAACCTGAATAATTTAGCATCAATATCTTCGATAAATTAAGTGGCAAAACTATAAGATGAATTTACTTTGAGATGGAAAATTTTTCAATACAAAAAGCCTGCAGGGGCTGAAGTTTTTCAATTTTTTCTTTATCGTAGAGAATTTTATTGCGATGGTTGATAATTAGCGCTATTTGAAGATACTTTCTTTTCAGTTGTGCGTTATTTATTACAGTAATAAATACTATTTTAAATATTCCGCAAGGATATATTAGAGTATTTATTCTATATAAATATTAAAGAATTAACATTGATTAAATTTTGAGATTCAATTTAAAAGAGATGACAAAAGAGATTGAATTGTGATTGTTTTAAAAAGCGTTTGATATTCAGGTAATTGTATTATGAGAAAAAAGATAACTTTTATTTTGCTGCTTTTTTTTATAAAGATAATTCATCCAATGAGTTTGTTTGCTAATTCTATAGCTCTTATCCCTCTTTATAATGGAGAGCAAATTCATGATGAGATATTAAAGTCCTGTGAGTATATGGTAAAAGAGGGATTTTTTGCCTCAAGGAGACTTTATCCTTTAACTTTTCCTGAGCGTTTAAATATAAAGGAATTCATAAAAAGTGAAGATTATGGGCAACTGAAAATAGTAGCTAAAAATTATGGTGCAAGTTCCTTATGTCTTTTGCAGCTTAATTTTGATAAGGGGGTTTATAGCTTAACAATAAAAATCATTGATGCAGGAAGCGACTATTTATCTAAGGATGAAGAAAAGATAATTACAGCAACTCTCCCTTCCAATTTATCTCTTAAAGGGGGGAGATTTATAGCTGAGAGGTTTTCCAGAACAAAGCTTTTATCTACAACAAAAAGTCAGGGAGGAATTTTAACAATCAATGCCGGCCAGTGGCACGGGCTTGAGATTGGGGAATATAGAACCAATAGGGGTTTAGTTAAAGTTACCTCTGTTGATAGGTTTTTTTCTAAGATAGTGGGAGGTGATATTAACAAAGATGATAAACTTGAATTTGATTTATACGCAGATACCTCTCAGTTTATAAAAAATATCAATAAAAAGATTAATGAAAACACTGCGCGATTTTATAGCCAGGAGGAGCAACTCAATAAAAGAAGAGGAAGTGCAAAGGAATCTATAATTGCTACATGCGTTATAAATCAGGGTGCAAATTTTTGCCTTCCAGGGTATGGATCTTTTTTGTCTATGGATTACCTTGGTATAAAAAAAGGCGAATGCGATGTTTCTGGGGCTCTGGCAATAGCAACAATAACTGCACTACATTTTTTGCTACCCCTGCATATAAATGATTATAAGATCAACTTTTTCCCATGGATTAAAGATAATGACAAAGAAAATAGAGATCAAAGACTGCAATATTTTTTATGGGCCACCATCCCTTTGACTTTTTCTGTATCTTATTACAATCAGCTTAGCTATAATTACCATAAGCAGAATTTGCTACCACCTCTTTTTTCAATGCCAGATGAAACAGCAGCTGTTATCTCAATTTTTATACCTGGCGGAGGGATGTTTTATAAGGGCTATAGGTTTGCTGGATGGTCTTTTTATCTGTCAGAGCTCTCCCTTGGGGGTTATGCCTTTTATAATTGGGACAGCAGAAAAGGCAAGATGGCAGCCTCTGCTTTAGTCATTCTTAAAGCCTTTGAGATAGGGCTTTCGTATTATATGACTCCCTCATATTCTGTTTTCCAGAGGGAGATCGCATCCGACAAAAAGGAACCACTGGTAAGCTTTAATCTATACCCTGAAGAAAAAGGAATAGCCATCGCCTTTGGGGTTACAGAATTTTTTTAAGTCTATTTTTTGAGAAGAAGAATACTGATATAAAGGCGATATAGGATATAATAGCTGGTATTGCCAGTATGTTATAAATCTTTGCAAGAGGAGCAAGAATCAGCACAACGGCCCAGTGAAAGATTATAGCCTTTCTGGTATTTAAAGCTATGGGGAAATCCTTCCATCTTATTATTACCATCATACCTGTGAGATTCCACCCATAGAGGGAATAGAAGGCGTGCATCCTAAGTATTAGCTTACCAAGAAACTCATCATAATATAGCTGTTTAAGTAAAATGTATAAAATTCCTGTTATGGCTGTTGCCATCAAAAAATAAATTCCTGATACTAAGAAGTATTTTTGCTGAACTCTTTTGCCGAATTTTTTAAATAAAACAAAAATAAAAATAACAGTAAAAAATAGAGTAAAGGATATAAAGACCTCACCTGCAAAGCTTTTTGCTATAATAAATAGGAAGAATATTATAACCCCTGCGCAAATGGTCCAGAAGGAGAAATGCTCTGCATATAATACCCAGTGCCTTTTTGAATCTTCAAATATGCTGAAAATAATTGAAAAGGTTATAAGAGAGACAGGAAAAGAAAATCCAAGAAAAAAGACATCCAGGGTGAGCTTTTCGTAATAAAATAGTTTAAGGTAAACCTCATTGATAATAACAAAAGATGATAGTAATAGAGCTATAACAAGGCATAAAAGAGAGGCCTGATGAAATTTTTCTGAAGAAGAGCCACGGGGTTTAAAAAATACATAGGGGAAAAAGCCAAATCTTTCTTCCCTGAAAGTCTCTACAATTATTGCAAGTATAACACCACAGAGGGCTGCAATGAGGTAAAGCTTAAAAAAGGCAGTAATAGCAAAGAGAATGCTTAATAAAAAAAATAGAATCAATCTTATGGAATTGCTCTGTCTTTTATTTGTGAGGTAGAGAATTGTAAAACCGCCACTTGTCAGGTTAAAGAGAAATATGTGAAGCCTCTCAAAGTTCATTGGAAACAGTAAATCTCCATAGCCAAAAATAAAGGCAGCGGACATTGTTATAAAAAGGGGGAGAGCTTTTATTTTGTATAGAGATTTCATTTAAAGATTTGTAACTGATTATCTTCTCTTTTTCTGTTTTTTTTCATATTCCTTGAGATACTCATCTATAAGGCTTCGCTTTTGCATTGCCTGATTGAATTTAACATCGCTCTCTTTAACTGGCATAAGCTTGGTAGAGAGGAATTCAGCTATTGCTTTTATAGGTTTTATTATAAAATCCTTAAGAGTTTTAAAAATATCAAGCAGGAACTCCGCAGAATCTTTTGCTATGGATTTTATGGACATTTTTGAACCAGTGCCAACAGGAGCAGGTTTTAGAGGCTTTAGTGTCTGGCTTATAGTATTGCTTGCTGAGCTTGCAACTGAACTGGCAGTGCTTGCTGCGCTTTGGACTGATGATGCAACAGCCTTCCCTGCGTCAGATGTAACAGTTTTGACTCTATACATAGCAGGAATTGGATTTGGAGATGTGTCCATTTGAACAGCAGGGATTTTACTTCTCTTAGATGCACGCCTGATTCTATAGGGAGTAGCTCCACCTGACTCAGAGCCTGTATCTATTAGAAAGAGGAAGAAGTAGTATACATACATAAATAAGTTGTAAAATATAAGAAAAAAAGCTGCAAATATATCAAAAAGACCCCAAAAGGCCTCAATCATAATTTTCCCAAAGTCAACTATTTTGAAAAAGAACGTAAAGACATTATCTATAGCTGCATTATAGAATTGCTTTACCATTGTATATTTCATAAAAGACTCCCTTTAACCTTTAAAAAAAGAATCGGATAAATTCCTGTAAATATAAATAATTTTAAAGATTTTGAGTCAATACTTTTTTGGATTAAAGGAGATGTAACAGCCAAAATGTGTCTATTTAACTAATAGGGTAAATTTTAAATCATGGCAAAGTTTTTATTTGCAAAGGAAAAAGTTTTTATTAAATTAAATTTAGGTGTCGATTAAAAAATGAGGCCAGAAAAACTGTTCAGGGAGGAACAGCAGGCCGCGGAGGTTTTTATGAGTAATCTCATGAAAATGGAGGATCGTGAGATAAGGCAGGGTAAAATTTTAGGAGATCAGGAAAAGATTACTGCTTTAAAGAAAAAGATCTCTGATGAATCATATCTTGATCATGCAATATCCAAACTTGCTGCTGATCTATCTCATTATCTTACCAGATGAAGATTTAAGGCTTGCGCTAAAAACGCTTGCAGGTTAACATGGTGGCACTTTTGTGCCACCATAAAATTTTATCTGGGAAAATACCATGGGTAGCAATGATTCATATAAACTCCTACAGCAAAACAGAAGAATGAAGATTTACTTTTTGGTGCTTTTTTTTCTGATCATCATTTTTCTTCTTTATATCTTTAAATATTATGTATGGGTGTTTTTATATTCTCTGATTTTTTATGTTACCTTAAGGCCTCTTCATGATTTTATTCTTAAGTTTGTAAAAAAAAGATTTTTGAGCTCTTCCATTTTAATTTTAGGCCTCATCTGCCTTGTTATAATACCTGTTGTTATAGTTTTGATAATGCTCTCAGAGCAAGCCTTTGAGCTTTATCAGTCCCTTGAAATAACAATAATCAATGACTACCTTAAGCACTTTGGCAATAGCCCTCTGGTTGAGAAGATTCTTGACTTTTTAAAGATAAGCAAGGCAGAAGCTGGGGAGAAGATTTTACTATATTTTAAAAGCACATCAATGTCCATGTTTGAGAGTATAACAGAAATAATATCCTATCCTATAAAGTTTGCCATAAACTTTTTTTTGATGATGCTCATTTTGTTTTTTCTTTTGAAAGATGCATATAATTTTGAAGGAGCTGTCTATAGAATTTTACCTTTGCCTCAAGAACTTGAGATGGAGGTTGTTGAAAGGCTCAAAGAGGTTATATATGTACTAATGCTTGGCAATTTGTTCATAATGTTTTTACAGGGACTGATGGTAGGCCTGGGGCTTTATTTTGTGGGTATATCCATGCCTCTTTTATGGGGGACAATTGCTGCGATTCTTTCTCTTATTCCTGTAATAGGCACAACTTTAATATGGCTGCCAGCCTCAGTGATTTTATACTACACTGGTCAACATGGCTCAGCAATTTTTATTTCTCTGTGGTCTTTGTCCTGGTATTTGTTTCTGGAAAATATTGTCAAGCCAAAGGCCTTTGGCAAGAAGCTAAGCTTTCACCCATTGCTTTTTTTCTTTTTACTCCTTGGCAGCATACAGGCCTTTAATTTGCCAGGGGTGATTATAGGGCCTATAGTGTTATCGCTCTTTTATTCCTTCTGGGAGATCTATAAAATTCTTGATGATTATGAAAATAAAAAATTTCAGTGCTCTGGCGGAGAACCCTTGCCATAGGATTTGATCTTTTCTTCTAATCTCCGTGCAAGGAATGGAGAGGCAAAGCCAAGCTTTTCAAGTATAAATAGAGATTCTTCTCTGTAGTTGATAATCTTTTCTTTTTCCCAGTGAGAAGGGGGAGGAGCAAGATTTGTTATTCTATCTGCCAGTTTTACAGCTGCAACATCCCTCGGCATTTTTAAGATTCGGTCTACAGAGTCTTTTAATTGTAATCCCTTAGGAAGATTTTTATTTTTGGATAGAGCTAAAACTCCTAAGGCAATTTTTTCATTAAATGTATTTTTTAGATCATCAAAGGTTACAGAGGTGTCTTCTATTGTATCATGCAAAAGGCTGCATTGAATTGCAAATATTGGGTTATTAATATCTTCTGCAAAGATTGCTCCTACTATTTCAAAAGCAACAGATACAAGGTGGCATAAATAAGTGATATTACTACCAGGTATTTTTTGATCTCCATGTGCCTGAGCAGCAAAGTTCAATGTTTTAATAATTAAATCGTGATCTATAATCATATTTAAAGTCCCAGGAGTATAAGCTTTTTTGTTAAAAGAATATAGGTGTAAAGATAAAAGGCAAGATGTTTTTGTAGATTCGCAGAAGCAACTCGATTTTCGTGGCAATCTTAAGCTAGCAAAAGCGAGAGCCATATCCTGTCAAGTCATCACAAAAATTTGTGGACAAACTCAATTGACTAGTTAATATTTATTGTAAAAATAAGTCTTTCAAGCATTTGCAAAGCAGGTAAAAAAGATGAAAAAGCTACCCATAGGAATACAGAGTTTTGTAGAGATAAGGACAGATAATTATTATTATGCTGATAAAACTTTTTATGTCGAGAAGCTAACCAATTCGGGTAAATACTTTTTTTTGAGCCGACCAAGGCGTTTTGGCAAATCTTTGTTTTTGGATACACTAAGGCAGGCATTTTTGGGGAACAAGGAGCTATTTAAAGGTTTGTACCTTTATGAGAACTGGAACTGGGACAAAATTTATCCAGTAATACATATAAGCTTTGGGAGTGGAGTTTCAAGGAGCGGAAAAGAAACAGTAGAAAACATTTTTTTTCAGCTTAAACTTAATCAAAGATTTTTGAAAATAGAATGTGAGGAAAAAAATAATTATAAAAATTGCTTTTATGAGTTAATAATCAAAGCTAGTGAGAAATACAAAGAGAGGGTAGTGGTATTGGTAGATGAATACGACAAGCCAATACTGGACAGAATAGATGAGCCAGAAATAGCCCGTGAAAACAGGGAGATTCTCAAGGACTTTTACTCAGTATTAAAGGACACAGATATTTACTTAAAGCTTGTATTTTTAACAGGAGTGTCACGCTTTTCTAAAGTTTCTATATTCAGTGGGCTAAATCAATTGCAAGATATAACCCTTAATCCAGAATATGCAACAATTTGTGGATACAGGCAGGTAGATTTAGAAACAGTATTTGGAGACAGTATAAAGGATTTTGATAAGGAGGAAGTTAAGCTCTGGTATAATGGATATAACTGGTTAGGAGAGAGTGTATACAATCCCTTTGACATATTGCTGTTGTTTTCAGAGAAGCGCTTTAGGAGTTTTTGGTTTGAGACAGGAACGCCAACATTTTTAATAAAGCTATTTCAAAAGAATAAATACTATTTGCCAAAGATAGAGGAGTTAAAGGTAGGAGAAGAGATACTATCAAACCTTGACATAGACTATATATTTCCAGAGAATTTGCTCTTTCAATCAGGATATTTAACTATAAAGGAATTCATTAGAAGTGGAAGCAAGAATGTCTATGTATTGACTTACCCAAATTTAGAGGTTAGAATGAGCTTTAATGATTCATTTTTAACATACCTAACACCAGATCCAGTAAAGAAAGATGGTGCAGAGATAGAATTGATCGAAGCCTTAGAAAAAGCCGAGGTAGAGAAAGTCAAAGATATACTCTATAGCTTTTTTGCAAGTATACCTGCAGACTGGTATAAAAAAAATCAATTACAGGATTAAGAGGGTTATTATGCCTCTGTGATATATGCTTTGTTTAATGGTGCAGGATTAAAAACAGTAGCAGAGGATACAACAAATATGGGTAGAATAGACCTTTCTGTGATATGGGAAGGTAAAGTTTATATTGTAGAGTTTAAGGTAGTAGAGGAAAAGCCAGAAGGGAAAGCACTGCATCAGATAAAAGAGAGGAGATACTTTGAAAAGTATGTTAATCAATACAAGGATATACATCTTGTAGGAATAGAATTTAGCAAGGCTGAAAGAAATATTGTAAATTTTGACTGGGAAAGGATGTAAAAACATTTGAAAATTAGAACTCAGGGATATAAAAACACTAAAAAGTAAAATCAGAGGTTGTATGTTTATAAATCACACATTACCATCAAACAAATATAAATCCACCATGCTTTGTGCAATTGTTGTTGTTGCATTAAGCGGTTTAAGTAAAGGATTTGAAAAAGGGAATGAAGGTCTATATATAGAAAAACTTTTGATTAAAAGAAAGAAAAATAATGAGTGATAGGTATGTGTAAATTTTAAATTTAGGAAAATAAATATTGAAATATTAAGATATTTCTGTATTTAATAGCTTAAAAAGCGGATTATTTCGAGGTGGGTCTTTTTATGAAAAAAGTTATATTTGCTGTTTTGTTAATTCCTTTATTGATTTTTGTCATTCACTGTGGGAAGAAGGATATAAGTGAGGTTGCTGAGCAGGAGTTTAAACTTTCTGAAAATGCATCAGTAAATCAAGAGATCAAAAAGCTTCATGAAGCCTTAAAAACTGCAGAGACTGATATTGCAAAGGCAGAGATTTACACTAAGATTGCTTCGATTCACTCAGAAAAGGGTGACATAGGCTCAATGATTAAATCAGCTACTGAGGCTATTAAATATCAGCCAAACCAGTATATGTCTCATTACCTTCTTGGTAAATCATATATAGCTGCTGGTAGATATAACGATGCAGTGGATGAGTTGAATATAGCAATAAGCCTCAAGTCTGATTTTGCACCTGCCTATTTTGAAATGGGTAATGCGGAGTATAAACGTTATAATTATAAGGAATCTAAAAAGAACTTTCAGTTAGCCATTAAATATGATAAGAACTATATAGATGCTTATAATAATTTAGGTGTTGTATGCACTCTTTCTGGGGACCTTAAAGAGGCAGAAAAGAATTTAAAAATATGCAATAGCCTTAATCCTGAATATGCCATTGCATATAAAAATCTTGGTATACTCTATGATACAAAGATGAAGAAGAATGCTGAGGCAGTCATGAATTATAATAAATATCTCACGCTGCGTCCTGATTGCCCAGAAAGAAGCCTTGTTAAGCTCTGGATAGCAGCTCTTGGAGGTTGATATGAAGATGAAAAAAGCAAGATTGATTATTTTATTTCTTTTAATTCCTGTTTTGCTGCTTAGTCAGGATAATTCATCAAAGATAAGACTGGCTGTAACATCCTTTGATGATTCTATAACCTCTGCCTCAGAGGCAGAAAAGGCAGGTAATGCCGTTGCTTCTATGATTGAGGCTGTTTTTAAAAAACAGGATAGATTTTATGTAAGGGAGAGAAATGCAATAGCTGACTATATTTCAACTCTTGAGAAGGTTCAGGCAGGTCTGTTAAGCCCTGACATGATGAAGGGTGATCCTGCATCGTTAAAGGTGGATTATCTGACTGTTGGGACAGTGTCAAAAATCGATGGAAGATATGAAATTGATGCAAGAACTGTAAGCATAGACAGGATGTTTATAGTCCATGCCCATGGAGCAACAGGTTCTACAATTCAGGAGGCAGTTGGGGATATTGAATGGTATATAAAAGAAAAATTTACAGAGGATTACATTAAGCAAAGAGAGTCTGACTCAGATGAAGAAAAATCCACTGTCACTGTTTATAAGTTTAGAGACGAAAATGAAAGAGCGGCAAAGCTTGGGTATGGAGGAACCTTTGCAGAGATACTGAATAGCCAGATGGGGAATTTTATTTCTATTTCTACTATTGAAAGAAAATATTCCAAGGCTCTCATAAATGAGAAGATTCTTGAGATGGCTGGTGTAATTGAAAACGATGACTCTGGAAAGAGTTTTAGTGATAAGGGAATTCAATATAAAGTGGAAGGGGATATTCGTGTTTTTAGTGATATGATAACTGTCAACTATAGGGTTTATGAAACAGCCAGTGGAGCTTTGGTTTTTATGGGTTCAAAGGATATAGGATCCACTAAGGGATTTAGATCTGTGGCATGGAGTATATCAAATACAGTTGAGGATGCCCTCAATAACAGGATTGGAACATTAAAGATCTCATCTCAACCCTCTGGTGCTGATGTTTATATCGATGGCAAAAATGAGGGTAAAACTCCTTCTCAGATTTCAGTTGTCAGGGGGAAACATAATCTCACTGTAAAGATGGATGGCTTTATTCCATTTAAAGGGGAGATTGAAATTCAATCTAAAACAGTTACAGAACAGAATGTAGTTTTAAGAGAAGTGCCATATAAGCTGTTTGAAAAAGCCATGATTTATGAGAAAAAGCGGGATTGGGAAGGCGCTATTGCAGCTTATGATGAGTTTATAAAAACTTATGGAGATACCAAAGAAGCAGATAATGCCTATTATCGCAAGGGTCACATCGAGATGATGTTCCTCAAGAAATACGGTGACGCATTGAAAACCTTTGATGCTCTTGTAAAGAGGTATCCTGATGCTATGACAAGAGCTGAAGGATATTATGGTCTTATGCGTGCTTATGAATTATTAGGTAATAGAGAGAAGGCTGTTGAGATAAAGAATTACTTGCTTTCTTATTATGGAGAAACAAACGCTGCGGAGGAGGCAAGAAAGACAAATTACTAAGAAGGATATTTTTTATTTAAACAAAATTAATTTGACATAAAAAATATTGGTGATAAAGTTACTATGCCCTAATTATACATAAGGGTTTGTTTTGTAGCTTTATCACTAAGTGCATTTAAAGATATTTAAGCACTTTTACAGAAAGCAAAACAAGATATATAAATTCATCCAGGAGGATCTTTTATGCCTGTTACCAGAAGAAATTTCCTCAAGCTGTCTGGTGCAACAGCAGCCGGGGCTTTTTTGGGGGGTAGTTCCTTTTTGACCGGATGTAAACCAATGCCGGATAAGCTTAAAGGAACAAAAGAGAGCACAACAATCTGTCCTTACTGTGGTGTGGGATGCGGACTTATAGTTTCTGCACGTAATGGTAAGATTGTAAACATTGAGGGTGATCCAGATCATCCAATAAATAGGGGAAGCCTTTGTGCTAAAGGCGCAGCTTTGTATCAGGTAGCTGTTAACCCTATAAAAAGACGACTTGATAAGGTCCAGTACAGAAGGCCAGGTGGTACTCAGTGGGAAGAGATCTCATGGGAAAAGGCCTTCGAGATGATCGCTGAGAGGGTAAAGGAAGTTCGCGATAAGACCTTTATTGAAAAAGAGAATAATGTTACTGTTAACAGAACAGCTGGACTCATAGGTCTTGGTGGTGCAGCTTTAGACAACGAGGAATGTTATGTCTGGAGTAAGTTTGCAAGACTTATGGGTATAACCTATTTAGAGCATCAGGCGCGGATTTGACACAGTGCAACTGTCGCCAGTTTGGCGTCTACATTCGGTCGTGGTGCAATGACCAACCACTGGATTGATATCCAGCATGCAGATGTTATAATGATCATAGGCAGCAATGCTGCAGAAAATCATCCAATATCTTTTAAATACGTTCAGATGGCCAGGGATAAGGGTGGCAAGCTTATCAGTGTTGACCCAAGATTTACAAAAACCTCTTCTCTTGCTGATCTTTATGCTCCTATAAGGCCTGGAACAGACATAGCCTTTATGAGTGCAATAATAAATTATGCACTTCAAAATGATCTCATTCAGAAAGAATACGTTTTAGAATACACAAATGCTTCTTATCTTATAAATCCAGCATTTAGCTTTAATGATGGTATATTCTCTGGCTATGACAATGCTAACAAAAAATATGCAAATGATACCTGGAAGTATCAGTTAGACGATAAGGGTATTCCAAAGAAAGACAAAACTCTTCAGGATCCAAATTGCGTTTATCAGATAATGAAGAGACACTTTGCAAGGTATACCTTTGAAAAGGCTTCTGCTATTACTGGGTGCCCTGTTGAAACCTTGAAGAAGGTTGCAGAGCTTTATTGCTCAACTCATAAGCCAGACAGAGTTGCAACTATTCTTTATGCTATGGGAGCAACTCAGCACACAATTGGAGTTCAAAATATCAGGACATACTCCATACTCCAGAGTCTTATGGGTAACATGGGACTTGCTGGCGGTGGAATCAATGCACTCAGGGGAGAGTCTAATGTTCAGGGTTCAACTGACCATGGTCTATTGTGGCACATACTCCCTGGATATATAGGTGCTCCAGTTGCATCAAAGGATGTTAATCTTGAGACATACATAAAAAATAATACTCCAAAAACAAATGATCCAATGAGTATTAACTGGTGGCAGAATAAGCCTAAGTACCTCATAAGCATGCTCAAGGCATGGTTTGGAGCTAATGCCACAAAAGAAAATGACTTCTGTTATGATTATCTGCCTAAGGCTCATAAACCAACTCCATATTCTGTTGTTTTTGAGGATGTCTATAAGGGGTTGCTAAAGGGCGCTATCTTTATGGGAACAAATCCTATAGTAGGTGGACCTAATGCTAACTTAATTATGGCAGCTCTTGAAAAACTGGATTGGATAGTTTGCGCAGACCTATGGGAAACAGATACCTCTGTTTTCTGGAAAAGACCTGGGGTTAATCCTGCAAGTATAAAGACAGAAGTATTTCTGCTTCCAATGGCTTCTTCTGTAGAAAAAGAAGGAAGCGTCTCTAACTCTGGAAGATGGGCTCAGTGGAGATATAAGGCACAGAAGGCACCAGGGGGTGCTATCTCTGACCTTGATTTTATAGATGAGCTTTTCTTAAAAATAAGAGAGCTGTATGAAAAGGATGTAAAGGCTGGCAAAAAGGTTGCCTTCCCTGATCCAATTCTTAAGGCAAACTGGAATTACAGACATTCTCCAAAGGATCATGAGGCTGATCCGCACCTTGTTGCTCAAGAGATCAATGGATATTATATTGATAAAGATGGCAAAAAGGGCAAGCTGATGGCAAGCTTTATGGATCTTAAGGATGATGGAACAACAGCCTGTGGTTGCTGGATCTATAGCGGTTCTTACAATGAAGATGGAAACAAGATGGCCAGAAGAGGCCTCAAGGATGCACCAAATAAGATTGGACTCTATCCAGAGTGGTCATGGTCCTGGCCAGTTAACAGAAGAATTATCTATAACAGAGCTGCTGTTAATAGAAAGGGTGAACCATGGGATCCTAAGCGATGGGTTATTAAATGGACAGGTAGCGAATGGAAAGGTGATGTTGTTGATGGAGGCGCTAAGTTTGGTCCTGATGTGAAGAATCCTTTTATTATGAATACAGAGGGTGTTATCAGGCTATTTACCACTTCTTTGGCAGATGGTCCTTTACCAGAGCATTTTGAGCCACTTGAAACAGTTACGAGAAATCTTATTAACTCTAAGCAGCTTAACCCTGCTGTAAATCCATCGGATCTTGTTAAGGCCAAGGTGGGTTCTACGTCTCAATATCCTTACATTGGAACAAGTTATAGGGTTGTTGAACACTGGCAGGCCGGTGCTATGACTCGTAACCTCCCATGGCTTACAGAGCTTGTGCCTGATATGTTCTGCGAAATAAGCCCAAGTCTTGCTAAGGCTAAGGGTATTAAAAATGGCGATAGAGTCAAAATTTCCTCAGCAAGGGGAACAATACACTCCTATGCCCTTGTAACAGAAAGGGTGCAGCCTCTTATTGTTGATGGCAAGCCAGTGGAAATTGTAGGTATGATATGGCACTTTGGTCAGGGATGTGCTGTAACAGGAGAGGCATGTAATATACTTACACCTCATGTTGGGGATCCAAATACTGGTATACCTGAATTTAAAGCATTCCTTGTAAATGTTGAGAAGGCATAAGGGGGTAGGATATGGCAGAAAAAGCGTTTTTAGTTGATACATCAAAATGTCAGGGATGCAGAGGTTGTCAGGTTGCATGTAAACAATGGAATGGACTCCCAGGGGAAAAGACAGAATTTTTTGCAGGTCCAGAGTATACAAACCCTGCGAAGCTTTCTGCAATAACATGGAATCATGTTATATTTTTCCCTATTGATAGAAGCAATCCTGAAAAGCCAATATGGACAATTATGCATAAGAAGTGTTTCCACTGTGCTGATGCAAACTGCTTAAATGTTTGTCCAGAAAAGGCCATATACAAGAAAGATGGCTGGACAATCATAGATCAGGATAGATGTATTGGTTGTGGAGCATGCGTCAATGCATGTGTCTATAAGGTTCCTGAACTTGCAGAATTTCATCACAAAAATGATGCAGGCCAGCATATAATAAAGAAGGATAAATCTCACAAGTGCAATGCCTGCACACTGAATGAAAGGGAGATCCCTGCATGCGTCTCTGTGTGCCCAGCTGGAGCTCTTCTCTTTGATTATAGGCCAAAGATGATTGAATATGCCAAGAAGAGAGTTAAAGAGCTTAAGGAACAGGGTTTTCCTAATGCAAGTATCTATGGCCTTGATCAATATGGTGGACTTGGGGTAATCACTGTATTGAGAGATAAGCCAGAAAAGTATGATCTGCCTATCAATCCTCCAAAGGTGGATATGACTAAGGCTGAAAATACAAGAGATGTTTATGCTCTGCTGTCAACAGCTACATTTGGTGTTCCTGCTCTTAAGAGAGCGGCCTATAGGATATCAAAGAATGTTGCAAAAGATGCATAAGAATATAAACTTAAAATTAAGAAATATTTCAAAGGCTGACCTCTGGTCAGCCTTTTTGTATTTTAAAGAGATGATTTCTTAGGCCTGAGAGGATCTTCATCCTCTTTGTAACAGTATCTGCATCCCATGATAAGAATTTTATTTGTTCCATTTTGCTTTATCTTTGTAGCATAAAGTCCCTCATATTTTGTAAGAGATGAACCGCATAAGGGGCAAATTCTTGTTCCTGGTGGAAGAGATGGCCTTTTTCTAAAGGATATGGTATCATTGCTCTGGATAATTGTCTGAGAGGATTGAGTTTTGTTTTTACTTTGCGATTTTTTTAATCCTTCAGCTTTATCTGCAATAGTTGAATAGAGATATAGAAAGATTGAAACCCCAATTAAAAGTCCTGCGAAATAAATCAAAAGGCTCATTAGCTTTTCTTTTCTACAATGAAATTCATCATAACAGAGGTCTCTGAGGGGGGCTCAAATGTGTAGTCGCTATATATAGCAAGGAGGTTAAAGCCCTCTTCTAAAAGCAATTTCTTTATCTCTTCCTCTGAATAAATCTTTTGCTTATGAGTCTCATATTCTATGGTTCCATCTGGCTTGGAGGTTTTAAATGCTGAGGTTATTATTTTATTTTTTTTATCATAGTGATTGTTCCATTCTATGTGGAGGGAGCCTGTTTTGTAAAAAGTGGTTCGGTTTTCAAAAAATCTTTCTATATTATATTCTGTTGTGAGATCAAACATAAATATTGAATTTTTATGCATAATCTCCTTCACAGATCTAAAGACTTGACCTATTTCTTCAATTTCGAGGAGGTAATTCAATGTATCATGAACGCAGAATATAAAGTCGAATTTTTTTTTGAAATAAAAGTTTCTTATATCGCAACAGGCTATTTTAAAGTTTTTGAAAGCGCGTGTTTTTGCCACCATTAGCATTGGTAAAGATATATCTATACCGAAGATTTTATAGTTATCAGCTGAAAATTTTGCACCAAATTTTCCTGTACCACAACCAAGTTCAAGTATGTCCACAGGATCGTTGCAGTATATATGCATAATCTCTTTTATGTATTCATACCATTTTGTATAATCAACATGTCTGAGAATATAATCATAGGCCTGGGCTATGGAACTGTATGGTTCTGGATTTTCCAATTATATCTGTCCTTATATTAAATTTTGATTTTTACAATTAAAAAGTGCTTTTCTTTTTTTCAAGAAAATATTGCTAAAAAATTGACATTACTACTTAATCAAAAATTAAATCAAAGATTTTTTATTCCCTGGTGTTTGAAATAAATTGAAATTTTTTTATAATTATATATTTTTGACTTAATGATCAGTTTGTTTTATAATGTCCTGCTGAGGTCTAAGATTGCGATAAAATTTTGCTGAAAAAAGGCTAAAAACAATAGAGTGAGGTTAAGTGAATGCTTGAAAAAAATATAGTCAGATTTGGAGTATCCATTGATGAAAAATTGCTGGATAAATTTGATAAGCTTATTACAGAAAAAGGATATGTAAATAGATCTGAGGCCATAAGGGATTTGATACGGGATATGCTTGTGTCTCATCAGATTGAGGATCCGGAAGTAGAATCCTTTGGCACTCTTACAATGGTTTATAATCATCACCATGGTGATATTTCAGAAAAGCTTAACAATGTTCAACATGATTATTTTCCAAACATTGTATCAACAACTCATGTCCACCTTGATGCTCACAATTGTCTTGAGGTTTTGATCTTGAAAGGGAAAGCAGGCCAGCTTAAGGCCATAGCAGATATGATCCTTGCAATTAAGAATGTCCGCCATGGACGCTTTGTAATAGCTTCCACTCAATCAAATCTTGATGAGTAAATAACAATTTTACCTTTTCTATTTTAGTTGGCTCAATCTATCTGATAAACTCAAAGTATGCCTTTCTCTTGAATATTATTATTTCAGGAGGAAGGCATACTTTTTATATAACATCTTATAATTTTAAAAAAATAATGCTAAATAATAAAGCGCTATGTTTCGATATTAAGAATAGGGATATTATTGCCTTTTAATAAGATAAGGGGAAAAACAGTGAGAGAAAGGAGTCTCTTTGTTATTTTCTCCCTAATGTGGTTGCTCTTTTGGACATTAAGCGGAGAGAGTCTCCCGGCAAATCCAGGGAAGGAGAGGGAGAAATCAAAAAATAAAAATAGCTCTGAAAGCCGTGAAAGCCTTAGAATGTCCCAAAGAGACATAAATAATGGAAAATGTCTTGTAAAGACCTACAGGGTCTTAAAGGGTGACACTTTATTTGGCATTGCAAGAAGGTTTGGCATATCAATTGATGAGATAAAGAAAATAAATAATATAAAAGGTGATGATTTAAAAGCAGGAATGATTCTTAAGCTTAATAATTGCACCTCTGCAAGAGCTGATGGAATCAAAGCTGTGAAAGGCAATTTTGATGATTTAGATTATCGTAAAAAAGCTGCAAAAGAAGATGATTCTGATTATAAATTTTTTTGGCCTGTAAAACATATAATTACCTACAAAAGGGATGGAACTGATGGAGTGAATAGCCATGGCATTATAATAATTGCACCTAAGGATGTCTCTGTGATTGCTTCAATGGATGGAGAGGTGGAAAAGATTGGACATATGAGAGGATATAAAACATATATAATACTGAAACATGATTCAAGATTTATAACAGTATATTCTAATTTAGACTCTGTTTGCGTGAAAAAAGGGGAAAGGGTGAGAAAGGGTGATATTCTTGGCAAAACAAGTTCCGATGGTAAAATTCACTTTCAAATTGGGAAAAATGGGAGACCTCAGGATCCTCTTAAATATCTTCAGGAAAGGGGTTGAATAGGTTTATTTTGCTTGACTTTGACTTTTTATCTTAGATAAATTTAAATTCAAGCTATTTTTTTGAAATTTTATTTACAGGGATGACAGGATGAAGAGATGGTTGCTTTCAGGTGCTGCAATTTTAAATCCTAATGAAGTAGCAGAAAAGGTTAATATATTAATTGAAGATGGTGTTATAAGTCTTGTTTCCAAAAAGGATTTACACAGCAATATTAGCTATACTACAAGAGGCATAGTTTCAGCTGGCCTTATTAATTCTCATGATCATCTTTTGGGCACCTACTATCCAAAGGTTGGCAATGGCCCTTATGAAAACTGGCTTCCCTGGGACAATGACCTGAAAAGCTCCCCCATATATCAAGAGAGACAGCAAATAGAAAACAGAGATCTCTATCTCCTTGGTGCCTATAGAAATTTAGTCTCTGGTGTAACAACTGTTTCTGATCACATGCCTCATTTTGTAGCAGAACCATTTTATGATCTGCTACCTGTAAAAGCCATAAGGGAATATAGTCTTGCTCATTCTGTTAATTCCTTTGCTCTTTCATGGGGTGATGATATAGAGAGAGAATATAAAAAAGCTGTTGAAGAGGATATTCCTTTTATAACTCACATTGCAGAGGGTTTTGACAGTGAAACTCAAAGAGATGTTGAAACTCTTGATAGAAAAGGAGGTCTTGGGGAACATTCAGTGCTCATTCATGGCATAGCCTTCACCGAAAGGGATATGGATTTAATTAAAAAGAAGGGGGCTACTGTTGTATGGTGTGGCGATTCAAACATGTTTATGTTTAATAAGACTACAAATATAAAGATGCTCCTTGATAAAAAAATAAATGTATGTATTGGAACAGACTCTCCTATGTCTGGTGGACTCAACCTCCTTGAGGAGATGAAATTTGACAAAAAGCTCTATAAAAAGCTTTATGGAGAAGAACTCCCTGACGAAACTATCTATAGAATGGTTACTGTAAATCCTGCAAAGGGTTTTAGACTATATGATGCTGGAACTATAAAAGAAGGCAATGTTGCTGATCTGGTGGTAGTGAGGGATAGAGGTGGATCTTATGTTAACTCGGTCGTTTCTGCTGGATTAAAGGACATTATGCTTGTTGTGATAAATGGCATGCCTGCCTATGGAGATGTTGAATTTGCAGAGGTTTTTGATGCCCTTGGTATTAAATATCAAGAAATAGTTCTTGATGGAGTAGAAAAGGTGGTTATTGGTGATCTTAAAGGGCTTTTGCGCAGGATAAGCAAGGCTGTGGGTTTTAAGAAAGAATTTCCATTTTTGCCAGTGGAGTTTTAGAGAGGATCGCAGACAATGAGTAATGGTTTACAAAGTGGCATAAGAACACGGACATATAAATCAGGTTCAATAATTTATTTTGAAGGAGATAAAAGCGAATATATATATATTCTTAAATCCGGCAGAGTTTTTTTAACCTATACTAAAGTTGATACAGGGGAAGAAGTTAAAGAAGAGGTGCGCCAGGGAGAGTTCTTTGGAGTTAAGTCTGCCCTTGGACGATATCCGAGAGAGGAAACTGCTCAAACCGTGGGAGAGACTATTGTTGTTATTCTTACTCTTGCTGATTTTGAAAGGATGATTTTGCGCAATGTCAATATTGTGAGGAAGATGCTTCGTGTCTTCAGTAATCAGCTCAGAAGAATAGGCAAGGCTGTTAGGACTGTTCTCGGAGAAAGTGAAAATGTTAATCCAGATATTGAGTTGTTTAAAATAGGGGAGCACTACTTTAAGGCTGGAGATTTTAGCAAAGCAAATTATGTTTTTAAGAAATATCTGGAGTACTATCCAGAAACTGATTATGCAAAAATAGCAATGGAGAGGATCAAGACCATAAACTCAGGAGGCCCTGTAAAGAGCAAGGCAGCGGCAGATGATTTTGAAGATTTTTCAATGGAGCATGATTCCTCTGATGTCTTTTCTTTTGATGAAGTTCCCTCTGGATCTAAAAAATTACCAGATAAGGGAGATATTAATCCTGCTGCATCCTCTGCTCTTTCCAGTGAAATGGATGATTTTCTTGCTGATGAAAGTGATTCCATTGATGACTTTGGAGATTTTGGACTGGAAGAGGAGTCAAAGCCAAAAGATACTATAAAGATTAAATTTGAGGATGGGGAGTCTGCCTTTAAAAAAGGAAATTTTAAAGGTGCTCTTGAGATATTTAATGAAATAATAGACAGCGGGCTTCCATCAAGTGACAGAGATCGCCACTATTTTATAGATGCGCATTTTTATGCAGGTGTATGTTATTATGAAATGAAGAAGTATAAGGAGTCTATGAATCTTCTGGCAGAGATTATTAAAAACTGGAGTGATTCAGAAAAGTATAAAAGCGCTGTATTCTATGCAGCTCAAATCTTTGAGGCAGCAGGCCAGAAGGATAAAGCCATTACTTATTATAACAGAGTGCTTAATATTCAACCCACAGATTCATTAAATGGCGCTGCTTTAAATAAGATTAAGGCTCTTCAAAAAGGCGGAAAATAAATATGCTTGAACTGGATGAAAAGTTTTTTTCAAGATTTGGTGCAGAGTATTCCCCCAATGAGATCATATTCTGTGAATATGAACCTGGTTATGAGTTTTATTTTATACAAAAGGGGAGAGTGCGCATTGTAAAAATTATAAATGACATGGAAAAGACAATTGATGTTCTGGGGCCAGGGGACGTCTTTGGAGAGATGGCAATATTGGAAGAGCAGCCGAGATCTGCAACTGCCATTGCAATGGATTCTGTTCGTGTTTTGAAATTCCATAGAGATAATTTTGATGCCTTATTACAGGGCAATCCTCAGCTTGCATACAAATTATTGCTCATTTTTTCTAAAAGGATATATGATGCAAAAAGACGGCTTATGATACTCCTTCTGGAGGAGCCCAATGTAAAGGTAATGGACGTTTTGATAATGCTTGCAGAGCAGAATCAGCAATTTGATTTTGAAAGCGAGATTACTCTCAACACTACTGTTCGTCAGGTTGCAAGCTGGGCTGGCATGGCAGAGTCTGAGGCGCAAAAAGAGTTGACACATTTAGCACGTCTTGACAAAATTGAATTATATGAGGATAGAATTGTTGTGAAAAATATTCGCGACTTTCAGAGGATTGTTGCCTCAAGAAGAAAAAATCTCTATTCATCTTAAACTCAGGCTCCCGTAGCTCAGGCGGATAGAGCAGCGGTTTCCTAAACCGTGTGTCGGTGGTTCGAGTCCTCCCGGGAGCGAATTTTAGAAAAAGAAAGCGGGTTTATACCGCTTATTTTTTTATTTGAATTTGATCTTTTATAGTTTTAACTTATACAGAGGCTTTATGGAAAAAAAGCTGCAGGAAATAAAACAGCGCTTTGGTGAAATTGAACAGCAACTGAGCGATCCTGAGACAATATCTAATCAGAAGCTTTTCAGGGAGCTTAACAGAGAACATTCACAGCTTGCTCCCATTGTTGCAAGATATAATGAGCTGTGCTCTTTTAAAAAGCATCTTGCAGAGAATAAGGAATTGCTGGAAAGTGAAAGCGATCCTGAGATGAAGCAGATGCTCCTTGATGAGATAGGCGATCTTGAAGAGAAAATTGATGATTTAAATGATAAACTCCTGGTTATGTTGTTGCCAAAGGATCCCAATTCCGGGAAGGATATAATCATGGAGATCCGCGCAGGCACAGGAGGTGATGAGGCCTCACTCTTTGCTGCTGATCTTTTTCGCATGTATACAAGATATGCTGAGATTAAAGGCTGGAAGGTAGAACTCCTGGAGGCAAATACAAATGAACTTGGCGGATATAAAGAGGTTTCTTTTTCTATAAGAAGTCAGGAGGCCTATGACTCTTTAAAATTTGAATCAGGTGTTCACAGAGTGCAGAGGGTGCCAGAAACAGAGGCAAGCGGAAGGATTCATACCTCTGCTGTTACTGTAGCAGTCTTGCCAGAGGCAGAGGAAGATGAAATAGAGATTGATCCCAATGATATAAGAGTGGATGTCTATAGATCCTCAGGGCATGGTGGGCAGTCCGTTAATACAACAGACTCTGCTGTGAGAATAACTCATATACCAACTGGAATGGTTGTTACATGTCAGGATGAAAAATCTCAGATCAAAAATAAAGCAAAGGCTTTGAGGGTCTTGAAGGCTCGCCTCCTTGAAAAGGTTACAAGTGAGAGGATGGCAAAAGAATCCGAGATGAGAAGATCTCAAGTTGGAAGTGGTGACAGGAGCGAGAGGATTAGAACTTATAATTTTCCACAGTCAAGGGTTACTGATCATAGAATTGGGCTTACTCTTTACTCTCTGGAAAAGGTCCTTGAGGGAGAGATTGATGAGATTATTGAGGCTTTAAAAAAAGCTGAGATTGAAGCTCTTCTCAAATCAGTGAGGTAAGACTTTTGAATATTGCTTGCTATGTTATAGAAGCTACTGAAAGACTTCGCTCTGTGGGGATTGAAAATCCTGGCCTTGATGCTGAAGTGATAATTGCTAATTGCCTCAACCTTGAAAGGTATCAGCTGGTTACATGGAGGGATAGAGTTCTTTCATCTGAGGAAATCTCTCTTATTGAAAAGAAAATAAAGCGCAGATTGAAGAAAGAGCCTGTTGCATATATTATAGGAAAAAAGGAGTTTTACGGTCTTGATTTTCTGGTAACAAAGGATGTGCTTATACCTCGCCCGGAAACAGAACTCCTCGTGGATATGGCAATTTATTGGAGCCCATTAAATGCACGGGTTGTGGATCTCTGCACGGGATCTGGAGCTATTGCAATAGCATTAAAATACACCCGTAGTGACCTGGATGTTTTTGCTTCTGATATATCACAGAAGGCTTTAAAAATAGCAAAGAAAAATTGTGAAAATCTACTTGGGAAAAACAAAATATCATTTCTTGCTGGTAATCTCTTTGAGCCTCTTCAATCAGAAAAATTTGATGTTATTGTATCTAATCCCCCCTATGTTGATTATTCTCTTAAAGGGACATTGCAGAAGGAGCTTGATTTTGAACCAGAGATCGCCCTATATGCAGAGGATAAAGGACAGGCAGTTATAAAGCAAATAATAGAAAATTCCCGCAAGTATCTTAACAAAAATGGGACATTGCTCCTTGAGATAGGAAGCGATCAAAGGGATTTTACAGAGACTTATGGCAAAAAAAAGGGTTTTGATGTATCAATTCTCAATGACTATTCAGGCTTGCCACGAGTTGCTACTTTGAGGTTGTAAATTTTATTATTTTTTAACTTCTCTCGATGTGGAAGTGAGAAAAGAAAATGAGTTGAAAATATCTTTTGATACAGCTATTATGGCTTTATGGACGCATTTCTTGATCAGGAACAATCCGGAGGATTTATGAACAGAAACCTTACTCTTGAAGCCACAAGGCTCACGGAGTTTTCTGCTCTCTATGCAAGCAGATATATGGGTAAGGGTGATGATGATTTATGTTACCGTGCTTCTGATGAGGCAATGTGGAAACTCCTTGAGAAGATAGATGTTGATGGGGAGATAGTTATAGGGGCATCCAACAGGGATCTCTATATATATGATGGTAAAAAGGCTGGCTCTGGTGAGGGGCCAAAGGCAGAAATAGCAGCAAAGCCCCTTGAAGGTAAGAGAACCTGCGCCTTTGGAGGAAATAATGCAATTTCTGTAATAGCCTTCGGTAGCAGTGGTTCTTTTATGAGAGTGCCTCCCTGTATGATGAACAAAATTGCAGTGGGTCCTGATGCAAAGGGAGTGATTGACATAAATGAATCTCCATCCATTAATATAAAGAGGGTTGCCAGAGCAAAGAAAAAATATATAGAGGACATAACAGTCTGCGTTCTTGACAGAGAAATCAATTGGCCACTTGTTGAGGACATAAGAAAAACAGGTGCCAGAATAAAGTTTATTACAGATGGTGATATTTCTGCTGTAATATCTACGGCCATAGAAAATTCTTCTATAGACATGATGATGGGAATTGGTGGCGCAAAGGAGGCGGTTATTGCAGCTGCAGGATTAAAATGTCTTGATGGTGAGATGCAGGCCAGGGTTTTTTATAATGATTACTTTGAAAAAACTGTTGCTGCAAATCTTGGCATGGGAAATCCTGATAAAATATATAAAACCAGAGATCTTGCTCAGGGAGATGATATACTTATCGCTATAACAGGTGTTACAGATGGGGTATTATTGCCCGGCGTTAAGTATTTTTCTGGTGGTGCAAAAACTCACTCAATAGTAATCAGACAAAAGACTCATACCATAAGATTCATTGATGCTGTCCATAGGTTTGATTATAAGCCAATTTTTTAGAAATTTTTTGCTTTATTTTGAAATTTTTCATCTTTTTTTATCTCTTTCCAGAAAAATTTTAGTATATTTCTTTTATTAATAATTAAAACAATATACCTCTATTTTAGAGAGGTTTTTCTATTGGACAGTAAATTGGATCCAAAATCTTTAATAGATATAAACCTGATAGCCTTCATCCATGATGAACTTTCACCTGAGAAGGATATTGATCTTCTATATGAATCACTCGGGAGGCTTTCTCTATCTCTCTGCAATTCAGATTTTTCTATGATATTTCTTTTGAATAATAATAAGCTAATCATGGAAAGATTTACTTCCAGAGAGGAAAAGGAATATTTGCAGAATCTTAATCTCTTTGATTTTCAATATATAGCAGAGGAGGTTTTGCAAACAAAAGATAGTATGATTATAAACAATCTCATTTCCAGCGGCAGATCCTTTAATATTCTGGGGACTCCTCTGTATAGCAATAACAAATTTTCCGGTGTGCTTTTAACTGCAAGAGCGTATGAATTATATTCGGAAGAAGATAAAAATATACTTGAGCTTATTGTAATGGAAGCAGCAGGAGCTATTACAAACAGAATTCTTTATAATAGTCTGAAGAAGAGAATTGAAGAGCTCAATGCCCTTTATGAGCTCTCCAGCGCTGCAGTGTTTTCCTCAAGTGAGACAGATTTTTTTAAAAGAGTTCTTGCTATAGTTGCTTCATCTCTTAATGTAGAACGAGCATCTCTTGTTTTCTATAACACAGTAAAAAAACATCTGGAATTGCTTGCTTCTTATGGAAAAGACTTACCGGAAAATCTTATAATAGATGATGATTCAGTTGCTGCTTATGTTTTCAAAACAGGGAAGATCCTGAATGTCCGCAATATAAATGAAGAATTGCCTGACCATATAAAGTCAAAAGGTAGAGGTTATGGCTCAGACTCATTTGTATCTATACCTCTGTATTTTGAAGGACAGATTGTAGGTGTCCTTAACCTTACAGATAAAAAAAATCACAGAACCTTTGACAGCTTTGAGATAAATGTTTTATTATCAATAATTAATCACGTCACTGAGATTTATAAGAACTACTCTATAAGAAGAAGAGAAGAAAAGAGGAAAAAAATTGAAGAGGAACTGAAAATTGCCTCTGAAATTCAAAGAAGAAACTTAACAAAAATACCAAGGCATATAGGCGATATTGCTATATCAATTCTTTATGAACCTGCAAGGGTTGTTGGTGGTGATTTTTTTGATTATTATAGGATACGCTATGATATTGCAGGCTTTTTGATAGCAGATGTTGCTGGAAAAGGCATTCCTGCTGCGCTGTATACAGGTAGTGTAAAGCATATCCTGAGGATGGAGCAAAAGAGTTGCTGCAATCCAGTTGATCTTTTTACTCAGGCAAACAAATTAATAATAGCAGAATCAGAGATGGGAATGTTTACCACTGCTTTTTGTGCAATTATATATCAATATGACAAGCGCATCTTGTTTTCTTCTGCTGGCCATAATGATCAGATGCTTATAAAAAAAAGCGGTGATATTTTAAGATTAAAGACATCAGGCAAGCCTCTGGGAATATTTGAAGATGTTTTTTTTGAGCAAAGGGAGATCTACTATAATAATGGGGATCTTCTTGTTCTTTTTACAGATGGAATTGCTGAGGCTCTTGGTGGGGATGATCTTGATGTTGACAGAGGCTTTTTTAAGCTTGCAGATATTATTATAAAATTTTTTGATGACACAGAAGAGATAATATTAAATAGAATTAGAAATGAGATAAGAGAAGTTTCAAGGGATTTAAGCCTGGCAGATGATCTTACCTTACTTCTCATCCGTCTTTGAATTTAAAATTTTTAAAGGTTAAACATGAAAATCTCTAAATATATTTTTTTAGCAGTGGGCTTTGCCATTTTAATTTTTTTGTTCAAAAAGATGGGGATAACCACCACTCTTCAATATATAAAAGCTATTGGATGGGGTGGTTTCTTTATAATTTGCTCAATTTTTATTTTTAGCAATATTTTTTTGGCCTATGCCTGGAGAGTTCTGGTGAATCATCCAATCCCTGATAATCAATTTTATAAATTTGTTCTGGCAAGGATTGCCGGTGATGCTACATCATCGATAAATGCTATGGGTGCAGTTGCAGGTGAGCCATTAAAGGCTATGTATGTAAGGGATATTTTACCTCTGAGAATTGGCCTTGCGACAGTTGTCCTTGATCGACTAATTCATACTGTTTCAAACCTTCTTATGGTTTTGACCGGGATGCTTGCTGGTCTTTTTGTTTTTAGAGATAAGTTTTTCAACAACCTTCTTGCCTTTTTGGGACTTTTGCTTTTTTTTATCCTTCTTCTTCTCTTTATGGTTCGCATCTTAAAAAATCATCACAAAGGCATAATTATATCTCTGGTAGAAAAGCTTCCGCCTTTTATAAAATCAAGATTTGTCACTGATTCTCTAAGGCAAAAAATTAAAAAAACTGATGATGAGATTTCATATATATTCAGCAGCGATAACACTGTGAGGCAGTTTTATATTTCCCTTTCCATACATTATTTTGCTATAATTATTTCCTGCTCTCTTGAAATATATCTAATAGTAAAATTTATAGCTCCTGCAACTAATCTTGCTCTCTCAGAGGCCTTATTTGTCTATATCTTTGGATTTATTGCAACAAGTGCGCTATTTTTTGTTCCTGCAAATATTGGCACAAGTGAAGGCTCTTATTCCTTGGCTTTGAAGCTTCTCGGTCATGATCCTGTTATAGGCTTTTCTGTTGGCATTATAAGGAGGTTTAGAACTTTTATATGGGCAGGCATAGGCATTGCGCTTCTTTTCTACGCAGGGCTAATAAAGAAAGAGGTTGCTCCAGACGATAATAAGTAAAAATGAATTTAGGGGTAATCTATGAGATATTTGTATGTTATAGTATCATTTTTATTGCTTTGCTCCTGTGCAGGCAGGCCCCTTAAAGATGTCGCTAAACCTTTAAATGAAGAGAATATAATTATAACAGAAGAAAAGGGTGAAGATGAAAAAGCTCTTGAAAAAACTACTGAGATTATAAAAGGAAATGATATTAATGGAAGCGGTATTTCCAATCCAGAGTATTATACAGGATCTTTTGAAATAACGATGTCTGGTTATAAAGGGGAAATATTTATTGGCATAAAAGATGGCGCTTTTTATGGAACGATAAAATTTTATAACTGGGGAAATGGAGTTCCGCAGCCTCTAAAAAGTTTGAGGGTTAATGAAGATAAGATTTACTTTATTCGCTCAATTACAACAAGGGAAGAGCTTATAAAATATGGTGGAACAGATTTTTTTACTCAGGAATTTTATGGTATTATATCAAAAGACAGAAAAATTATTCGTGGATATTATAGATACGCTGGCACACAGGATAACTGGCAGGCTATAAGAAAATAGAGGTTTGTTTATAAGTTTCGATGAAAAAGAAGGTGGCAGTTATTGGAGCAGGAGCATCTGGGCTAATGGCAGCATCTATTGCCTCACGGAGTTGTGATGTTACTATCTTCGAAAAGCAGAAAAAAATTGGAAGAAAGTTACTGGCCACTGGGAATGGCAGATGTAATATTTCTAATGTAAATATATCTCCAGATAGATATCATGGAGGTAATAAGGATTTTGTAGCAAAGGTTTTTGAGAGATTTGGACTTCTTCAAACTGAAGATTTTTTTAGAGATTTAGGTGTGCCCTTTATAGAAGAGGAAGAAGGAAAGCTTTTTCCTGCCTCTTTGCAATCCTCTACAATTACTAAATTCTTTGAATATGAGCTAATAAAAAATTCTGTGGATATAAAACTCCATAGGCGTATTGATAAAATTATCCCCCTCAGGTCAGGTTTTAAAGTTATTACAGCCGGTATGGAAGAGTTTGTATTTGATTCTGTTATAATTGCCTGTGGAAGCTGTGCCTATCCTCAACTTGGAGCTGCAAAAAATGTTTATGACCTGGTTGCATCCCTTGGACATAGTATTGTTGAGCCATTTCCCTCTATAACCCCAATAAATATTAAACTAAAGTCATTACATAAACTTCAGGGCATTAAATGGGATTGCAGATTAAGGGTGCTTTACGATAATAGGGCGATTGCTGAGTCCTATGGTGAGGTTCTTTTTACCGCCTATGGCATATCTGGACCTGCCTCTTTGAAGATTTCCAGATGGGTAAATGAGATTAGCCTTAAGGGAGAGCACTCTTTCATTGAGTTTGATTTTTTCCCTGAGCTCTCTGTTGAGGAGTTACAATCTCTGTTGGCGGTGGTTACTGCAGATCCCCAGAAATCAATTGGATTTTCACTCCTTGGGATATTAAAGGAGAGGATGCCAGATACATTGCTTGCCTGCGGTGGCTTTGATCCGTTAAATAAAAATTTTGAGGTAACTAAGGATCTTCAAAAAATTGCACAGCTGCTGAAGGGCTTTATTGCACCAGTGGGAAAATGCCGAGGTTTTGATGAGGCTGTTGTTGCTGCAGGGGGAGTTGCAGTTGATGAGGTTAACCCTCTAACAATGGAATCAAGGATTATAAAGAACTTATATCTTACAGGGGAGATCCTGGATATCGATGGAGACAGTGGTGGATTTAATCTTCAGTTTGCCTGGAGCACAGGGGCAATAGCAGGGATGAGCCAGTAGCTAAAATATAGCCATAAATCCCTCAAGCATTGAAATCTGGTTGCAAATAGAATTTAGATTTTCTTCTGAATAGAATATTCCGGAGATTGTGTAAGATATAAATTTTCCACCGGAGCTTTCCTTAGCAGAAACATTTCCCTGCTCTATGGAATTTTCAGAGAGAATTGTCCTTATTGAATCAATAGTGTATGGTTTATTGCGGAATATAGATTTAAAAATTATTTCCGATGGATATTGAATTTCCTTTTTTTGCATTCCTGATTGAATCATATTAAGCACCTCTTCTGTAAGAGAGAAATTATGCTTTTTACTGTCAACTTTTTTTCAAAAATATTCTTGTAACCCGTGGTGAGATTGATGTCAGAATTTCATAGCTTATGGTATTGCACTTTGAGGCTATTTCATCAGCTGTAATTTCTTCACTATCTTGCCTCCCCATAACAACGACCTCGTCATAGAGGGAAACTCCTTCAATATCTGTAACATCAATCATCGTTAGATCCATACAAACTCTTCCGATAACTGGAGCTCTCTGCCCGCGAACAATCATCTCGCCCTTTGAGGAAAGGCTTCTGGGGAAGCCATCCGCATATCCAACGGGCACTGTTGCAATTATGCTATCTCTTTTTGTTGTGAAGGTGCATCCATAGCTTATTTTAAAATTGGGCTTAACTTTTTTGAGGTGAACTATTTTTGATTTTATGCTCATTACAGGGTGAAGATCTATTTTATCCTTGCACACATCTTGCGATGGATATATACCATAGATGGATATCCCGGGTCTAACCATGTCCAGATGAGATTCTGGTATATCTATTATGGCTCCACTATTTGCCATGTGGTATAATGGCTTATAGGATAAAAGCTCATTTAGTTGAGCTATGAGCTTTTTAAAAATTGCAAGCTGAGTGTTTGCATATTTTTTATCTTTTTCATCGGATGTAGCAAAGTGAGAATATATTCCCTCTATTTTTATGTTTGGAAGATTGCTGATCTCTGCTATGGTCCTTGCAAGGGTGCCTGGTTCTTTATGGCTGAGTTCATCGCTTAAAAAGCCAAGGCGACCCATACCTGTATCAATCTTTATGTGAATCTTGATTGGTTTGCCATATTGAGTTGCGCTTTTTGAAAAGAGAATAGCCTCTTCCATGGAACTGACTGAAGGGCGTATGTTTTGATCTATATAAATTTCTGCACTGTGCATTGCTGAATCGTCAAAGAGCAGAATAGGCAGAGTAATACCGCCATTGCGCAACAGCATAGCCTCATTCAGTCGAGCAACAGCCAAAAACTCTGCTCCAGCACTTTGTGCTTCTTTTGCAATTGTAACTGAACCATGGCCATAGGCATTTGCCTTTACAACAGCCATGATTTTTGTATGATCGGGAATGAGCCTTCTTATCTCTTTTAGATTATTTGAAAAGGCAGAGAGATCTATTTCACAATAGGTTGGAGAATCTGGTTTTTCCACTAAGATGACCTCTTTTAAGAGATTGTGGATAATTTCATATATTTGAGGCTTATGTCAATTTGAAAAAATTTTTAAAGATTGGAATTTTTATTTAGTAAAGAAAAGGCTTACATAGGCTTTTAGGGATTGTATATATTCAAGCTTAATCTTTGATTCCACAGTCCACGTTGATTTTGAATAGACCTTGATGGTCTGTTTAAAACAGTTTTCTGCCTCTAAGATATCTGGAGCGATTCTTTTTTTGTCAATATAGCCTCTGTTGTGCCTGTCAAAAAAGAGCTCCTTGTGAGCCCTATGGAGGTAATCATCGCCCTTTCTATATATTCTGTATGCAAGGACTTCATATTCATCTTTATATGAGTCTATTATATTTACACATTCAGATGCGCGATAGAAATCAAATATAAGCTTGCCAAAGACATCAAAATGCTCCAGGAGCTCTTTATCATCTGTCATCTCAGAAAGCTTTTGTATTGAATGGTAAGCCTTTCTTAAGGTGTAGATCATCTTTTCATATATCTTTCTATTGCCAATTTCATCTCTGCGATGAAAATTGTAAAGTGAATACTGAAAGTAAACATACATGGCATCTTTTGCTGTTTCTCTCACCTCCACAAATTTGTTTATGAGATAATCTCTATCAGCTTTTTTATTGATTTTTGCGGATGTGAAATCAGATCTTTTGTTCTGTGTGGGCTTCTCTTCATAAGAATTGCTGCTATCCTGTGAGCCATTGGATTTAAACCTGTGGCTCATAATTGTGGAATAGGCCTGATTTAGAATTATCATCTGTTCATTTGCCCATTCTCTTTTATCTGGGTTTTTATCTGGATGATATTTTAAAGCCATAATTCTGAAGGCCTTTGCAACCTCTTCATCTGTTGACTCAGGAGATATTTTTAAAATGTTATAGCAACTCTTTATATCCATTAGAAGCCTTTTTGTAAAATTAAGGAATGCCGGCAACAAAGAGTTGCCGGTCTTTTGTTATTATTTCTTAATCAGTTTACCGTTTTCGATTATACGGCTTGCTTTCTTTTTAATATCATCAGCAATGTTTATGTTAAGTCTTTTTGCTACATCAAGATTTATCAGCAGATCTACATCTGATGGATCTGTCATAAAAATTGTAGGAATGTTTTCTGGTTTTTCACCTTTAAGGATTCTGCCAATTAACTTTCCTGTGGCTCTTCCCATCTTGTAGTAGTCAAATCCCCATGCTGCAAGGACTTCAAATTTTTCTGCAGAGCTGGGATCCGCTGACATTATAGGAATCTTTTTTGCCTTTGCAACATCAGCAACAGCAGCTATTGCAGATATTACAGTGTTATCTGTGCTGAGATAGAAGGCATCAACTCTGTCTGCTATTGTCTGTGCTGCCTGCTTTACCTCAGATGAATTGGTTACTGTTGTTTCTACAAATTCAATCCCAAGCTCCTTGCAAGCTTCTTTTGCTACTTTGGCAAGAGCTACAGCGTTGGCCTCGTGGCTTGCATATATATGGCCAAGCCTTTTTATATCCTTTATCTTTTTCAGGAAGGCAATCTGATCTTTAACAGGGGTCATATCAGAAACGCCTGCTATGTTTTTTTCTCCTGCTTTGTAGGATTTTACAAGGCCTGCATCAACTGGATCTGTTACTGCAGAATATATAATAACACTATCCTTCAGTGTGTTATAAAGAGCCTGAGATGTTGGTGTGGCAATGCCCACAGCAATATCAACCTTGTCGGCTTTGAATTTTTGAGCAATTGAAGCAGCGGTTGATAGCTCTCCATTGGCATTCTGGAGATCATAGGTGATATTTGTAAAACCCTCCTCTTTCAGTTCATCCTGAATCCCTTTCTCCACAGAATCAAGAGCTGGATGGGAGACTATTTTAGATATCCCTATTTTGATGCTTGTAGATTTTGAATCCTTACAGGCAACAAAGAAAGCAAGAGCAACCATAAAGGTTATAAAAATTGTGTTTAATCGCTTCATAATTTTACCTCGTTTTTTTTAAAGTGAATAAAAAAAGTATTCTTTAGTCAAGAATTATGTATAATTTTTTATAAGGCTAATAAATAAACAGACTTTAAATAATAAATTGACACAGCAGCCTTTTAAATAGTATTCTACATAAAATAAAAAAATATATGGTGTTTAATTATTAATGGAAAGGAAAATTAAAATAGGCACAAGAGGCAGCGAGCTTGCCCTGTGGCAGGCAAATTATATTGCAGATTTAATTGGAAGAGATAGAGTCGAGATTGTTATTATAAAAACAGAGGGGGATAAAATTCAGAATGTCTCTTTTAACAAGATGGAGGGTAAGGGTTTTTTTACCAAAGAAATAGAAGAGGCTCTGCTTGACAACTCTATAGATCTTGCAGTGCATTCTCTTAAGGATTTGCCAACAGAGGAGGTTAAGGGTCTAAAACTTGCAGCAATTCCAGTTAGAGGTGATTTTCATGATCTACTTATTATGCACAGAGATTGTCTTGATAATAGTGCGCTTGGTATAAAAAGTGGGAAAAAAATCGGCACAAGCTCTATGAGGAGACTTGCTCAGCTTAAAGCCATAGATCAGTCTCTTATTATTGAGCCTTTAAGGGGCAATGTCAATACAAGACTTAGAAAGTTAAAAGAGGGTCTATATGATGCCATTGTAATGGCAAAGGCAGGGGTTGAGCGAATAAATCTCGATGTCAGTGAATTTTATGTAAGGGAGTTGCCAGAGGAATTGTTTTTACCTGCACCTGCTCAGGGGGCTTTGGGTCTACAAATAAGATATGATGATACTTACACGGAAAAAATTGTTGAAAAGCTGAATGATCCTGTTACTGAAAAAGCAGTTAAGGCAGAGAGATCTTTTTTAAAGTATTTTGGTGGAGGTTGCCATGTCCCCTTAGGAGCTCTTGCAAGGCTTCATGGAGATGCAATAATTCTGAATGGAGTCGTTGCCTCACCAGAGGGAAATTTTGTTGCACGTTCAAGGGTTTATGGCAAAAGACCAGAGAGCCTTGGGGAAGAGCTTGCCCGTATTCTTAAAGCAAAAGGAGCTGATAAATATATATGAAAGGAATTGTTTATCTTGTTGGAGCAGGACCAGGAGATCCTGAGCTTATAAGCATCAAAGGGAAGAGGCTTTTGCAAGAAGCTGATTGTGTGATATATGATTATCTTGCAGAGAAGAGTCTTGTTTCTGATTTGCGCTGTGAGCTTATTTATGTGGGTAAGCAGGGTAGTAATCACACAATGACTCAGGATGAGATAAATTCTCTTATGCTTAGTAAAGCTCTTGAAGGGAAAAAGGTTGTAAGGTTAAAGGGTGGAGATCCCTTTATCTTTGGAAGAGGCGGAGAGGAGGCAGAGGAATTAGCTAAGGCTGGCATCCCCTTTGTGGTCGTTCCAGGGATATCTTCTTTTTATTCTGCCCCTGCCTATGCTGGAATTCCTGTGACGCATCGTGATTTTGCAAATGCCTTTGAGGTTATAAGTGGCCATAGAAGAGATGATGCCTCAGAGATTGATGATGTTAATTTTCCTGAATACGATCCAGAAAAAACTTTTGTCTTTTTGATGGGGATGAAAAATCTTTCTCATATTAAAGAGAAGCTTATAAATGAAAAGCATTTTCCTCCAGATACTCCAGTCGGTATTGTAAGTTGGGGGACAAGACCCCAACAGAGGGTTTTGACAGCTACTCTTAATTCTATAGACATTGAAGTAGAAAGGACAAAGATGAAACCACCTGCCATTATTGTTATGGGAGGGGTCGTTTCTTTACGAGAAAGACTCAGGTGGTTTGACAATCAGCCTCTCTTTGGCAAAAAAATTGTTGTGACAAGAACAAGGGAACAGGCATCGAGACTTTCTTCAATGCTTATCACTCTTGGTGCAGAGGTTGTTGAGTTCCCAACAATTGAGATCAAAAGAGAGGAAAATCTTTCCACACTTCACAATGCTTTACAGAATATTGATAAATATCACTGGCTTGTCTTTACCTCTCAGAATGCTGTTAATATATTCTTTGAGGAGCTTTTTAAAATTGGGAAAGACTCTCGCACTCTTGGTAATATTAAAATTGCTGTAATAGGCAAAGCCTCTGGTGATGAGCTAAAGCAATACGGATTAAGACCTGATCTTATCCCAGAGGAATTTGTGGCAGAATCTTTAATTGAGAAATTTTCTAAAATAGATATTAAGCATAAAAAAATATTGCTTCCCTGTTCTGCAGATGCAAGGCCAACTCTCAGAGACGGTCTTGAAAAACTTGGAGCAGAGGTTAACAGAATTCATATTTATAGTAGCCAAAAGCCTGCTAAGATAAATGATGAAATTCTTGATATGGTCAAAGGGGCAGATGTTGTGACCTTCACAAGCTCTTCAACAGTAAATAATTTTTTTGATATTGTAGACAGTTGCAATGGCGTTTTTGCCAGCATAGGTCCTATTACAACAGAGACTCTTATAAAAAGAGGACATGAGGCAGAAATAACAGCCAGGGAATACACCATAGATGGCCTGGTAAAGGCTTTGATTGAATACTTTACAGAGGTGAAGCCATGATTCATAGACCAAGAAGATTGAGAAAAACAAATCTTATAAGAGATTTAGTAGCAGAGGTAAGTCCAGATAAAAATAAGCTCATAATGCCACACTTTGTAAAGGAAGGGACATCTATTCGCGAGGCAATAAATTCTATGCCTGGAATAGAAAGGGTTTCAATTGATAATATGCTTAGGGATCTTGAGGAGGATCTAAATCTTGGTATAAAATATATAATACTATTTGGGATACCTGATTTGAAGGATCATGCAGGTTCTGAGGCCTATAATGAAAATGGTATAGTTCAGAAGGCAATACGTCAAATCAGGAAGAACTTTGGCGATGAGATTTGTATAATCACAGATGTCTGCTTGTGTGAATATACAGATCATGGCCATTGCGGGATTGTTGAGCATGGAGAAATTTTAAACGATCCAACTCTTGTTTTGCTTTCAAGAATTGCTCTAAGCCATGCGCAGGCAGGTGCTGATATAGTTGCCCCCTCTGATATGATGGATGGAAGAGTTAATTCCATAAGAGAGATGCTTGATAGCAATGGATATCAAAGCACAGCTTTGATGGCATATTCAGCAAAATACTGCTCATCCTTTTACGGACCATTTAGGGATGCTGCAGGTAGCACACCTCAGTTTGGAGATAGGCGCAGTTACCAGATGGATATAAGGAATATCCGTGATGCAGAGAGAGAGGTGCTTCTGGATATTGATGAGGGGGCTGATATAGTTATGGTTAAGCCAGCCTTATCCTACATGGATATAATACGCAGAGTGGCTGACATATCACCCGTCCCTGTATGTTCTTATAATGTAAGTGGGGAATATTCTATGGTAAAGGCTGCATCTGCAGTGGGATACATAGATGAGCAAAGGGTTGTGACAGAGATTATAACCTCTCTATTTAGGGCTGGCAGTGATATGATAATATCATACCATACACGTGACATTTTTAAAAATAAGTGGTTTTGAGTTTGAGGTAAAACATGCATATAAAGAGATCTGAGGAGCTGTATTCAAAGGCTATAAATCTTTTGCCTGGAGGAGTTGATTCCCCTGTTAGGGCTTTTAAGTCTGTTGGCGGTATTCCGCTATTTATGAAAGAGGGCAAGGGTAGCCTGCTCATTGACGAGGATGGGAATAGTTTTATTGACTACTGCATGTCCTGGGGACCGATGATTTTGGGTCATGGGGATCGAGATGTAATTGATGCAGTGAGAGAGACAGCTCTCCATGGAACAAGTTTTGGGACAGCTCACAGATTTGAGGTAGAGCTTGCAGAGCTTGTAATTTCTATGGTCCCCTCTATAGAAAAGGTGAGGTTTGTTTGCTCTGGCACAGAGGCCACAATGAGTGCCATAAGGCTTGCACGAGGTTTTACAGGGAGGGAAAAATTTGTTAAGTTAGATGGCTGCTATCATGGTCATGCAGATTTTTTGTTAGTTGCAGCAGGTTCTGGCCTTGCAGATTCAGGTATACCTGATTCAGCCGGGGTAACAACTGGCAACGCAAAGGATACGCTGGTTGTTCCATACAATGATATTGATTCACTTGAAAGAATTTTTGAAAAAGAAGGCAAAGACATAGCTGCTCTTATTATGGAGCCTGTCCCATGTAATTATGGACTTATTAAACCAAAAGAAGGCTATCTGCAAAGGGTGAGAGATCTCTGCACTCAATATGGGGTGATACTGATTTTTGATGAGGTGATAACTGGATTCAGGCTGGCCAGGGGTGGTGCTCAGGAGTATTATGGTGTAAGGCCAGATCTTACAACCCTTGGCAAGATAATAGGCGGAGGGCTACCTGTGGGCGCTTATGGTGGTCGAAAAGATATCATGTCAAAAATTGCGCCAGAAGGCCCGGTTTATCAGGCAGGAACTCTTGCCGGAAATCCTCTTGCAATGGCTGCAGGACTTGCCTCTCTTAAAAAGATCCTATCCCCAGGATTTCATGAATCACTTAAGACGAAAACAGAGACTCTGGCAGAGAGAATAAAACCTGCCTTAAGTAAATTTTCAAAGGTGCACTTTGATTTTATTGAGTCAATATTCTGTTTCTATTTTACAGACAAAAAAACTATTACCTCTGTTAATGATGTTAGAGCTTGCGATATGAAGCTCTTTGCAAAATTTCACAATGCAATGTTAAAAAGGGGAATTTATCTTTCTCCCTCAGGTTACGAGGTTGGATTTTTCTCTTCAGCTCACAGCGATGAGGATATAGATAAGACCGCAGCTGCTATATATGAGTCCTTAGAGGAAATTTTTTAATTTTTAAATCTTAAAGATTCACCTGCAATAACTGCAGGTGAATCGATTTATTTTATTTTTTGAATGTAAATTCTCTGCTTGGACCTACTGATATATATTTTATTGGGATCTGAAGTTCTTCTTCAATAAAGTTTAGATAATTTTTGGTATTGACTGGCAACTCATCAAATGTTCGATATTTTGATATATTTTCATCCCAGCCATCCATTTCTATGAATATTGGTTTAACCCTGCTGAGATTTGAAAGACAAATATCGTCATCTCTTTTACCATCAACTTCATATCCTGTGCAGATCTTTATCTTATCAAATCCAGTTAAAACATCAAGCTTGGTTACAGCCAGAGAGTTAAGGCCATTGATCTGAATTGATTTTTTAAGCAGGGGGATATCAAACCAGCCACAGCGCCTTGGTCTGCCTGTGGTTGCACCAAATTCGTTCCCATTTACCCTCAGCCTCTCACTGTCTTCTTCATTGGCCTCCGATGGGAAAGGACCTTCTCCCACTCTTGTTACATAGGCCTTTGTTATACCCAGGACCTCATCGATCTCTCCAGCATTAAGGCCTGATCCTATAAGAGCTCCACCTATTGTGGGATTTGAAGATGTTACAAAGGGATAAGTTCCATGGTCTATATCAAGGGCAAAACCCTGAGCTCCCTCAAGGAGAATCTTTTTTTTGTGCTTTAGGGCATCATGTAGGAATTTTTGGCTATTTTGAACCATCTGTCCAGCCTTAGTTTTAAAATCAAGTATAAGTTCCATGATTTCCTCTACCGCTACAGGAGGGAGCCCATATATCTTTTCAAATTGAAGGTTTTTTATTTTCAAAGCAGCTATGACTCTTTTTTTTAGGTGAGCTTCATCAAAAATATCACCTGTGCGTATGCCAACTCTCAGGCATTTATCAGCATAGCATGGCCCAATACCTCTTTTTGTTGTCCCTATTTTCTCTTCACTATCCTCTTCCATAAGGGAATCAAGGGTTTTATGGTATGGCAGTATGAAATGAGCTGCATCAGAAATAATCAATCGCTCTTTTACGTTATAGCCTTTCCCTTCAAGAACTTCTATTTCTTCAATAAGCTCAGCAGGATCAAGGACAACTCCATTGCCTATTACACAGGTTTTCCCTTCATGGAGAATTCCTGATGGTATCAAGTGAAAAACAAACTTCTTATCATTTACAACTACTGTGTGGCCAGCGTTTGCTCCACCCTGGTATCGGACAACAATATCAGCATCTCTGGTGAGGTAATCTATCATCTTGGCTTTGCCTTCATCACCCCATTGTGTTCCTATTGCAACTGTGCAGCCCATAAAAACCTCTTTTTATAATAAAAAGGATATGTGTTTTACACACAAAATTCAATTATTTCTTATATATTTATAATTAACAAGCTTTTTTTCAAAATAAAATTCAGTAATAATTTCTAAAAGAGATCTTTTAGTGTAATAAATAGTATTTTTCTTAGCAAGTGAATATATTAGAGCATTTTGTTCTATATAAAAACAGTATATACTCCTTAACTTTTTTAAAATAAAAAACTCTATTATTCCCTCCGCCTTACATACTGCTGGACTAAGATTTTTTTGCTTTTACACTAAAAATTATATTTAAGAATAATTACTGATATAAAAATATAAAAATTAAGGAATTAAAATTGAATAAAATTAGCAATTTAAAAAAGCCAAAGAATAAATATTTGACAAATTGTGCAATTGTGTAAAAATTTTTTTTCTTAAAATTTTTATATGTGAAAATGAATGATATGGCAGGACCAGTAATAGTTCAAAGTGACAATACAATCCTTGTAGAAGTGGATAATCCTCTTTTTGAAGAGGCCAGGAATTCAATTTCTCGTTTTTCTGAACTCGAAAAAAGTCCTGAGCATATTCATACCTATAGGGTAACACCTCTTTCTTTGTGGAATGCAGCTTCTTCAGGGCTCTCTGTTGAGGATATTTTAAGTAGTCTTGAGACTTATTCAAAGTATGAAATACCTGCAACTGTATATACAACAATAAAGGAACAGATGAAGCGCTATGGGCTTTTGCGCCTTGTAATGAGAGGTGATAGCCTTGTGCTTGAATCAAAGGATGCAACTTTAATAAATGAAATCCTCTATAATAAAAAATTTAAGAATTATATCATAGATAGAATAGATGATAATTCTCTTACAGTTCATAAGCTCTATAGAGGCCATGTAAAACAGGCTCTTATCAAGATCGGCTTTCCTGTGGAGGATCTGGCTGGATATGAAGATGGGGATCCACTTGATATAGAGATAAAGCCTCTGGCAGAGGATGGCACTGGGGTTGAACTGAGGGACTATCAGATAAGCGCTGTAAATGCCTTTTACAAAGGAGGTGGGCCAGAGGGAGGTAGTGGGGTTGTTGTGTTACCCTGTGGAGCCGGAAAGACAATCGTTGGTATAGGAATTATGGCTCAGATAAAAAGTGCTACTTTGATTTTAGTTACAAACACAGTGGCCTTACGGCAATGGAGAGATGAGCTTATAAACAGGACGTTTCTTTCTCCTGATTTAATTGGTGAGTATTCTGGTGATAAAAAAGAAATAAAACCTGTTACAATAGCAACCTATAATATCTTGACATACAGAAAGGACAAAAAAGAAGGCTTTAAGCATTTTGATCTCTTTTCTTCCAAAAATTGGGGTCTTATCATTTATGATGAGGTTCATCTCCTGCCTGCACCTGTATTCAGGCTTACATCGGAAATACAGAGCAAAAGAAGATTGGGGCTTACTGCTACTTTGATAAGAGAGGATGGGCTTGAGTCCGATGTCTTTAGCCTTATAGGACCAAAAAAATATGACATGCCCTGGAAACTTCTGGAAAAGTCCAACTGGATAGCCACAGCTCTTTGCACAGAGATTCGTATTGATCTTCCAGAGGATAAGAGGATGCAGTATTCCATCTCAAAGGACAGAGAAAAATTTCGCATAGCAGCTGAAAATCCGCGAAAGATTGCCATAGTGAAAAAAATTCTCTCTCGCCATAAAGAGGATAATGTTATTATAATAGGCCAGTATATATCTCAGCTTGAGGAGTTTTCATCTATTTTTGGATTTCCTCTGATCACAGGAATAACGCCTGTTGCAGAAAGAGAGGAGCTTTACGGGAGATTTAAAAATGGTGAGCTTAAGGCATTGGTTGTGTCTAAAGTGGCTAATTTTTCCATTGATTTGCCTGATGCAAATGTGGCAATACAAATTTCCGGCACCTTTGGTTCCAGGCAGGAGGAGGCTCAAAGGCTTGGAAGAGTATTAAGGCCAAAGAGAGATGAGAATTACGCCTATTTTTATACAATTGTAACATCTAATTCTATTGAAGAGAAGTTTGCTCACAACAGGCAGCTTTTTTTGACAGAGCAGGGCTATTCTTATACTATTATGAACGAAGAAATGTTTGAGAAGAATTTTGAGGCATACAATGAGAAATCTTCTGACTGAATGCCTGATTGTTTTTTTTAGTCTATTTTTTTTGGTGGAATGCAAGGCAGCTTCCACTTCCTTATTTGCAATTACTTCCTCTGATGAGATTCTCTTCTCTGACAATGGTGGATATGGCTGGGAAAAAATTCAAAATGGTCTTCCAGAGGGAGTCTTGCCTGTCAGGTTTTATTGCTCTGGCAATGATGTTTTTCTGGCAACAATGAATTGCGGGATTTTTAAGTTTAATAAAAATAAGTGGATTGAGCTAAACTCCAGTGAATTCAAAAGACCTTCGATTTATGATAATCCCTGGAAATACAGAAAGATTTCAGCCTTTGCTGTTGATCCCTTAGATCCTCTAAATATGGTAGTGGCAACTAAACACAGCATTTATAGAAGCAAAGATGGCGCAAAAACATGGAAGGAAATGCCTATTTCTGACATAGGCAGGGGCAATTATATAACTGCACTGTCAATTAAAGGGGATTCCATTATTGCTGGCACATCCTTTTCTGGGTTGTTTAGCTTTGATGGAAGGGCTTTTAAAAAAATAGGCAAAGGGCTTCCAGAAAATCCTTATTCCCCTGAGTTAAAGTTCACTGAACAGATCTCCTCTTTGCTTATAGATGACAGTAGAATTTTCGCTGGCTTTTATTTTGGGAAAGGCCTATATGAAGCTTCTGATGGTAGGAGTTTTTTGCCAGTTAAAAATGATTCTGATGGGGATTTTAGTGCGGTAGTTTATGACATAAAAAAATATGGAGATAAGATCTTTTTCACTGAAAAGAATAAGGTCTTTGCTTATGAAGTGGGTGATTCTTCTGCCAGGGAGATATATAATCTGCCAGCTATAATTTCCACAAGAGGTGACATTAAATCCCTTGCAGTGATTCCCAGGGAGATGAATTTTCCATCTCTTGCTTTTTTCATTGGTAATCCTTCTGTAAAATTTAGGGATGAGAGAGCAGCTCAAAGGAGAAGTATATATATAAGCGTTCCTGCTCTTACAAAGAGACTGGATTATTATATAAAAATAGCTGAGGAAAGTGAGATTAATTCCTTTGTGATAGATATGAAGGATGATTTTGGCAATGTGCTTTTTGATAGTCAAAGCAAAACAGCAAAAGAAATAGGATCCTTAAGACCTATAAAGAATTTTAAAGAGGTGGTGAAAAAACTTAAGGAAGCAAATATATATCTAATAGCCAGAATTGTTACTTTCAGAGATAAAAAACTCTATTTTGCCTATGATAATAAGTATGCCATCAAGAACAAAAATACAGGAAAGCCATGGCAGGGTGCAACTCATGAATATTGGGTAGATCCTTTTTCCACCTTTGTTCAAGATTACAATATTGAGCTTGCACTGGAATTGGAAAAGCTTGGCTTTGATGAGATTCAGTTTGATTATATAAGGTTTCCGGCAGATGGGCCAATACATCTTTGCAAATTTTCTTTTCAACAGGAGCCATCCTTTTATAAATCGGAAATTTTAATTGATTTTTTGCAAAGAGCTAATTATAATCTTAAAATACCTGTGTCTGTGGACATCTATGGATTTAATTCTTGGTATTACTTTGGAAACAGAATAGGTCAGGATATGGAGGAATTTTCTTATGTGGTGGATGTAATATCGCCAATGGTTTATCCTTCACATTTTGGCCAATCTTTTTACAAAAAATTTTCCACAGATACAAGACCTTATTATATTGTTAGAGATGGAGCATTAAGAGCTTCTGTAATGATAAATAAAAAAGTTATTATAAGGCCATATTTGCAGGCCTTTAATTTGCTTTCACCAACATGGAGCCCGGAATATATAAAAAGTCAGATCCGCGCTTCACAGGAAGGCAATTGCAGCGGATATTCACTGTGGAATGCTGCAGGAGATTATGACGTTGCAAAAAAAGCAATAAAAAGAGAAAAATGAATATGAGACAATTTAGCTTAAAGTGGGATATTGTTAAGGAAATACCCGTAGTGTATTTATCAGGGGATATTACCTACGAGGCAGATCCTCTTTTGTGTTCAGTTTATCATGAAATACGTAAAAGCAGTAAAGCAAAGGTTTATATCTTTGATTTTAAAGATTGCACCTATGTTAACTCATCAGGGATATCTTCATTCATAAAGTTGATTCATCTCCATAAGGAGATCAATGGCAATTTTATATTTACTGGGCTTACTGAACATCTTTACCGCGTTATGGATATAGTCGGCATTACTGAATATATTGAATCCATAGAAAGTATTGATAAGGCTCTGCAGAAAATACATAAAATAGATTAATGAGGAGAGTTAAATGGCAAAAAAAAATACATGGGAGGACTGTGTTCTTGCTATTGATGCAGGGACTCAGTCTATAAGAGCTGCTCTTATTGATTTTAATGGTAACATAAAAAAAATTGTAAAAACAGAAATAGAACCATATTTTTCTGTCCAACTAGGCTGGGCAGAGCAAAATCCAGATTATTTCTGGAAGACTTTATGTGCAACCTCAAAAAAACTCTTTTCTGATAAGTCTATACAAAAGGATTCAATAAAGGCTGTTTCTCTTACGACTCAGAGAAACACCATGATAAATCTCGATAAAGATGGGAAGCCTTTGAGACCAGCAATTATATGGCTGGATAGAAGAAAGGCAAAGGCAGAGAATTGGCCTCCTGCATATCTTAAATATATTCTCAAAGCAATAAACATGTATGACACTGCAATTTATACAATCATGGAGTGTGAGGCAAACTGGATAGCTCAAAATCAACCTGAGATATGGGACAGGACCTATAAATTTTTATTTTTATCTGGATATTTTACCTATAAATTGACAGGGGAGTTTACAGACTCTACAGGGAATCAGGTGGGCTATGTGCCCTTTGATTTTAAAAAACAAGAGTGGTCAAAGGATAGTGATTTTAAATGGAAGATGTTCCCTTACATTACAAGGGATAGGTTGGCAACTCTTGTAAAACCCTCAGAATTCCTTGGGGCTATTTCTAAGAAGGCATCAAAAGAGACAGGTATTCCTGAAGGGCTTCCTGTTATTGCAGCAGCAGCTGATAAGGCCTGTGAGGTCTTGGGATCTGGATGTTTGAGCCCTGATATAGCATGCTTGAGCTTTGGCACAACTGCAACAATTGAAACAACAAATAGCAAGTATGTTGAAATAATTCCATTTTTGCCTCCTTATCCCAGTGCAGTGCCAGGGGCTTACAATACAGAGGTAATGATTTATCGCGGCTATTGGATGGTAAGCTGGTTTAAAAATGAATTTGCCCACAATGAGATGGTCCTGGCGCAGAAAAAGGGCATTCCAGTTGAGGTGCTTCTTGATGATATGGCCTGTTGTGTTCCCCCTGGTTCTATGGGGCTTATGCTTCAGCCTTTCTGGTCCCCAGGTGTTAAAGTACCAGGGCCTGAGGCTAAGGGAGCTATAATTGGCTTTGGCGATGTCCATACAAAGGCTCATGTTTACAGAGCAATTCTTGAAGGCCTCTCTTATGCCCTTAAAGAAGGAGCAATTCGCACAGAAAAGCGCAATAAAATAAAAATTGAAAAGCTAAGAGTATCTGGTGGTGGCTCCCAGAGCAGATGTGCAATGCAACTTACTGCAGATATTTTTAATCTTCCTGCAGAAAGGCCTCATACTTATGAAACCTCTGCCCTTGGAGCAGCAATTGATGCAGCAGTTGGAATCAAGGTCTTCTCTGATTTTAAAAGCGCTGTCCAGTCAATGACAAGGGTTGCTGATATTTTTGAGCCAGACAAGAAAAATAGCAAACTCTATGGAGATCTTTTTGAAAACGTATATATGAAGCTTTATAATAAACTTAAGCCTCTTTATGAAGAGATAAGAGAAGTTACAGGATACCCTCCTTTTTATAGTAACGAAGGTTAGGAGGAGATTTGCAGAGGCTAATTATAGATAGCCTCTGCAAACTATTTCTCTGGCAGTTGAACCAGTATTACCTCACCTTTTGCTGTGACAATTCCTTTTGCAGATAGAGTTACATGGACGACTATCTTCCTGTCTTTGATTTCTACAGCCTTTCCTCTGAGCTCAAGAGTTGCATCCATGGGGGTGGGTTTAAGATAGTCAACTTTTAGAGATGCTGTGACAAATCTTGGAGCAGGTTTTTCTCCTATTTTAAATCCCTCTGATATTACTCTTGCTGCAGAGGCTGTTGCTGCTCCATGGCAATCTATAAGAGATGCAATTAAACCTCCATACATTTTATCTGGAAAGCCTCCAGTATAAAAAGGCTCAGGTTTATAGTGGCATACTGTTTCATCTCCCTCAAGGAAGCTTTTTATCCTGTGGCCATGTTCGTTTTTATGTCCACATCCATAACAGTGGGCAAATTCATCGGGATAGAAATCCTGTATAGCTTTTTCCATAGCACTACTCCTCAGAAGTTTATGCTTACTTTGATAGTAAGCCTCCGAAGAGCTATTTTTTTACAAAAGGGGAAAATGTAAATAAAAAAAGCAGATAATATTTTATTTGCTTGATTTTAAACCTCATGCTGGCAGCTAATTCCTTATGAGTGAAAAACTTATAAAGTCAATTGCTGGAACTGCCTTGATTTTGCTCTCAGCCTTATGTTATGCATGGATGCCTGTAATAGCAAAAGTCACTTATTTCACAGGGCTTGCTCCCTTTGAGGTTCTTATATTGAGATTTATTTTTTCTCTTCTGCTACTTGCTCTGCTTTTAAGCATAAAAGGTATTATGTTTTTTAAATTTTCTCCCTTGTTACTGCTTCAGGGGTTAGCCTTTACTGCAGGGGGTATTTGTTTTTTTTATAGCCTCACATACATAAAAGCAGCACTGGCCATTGTTATATTTTTTTCTCATCCTGCAATCATCTCTGTGATGTCCATAATATTTTTAAAAAGAAAACCATCAATGGTTCTTTTGTTCTCTGTGTTTATTTCTTTTCTGGGAATTATTTTTATTTCTGGGGCAAGTAAGATTGAGGTTAATAATATAACTGGAATATCTCTGGCTGCTTTGTCTGCTTTCAGTTATTCTATTTATTGCATAATTAGTGAAAGAACTTTGAAGAGCTATAATTCCCTCTCTGTGGCTTTTACAATGTCACTGGTGGGCCTTATTGTTATTTCACTGTTCTTTCATAATCAGCTAAATTTTTTAACTTCCCTCTCTCTTAAGCAGGTGGAGCTTGTTTTTTTAATGTCATTTTTTAGCACTGTTTTAGCTATTCTCTTATTTCTTGAGGGAGTAAAAAGAATTGGTTCTCTAAGAGCCTCTGTTGTAGGAACAGCAGAGCCTGTTTTTGTTGTTTTAATTGCCTTTGTGGTTCTTGGTGAGAAGTTGAGCTTCCCGGAAATAGCAGGATCACTTCTGGTTCTCTCTGGGGTTTTGATTTCTTCTTTTCATGGATTTTTTAAAAGAGAGGATTTATTATGAAAAAAATTTTAAGGCTTCCCATAACCATATTACCAGGGGATTACACAATTTTTAGGCTTGACTCTGGTTCTAAGCTGCCGGATTGGGTTGATACTTCAAGATTCTACAGTATAACAGATACAGGGGAGGAGTGTACTGTAATATGTTCAGGAGAGGCTGTCCCAGAGGAATATCCCCACGAGTGCAGCATGAAGATCTTTAAAATAAATAAAAATCTAAAATTTAATGAAACAGGGATAATTAATTCTATAACAACGCCTTTGGCAGAAAGCGAGATCCCGGTATTTGTTCTTTCAACTTTTGATACAGATTATTTTTTTATAAAAATGGAACATGCCTACAAGGCTGTGGAGATTCTTGGCAAGCATCACGATGTTGATTACTATAGCTGGTAAAAGTTTCCTTTTACCAGCAAAGATTTTAAGGGAGATTATTTAGATATAAATTGAGCTATGTAGTTTGCCTGTTCCTGCATAAGCTTTGAGAACTGAGATGGATCATTGGAATCAATATCTCGAGAGAGCACAACCTCACCCAATTTTACATCAATGACATGAATTGTTACATGGTATGTTTCCTTTATCTTTGAAACCTCTCCATATACCAGAAAATCAGCATTGAGAAATTTTCCAATTTCCTTAGCAGTTGATGAGTCAGAGAGCCCCGATGTCTGGAACTCTAACTCCTTTATTGCCTTTTGAATTCTTTCCCTTTCCACAACCTTTATATTTGAAGTCTTGGTAAGAGATGTTATCATCATTGATGCAAGTGGGTCTCCGTATTTTTCACCTTCTATTGTGTCTTTAAACTGAAAGACTGCACATATAACATTTTTTCCAGAAAGGTTTACAGGAAGATTTCCTTCTTTTGTAAATTTTTCAAAGAGCCTATCCATGTCAGCAGTAAATTGAGTTATAACTTTTTTAAGTACTTCTGCAAAACCATCTGGACTTTGAAAGGCCTCAGGTGTTGTGTATTCTACATATTTATTTTTGTAGATGAGCTTTTTTTCTGGCAATTGTTTGAGATTTATGCTAAGCTCAAGCCCCAATTGTTTATCTTTTTCTACATCGGCAAAATTCATCTCAATTACCACATCATATCCAGCTGTGCCTTTTATGCCTACTTCTTTGAATATTTTTTGTGAGTCAAGCTCTGCCTTGCATATCTCCAGGATATTGTCTTTGAGTATAATCTTTTTGGAGGTATATTGGCCTGTCAAAGCTGCAGTTGTGGGGTATTTGTTTTTAAGATGAGATGCAGGACTAAATACATAGTTGTCTTTTATCACAAGCTCTGTGCCGCCACAACCAGCAACTATAATTGATAAAAAAAGTGTCTTCAGAAGAGTTCTTATTTTCATGAGGAATACTCCATTATTTATTTTGTGCCTTTTATAATTTTTCTAAATAAAAAAAGTAAAAATGTAAATGTCAAGCTAAATAAATTGCTCTTATAACCTCCTTATTATCTCAAGAATATATGGCATTAGCTGTTTTTTTCGTGAAAGGACATCTTTTAAAAAGAATATATGATCCGCCTCCTTTGGGTATTCTATTTTTCTAATAAAGCTATCATCACCGCTTATCAATAGATAGCTGCTAAGCTGACTTAGATCTGTGACAAGAAGAGAAGAGAATAGAAATCCATTGCCTGACTTTAGTTTTGAAAGATATTCTAATATCTCATCAGATCTGCCAAGAATTTCATCAGGGGAATTAACCTCCACCTGGCTAACAGAGAAGGATATATTTCCTTCTTTATAAGTTTTCATATCCATATTTATTATCTCTTCAGCTGGTTTTGAGCTTATAATAGCTGCTGCATTTGTAATATCTTTGCCAAATTCTTCAATATTGAGGTCAGTTATCTGGGAGAGATATTCTGCTGTATCGCGATCAATAGGAGTTGTGGTTGCAGATCTTAAAGTAAGGGTATCAGAGAGAATCCCCGCAAGGAGAATTGCTGCTATTTCTTTTTTTATTGGGACTTTATAATCTCTATAAAGATTTGCTATTATGGTAGAGGTGGAACCAACAGGTCTATTGACAAAGGTAATTGGATATTTTGTTGAAGGATTTCCAAGTCTATGGTGATCAATTATCTCAAGAATTCTTATCTCTGAGACACCGTCAGCTGACTGAGAGAGCTCATTGTGATCCACAAGAATAACTCCGATGTTTGGCTCTTTCATTAAATCGCTTTGAGTAAGGACACCGATTACCCTCATGTCCTCATCCACTACTGGCAATGAACGTGATAGTGAGTCAGAAAATCTCTCTTTGATATTTTTGATATAATCGTATCCGGCAACGGGTTTTAGTTCTTTATCGCCAGCATATCTTACAGGCATTGAGTGAAGGGCAAGCCATGAAGCTCCTGCTGTATGGAAAGGGGTTGTTAGAACTGAAACGTTGTTTTCCTCTGCAAGATCCTTCATCTCTTTGGAGATCATTCTGCCAGCAGAAACAATTAGGACTCTTACTTTTCTTTTGATAACATACTCATGAATATCCTCTCTGTCTCCCACTATTACTATTGTGTTTTCCACAGGCATGAGATCAATAAATTCCCGCAAAGTGTCAATCTTTGAGGCTGCAACTACTATCTGTGCACTGAAGATTTCATTTTCATTTTTAATGACAATGGGCTGCGCCTTAAGAGTTCTGGCAAGATGTTGAACAGATGTCTGTATTATTGTATTTTTTTGAGGGTCTATTTTTTTAAGGATGTGCTCTGCAAATGTGTTGTAATGTAATGTGGAAACGTATTTTTTATTTTCATCTACCAGAGGAATCATTCTGAATCTATTTGTTGATAAAACCTGCATTGCATCCCACAAAGGCATATCCTGGTAAAGAGTTACAGGCTCTTCGCTCATGTGGTGGCTTACCTTTGGTATCATGTCACTAAGGAATTCTGGCGGAGTTATTTTAAATCTTTTGAGTATGTATTCGGTCTGGAGATTTATTTTGCCACATCGTGCAGGGAAGACATTTGTTTCTCCAAGCTCCTGTTTTAAAGTAGCATAGGCTATTGCTGATACAATTGAGTCTGTATCAGGGTTTTTATGCCCAATTACGTATACTTTTTTCATTTTAACCCCAGAGATAAAAATTTTTTATTAAATAAATATAACTATAATTGACATTGTAACTCAAAAAATAAGAAATTCAATAAAATGTTTTGCCATATTTTTTATAAAAGCGATTTTGTATATTTAAATTTTTGAAAATTTAAAAATTTAGCATCTTTTTTGTAAATTCTTTTGAGGTAATATGAGAACAAAGTATAAGCTTGTGATGAAGCCCTTAAATTCTGATAATCCAGAGACCATGAGAATTTATAAAATGGTTTGTGATGCCTGTGAACGATTTAATATCTATGTCATGGATTTTTTTGAAACTCTTGCTATACTGGAAGAAAAAAAAGCAAAGGGCCTTGCTGATGATGAGACAGAAAAGAGCATAGAATCAGTTCTATCCCGTATAGAGGAAGTTTCCACTGCTATGAAGGAGATCGCCTCTACAATGAGCTCTCTTGTTGAATTAGAAGAGATTTAAATCTTTAGAGCAATAATACTTATAAAATTTAAAAATTATACCTTGTTTAATACAAACTTTTCTGTTAGAAACTCTGTTTGAATTGGGCTGAGATTAAATTCTCTGCCAGCTCTTTCTATTAGCTTAAGTCTATCAGCTGAAGGATTTTCTTTTAGCTCCTCTGATATAAATCTGATGGCCTTTTCCATAGAATCGTCCATAGGTCACTCCTTTCTTAGTCAAATTTAAAAGGTGGATACTCATCAGTTAAACCAATTGCAAAGGATGAGATCCTTGCAAGATATCTAAAATACCTTGTGAGGTAAACAAAGAGAGGATTTGGCCATCTCCTTGTTGCAATTACCATCACTATTCCTGCCAAGTATACAAATAGAACAGTAATAGTCAATAACAACATTACAATAATATGAGGAATGAGAATTGCAATTATTCCTATAATGGATAGTCTCAATAGGGCCATAATTTTTGAGTATTTGACAGGATAGGTTATATCAAGCTGTAATTGATGATTAAGCTTTTCTCTTCCTGCATATACAGGTCTATCTTCCACAATGCCTATTATGTTTGTTTTTATGTATAAGAAATATCTCAATGTATTTTCTGTTATTAGAGAGAAATCCTCAACGCAATGGCCTGTTGTAAGTATAACTATTTGATTTATAAAGCCAAGAACTGCTGACACAAGGGTATAAAGAAACATAACGATGAGATGTGGAATCATGCTGATAACATATATAAGAAGCAGTCGCAAAAGAGCACCTATTCTTGAATACTTCAGAGAAAAGTCCACAGAAAAAGTGCAGCTTCCTTTTTCTGGCAAATAGCGCTCTGATTCTCTTTCATCATAGTCAAAAATATCAAGAGAGGTGCTTTTTGGTGTATATATCTCCTCATCAGAAAGCATGAAGTCATCAAGGCTTTCCATAGGGCTTTCCACCTGAGCTATCTTTTTAGATGGTGTTTCCTCTTGTATAGTAGCTTCATATTCCTCTAAGTCTATCTCTGGCAACTCTTCCAGCTCTTCAACTACAGGGGTTTTTTCGATTTTATCGCCAATTACCTCAAGCTTTAGATCTGGATCTATTTCATCTATGGATAGGACTAAATCCTCATCGAAGATTTCGTCTTCAGATGGTTTTTTTCGTTCATCCAGTTCGCTAAAGGTAAGACCAGCATCTTCCAGTGTAAGCTTTTCTTCCTCCTCTGTAAGCTCGCCAGAGAGTAAATCAGAGCTTTCTTCTACGTCAATATCAAGGGAATCCAGATCGATTGTGATGCTTTCATCTTCAGTGCTCTCTTCTATTTTGACGCTTTTTCTTGCTGATTTTGCAGGTGAGGGTTCAAGTGTCTGGGCCTGAGGTTCTTCTGTGAGATCGTCAATATTAACGTCCATTTCATCCACAGATAAGGTGAGTTCTTCGTCAAATAGCCCTTCTTCTTGTATTTTGCTTTTAAGAGATTTCTGTTTTTGAGGTGCAGGTTCTTCCTCAATGTCAAGATCAAGGGTATCTAAATCAAGTGTGATATCGTCATCATCCTCCAGCGGTTTGCCCTTGCCTTTTAACTTTTCTGATTTGACAACTAATTCTTCATCATGAAGATCCTCTTCAAGATCTATGTCAAGGCTATCTATATCTACTGTCGTATCCTCATCTATTTCCAATTCTTTTTGGGAGTTGGATTTTTCGAACTCATCTATATCTGCAAACATTGCATCTATATCCTCTTGTGAGGAGATTTTTGTATCTCTGTCTCCTTTTTCTTGCAAGTCTGTATCTTCTATTACAAGACCTTCCTCGTCAGGAAAATCGCTTTCGTCAATGGTGAGGTCATCGTTAAATAGATCTTCTTTTTGTGACCTTTTACCTTTTGTAATGGGCTCTTCCGCAAATTCATCTATGAGTTCCTCATGGGTTGTTGAATCAAGACCTTCCTCTGAAAATGAGTCAGAAATAAAATCTTCTTCTGGTGAGCGTTTTTCCTTGCCAAAAATTTCATCATCAGAGAATTGATCTGTTTTTTCAGGTGCCACAAAATCATCATCAAAAAGAGCGTCCTCCTTAGTAGAAGAGAGGTGATCTTCTTCATCTAAAAAAGTGTCTTCTATAAGATTTTCTTTTTTTGCACTTTTCCTGTTATCATAAATATTATCTGCTCCACATTTTGGGCAGGAGAATGCAAATTTTTTGTTTGCAACCTTCTCATCATCCACAGCAAAAGCGGAATTACAGTTAGTGCACCTGACGATCATAAGTGACTCCTATTTTTTTTATCTGTCTGAAAAGAATTTTTCATTTATATTGTGCTGGATGATGACTGGAGATAGCGGAAGAAATAGAATCATAAACCATTTCATATCTCTGCCATTCATCATTTCTGATTTCTGCATATATTTAAGATTTATATAAAATCCCCATAATCCAAGAGTAAATATTGTAAGTAGAATGTTGATTACAGGGTCATCTCCGAATAAGGGACTTACTCTGGCAAGCCACCAGAAATAATAAAGCCCTGCTGTAAAGAGAATCAATAGAAAGACCACAAAGATATTATTTTCTGGTATATACTCATGCATTTGGTTACCTTTTTAATAGTATAAATATTCTTAACATATTAACGGAATTTATATTAAAATTACTTAATATTTTTCCATTGTGAATTATCCTTTTTGGAATTTTCATGTCACGGCCGCTCTTTAATCTTTACGCTCAGGTTTTCGATTTTTCTATTCCGCAGAACAACTACCTTAAGCGTATCTCCTATTTGAGATTTTTCTATGAGGTCTATAAGGTCTCTGCTGCTTTTAATATCAGTATTATTGACCTTAAGTATTATATCTCCTACAAGGATTCCGCCAATGTGGGCCGGGCTGTTTTCCATAACCTCTCCAACAAAAGCCCCTTCGTTATTGGGAAGGCCAAGTTTTTTGGCATCCTCATCTGATAGAAGGAAGATATTAACCCCAAGATATCCTCTCTTAACCTTTTTATACTTTTGCAATTGAAGTAAAACAGCTTTTGCTGTGTTTATTGGAATTGCAAAACCAATTCCCATGTAGCCTCCACTTTTTGAGTAGATCATCCTGTTTATTCCAATAACCTCTCCATATATGTTAATTAGTGGCCCTCCTGAGTTGCCCGGATTTATAGATGCATCTGTTTGTATATGAGCTCCACCCATGAAGTCCACATCTCTTCTGCCAACTGCACTTATCACTCCAACTGTAAAGGTCTTGTCAAGGCCAAAGGGATTGCCTATGGCTATAGCCCAGTCGCCCACCTGAACCCTGTCGGAATCTCCAAAATATGCAGGCTGAAGTTTTTCCTTTGGCTCGATCTTAAGTAGCCCAATATCTGTCTTTTCGTCGGATCCAATTATTTTAGCCTCATAGTTCTTATCATTGATATTTACATTTATTTTATCCATGCCATTTATAACATGGTGGTTTGTGCATATGTAGCCATCTTCTGATATGATAAAACCTGTGCCAAGACCTGTTCGTTTACGCACTTGTGGATTATTGTTTTTCCCAAAGAATTCTCTCATAACCGGGTCGTCAAAAAATGGATGCCTGACTTTTACTATCTGTTCAGTTGTAATAAAGACAACGGTGTTTTTGTAGAGATCAAATATCTTTCTAAAGGTGTCTTGAATTTCAAAGGCCTTTGTTTTTTCAACTTCTGATTTTATTGGTGATTCAGATTGATTTCCAAAGAGCACTCCAGTTGAATTGATGTTCCATGAGAAAAAGTTTAATAGTAACGCAATAATAACTATTAAAAATGGAACTGCTATATAGTAAATTCTTTTTGTTTTCATTTTGGAACTTCCTCCTCAATTTTTTTTAACATAGTCTTTTCTTTTTCCTTTTTCATCTTCTCTTTTTTTAACTCCTCCCTGAAAAGATATCGCTCATTTTTTGATCCGTCATATTCAATTGCCTCAAGATCAATTGTTGATGTGTTTTTTTTCTTTTTGCAGGAAAGTGTAGCTATATTGCCCATCATTATCAAAATCAGAATAAAGGTGAAAATCTTAGGATTATTCTTCTGTAAATTTTTCACTTAAGACCTCAATTTTTTGGAATTGACATCCTGCGCTATATCAATTATAAATTAGAGGTAAAAAAATACAAATAATTTTCTTTAACAAGAATGTTTTGGCTAATTTTATTTTAACTCAATGTTTACTTAGCTTTTGTTTTCAATTTCAGGAATTTTTTAAAACAGAAATTTGCTGTTTCGCCTGAAAACTCATCTTTTAAGGTCATTATTTATGGATAAAATAGAATATTATGTAGAAACAGCAAAGGATGGCAATCTTACCTTGATTGCCAGGGTTAATGGCAGGGAATATCCCTTACATAGCAGGATAAATCCATTGAAGGAAAAGATTTCTGCTGAATTAGGTGCAGGCTCCGGCAATGACATATTGATAGCCCTTGGTTGTGGTATTGGATATCATCTGCTTTCTCTTAAGGAGAGATTGTCCAGTTTTTCAAAAATAATAATAATCGATATACTCTCTGGCATAGTGGAACATATAAAGAATTCAACTCAAACATCCTTTTTGATGGATCATAGAAATATTGAATTTTTTTGTGGATTTGCTCCTCGGGAACTTGAGCCAATTCTTCTTGAAGAAATAGATTTTTCATCTGCAAAGGGTCTTGTAGTTATTGAGCATCCAGCATCTCTTAGAATTTTTGATACTTATTACAGTGAAGTTAAAGGAATTATCAAAAGAGTTATTGATAAAAGAATTTCTGATGCTGCAACTGTTAAGGCTTTTGGTAGAGTTTTTTTGAGGAATGCTCTCAATAATTTAAAGAATTTTGATTCTTTGTTCCCTGTTAGTCTTGTAAAGGATGAGTTTGTTGATGGTGATTGTCTCATAGTTTCTTCTGCTCCTTCTGCAGAAAGTTATATGGATTATATAAGGGCATATCAGGATGGATTGTATATAATTGCAGTTGACTCTGCAGTTCCAATGCTGCAGAAAAACGGGGTTAACCCTGATTTTGTTATTTCCATAGATCCTCAGGGAAGAATTCATGAGCATTTTCTTGGGGTGAATTATAGTTTTATTCCTATCTTTTCTCTTGTCTCTCCCCCTTCTATTGTTGCACAATATAAAGGGATGCTTTCCCTTAACAGTCATCCTCTGTCGCAGATAATTGAAAGTTTATTCCCCTCTGTTGTTGGATCCATTGATTCTGGCACTGGCTCAGTAGCTGGTGATTCTTTACGCTTTGCAAGACTCTGTGGTTTTAAAAATATAGGTATGATAGGATTTGATTTTTGCTTTAATGATAATTTGATCTACTCAAGAGGAACAGCTTATCAGGATAGATACTCCTTAATGTTTAATAATAGATTTTTGTCCCCGGAGAGCTTTAATGGATCATATATATTTAGAGGGACTTCAACATTAATAGAAGAGAGTAAATACACAAGAAGAAATTTTTTAAATTACAGAGACGGTCTATCGCGTATTATAAGAGGCTTGGATAGTTCCATTGTTTTTATCAATGATATAGGTCTCAGGGTTGATGGAGCCTTATATAAAAGTTTTGAGGATTTTATTTCTCTGTGTTCTCTAAAGAGAAAGGGAAATAATTTAAGGGAAAGATTATTCTATAGAAGAAAAAGGCTGATTGAGATTTTAGATCTTCAGTATCTTTTGAAATTTCTGATGCGAGAGGATTTAGCAAGAGAGCTTTCCATTGAGTCCTATGGGAGGAATAATTTTGATATAAATATTAAGAGATTGACTAAGGTTCTTCATTCCATAAATCTGTCCACATGAGTTTTCTGGAAAAAATAAAACTATCCCATGGCAAAGAGGGCGGTATAATTGAGATGGTCTCTCTTGCTTTGCCTATGGTTATATCCACAGCATGTGACGGAATAATGACTTTTACGGATAGGCTTTTTTTGTCTGCTCTTTCTCCTCTTCACATGAATGCTGCTCTGGCCGGTGGATTGGTTGTTCAAAGTCTTGTTTTTTTCTTTTTTGGACTTATTGGATATTCCACTGCTCTTGCTGCTCAGTATTACGGCTCAGGGAGAAGGGAGTTTTCCTCCGTAACAGCAACGCAGTCTGCCTTGATTGCCTTTCTGGCCTGCCCTGTTATATTGCTTGCCTTTCCTGTTGTGGAGAAATTTGTTTATATGTCTGATATAGAGCCGTCTCAGCTTAACCTGCAAATTATATACATGAATATTCTGATATTTGGTGCATTGCCAGGTCTTTTGCGCCATACGCTGAGCTGTTTTTTTTCTGGAACAGGAAGAACAGGAATCGTTATGGTTGCAAGTATTCTGGCTATGTTAGTAAATGTTGGCCTTGATTATATTTTTATCTTTGGCAAGTTTGGGTTCCCACCCTTAGGTATCAAGGGTGCAGCTTTTGCAACAATATGCGGTAGTTTATCTTCTTTTTTATTTTTGCTTTTTGTTTATCTCCTGCCAGATAATAGAAAATCCTTTTCTGTATTCAAGTCTTTTAAGTTTAATCTTGAGGTTATGAAGAAGCTGCTTTATTTTGGCTATCCTGCAGGGCTTGAGATGTTTTTAAATTTTCTTGCATTTAATATGATGGTTTTTCTTTTTCATTCCCAGGGTGGGGTCGTAGCAACCGCAAGCTCCATTATGTTTAGCTGGGATTTAATATCATTTATACCACTTCTTGGCATTGAGATTGCAGTGACAAGCCTTGTGGGAAGATACATTGGTGCAGGAAAGGTTGATATTGCCCACAGATCTGCAATGTCTGGAATTAAGACTGGACTATGGTTTTCCTTTATAGTTTTAATTGCCTTTTTATTTTTTTCTGAGGATCTTGTTATGGTCTTTGCACCTCAACAGAGGAACGATCTCTTTATTGAGGCCACTCCAATGGCTGCCTCAATGATTAAAATAGCTTCGATTTATGTTCTTGCAGAGGCAATGATGGTGAGCCTGGTTGGAGCCTTAAGAGGTGCTGGTGATACTCATTGGACAATGGTGGCATCAGTTGCCTTTAATTGGCTTGCTGTTTTATTTTTATATATAATTTTTAATATATTGTCCATGTCTGCAATTGCAGCATGGGCAAGCCTTGTTTTATCTTTCATGATCTTTTGCTTTTTTCTCTTTTTAAGATATAGAAGTGGCAAATGGAAAGAAATAAAAGTTCTTTAAATAAAGGAGATTTTTATGAGAGTTGGCGTTACAGGTATATTTGCATCTGGCAAAGGAACTGTCTGTGAACTCTTTAGAGAGTTGGGTGCATCAGTTATAGATACTGATTTAATTGCAAGGGAAATTATGGAACCAGGCAAAAAAGGTCTTCAGGATTTAATCCATGAGTTTGGAGATTCTTTTATTAAAAGCGATGGGACTCTTGATAGAAGGGCCTTTGCCAATTATGTATTCTCCTGTGAGGAAAAGGTCAGGCGTTTAAATGAAATAACTCACCCCATTATACTTAATATTGTTCTTGAGAGAAGTAAGGGAAATGGAATTTATATGATAAACACTCCCTTGCTGTTTGAGTCTGGATTTGATAGATATATGGACAAAAATATTGTTGTAACAGCAGGGGATGAGCAGGTAATTCTGAGGGGATGCAAAAGAGATAATATTTCTCCTGAGGAGATAAAAGAGAGATTAAAACATCAAATTCCGCTAAATGAAAAAATTAAACTTGCCGATTATGTTATAGATAATTCTGGAAGTATTGAACAAACAAAAAGGCAGGTTTTTGATATATGGAAAGTTTTGAACCAAAGCAAAGAGGTGTGAAAGAGAAAAATTTTTACATTCTCCATCTTGATACACCAAGGATAATAATTCTGGCATCAGTTCTTATTGGAATAATAACAGCAGCATTTCTTCTCGGGATGGGGGTAGTTAAAAGCAATAAGTCTGCTCCAAAGGAATTTGCTATTGAGGGAACTGATTCCATGAATGGCAAAAATGCAGATCTCTTTGGCAAAGATATTCCCCCTCTGCCTGATGATCATTCTGTTGACAATGGAACAATTGAGGATAAGTTTGCCTCTCTTGAGGATAAGGATAAAAAGGAAGAACCAATCACTGCTGATAATCTCAATCAATTTAATAAAAGTGATAGCAAGTTGCCAGATGATAGCTCAAAGATGGCGAAAAACGATGTTTTAAAGAGTGAAAACATAAGAGAAATAATACCTCCTGCTCTTGATTCTCATAAAAAGAAAAATGAAATCAAGACAACAAATACAGCCAGAGCCAGTAGGGAGCACAAAAAGGATGATAAAGCAAAGATAGCCTCCAGAGATAAAGCCTCAGCCTCTCACGAAACAGGAAAAACGATCCATGAGGTTTCAAGAGAGATAGAGAGTAAAAAGACTTTTGATGGCTATTCAATCCAGGTTGCCTCTTATGATACAAGAGAGAAGGCTGAAAGAGAAAAGAATCTTCTTAAATCAAAAAGGTTTGACGCTTATATTACCTCGTCTATAGTTGGTGGCAAAAATTATTTTAGGGTCAGAGTGGGACCTGTTGCTTCTCAAAAGAGTGCCTCAGCTTTGCTTGAGGAAATTCAGAGGGACTTGCGCTATTCAGGCAGCTACATAGTCAAGGAATAGAAAAGTCTTATAGTCCAGTATAGAAGCGGCAGATTCCTGGCCGCTTTTTTTGCTTATAAAAATTGGGGATGGTCTAAGTATATGTACTCGATATTCAAAGCAACTAAGGATCTGGTGCGCAAAATAGATGCCTTTCTTGATCTTGTTGGAGAATCTGTTCTTCATTTTGAAGAGGGCTTAAAGCTTTATTTATCTGGCAGCGAGGTGGAGTTCAATGAAAGGCTTGTTATAATTAAAAATTCAGAATCAAGAGCTGATGAACTCAGACAAAACATTGAGGCTCAACTTTATGTCCAGACTCTGATCCCTGAATCGCGAGGGGATGTTTTGGATTTACTTGAACAGATGGATGAAATAATAGATTTTTCAAAATCAATTATGCTCGATTTTTGTGTGGAAAAACCGGAAATACCAGGGGAATTGCATGATCGCCTTAGAAAGCTTGCAGAGATTGCAGTGGACTCGACTCAGGCTCTTGTCCAATCTGCCAGATCTTTTTTTTATGATGCAAATACAGTGAAGGATCATCTCCATAAGGTTAAGTTTTTTGAAAATGAGTCTGATTATGTTTCTGAAAAGGCAAAGAGAGAGTTATTTGAATTGAATATTTCCCTTGAACGAAAACTTCATATAAAGCATTTTATAGTATCCATTGATTCAATCTCTGATGTTGCAGAGGATATTTCCAATAGGCTATCAATAGCTGCAATGAAGAGGATCGTGTAAAATGTCTATTCTCTTTTTTCTCTCAAGCGGATTGTTTCTTGGATGGTCCCATGGTGCCAACAATGCAGGCAATGTTTTTGGGACTGCCATAGGCACTCATATGGTTAAATTTCGCACAGCAGCTATTGTAACAAGTATCTTCCTGATTTTAGGATCTGTTATTTCTGGAACAGGAGCAGCTTTGACACTTGGTAAGCTGGGCGCTGTTAATGAAATTGCAGGGGCTTTCATTGTAACATTATCAACAGCTCTGGCTATTTTATTTATGACAAGATTTGATCTGCCTGTTTCAACATCACAATCAGTTGTGGGAGCTATAATTGGCTGGAATCTCTTTTCTGGATCTATGACTGATTATAATTCTCTTGTAAAAATAGTATCAAGTTGGGTTGTTACCCCCTTTATAACTGGGATCTTTGCTGTTTTGATATACCTCCTTGTCCGATTTATACTCAATCATGTGCGAATTCATCTTCTGATATTAGATTTCTGGAACAGGATTGGTCTGGTGGTAGTTGGGGGATTTGGCGCTTATTCCCTTGGAGCAAATAATATTGCAAATGTAATGGGAGTCTTTGTCACTGTTTCCCCTTTTCATCCGATAAATACTCCCTTTGGAATGCTTACAGGAACGGAGCAGCTTTTTATACTCGGTGGAATGGCAATGGCAAGTGGTGTTTTAACATACTCCTACAAGGTTATGAAAACTGTTGGCTCAAGTATTATTCAGCTTACTCCTATCTCTGCTCTTGTTGTTGTTTTTTCTTCTTCATTTGTTTTGTTTCTTTTTTCATCTCAAAATCTTGAGAGCTTTCTGGCATCCCATGGTTTGCCCACAATACCTCTTGTCCCTGTCTCAAGCGCTCAGGCAGTTGTTGGGGCTCTTATTGGTATAGGATTACTGCAGGGTGGGAGGAGTATAAAATTTGGTCAATTGGGGAGAATAGCCTCTGGATGGGTTACTGCTCCTATTGTTGCATGCTTTATATGCTTTATTTCTCTTTATATCTTTCAAAATGTTTTTTCACAGAAGGTTTACAAGAATATTAGATACAACATAACAGAAAATGTAAGCCGCAAGCTAATTGCCGAGGGGATTTATTTCAATTCAATGGATGAATTTATTAACAAAGAATTTCAAAATTATGTAGAATTTAAAGCCACTCTTGATAGAAATGCTTCAGATTTGACTCCTGAGGATTTAAGACGAGTCATTGAATTGGCAGAGATTCGTCATATAAAAGTTGATATGGAAAAAATAAAATATGAGATTGCAGAGGGTCTGTTTACATTCCCTCAAGTTGTAGCACTGGAAAAGCTTAGCGGAAAGGAATATAACAGTCTCTGGGAATTCAAAGAGGACCTTCAAAACACTTCTCATGAGTGGAAGCTTAAAGAGGATATCCCAGCTAATAGGAAATGGAACAGAGATGTATCTTCCAGAATAGATTATCTGGCAAAGAAGTTCTGGCTTGACCAATAAAGATTTATCTATATTTATTACTGAAAATAAATACATCTTTTTAAATGCCTTGACTTTTTTAAATATTTAGTATACTTAATATATAAAATCTTAGAGGTGGAAAATGGAAATCTTTGATGGCTTTATATCTGCAATTGCTGCTGAATTTAAGATACCTTTCCATAAGGGTAAAAATGGTGTATACACTGCAACCATTGATTTCGATAATGGCAGATCTCAGGATATAGTAGTTTCTCTCAAGAAAGATGAGTCTGGAGACAGGGTAATCAACTATAGATCAAATGTTGCAAAGATAAAAAAGGACTCAATAGAGCTATATAAATATTGTCTTCAACAGAATACTTCTTTTGATTATGGTGCACTGGCTATTGATGGCGATATGCTTGTGGTTGTAAATTCTATTTTGCTTGAGGATTGCGATCCACGGCGTTTTATGAAAAGCCTTATTTACATAGCAGCAAAGGCTGACGAGCTTGAAGAGATAATCACAAAGGATGATAATAATTAAACCTGTAAATTTTTTCTGATTTGATATTGCATTGAGCCAGGCATCCCTGGCAATGCTTTTGCGGGATAACCTCCTCAATAATTCCTTTTAATTTCAGTTGATTTAGAGCATGCTCAATAAGCCCTTTATCAGCTTTTATTATAGCAAAGATCTCTGATGAACAAATCTCTCCCTTTTCTTCAATGAGTGTCTTTAATTCAGATATAAGCAAGAATTTACCTCTTTTATTCTTTATTCCTCATCAATGAGGGATATTTCTCCATTTTCGACATTGTAAAACATAGGAACAACAGTTATATTATACTTTCCCCTCAGGCGCTTTGCCTCTGCAATGACAAATTCGATTTCGTTGTCAATCTCAAACATTGGAGCGTAGTTTAAAAAGTGACTCTCCGCTCTTTCTCTGTCCCAGAGAGCAACCTCCATTAATCCCTCGACAAAGAGATCTCTTTTGGATACGAGATTAACCATGCCACAGTGATTATGAGCTATGAGAATTATATGCCTTATTTTGCTTATGGCAATTGCATAAGATACCTTAAATTCGCTATATCTGAGATTTGCGCCACCTGTACGTATTATATAGGCAAAGTTGTCTGGAATATTAAGATGCTTTCTGTTGTCCATACACATGCCAATTAAAAGCTCTGCGTTGTTGTATTTTTTGAAGGGAAAGCCTAAGTTGTTATAGCGCAAAAAATATCCCACAGGGGAAGAAAAATATTTTTGTGGAATATCAGATTCTTTCGTTATTTTAATGAGTTTCATGTATAAAGTTCCTTTTTATTTTTATAAGAGCTGAATTTATATTATTGGTTACATGAAAGGCTGCAGTTTTTTTGGAGAGTTCATCTCTATGTTTTTTGCCATGCCCTGTGAGAACATATATGCTATTAAAACCTGCTTGTTGGCCAAAGATAATATCTGATGGGTGATCCCCAATCATATAAGAAGATGGGGCATCTATTTTATATTTGGATTTTATAGTGTCCATGAAAAGCTGCTGCGGCTTTCTGCAATGACATTTCTCAGATTCGCTGTGGGGGCAATAAAAAATTTCTGTAAAATGAATATTCTGCTCTTTGAAATGCTTTTCTATGTATAAATTAACCTCTCTGACTTCATCATCAGATATAATGCCCTTGCCTATGCCAGGTTGATTGCTTACTATAAAAAAAAGAAAGTGTTTATTGAGAATTTGCATTAAGTTTATATCGATCTTATAAAATTCTACATCATGAAAACTTTTGATATATCCTTTGTCTTTTATTAAAGTGCCGTCTCTATCAAATACTATGGCTTTTTTCATTGTTATTGAGCTGTTCCTTAATTTAATAGTTGTAAGAGTTTATTGCTTTAATAGGCATAAAATAGCAAACAAAAATTTTTATGCTATATTTAATCATGTGCGATGGGATGAACTATTTTTTCTTATTTTTATTGACATGTTTCTCTCTAAAAGAACTTTTGGAAAAGATAAATTTTTTGGTATCAAGGGATAGGTATATGATTGAGGGTATTTTTGTGGAAGGCTTAATTTATGGAATAATGGTTCTTGGAGTCTTTATAACTTTTCGAATTCTTGATTTTCCAGATCTCACAGTGGATGGATCTTTTCCTCTTGGCGCTGCGATAATGGCCTCTATGATTGTCAATGGATACAATTTAATCTTTGCATTACTTGCTGCCTTTGCTGGTGGTATTGCTGCAGGTGTTATCACAGCTGTGATTCATAACAGGCTCAAGGTTCCAAATCTCCTTGCAGGTATATTAACAATGACAATGCTTTGGTCTATAAATATAAGGATCCTTGGAGGCAGAGCAAATCTTCCTCTGTTAAAGAAAGATACTATAATAACTGATGTTGTTGAGGCTACACAGGGACTTTTGCCTCAGGAATATGCTGTGCTTATTTTTTTCTTAATAGTGGCTATTTTCATAAAAGTTGCTCTGGACTTATTTTTTCGAACAGATATGGGGCTTACACTTGGCGCTATGGGAAACAATGAACAGATGGTGATATCACAGGGTGTGAATATAAATATTATGAAGGCAATAGGTGTAGGACTTTCCAATGGTCTTGTTGCAGTTTCTGGAGCTTTTGCAGCTCAGTACCAAGGCTTTGCAGATGTTGGCCTTGGTTCTGGTATTGTTATAATGGGTCTGGCCTCTGTAATGATAGGGGAGTTTATATTTTCTTCAAATAAAATTTCTGTTTTAACCCTCAGAGTCCTTATTGGTGCAATTATATATAAGGCTATTATGTATATAGGCAGATATTATGGCTATCATATAGGGCTTACTCCAAATGATCTTAAACTCATAGCAGGGCTTTTAATTATTGGATGTCTCCTCTTGGCCCAATTAAAAAATAAGAGTTTTTTTAGAAGGTAAATGTCATGATTAGACTAGAGAATATTACAAAGGTTTTTAATCAAGGAACTGTAAATGAAACAACCGCACTGCGTGGAATTAATCTTCATGTTCGCGAGGGCGATTTTATAACAATTGTTGGAAGCAATGGAGCGGGCAAGACCACTCTATTTAATACAATTGCTGGTAGCTACTTTCCAACTAGTGGAGAGATATATTTTAACAATGTAAATGTAACAAAGATTCCTGAATATAAAAGAGCAAAGTTTATAGGTAGAATTTTTCAGGATCCCTTACTGGGAACTGCTTCTAATATGAGCCTTGAAGATAATATGATGATTTGTTATAAAAAAGGTTTCAAAGGCCTTAAGATAAGTTTAAACAATAAAATGCGAGAGAAATTCAGGCAGGAGCTTAAACTCCTTGATATGGGACTTGAGGATCGCATGGAGCATAATCTTCAGCTTTTTTCAGGAGGCCAAAGGCAGGCTTTGACTCTCCTTATGACTGTTATGAGCCATCCAGATCTCATTCTTCTTGATGAACATACAGCAGCCTTAGATCCAAAAAATGCAGCGTTGATACTTGAGCTTACAGATAGATTTATTACAGAGAAGAAACTTACAGCTATGATGATTACTCACAATATGAGCCATGCTATAAAATATGGCAATAGAATTTTAATGATGCACAAAGGGGAGATTGTTCTTGATATTGAAGGAGAGGAAAAGAAAAATCTTACAGTTGATGGCCTTGTAAAAAAATTCTATGATGTTAAACACGAAGAGCTTACAAATGATGAACTCTTGATGTCCCATGAATAAAAAATGCCGGCAAAACCGGCATTTTTTACGGAGTTTATACGGGGGATTTATATCACATCATTTGCTCCAGGCGAGCAATCCTATCTTCAATTGAAGGGTGTGTTGAAAATAAAGATACTTTTCTGTTTGAGTTTATCTTTGCTATGGCAAAGGAATCCTTGGGGGTTGGCATCCCGGCAGCCCTTGCAATAGATCTCAAGGCATTAGCCATGGTACGTGGAGAGGTTAGCTTGGCAGATCCTTCATCTGCTCTAAATTCTCTGTATCTTGAAAAAGCTGCAATTGGAATTGAAGCCAGAAGCATAAAGAAGGTTTCAAGAAGACTAACAACCATGATATATCCAAAAAATCCAAGACCACCTTCGTTATCATCACCTCTAAGGGCATTGTCTATTACAGTTGCAATTATACGAGCCAGGAACATCACAAGGGCATTGGCAATACCTGTAAGGAGTGTCATTGTGACCATGTCTCCATTTGCTATGTGAGAGATCTCGTGGCCTGCAACAGCCTCAACCTCTTCTTTATTCATAGAGGCAAGGAGCCCTGTAGAAAAAGCAACTATAGATCTATTTTTTGTTGGGCCAGTTGCAAAGGCATTGGGCTCTGGAGATTGATAAATGCCAACCTCTGGAACTGATGGGAGATTTGCCTGCCTTGAAAGGCGAACAACCATATTGTAAAGCTCTCTGTATTGGAAGTTGGGATCATCTGGCTCAATGACATATATATTGTATACACTTTTAGCTACAATTCTGCTTAGAGCAAGGGAAATAAATGCTCCAACCATACCAAAGACGCCGCATAAAATAGCAAGTCCTGTAATGCCGCTTCCACTTATACCAAAAACTCCCTGTAAAATTGAAAGGATTATGCCAACCGTTATTATAACCAGAAGATTGGTTAAAAGAAACAATCCTATTCTCTTGAGCATTTTCAACCTCTTTGTCTAAATTTAAAATTTTACACTTTGATAACTTTAAATTTATATAAAATATCTTGTCAAGTTTCAATGGTTAAATAATTATTTATTAAACTATAAGAATAAAAAAAAGTTTTATGTTACAAAAAATGGCATATTTTTTAATGGTCTCTTTTTGAAGAGGTGAATAAACTCAATCTTAGAGGTTTTTATGAAAGTAGCAATTGCTCAGATAAATCCAATTATAGCAGATATTGAAGGAAATAAGAAAAAGATTTTAGATTATATAAAAAAAGCTGAGGGAAATGGAGCAGATTTGATTATTTTTCCTGAACTTGCTACAATCGGCTATCCTCCAATGGATCTTCTTGAAAACACTAAACTGGTAAGGGATAATCTTAATTCCCTGAAGGATATAGCTCAGTATTGCAAAGATATAAATTCAACAGTTGTAGTTGGATATATAGATTTTGATTATGACAACCCTCCTATGCTTTATAACTCAGCAGCAGTTATTTCACGGGGTGAGATTATATTCAGACAAAATAAAACACTCTTGCCTGGATATGATGTTTTTGATGAATACAGATATTTTTCTCCAGCCACTGAATGGGGGGTTTTTGAGTTAAAGGGTATAAAGATCGGAATAACTATATGTGAGGATATATGGGCAGCTTTGTCAAAGGACAACAGCCGCTTTTTAGATCTAAGAGGATATAGGCTTGATCCTGTAAAAATTCTCAAAGATAAAGGGGCAGATCTCATTATAAACATATCTGCCTCCCCTTATATAAAAGGAAAGAGACAAATTCGTATGGAAATGTTGCGCAATATATCAAGAGAACTGAATCTTTCCATTATATATGTAAATCAGGTTGGCGGCAATGACTCTCTGGTCTTTGATGGCAATTCCTTTTGTGTAAATCAGAAAGGGGAACTATACAGACATGCAAAGGGCTTCGGTGAGGATTTGCTTGTTTTTGATCACAATATTGGCAATGAGCTTAATAGTGAGGTTGATGATATTGATGATATAATAAATGCACTGATCCTTGGACTTAGGGACTATATGGGCAAAAGTGGTTTTAAAAAGGCAGTCCTTGGGTTAAGTGGTGGCATAGACTCAGCCTTAACAGCAGTTATCGCATGTAAAGCCATCGGGCCAGAGAATGTTTTTGGTATAACAATGCCTTCTGTCTACTCTTCCTCAGGAAGTGTAAATGACTCTTATGCTCTGGCAAAAAATCTTGCCATGAGAATTGAAACCATTGCAATAGCAGATCTTTTTGAACAGTTTAAAAGGGATTTAAAAGCAATATTTGGAGATCTGCCAGAGGATGTAACAGAGGAAAATATACAGGCCCGAATCAGGGGAGTGCTGCTTATGTCTGTGAGCAATAAAACTGGTGCAATGCTTCTTTCAACAGGAAACAAATCTGAGGTTGCAACAGGATATTGCACTCTTTATGGAGATATGTGCGGTGGGCTGGCTGTTATCTCTGATGTGCCAAAAACTCTTGTTTATAAAATTGCAGAGAGGATAAACAAAGATGCGGGATTTGATCTTATCCCGCGGGCGATAATAGAGAAAGCCCCCTCCGCTGAGTTAAGGCCTGGTCAGAAGGATCAGGACTCTTTGCCCCCTTACGAGATCTTAGATGGGATAATAGAGCTATATATAGAGCAAAAGCTTTCCCTTGAGGAGATAGTTGCAGCAGGTTATGAGAGAGAAACTGTTGCATATACTCTGAGACTTATAAATATGAATGAATACAAGAGATTTCAGGCTGCACCTGGAATAAAAGTTACCTCAAAAGCCTTTGGTATAGGTAGAAGAATACCACTGGTAAAGAGATACAATCCATGAAAGGATTGTATCTTAAATAAATTCAAGGTATTGCTTGATCACTTCAAAGTTTTTGATAACATTGTTTTTTCCTGCAACTATATCCATATGGCCTGGGAGCAGATACTCTATGTCCAGCTGAGAAATTCTATCAATGCTTTCTTTCAAAAGTTTTGCATTGCCACCGGGAAAGTCCACTCTGCCAAAGCTGCTATTGAAGACTAAATCTCCGCAAACCAGTGTTTTCTTTTCTTTCCAGTAAATACATATGGAAGCAGGGGAGTGGCCAGGAGTTTTATAAATTTCAAGGGAATGCTCTCCAATGTGCCACAGGCCTTCTTCGAGTTCTATATCGAATTTGAGATCTGGAAATTGCATTCCCATCATCTGGAAAAAAAGAGGCCCCAGTTGTTTTAGAAATATTATTTCTTCTTTATGCATCCCTGCTGGAATTCCCTTTGATGTGAAGTTTACTGTGCCTTCAAAGTGATCTGGATGGGAATGTGTATTTATGACATAGGCAATTTTATCTGCGTCAAGGCCATCGTCCCTCATCTGCTTCAACAGCATGTCTGTATAATTTTTTAAACCAGGATCAAAGAGAATATTGAAAGGCTCGCCAAAGTAAAAGCTATTGCAATTGTTTTCAAAAATTCCCTTCCATATATACCCATAAATGCCCTCTGTAATTTTCATGGTATTCCCTCTTGATATAAGATTGAGTCTATGAAAAAATTTATTTAAATTATTTTCATAGAGTGAATTTTCCAAAATTTAAGTCAACTTAAAATTTATTTAGATATTTTTCTTAAGTTTTTAGGAATTATTCCGAATATTATAACAGGCTTTCCTTGTGAGAAGGAAGGTAAGGGTTTATGTGACATAATAAGGAAAAGGAGGCGACTATGAACGCTATACATTTTCCAGAATCTGCATCAATAGGTGGGAACAAGCCAAAAGGGGATTTGGTCCATTATGAAAGATCTCATGGCAAAGCAAGTAGCTATCGAAAAGGTAGTGATTCAATTGAAATTTCTCAGGCTGCAAGGGAAAGATTTGAAAGGGAAAACCTTGTAAAACTGGATAGAGTGAGACTTAAAAATGAGTCTTTAAAATATATGGAAGAACTCAAGGAATATTTTGCTGATGGAGACAGGAGAAAGATCCTGAGGCTTGGCAAAGTTGTAGAGATTAAAGATAATATGAAGGCAAATTTTTATAATAATTTGCCAGAGACTGAGATGGAAAAAATGGTTGAAAAGCTCCTATTGTTTTGAACTGTAGAGTTAGAGGGTTGTCGAGGTTAATAAACTTCGGCAACCTGAAAAAACAGGAGGAGCAAAAATGGAAAAAGAAAGAATTAAAAATTTTGCCATTGATATTCTTGGCTGTGGCTGTGACAATTCTGTATTTGCTCGGATTGATCACAGGAAGAATTTTTATTTGCCTTCTGGTATAACACTCACATCAAGAGTGTTAATCGGTGACAGACTTCTGATTTATATTGTTGATGAGGAGGATATTTCTTCAGGAGATTTAAGAGCTATTTTTCTTGATGGTCTTCAGGAGAGAGATTCTTTAAATTACAACAGGCTCAGGGTCGTTATTTTAACTGATAATATAATTAATTGCGAAAACAGATTCCGGAGAATATATGAGGATTTTGATTTTAAGGATGAAAAGACTCATCTTCATATAGTGGAAAGAACTTTATGGAACTAAAAAATATTTAGCACAGGGATTGCAATTTCTTCAAGGTCGAGCATGGCATTGATTAGTGAAACCTTATAGAAAAATTTTATATCCCTGGTGCTAATTTCTTCTTCTACAATTTTGCCCTCCTCCAGGAGATACTCTCGCTTTGTGCCATAAAGTAAGGGCTTAGTTGGTGTTAGCCATTTTTCCCCATCATAAAAGGCTATGTTTGCCGATGAGGAATCTCGTAGAAGTCCATTGGTGGTAATGATTATGTCATCAAAAGTTTTATTCTCTTCCAGCAATTTATTTATGGAGCTACGATCTGCATACTTAAAAGAGTAATCTATATTTGCCTCTACAAGTTTTAAATTTGCGGGATGTCGCCTTGTATAGGGGAGAAATTGGACTTCCCTAATTACATCATCATACAGAACTCTGACCTTATAGAGACCATTACAAAATTGCTCTGGGACATTGATCCTCTCTGCAAGATCTATAATATTTTTCTTGCCTTTGCACTCCAGGATTGTTTTATCCATTCTGCGTTGATGATATTTAAGATTAAAAAGAATTCCATCTGAGAGTTTTATCGATTCAACAAAAAGGGACATATACCTTATCCACCATTTCCTTATATTCAGATTCTGGATCGCTATATATGGTGATTCCACCACCGCTTCTGTAAATTAGATTATTATGCCTTTTTTCTATAAATCTTATCATTACAGCACTATTAAGAAAAGAGCCGTCAAAATATCCACATATTCCAGTATAAAATCCCCGAGAATCAATCTCGGATTTTTTTATTATCTCCACTGTTTTTTTCTTTGGCGCGCCTGTAATAGAACCTGCAGGTAGAAGGGATATAAGAATGTCGCCTATATGGGCATTCCAGTGAGGTGGTAACTCTCCACATATCTCTGAGCTTGTTTGCAATAGTTTCCCACTGTGGGTTTCTACTTCATCAAGGTATCTGAATCTGGTTACAGTAACATTTTTTGCGACTATACTTAAGTCATTGCGGATAAGATCAACTATTGTTATATGCTCTGCCTTTTCTTTTTCATCTTCCATAAGAATTTTTTCAGCATCAGGGATATCTGCTTTAATTGTTCCTTTCATTGGGAATGAGTATATTTTGTTGTTATATATTTTTATAAATGTCTCTGGTGAAAATACTATAAATAGATCTTTAAAATATAGCCTGTATTTTGCTTTGCTTAAATAAAATATTTCTTTTAGAGTAAGATTGGTTTTTATTTTTGTCGGGAAAGTAAGGTTTAGCAAGTATGAATTACCTTCTTTTAGATTTTTTTGCACAAGGTCAAAGGATTTTTTGTATTTAAAGAAGGAGATAGCTTTTTTTTGAAATTCAATTTTTGGCGAGATGCATTTTTCACCAGGATTAAAGTTTGCAAAGCCTTCCATGTCATATAAAATCTCATGATGCTCTATTTCCGAAAGAGGGATTGCAATTGGATTTTCCATTTCAAAGTCTATGATAAAAATAAAAGGAATTTTATGTTTGCCGAGATAGTTCATTAGAGAAAATGTTGATTCTTTAAGTGTAAGATTCATATCACGAAGTTTTATACAGGATAATAAAAATGCCCCAATTTTGGGGCATTTTTAGATCTTTATATCTTTTAGTCAAATTATATTCGGCCAGCATTGCGTAAAGCAAAGAGGACAGTTTTTTGCTCCAGCTTTTCCATAAGACCTGATGGCTTTTCCAGACTCATCCTCTTAAGATAGGGGAGTGCTTTTGGGGGAACTGGCTTGAAGAATTCAGCTATGAGTTTTAGGGCAGTCCTTATAGGCTTGTCCGCCTTATATGCCAGAAGACCCTTTAGAGCACCTCCAAGTATGGCCTCCTCTTGAGTGAGATCTGTTCCATAGGGGAATTGCTTAAAATATCCCTTTACTTGATACTCCCTGATAAGTTTTTCGTATTTTTCTGGATAGTTGTTTCTGTATTCCTCTGGGAGTTCCCACTCTGGTGCAAGCTTCCCATGTTTTTTTGCTTCTTTTATAAGAGAAGGCTGAAATCTTGAATCTGCAATTTTTATTATCTCCTGAGTTATTTGCTCCTCAGAAAGCCCTCGCAGATGAGCTATGCCATACTCAGTTACTAAGATATCTCTCCAGTACTTAGGGACAGAGCAGTGGCCGTATTTGAATATTATGTTTGACTTAACATTTTTACCACTGCCACGGGTAGATCTTATTGCCATTATGAGCTTCCCGTCTGGAATTGCATGAGCCATTGTCACAAAGTTGAATTGACCCCCTATGCCGCTTACAATTCTACCGTCTTCCAGTTGATCTGACACTATAGATCCATTTAGTGTCACCATCATTCCTGTGTTAACAAAACGGCCTGCTCTTCTCTGGATAGTTCTAAGCTCGGCATCTCCATAAAGCTGGTTAACCTTTTCAACGCCAGACATCCCAAATTGAGATCTCTCCTCTTCGCTCATCTCATTTAGTGCCTTGTAAAAAGACTCAGGACCAAGGAAAAAGCCCGCAAGTATTATCTGCCCTTTTTTGAGCTTTTTCCCCAGAAGCTTTTTAATGGCCTCCATATTCTCTTTTACATGGAGATCTGCTGAGTACTTTTTATCACCGTCATATATATAGCCATCTTTAAATGAGAGACCCTCTTTAAGTATGCCAAATTCTGTGAGCATATTAAAGTCCTTTTCCCTGAGATGGAGATGGATACCATCTTTTTCATAAAGCAGTTCAAGTATGTTTTCTGGTATAAAATCTTCAGAGAGCTTTTTCTCATCCACAAGCTTTTGAATGGCTATGTTGTCATAGACCTTTCTTTTGAGAATTCCCTTTTTATAAAGTTGTAAAAAAGCATCTACAAACATCTCAGATGAGCCATATAGCCCCTCTTCAAATGTCCCAGTGCCCCCAAATTTATTAATAAGATCTTTATAGCGCTCTTTTATGCCTGATTTTTCTATAACCTCATTGTATAGTTCGTTGTGGCTATGTCGCATATCAAGGGCGGCTACGATTGCATCTCCCAGAGAACCAATCCCAACCTGAAGAGTTCCTCCATCTTTTATGAGTGTGCTGATATTAAGTCCAATCATATGATCTCTTAAAGAAACAGGATCCTTTGGAGGCCCAAAGAGTCTGTAGTTATACTGAGGGCCTTTTAAAATAACATCGAATTTTTCCGCCTCATATACTGCATCTCCATACATAAAAGGCAGGTTCTCATTGAGTTCACCAATTAGCACCTGCCTTTTACCCTCTGCCTTGCCCTGATTGAGAAAGAGATTTGCAGTTACATTTATGTCTGTGTTGGATCCCATAGAATAAACTGTTCTGCCGCCAATTTCTCTACTTGATAGCATCTGACCAAAGACATTGGTGTTTTGTGTAAAATAGGCATCCCTTGATACATGAGTATAATTTGATGGGAGATGTCGCCTCTGCTGAGTTGGTCTATGTAGAATAGAACCAGCTTTGCTGTAAAACTCCCAGAGCTCAACATTGGGAGGCATTTTGCCTTCTCTTAAGTCCTTCATATACTCAAGATCAGGGCATCCACCAAAAATCCTATCAGCAAGAGGTCCAATGAGTCTCTGCTCAAGTCCGCTCTTGCCAACTGGTTTTTCAAGGGAAAGGGCTGTCATAATTTTGAGCTTAATTGTAGGATCTTCCTTAGCCCTTCTATATAGTTCATTGATGAATAGAACTGATTTCCCAAGGCCAAGAGATGTTGCAAAGTTGATTTCCTTGCCAACATAGTTAATGACATCGTCAACAACCTTGACAACGTCATCAGTGACAACTCCAGGTTTGCCATACATGTGAACTTGTTTTTCAATCATGTTCATTTTTGCCCCCTCTGGAAAGAAACTTTCCATATTTATATTTTAATAGTTGATTTATATACGTTGTTATTTATAAACTGACATGTCAGTCCACAACCGGCTCTTTGGGATCCTGTAATACTATGTTTTTTTGTCAAATTTTTTTGCACTTTTTGTTGAGATTTTTTATGACAAAATGGAGTGAATTTTACCACAAAAGTTTTCTATTTTCTAAAAAGTTTCCCATTTATACTGGGCAATATTTCTCTTATCCATGTCAAAGTTTATTCCCACAAGGTAAATCTCCCTGCCACTACCAATAAAGGCCTCTTGGTATTTCTTCTGCTTTATCTGAGAAAGTGCTTCCT
>Ga0208695_1000179_pt1 | contig 84523 bp, 73 predicted proteins | sample AD_UKC111_MetaG_FD_184449 | JGI IMG/M metagenome (GOLD analysis project Ga0208695, IMG submission 184449) | Active sludge microbial communities of municipal wastewater-treating anaerobic digesters from Hong Kong - AD_UKC111_MetaG (SPAdes)... | ecosystem: Engineered > Bioreactor > Anaerobic >... | reverse complement strand
CCAGTATTCCATCGGATTGGTATAGGAAGAATGAGTTGCAGGATTATGAGGGTTACTATGCCTCAGTGATATATGCCTTATTTAATGGGGCAGGCTTAAGGACAATAGCAGAGGATGCAACAAATACAGGGCGAATAGATTTAACAGTGCTGTGGGAGAGTAATGCCTATGTTGTGGAGTTTAAGGTAGTGGAAGATAAGGCTGATGGTAATGCCTTGAGCCAGATAAAAGAGAAGAGATATTTTGAAAAGTATGTGAATAAGTATAGCACTGTATATCTTATAGGTATAGAATTTAGTAAAAAGGATAGAAACATAGTAAGCTTTGACTGGGAGAGATTTTAGTTCCACTCACTGTGTGCTCCGTGGTTAACCTTGCTCTTCATCTTGAGGAGTTTCCCTTCCTGTCATTTTAAGGAGGCTGATTCCTTCTGTCTTTCTGAGGGAGGAAGTCCCGAAGAATATAAGAATCTTGCTGTTTATTATAAGGGATTCTTCGCTGCGCTCAGAATGACAGGCCCACCGCTATGTCATCCTGAGGAGTCCCGACTCTGTCGGGACGACGAAGGATCTCGCCGTACCCTATTTGAGATTCTTCCCCTTCGGCAGGCTCAGGGCAAGGCTTTCGCAAAGGATGCTATGTCCGCCTCTGTGTCATTGTGAGGGAGGAAGTCCCGAAGAATATAAGAATCTTGCTGTTTATTATAAGGGATTCTTCGCTGCGCTCAGAATGACAGGCCCACCGCTATGTCATCCTGAGGAGTCCCGACTCTGTCGGGACGACGAAGGATCTCGCCGTACCCTATTTGAGATTCTTCCCCTTCGGCAGGCTCAGGGCAAGGCTTTCGCAAAGGATGACAGCTTGCAGTGACAGAGAAAAATTCCCTGCAGCTTCAAAAAAAAATCAAATCTATCCCTGTAATTTCCAGGGGCAAATTAAAAAATTAAAGATATTTCCCTGAACAGAATATATAAAAATATCCAAAAATCTTAGTGAAACTAAAGTATTGGTATATAAAAATATTCCAAAATATAATTGGTTATACCAAAAATTTAGCCTTATTTAAAAAAGTTACCATTTTTTGAACACCATTCCAATAAAAAGTATTGACATTTTAATTTGCATCTGTTATTGTTAATAGTATAAAAATGCCGTCTGTATGGTTTTAGCTTAAATAAATATAGAAACAAGTTAAAGCCAGAGGGGCAAAACCGCCATAGCGGTAAAATCTTTAAACGGAGGACTTTATGAAAAAATTTTCACTTCTGCTTACCATGGCAGCTTTAATGGTAAGCTCTTCTGTATTTGCAGGTAGTATTGACTATCTATCAAATCAGAGTGCAAAGTATTGCATGAACACAGCTGCAACAGCAAGAACTGACGGTGCTGACATCGTAGCATACAACCCTGCAGGAACAGCACTTATGGGCCAGGGTTTCTTTATTGATGTGAGCAACCAGACATTGTTTAAACCTTATAAACAGGATGTAGATGTTACCATAGGTGGAACTCCTACTCTAAGTGAATCTTATAAGCAAGATACACCAACATGGATACTGCCAAATGTTTACCTTGCTTATAATTTTGGCCAGATGGGCATGGGCAAACTAGCTGTATTTGGAGAGCTTGGTATAGTTGCAGGTGGTGGAAGTCTTGAGTGGGATGGTTCTGCAGGTGTAATGGCTGCTGGCTTTCAAATTGCACAAACTGTGGCATCAATAGCTGGAGGCTCCGGTAGACCAACTGCTACTGATACAACAGTAAAGGGCTCAAGTGTGTATTATAAAGCTGGTCTTGGGGCATCTTATGCTTTTCTTGATGATATGTTAAGTGTAAGTGCAGGAGTTAGATATGTATATGCAGATAGAAGTGGTGCTCTTGATGGCAGATTAAGTATGATTTCTACAACTGTTGGTGCATATACAGTTGATGTTGATTCAGAATGGGATTACACTGCAAAGGGATATACTCCAGTTTTTGGTTTAGATGTAAAACCAATGAAAGAGCTCACTTTGGCAGCAAGATTTGAGATGGAAACAAAACTTGAATTTGAATATGAACAGAAGAAAAATACAGTAACAAACAGCTTAGCTAATCCCCTTTTAAATGCTGGAGTTGCCACCATGCTCAATAAAGATGGCGTTAAAGCTAATCAAAACCTTCCACAGATTCTCTCTCTTGGTGCAGAATACCTTGTTATGCCAGAACTTACTGTTGGTTTAACAGGAACAATTTACTGGATAAACAAAGCTGACATGGAAGGTTATGAAGATTATTTCAATACTGGCTATGAGGTTGCCCTTGGCGCTACATACAAGGTGATGAATGAGCTTAAAGTTGGTGGATCTGTAATGTATACTTCTCAATCTGCAAAGGATGAACTCCTGACAGATAAGAGTCAGTTGATAACTGTAAGTGGTAACCCAGTTCTTGATTCATGGTTCTTTGGTGTTGGTGCAAGTTATACAGTTATACCAAATCTTGACCTTACACTTGCTCTTTCATGGGTTCACTATGTGCCAGAAGATGCAGATGTTACTCTTGCTACTGGTGTTGTTGAATCAGTTTCTTACAAGAAAGATATTTATAATATCGCTCTTGGTGCAAGCTACAAGATGTAAGGAGTTTATGTTAAGGAATATGAAGGTGTTTAAAGAAAATTTTGAATTTAATCTTAACATTTTCAAATATTTCTTGACAATTTCTAATTATTTTGTTAAGTTTTATTAACTGGTATACACAATGATACTAGTTTCCTATTCATAAATGTTTGTTTCCCCGGGTTTTCCCGGGGTTTTTTTTGGTTTTTCTAAGGTTTTGTATATTAAAATTTGATTTATTATTTCCACTGCCACAGAGATCTCAGAGAAAGCTGTAATATTTTTCCCCTTTTGCTGAGTTTAGTCAAAGGAAAGGTCACTATTTGTTTATTGGTAAAAATCTTAGATTATTGTAACTTACAATGGAGCTTATGCTCCTTTAATTATTAATAAGTTAAATTTTTAAAAATATTTTTTAGATTTTTATCAACTATAAAGAAAGAGCTCGGCGATCAGAAGATTGATGTTGTCTTTAATGTTGATAGCTCGCGACTTATTGAGAGGTGCACGGCAGGGCATTCGCAAAGGATGCTATGTCCGCCACTGTGTCATTGTGAGGGAGGAAGTCCCGAAGAATCTAAGAATCACGCTGTTTATTATAGGGGATTCTTCGCTGCGCTCAGAATGACAGAGAGATTCTTCGCTGCGCTCAGAATGACAGGCCCACCGCTATGTCATCCTGAGGAGTCCCGACTCTGTCGGGACGACGAAGGATCTCGCCGTACCCTATTTGAGATTCTTCCCCTTCGGCAGGCTCAGGGCAGCATTTGCAAAGGATGACAGAGGAATGCCAGTAATAGGGGATTCTTCCCATAAAAAGAGCATAAAAAATTCTGGACAAAAGCTCTAAGCTGAGAGATATTACTAACAGAATTATTAAAATAAAATCAAAGCAGGAAAAGATAAATGAAAAAGCTGCCCATAGGCATACAGAGCTTTGAAAAGATGAGAACAGATAACTACACCTATGTAGATAAAACACCCTTTGTGAAAAAATTTGAAGGAGGAGGATACTTTTTTTTAAGCCGACCACGGAGGTTTGGGAAGTCACTATTTCTGGATACCCTGCGTCAGGCATTTTCAGGTAAAAAAGAACTCTTTGAAGGACTATATCTTCAGGATAACTGGGATTGGGACAAAAAATATCCAGTGATACATATAAGCTTTGGAAGTGGAGTATCCAAAAGCTCAAAAGAGACAATAGAAAACATTTTTTTTCAATTAAAACTGAACGAGAGATTTTTAGGGATAGAGTGCACAGAGAGGGATAGCTATAAAAATTGCTTTTATGAATTAATACTAAAAGCCAATGAGAAATATCAGGAGAAGGTAGTGGTATTGGTAGATGAATACGACAAGCCAATACTTGACAGGATAGAGGATCCAGAAATAGCAAGGGAAAACAGGGAGATACTGAAGGACTTTTATTCAGTGCTAAAGGATACAGACATTTACCTGAAGCTTGTATTTTTAACAGGGGTCTCAAGGTTTTCCAAGGTTTCAATATTCAGTGGACTGAATCAATTGCAGGACATAACTTTGAATCCAGAATATGCAACTATATGTGGCTATACACAGTGGGAGCTTGAGAGTGTTTTTGAGGATAGATTAGCAGCCTTTGATAAGGAAGAGGTAAAGAATTGGTATAATGGCTACAACTGGCTTGGTGAGAGTGTTTATAATCCCTTTGACATATTACTGCTTTTTTCAGAGAAGCGTTTTAGGTCTTTCTGGTTTGAGACAGGGACACCTACATTTTTAATAAAGCTATTTCAGAGGAATAAATACTATTTGCCAAAGTTAGAGGAGCTAAAGGTAGGGGAAGAGCTACTTTCCAATATAGACATAGACTATATATTTCCAGAGAATTTATTATTTCAATCAGGATATTTAACAATAAAGGATGTAATAACCATAGATAACAATAGGATATATGTATTGACTTATCCAAATTTGGAGGTGAGAAAAAGTTTTACTGATGCCTTTTTAACATACCTAACACCAGACCCTGTAAAGAAAGATGGAACAAAGATAGACATGCTACTGTCATTGAGAGATGGTAACATAGATAAAATCAAAGATATACTTTATAGTTTTTTTGCCAGTATTCCATCGGATTGGTATAGGAAGAATGAGTTGCAGGATTATGAGGGTTACTATGCCTCAGTGATATATGCCTTATTTAATGGGGCAGGCTTAAGGACAATAGCAGAGGATGCAACAAATACAGGACGAATAGATTTAACAGTGCTGTGGGAGAGTAATGCCTATGTTGTGGAGTTTAAGGTAGTGGAAGATAAGGCTGAGGGTAATGCCTTGAGCCAGATAAAAGAGAAGAGATATTTTGAAAAGTATGTGAATAAATATAGCACTGTGTATCTTATAGGTATAGAATTTAGTAAAAAGGATAGAAACATAGTAAGCTTTGATTGGGAGAGATTTTAGTTCCACTCTCTGTGTGCTCCGTGGTTAACCTTGTCTCCTCATCTTGAGGAGTGTTTTCTTTTATGTCCTCCAGAGGAGTTTTCCCTCTGCTACTTGTGATCCCGGCGATGAGGAAATCTCATGTTTGTTTCTTGACAAAACTTACATATTTATATAACTTATAAAGAGTTTTTTAAGATGAATAAAATTTAAACTTTTTTGAAAAAATTTTTTCAAAATTATAAAAACTTTCGTCCATTTTGTAAATGGCAAAAGAGGAGATTAAAAGATGATGACCCTTGCTGCAAAAGTCTACGAAGCTTTTAAGGAAGATGAGAACAAGGCAAGAGTTCTGGCAGATGTTATAGAGAGAATAGAGATTGGCATGAGCGATGTGGATATAGTGACATCCCATGATTTAACCAGGACAGAGTTAACACTCATAAAGGAGATAGAGCAAAACAGAGCAAACTTTGCCATAGAAATGGAAAAGGTCAGGAATGAGATAAAACAAACTGAATTAAAGTTAGTTAAGGAGATAGAAAAGGTCAGGAACGAGATAAAAGAAACTGAATTAAAGTTAGTCAAAGAGATAGAAAAGGTTAGATCGGATTTATCAATTGAGATAGAAAAGGCCAGGAATGAGATAAAGGAAACTGAATTAAAGTTAGTCAAGGAGATAGAAAAGGTTAGATCGGATTTATCAATTGAAATAGAAAAGGTCAGGAACGAGATAAAGGAAACTGAATTAAAGTTAATCAAGGAGATAGAAAAGGTCAGAAATGAGATAAAAGAAACTGAATTAAAGTTAATCAGGGAGATAGAAAAAGTGCGCTCAGATTTAACGATTGAAATAGAAAAAGTTAGAGGTGATGTAGCGCAGGCTCGCTCTGATCTTACAATTGCGATTCACAGTAACAATGTCTCTGCCATAAGATGGCTTGTAGGGCTTATGATTACTCAACTAATTGCAGTAAGCGGCCTTCTTGTGGGACTTTTTCAGTATTTTTTAAAATAACTTTTCCAGAATATAAAGATAAATTGTAACGACTATGTTATTTTAAGGTGGCAAATGTTCAGAACTTATAAAAAAATAGCACGCAATAACTTTTCTACTGGGAAATCCCTTTGTTCACAATGGAAAAGAGCCACTTATAGGGACTATAAGTGAGAGTGTGGTTGCTTTTGAATCTAAATGTTATATTTACAATAAAATTATCATGAGGTCTGAGGGTAATTATTCTGTAGACCTCTTTAAAGGAATGTTACTTAGGTAGAAAAATCTCAACAATAGTTGCTCCCCAGTTATCACTATCATCGCGAAACAAAACCACCTCAGGTCTAACTTTTAGAATTTTATAGAGATTGCGCTTTTTGACTGATTTACCTTTACCGTGGATTATCTTTACAACTTTGTATTTTTTTTCCACAGCGTTTCTTAGGAAATGATCAATAATGAGTTCTGTATCTGCAGGATGAAAGTGGTGCAAATCAATTGTGTCTGTAAATTCAAGCTGCATTGTGCTGCTATTTATTTGAGCCTGAGAGAGTCTGTATTCAAGAGATTTCCTTGACCAGCCGCTATCTTTATTTTTTTCCAATTTTGAGTAAATGCAACCACAGTAGTTTTGCCTGTAAAAACTATTCTTTTTTGAGAGCTCAATTGATTTGCGCACACCATCATTTTTTTTGAAATCTGCAATAAGGAAAGCCACACCATATTTTTGCGATAGTCTATCGCCTGCCTCGTTTATTTTTGATGCATCTTTGTGGGGGCTTATGGAGAGAGATGTTGCAACTATATCAAATTTTAATTCCTTAGCCTTCTGGAATGTCTTTTCAAGCCTCATTTCGTAGCAAATCCAGCAGCGCTGTGATCTTTCACCCATAAATTTGTAGTCCTTCACCAGGGAGACCCATTTTTTTACATCTGGCTCCTCAATGAGCAAGGGGAACCCCCGAGTTTTGCTGTATGAGGTAAGCTCGTTAAGCCTCACAATATACTCTTCCTGGGGCATAATGTTTGGATTGTAAAAAAAAGCAGTTACCTCATAATTCTCTTGTATCACCTCATAGACATAGGCCATACAAGGGGCACAGCAGGTGTGAAGCAGAAGTTTTTTCACAGCTTTAATTACTTGAGATATTTATCCATGAATTTTGAAAACTCTTCAGCTTTTTTTGGTTCTGCTTTACCATCCAGCCACAGCAGAAATTTTGGTTTAACCTCATTTCTTGTTTCTGGACAATACTCATGATGTAAAACATATCTGGTTATGTCATATTTTATTAAATTGAAAATAGTTTCTGCCTTTGCAAGACATTCAGGTGAAGAGCCTAAGGTTTCACATATTTTCACTATGATCTCATGTTTATCCATTTCTCTGAGCTCATCATTGCAACATTTTGAATAGAGTTCATTGCAGAGAGATATTTCATCTGTAAGCTCAGGTATATAGGCTTTTTGTTTTTCTTTAGCCATTTAAGTTCCTCCTATAATTATTCCTACAGGGAATCAGCTTTTGTCTGACAAAAACATACTAAAATATGGTTCAAAAGTCAAAAAAAAAGTAAAAAAAATATATTTTTTTTAAAAAAATTTTCAATGTTAATTTTTTAATCTCTATCATGGAATAAGGTATATTGAAAAATCATTAGCAAAATGGTTCCATATTTGAAGTAACAGGTTTTTGCTACTGTTATAAGTTATGGGATAGGGGTTTTTGGAACTTGAGACATAACTCTGGCTGGGTGATTGTTGAATTTTTATGCAGATGGCTGTATTATATCGTTTTCTATTGTATTTTTGTGACAACAAGAGTCAAATCAGATGTTGGCAGAGAAATCCCCATAAATCTTTCGTATGAATCTTTGATATTTTTTATAATGTCTGCTGGATTTTTTGCCTTATTTTCTTTCACCAGGTTCCTTAGCCTCAAAAGGCCAAAGTTTTCTCCAGCACTATTTTTTGAATTTATTATTGATTTTGAATAAAGGACACATATATCACCAGATTTAAACTCAGAGGTTGCCTCTCCATATTCTGACATTGGATCATATCCCAGTGGAGACCCCTCTGTATCAAGAGTATCAAAATCGTTTTTGTCAATTCTGTATACATCCATTGGGGGGAATCCTGCATTGGAATAGTATATTCGCTTATTCTTTATGTCTATAAAACAGTAAAAGGCTGTAACCAATTCTCCAGCTCCTTTTGTGTATTCATGTATTACAAGGTTTATACGCTTCATCATGGCATAAGGTGATGCTGCTTCATTTATGCAGGAGTGAAAAACAGATCTAAAAATCACAGAGTATAAAGCATTATGAATGCCTATACCAGAAACATCGGTGCAAAGCATTGCCAGAGTATTTTCTGTGGGATGAAGAAAGTCCAGATAGTCGCAACCTCTCTGATATCTTGGAGCATACATAAAAGATACCCTGAGACCTGATATATTTGGCACACTTTTAATTATAGCACTATCCAGAATATTAGATGAAAGCTCAAGACTCCTTGATATGAATTTATCTTTTTTCGCTTTGTCGTAGGCCATGACTGCAATCAAAAAATCATTTAATCGGGTTCTAAAGTCCTCCAGTGACAAAATCTCTTCCACAGGAAGATTTTTACCATTGACTCTCTTGCCTGGACAAAGCATGCCAAGTAGTCGGTTTTCGTAATAAATAGGCATAATAAATCCAATATCGTATTTGTTTATAAATTCTGCAATCTCATCACGTATGGATTTAAAGTATTCATCATCTCTATATATTCTATCCTCTGTGAGAATCTTTTGGTTTCGTGCAAACCATTTAACAAGAGGTGAGTATCGTTCTATTATGTATGGCGAGTTTTTCTCTTTTGATGTATCAAAAAATATTTTAAAGTTTCTATCCTCTTCATCGTAGAGAAAAAATATTACTCGTGCAAGAGATAATTCTTTATAGAGGTAGGTAGCGCTGGTTTCTATGAGTTCATTAATTGTTTTAAGTTTTTCTGCTTTTTTGATATATTTGTTTGTCAATTCCTCTATATTATAAGATCCTCTTCTATATGTTCTATTTATCCACCTTTGTAAAATAATTGTTAATGTCAAAAATACTGCTGCTATTACCATGGAGGTTATTTCTGGATAAATTTTATATCTATCAGAGATAAAGTCACTTGCAAAAATAGCTGCAATGACAGGTGCGAAAAATACAGAAGTCAATGCAAAGTAGCGCATTGTAAGAAAAATTGCAGTTCTGATATTCATCAGGTTGTATGCTATAATTGAGTAAAAGAGTGTTACTGTTGTTGCAATTGACGTAAGAGTTGGTGCTATAACATAGAAGGTGTAGTTATTGTAAAATAGTGGTAAAAATATGGAGCCAGTATATGTGAAGATTATAAAAATGGATGTGGCAAAGATCACATACCTGATTTGAAGCCTGAATGTTTCAACTTTAGTTTTTACATAATTATAAATAAATACAAACATGCTTGCAAGAAAGTATAAAAAAGATAGTGAAGCATATATGTAGTATAAAAATCCATAAGTCCTTATAGGCGTAAGGTTTTCAAATCTAACTGCAGATATGGAGTAGTCAGTCTTGAGAATTAAAGCTGCAATTAGAATAGCTGGCATTGCTGCTATAGTTGTGATATACCATTTAATCTTTTTTTGTTTCTCTGGATATGTAAGTGAGAGGTTAAAAAAGGCTGCAGAAAATATAATAGTTGAGGCCTGACTCATTCTGGCAAATAAAAGAGTGTATTTTGAATCGTAAAAGTAATAGGTGAGGAATATGGAAAGCATTATCATTGCACCAGAAATGTTATACCAGAAATAGTATACAGGAGACTGTCCACCTCTATTTTTTATCAAAACATAAAAGGCTGTAAATATGAGCACTATAACACAGACAGCAGGTGATATCGTGTTTATATAATAAAGCATAAATGACCCTTTGATTTTGTATTTATGAATTTATCTTAAAGTATAACTATTTATAATGCAACTATTTTACTCTATAATAAAAAATATTGACTCAAAAAGAATAAAGATTTATATTTAATTAAGGGATATTTGATTTTATGGATTATTTGCATTCAAGTTCAGCTCTTGTTATTGTTGATATGCAGCGATATTATCTGGAAGATGATTCTTCCTATAGCAGGTATTTTAATTTTTTATATCCAGGATCTTTGAGCTATATAAGGGACAGATCTCAAAAAGTAGTTATCCCTAATATACAAAAATTAATAGATTTCTGGAGAAATAATAATCTTCCTGTAATATACTTAAGACTCTGCGGAGAAAAGCCAGATAGAAGCGATCTCCACAGATTTTTTTTGAATTCTTATCTTGAAGGCAAAAGGAATGGCTATGATGGGGTCTATCCTTTATGCCATGAAGAAGAGGCAGATGTTATTCCTAAAATTGCACCTTGCAAAGGTGATATTGTTGTAAACAAAACCACTTTTAGTCCTTTTTCCTCAACGGATATAGATATCAGATTGAAGTCTCTGGGAATTTCTTCTCTTATATTCACTGGTCTTGCAACAAGTCAATGTGTGGAGACAACAGCAAGGGATGCCTCAGATAGGGGATATGACGTTATTCATATAGAAGATGCTCAGGCTGACTATGATGAAATGACCCATAGAGCTTCTCTCTATAGCTCAAGAGGAGTTTGTGGCGGAGCCTTATTTGATACAGAGAGTTTTATCCGATATTACAAAGAGCTATATCATGTTTAGATATTCCTTTTTTATTTAAAAAAGCGAATCATGATTTTATCTCTATCTTTATTTCGGTATAGCTGCACTAATTTTTCATTGTAATTACTCCCACTAAGGCTTGTATTAGTGAGCCTTCCTGAATTTCCTTGAATTGCATATTCCATTTGTATAATTTCATGCTTGATCTTTTGAGATTCCATGAATGATTTTATGGTTTCAAGATATCTGTGATCTATTTCGCCATCTATATAATTTGAGGTAATGTTTACAATTCTTCCCTTAGAGTCTCTAATGGCATTTATTATGCTCTGTACATCATTTTGAGCAGATAGCGTTTGAACGTATGCTCTGTTTTGTGGATCAAATCCGCTTTTAACGGCAGTGGCTGTTGCTATTATCATCATAGAGGCAGCTATTGCTGGTATAGATTTTATATACATTTTCCTTCTGTGACGGGCTTTGCGTATAGAGAGAGTTTTTTCGCATAAGTCAGGAAATTCAAAGCACTCATTGTGTAGTTGCGATAGCAAAGAAATGCATCTCTGCAATGCATATAGCTCACATCTGCATATTTCACAACTTTTGATGTGCTCAAGAACAAATATCTTCTCTTCCTCAGAGAGAATTTCGTCTATAAAATCCGAAAGCTGCTCTGTAGTAAGATGTTTTGAAGTCATACTAAACCTCTGGCATGTAGTCTGTTTTTTAAATATTCTCTTCCCCTATGAATGCGAACCTTCACATTGGAGAGGTTTATCCCAAGGATATCTGATATCTCGTTGTAAGACAACCCCTCAATGTCCCTTAAAGTGAGAATTTCTCTGAAATCATCCGGGAGCTTTTCTATCTCCTCTTTGATTATTTTCAGAGAATCCTCTGTTATTATCTTGGCCTCTGGATTTTCTCTTGTATCGTGAAGTTGAATATCCACCTCATCCTCACCTCTGGTTATCTTTAATGGCACCATGCTGAATCTGCTGTTTTTCTTTTTGTAATTTTTACAATGGTTAACCATTATACTATATAACCATGTAGAGAATTTTGATTCCTGCCTAAAAGAATCAAGCGCCTCCAGCACTGTTATAAAAATATCCTGAGTAATATCCATAGCCTCATCATAATTACCGCATTGATAATAAACATATCTAAATACCATATTCTGGTATTTCTTTATTATCTCTGCAAAGGCGTCTCTATCTCCCTCCAGAACTCTGTTTACTATTTCAATGTCATTTATAGTGGACATGGTTATCCTGTTAAGGTTACACTTTTAATTCACTTTAAATACAATTTTTGCAAATTTTCTTTTGCCCACTTTGAGAATCCCATCTCTGGCCTGCAACTCTGTGTCTGGATCTGCTATTTTTTCGCTGTCAAAGTAAACTCCTCCTCCAGTAACTAACCTTCTTGCCTCTCCATTGCTTTCAGCAAAGCCTGCAAGAGTTATGAGTTTTACAATCCAGATTTTGCCATCTTTAAGCTCTTCCTTTGATATTTCAATCTCTGGCATTTCATCAGGTATGTCCTTTTGAACAAATATCCTGTTGAATTCCGCCTCAGCATCATCAGCAGTTTTTTGATCATAGAACTGGGCGCATATCTCTTTGGCAAGTCTTACCTTTATGTCTCTTGGATGTATGGTGCCATCTTTCATTCCCTGCTCAAGCCTTTTTACCTCATCCATTGGAACATCTGTTACAAGCTCATAGTATCTAAACATAATGTCATCTGATATGGACATTGTTTTGCCAAAGATATCCCGTGGATGTTCATTTATTCCTATATAATTGTTAAGTGATTTGCTCATTTTTTGAACCCCATCAAGGCCAACAAGAAGGGGAAGAGTCATGATAATCTGTGGCTCCTGGCCATATTCCTTTTGAAGATCTCTCCCTACAAGAAGGTTGAATTTTTGATCTGTTCCCCCAAGCTCTACATCTGCCTTAAGAGCTACAGAGTCATATCCCTGAACGAGTGGATACATAAACTCAAGGATGGATATGGGTTTGCCTGATTTATATCTATTTGCAAAGTCATCTCTTTCAAGCATCCTTGCCACAGTATATCTTGATGTAAGATCAAGAACATCAGCAAAGGTCATTGGGCTACACCATCTTGAGTTAAAGTCCACGATAGTTTTTTCAGGATCTAAAATTTTGAAAACCTGTTTTTTGTAGGTTTCTGCGTTTTCCAGAACCTCTTCCCGTGATAACCTCTTTCTTGTTTCTGATTTTCCAGAGGGGTCTCCAATCATGCCTGTAAAATCGCCTATTAGGAATATAACTCTATGCCCCATCTGCTGAAAGTGTCTCATCTTTCTCAGGAGAACTGTATGGCCAAGATGAATATCCGGTGCTGTAGGATCAAAACCAGCTTTTATTGTTAAGGGCTTGTTTTCTTTTTCTGATTTTTCCAGCTTTTTTTTAAATTCCTCAATAGGTATTATCTCTTCAGTTCCTCTCACAAGGAGTTCAAAATCATTCTTTATCATTGCATTTCTCCAGATTTTTTAAAATTTAATCAATGTTCTTTTTTATTGTCATCGTCATCATCATCGTCGCTATTGGAATCCCTCAGGCTCCTGAGGATATCTTTTATATCAAAATCAGGACCAAATTCTGATATATAATAATATTGGGCTATTATTGCAACCAGTTCTTTTTTTTCTTCTTCTGCTTCTTCTTCAGAATCAAAGGCTATTAGTATGGGGGCATCTGTTCCAGATAGGAATACCTCAAGGCAATATTTATTGTTTTCGTCCTGGGTTACTCCCACAGCAGTAATCTTTGGAATCACTATAGCAATAGAACCGTAATCAATAACAGGTAGCATACATTTCTCCAGAAATTTAGTAAAATTTTAAGTAATTATTTTTGATCAAGCCTGAGTGGGGGGCTTAAATCGTGATAATTACTACAGAGCAATTGATAAATTACATTGATTTATGTCTATTTTATAAATGCAATAATAAAACTTGTTACCCACAACAATAAATTTAAAAAAAATTAGATATGAATTATTTTTGCAACTTATCAGTTAAAAATAAAAAAGGCGGGCATCTTGCCCACCCTTTTTATAAAAAGGAATTACTGTAAAATTTTAGTAAAAATCAGTAAAAGATGAATTATCTCCAGAAAGCTTAGCAAATTCCTTTAGCAATTCCTTTTGCCTTGATGAGAGTTTTTTTGGCACAGCTATATTTATTTTTACCAGCTGATCTCCTTTGCCATAGGAACCAAGATAGGGAATTCCGTGACCTTTAAGTCGGAACATTTGCCCATTTTCTGTCCCTGCAGGAATTTTCATTTTTACCTTTGTTCCTGTAATAGTTGGCACTTCCACCTCTCCTCCAAGGCATACTGTTGTAAAAGGAACATCTATGACACAGAGTAGATCATTGCCGTGTCTATCGAATACATCATGTTTTTTAACATGAATCACTACATATAAATCTCCAGCAATTCCGCCAGCAGGAGCCTGTTCTCCTTCGCCTGTTATTTTAAGCCTTGAACCAGATTCCACTCCTGCAGGTATCTTAACAGTAATATTTCGTTTTTTCTTTGTAAGCCCTGTGCCATTACACACCTTACATGGAGATGTTATAATCTTGCCTTCTCCTCTGCATCGTGGACAGGTTTGCGATATAGAGAAGAATCCCTGAGTCTGCCTGATCTGTCCTATTCCGTTACATGTAGGGCAGGTTGTTGGCTGAGTCTTTGAAGCAGAACCAGTGCCATCGCAGGCCTCGCAGGCTTCATTCCTTGGTATCTCAAGATGTGCCTCTTTGCCAGTGGCTGCTTCTTCCAGAGTTATTGAGAGATCGTATTGGAGATCTGCTCCTCTCTTTTGCCTTCTGGCTCTTCCCCTTGTGCCAAAGGATGTTCCAAAGAATCCTTCAAATATATCACCAAGGTCAAGGTCCCCAAAAATGTCTGCAAAGTCTGTATAGGCACCACGGCCAAAGCCTTCAAAGCCCTGGACTCCCTCGTGGCCGAATTTATCATAAGAGGCTCGCTTTTTGGGATCTCGCAAAACCTCATAAGCCTCTGTTGCCTCTTTGAACTTTTCTTCGGCATCAGGGTCAGTCTTATTTTTGTCAGGATGATACTTTAAAGCCAGCTTTCTATAAGCCTGCTTTATCTCCTGCTCTGTTGCTGTTCTGGGTACTCCCAATATTTCGTAATAATCTCTCTTTGCCAAGTTGTGCCTCTTTTTTCTTTTAGGCTCAGATTTTTATCCGGCCACAAAGGGCCGGCTATAAAGGATAGCTGGACTTTTATCAGTCAACTACCTCTGCATCATATACCTTCTCTCCAGACTCAGAGGAGGTCTTTGTGCTACCTTCTGATGTCTGTTGTTGATTTGCTGCATCCTGATATATCCTTGAGGCAAAACCATGAGAAGCCTGTTCAAGTTCTGATTTAGCCTGCTTTATAGCTTCTATGTTATTTCCCTCCATAGCAGTTTTAAGCTTTGATATTGCAGAATTTATTCTGTCCTTTTCTCCTGCGTCAAGCTTAGCTTCATGCTCTCTCATCATTTTTTCTACTGAGTATATGAGAGAGTCGGATTCATTCCTTGCTTCAATAAGAGCCTTCATCTTTCTGTCTTCTTCTGCATGGAGCTCCGCATCTTTAATCATTTTTTCTATATCAGCCTCAGAAAGTCCACTGGAAGATTCAATTCGTATTTTTTGCTCTTTGCCAGTTCCAAGATCCTTTGCAGATACATGAACAATACCATTTGCGTCTATGTCAAAGGTAACCTCTATCTGAGGAACTCCACGTGGTGCAGGAGGAATATCTGTAAGCTCAAATCTGCCGAGAGTCCTGTTTTGTGAAGCCAGCTCTCTTTCTCCCTGTAAAACATGAATAGAAACCGCTGTTTGATTATCTGTTGCAGTAGAGAATATCTGGCTCTTTCTTGCAGGTATAGTGGTATTCCTCTCTATAAGCCTTGTCATTACACCGCCAAGAGTTTCTATACCAAGGGATAGAGGAGTAACGTCCAACAGGAGCACATCGTGAACATCTCCTGCAAGAACTCCTCCCTGAATTGCTGCACCAATAGCAACAACCTCATCTGGGTTAACGCCTTTGTGTGGATCCTTTCCAAAAATACGCTTAACAAGATCCTGCACCATTGGGATTCTTGTGGAACCACCAACAAGTATTACCTCGTCTATATCACCTGGGGTAAGTCCTGCATCCTCAAGGGCCTTCAGACATGGTATTTTTGTAGACTCAACAAGGTCTTCAATTAGCTGTTCAAATTTTGCCCTTGTGAGAGTTGTAACAAGGTGCTTTGGACCGCTTTGATCCGCAGTAAGGAATGGTATGTTTATCTCTGTCTGCATCTTTGCAGAGAGCTCAATTTTTGCTTTTTCTGCAGCCTCTTTTAATCTCTGCAGAGCCATTTTGTCTTTTGATACATCTATTCCGGTTTGTTTCTTGAATTCAGCTATAAGCCACTCCATTATCCTCTGGTCAAAGTCATCACCACCGAGGTGAGTATTACCATTGGTAGATTTAACTTCAAAAACTCCATCTCCCAATTCAAGTATGGATATATCGAATGTTCCTCCGCCGAGGTCATATACTGCAATCTTTTGGTTTTGTTTGCCTTTATCAAGGCCGTATGCAAGAGCAGCAGCAGTTGGCTCATTTATAATTCGCTCAACCTCAAGACCTGCAATTTTACCTGCATCCTTTGTTGCCTGTCTTTGAGCATCGTTAAAATATGCTGGAACTGTTATAACAGCTCTTGTAACAGTTTCTCCAAGATAGTCTTCTGCTGTTTGTTTCATCTTTTGTAAAATTCTTGCAGATATTTCCTGAGGAGTGAACTCTCCAGCAACAGTTTTAATAACTACACCGCCTTTACCGTCATCTTTGACAGTATATGGAACCATTGATATTTCATTTGTAACCTCAGAAAACCTTCTACCCATAAATCTCTTAACTGAGCGAATTGTATTTTCTGGATTGGTGATTATCTGATTCTTTGCAACCTGACCAACAAGCCTTTCACCTTTATCTGTATATGCAACTATAGAAGGTGTAGTTCTCTGTCCCTCTGAATTTTGAATAACTATAGGCTCACCACCTGACATAACAGCAACGCATGAGTTGGTTGTCCCTAAATCTATTCCTATTATTTTACTCATAGTTTTTACTCCTTATTGAAGATATTATTTTAAAGATTATTTTTCAATATAAATTTAATTTAAATTATTGAACTGCCTCAGTATTTGTTTCCTCCGTTGTTTCAGCCTTTGGCATTGGTTTTGAAACTTTTACCTTAGCAGTTCGTATTACATATTCATCAAGCTTAAATCCCTTTTGATAAACCTTTGTAACTGTATCAATCTCTACATCTGGATCTGTTGTAATCTCTACAGCCTCATGAAAATTTGGGTCAAAGGGCATATTCTCTGATTCAATCTCCTCTATGCCATATTTCCCCATTGCCTCCATGAGTCTTTTAGAAGTAAGCTTTACTCCTTCAATGAGGGAACCGCCCACTTCATTGGAATTGCTTTCTGATAATGAAGAAGCTATATCTATGGCTCTCAGCAGATCATCATTTATGTTGAGCACATCCAGTGCAAAATCTTTAATTGCTATTTTTTTGTATTCCTCCTGCATTCTGGCGTTTCGTTTTTTATAATTCTCAAAATCCGCCTGTCTTCTCTGGAGGAGATCTTTTAAAGTCTCAAGCTCCTTTCCAAGCCTTTCTATCTCTGCATCCTTTTGTGCAAGTAAATCTGCAGAGTCATCTTTTTGACTCTCCAGACAAGGCTCACAGGTGCTACTTTCATTGCTCAAGTTATTATTTTCATTTTCTGCTGAGACTTCTTCATTATGCACATCTTCATGTGACATCTCTTTTTTTTTCTTAGCCTGTTCTTTTGTCATCATTTCCGCTCCCAGTAATTATTTTGACATTTTTGTGAGCAGCCCTGTAACTGCTTTTCCTGTGTAGTCTACAAGGGGGACTACTTTTTCATAGTCCATCCTTGTAGGTCCTATTACGCCCACAGCTCCTACAGGCTTATTACCTATTTTGTAGGAGGAGGCTACAAGGCTACATCCACTGATTTTTTCGTTTTCTATCTCCTCTCCGATTAGGATGTTGATCCCATCTGTTTCTATGTATTGTTCCAGTATCTCTTTTAGTATATTTTTTTCTTCAATTATATTGAGCAAGCTCTTAAGTCTTGACTCCTCCACCATCTCAGGAAGCCTTAAGAGGTTTTCTATTCCATCAATGTTTATTTTTGCATCTCCTGTTTCAGATAGAGCAATTTGGGCAATATCAAGAGCAAGCTCTTTATTTGTAGAAGTTCTTCTGTCGTCTCTCAATTCTTTAAATATATTTTCCTTGATTTGATTCAAAGAGTATCCACAGAGTTCCCTTGTGAGAAATTTTGAATATTCAGATAGCTCATCCTGGGTAACTCTTACAGAAATATTCACCTTTTTAGTTAAGATCATACCTGTCCGTGTAACTATGATAACAAGAACCTCATTGCTTTCAAGCTGTATGAGCTCAATAATTTTTAGAATAGTAAAATCAGGGTTTGGTGAGAGCATAACCCCTGCATAATTTGATATTACAGAGAGCATCTTAGTCACAGATTCAAAGATTTTATCAAGCTGTAACTCCCTCTGAAATATTTTTTCTTCAATTTCTAAATCCTGAAAGGTTGAGTCATAGCTATCCAGAAGAGAATTGACATAATACCTGTAACCCTTATCAGTCGGGACCCTACCAGCAGATGTATGAGGTTGCATAAGGTAACCCATCCTTTCAAGGTCATACATTATGTTTCTCATGGTAGCAGGGGAGAGAGAAAAAGAGTATTTTTGAACAAAAGATCTGGACCCCACTGCCTTACCAGTGGCAATATACTCGTATACTATTGAATTAAGAACAGCGGACTCTCTTTCGTCCAGCATTCTTTCATTTTCAAACACCTTTTTCATGGCTCACCTCTTATTATTAGCACTCGTTTTATGTGAGTGCTAATAATAATATAATAGTAGCTTTTTTAAACGTCAAGGAAAAATTTTTGATTTTTTGATATTTTTTCGTTATTTAGGCTTTTTTTTGAGTTTTTCTTCTGGATTTTGTTTTTTATCATCCGCTTCAAGGTTAAGTCTTGCTGCATCTATTATTGTTTTTAGTTTTTCAGCTTCATTGGCCTCTCCCATAGTTATGTGGATTTTTCTTAAGGCCTCAAGGATATCTATGGATTTTTTTAGATCCTCTCTGGATTTTGAGGATAATTCATATTTTGTTCTATATTGTTTCGCTGCCTCCTCAAGGAGGTCCTTTGCAAAGCGAAGATGCTCTATCCTTGTGCGAAAAAATTCTTCTCGTGGATCTCGGTATTTTAATATATCAGAAAAATTTATGAGATTTCTTGTTATAACTGCCACTTTGGCCTGTAATTCCACAAAAAACCATTTCCATTTTGACTCTTCACCCATGCTGTTTTTGAGATTGTTCAGGGTGTCATCTATTTTTGTTGCCAGATCATAAAGATGCCTTGGATTTAACCTGTTTATTCTCTCAAGATATTCCTCATTCTCTTTAAGGGAATCTCTGTCAACGTCATCTCCTACTATTTCTTTCATCAGCTGTAGTATTTTGGAAAAGTTGGACTTAGCCAGATCAAGGCTCTTATTGTTTTTTATGCCCAGAATATTTACTGAAAGATTGCTCATTCTTATATAAATATCTATAGTTTTAAATAAATAAGCTATAATCTCCAGGTTATAATATGGTTCAAGTTTTGGATTGCTCTTTTTTTTAAGGGTGATCTCTCTTATTTTTTTTTCAATTTCGTCAGATTGTGCTTTTAAAGGTTTAATCTCATCATTATATGTGGCTTTTTGAACCTTTGTTATTGCCATAGCGTTTACCTTATGTCTAAGTGTCTTTTTTAACTTAAGTTTCTTATAGCTTTAAAATAAATACTTTTCAAGATTATTTTTTTATTTTAGTAATAATTCCTGAAATAGTTTTTAGTGTAAAGTAATGACTTATATCTCCTGATGATAGCAATATACAATGTTTTGCCTGAAAAACTCAGGAGATAAAGTTTATATTTATATCGGATTATACATTAAAATTGTTGCAAATTATAAAAAGATATGCTATAGAATAAACCTTTATTTTTATTTATGAGAGGTTAAGAGTGGCGGGTTGTTTCCATTTTTCTGAGGCTATTTCACTTGCTCTACATGCTATGGAACTTATGGCCAGGGAGAGTGATACTGTGTTTACAGCAAAGACTCTTGCAGAGAGGCTTAATGCCAGTGAAGCTCATCTGGCAAAGGTTTTTCAAAGGCTTGTTAAGACTGATCTTGTTGTCTCTCACAGAGGTCCCCATGGAGGTTTTAAGCTCAAAAAAAATCCACAGGATATAAGCTTGCTTGAGATATTTAATGCAATAGAAGGTCCTATGAGACCTGATGTTTGCCCAATGATTAAGGATTCCTGTCCCTTTAGTAAATGTATATTCAGTGGCATAATGTTTAAGTTTCAGAAGGAGTTTATGGATTTTATAGCTAAAAATAAACTGAGCGATTTTATTCTTCAGGGATAGGTAAGTATGTTTTTTAATATAACTATTATTAAAATTTTGTAGTTAACAATGAAAAGAAGAATAGAATTTTTTGGAGTGCTTTTTTTCATTTTTATATTTATATCTCTCTTTTGTTCTTCAAAAAGTGCAATTGAATATGATTATTCTAAATACATGATAGATGACCCTGTATGGGAAACTTCTGCAAATAAAATAGATCTTTTTCATAAAGAGAAACTTCAGGCTAAAAAAAACTGGCCAAAGCAGGAAGCTACAATTACTGCAGTTGGAGATGTGGCTCTTAACTTTGCATTTATGGAAGAGGTTATGGCAAAGGTCTCTTCAAAATATGGCAAAGAGGCTGCATTGAAATATCCTTTTAAAAATGTAAAAAATGAATTTAAGGGCATTGTCTTTTGCAACTTAGAGGCTCCAATTACAAAAAATAGCATCAAGGCCTTTCCAGATAAGGACGAGGTCTTTTACTTTGCCTCTCCTGCAGGCAGCGAGTATATTTTAAAACAAGCTGGGTTTAATATAGCCTCTCTTGCAAATAATCACATTAAAGACTGTGGCGATGAGGGAATGTTTGAAACTGCAGAAAGACTCCTCTCTGTTAATATAAATCCTGTTGGCATAGGAAAAAATATTGATGAGGCTTTAAGACCTCTTTATGTATGGCACAGAGGTGTGAGAATTGCTTTTTTTGCTATAAATAATGTAATACCAAAAAGTGTATGGGCAACCCCCTTCAGTCCAGGCGCTGCTGGTGGTAGCGATGAGCTTATAATCTCTGCAATAAAAAGGGTTAAAGATGAGGTTGATACTGTTGTTGTGAGCATTCACTGGGGCGAAGAGGTTGTTGTGGATTTTCCTATTGCTGTGCCTCAAAAAGAACAAGTTGAGCTTGGCCATAAGCTGATTGACGCAGGTGTAAGCTGTATTCTTGGACATCAATCTCACGGAATAGGTAAGGTGGAACTTTATAAAAATGGAATAATATTTTATAGCTTAGGGGACTTTGTCTTTGCCGGAAGAAATTCAGCAAATCATAGAGTTAGCATAATTGCAAGGGTTAATTTAAGTGCCAGAGGCCTTGAATCTTTTAGTATTATTCCTGTTAATATAAACCCCCTTGAGGTTCAGTATTCCCCTGTTATACTTCCAGAAAAAAAAGGAAGAGGTGTAATAGATAACATTCTTGTAGACAAAGAAAGCAGGTATATTGATTACTATACTTCAAAGGCTAATTTTTAAATATGATTTGCAGTAAAAAATTTTTTTCAAAATTGTTCTTTAATGGCCTTCTTATTTTCCTCATTGCTGGATTTTCTAATCTTTTCTCTCAAAGTCTTGTGAAAAATTCAAAAGAAAAGACTATTGGTTCCATAAGCCTTGTATTTGTTCCTGCTGGTTCTTTTTTTATGGGCAGAACTGTTGATGGTGCAGACTACTCCCCCCAAAGAAAGGTCCATATTACAAAGGCTTTCTGGATTAGCAAATATGAAATTACACAAAAAGAGTATTATGATGTCACTGGAACTAATCCCTGCCAGGGAAGCAAATACGGAACTGGTGATAATCTCCCTGTTTATAATGTAAGCTGGTATGAGGCAGTTGTTTTTTGCAATATCTTAAGTGAAAAGTATGGACTTGAAAGCTATTATAAAATAAGTAAAGATGAAGACAGGGATAACATCTCTGACTATGATGATGTAAAGTGGACTGTGACGATAAATGAAGATGCAAATGGCTTTAGGTTGCCAACAGAGGCTCAGTGGGAATATGCCTGCAGCGCAGGGAAAAGAGAGCGTTTTTTTTGGGGAGGTAATTCCTCATGGAATGGCGCAGGGGAATATGCCTGGCATCTCTTTAATTCAGGAGTTAAAAGCTATAGCAAAGGCAGGTTTTGGTGGGTCAAATATCATACTGTTAAGCCTGTTGGTAAAAGAAGGCCTAATCCCTTTGGAATCTATGATATGGCTGGCAATGTTGCAGAGTGGTGCTTTGATAGATATGAATATAATTATTATTCCTCAGGTGATGACATTGATCCCATGGGATGGCAGGGGCAATATAAATATAGGGTGGTAAGAGGTGGTGATATTTTAAATGCTCCTGAGGAGCTTGAGTCCTTCAGAAGATGGCAATTTGCTCCCTTTGAAAAGAGTGGCCTGAATGGGATAAGGTTGGTGCTACCTGCGGAGTAATTTTTATCTTTCAATAAATTTTAAGAATGATTTATTGCTTATAAGATATTTTGCTATTTTTTCGTATCCCTTTGCTGTTGGGTGACTGCTATCGGCAAATTCCTCTGGCAAAAGCATTGGACAATCTATTACCTCTATATCTTCCCTTTTAAGCTCTTCTTTTATTGCTTTAGTCATGGAGTCCATTTTTTTTATGCTACTGGCACTCATCATGTGTTCATTAAAGGGAGTTATTATTGCAAGTAGTTTGTTGTTTCTGTCTTGAAGAATTTTTATTGTCTTTAAAATAAATCTCCATTGTAAGGAGGCTTCCATATCTACCCATTGAATATCCTGTATGGTAAGACCCCTTGGAGTTATTGATTCAGGTGGCATGAATTTTTTTTCCTCTGGTTTAAAAAACTCAATTATATTCTTTTGAGGATTTTCCATTGTCCATTGGTATAAATTGGAAGAATTGAATTTGCTTATTTTTATATGATCTGCCCATAAAAGAAATTCAAAATTTTTTTTAATAGCTGATGATAATCTTTCTTCTATGGTGGGCTGATATGCAGGTATTTTTTCCAGAAATTGTGGCAGCAAAATTTTATGGTTAATCTCATTATTTTGTTCTCCAGAGAGATCGTGTCTCCTTGAGCTCATCCACAGGAGGTTTATTCCTATGATGACTTTTTTGTTTTTTATATCTCCAGCAAAATATTCAACAAGGCCATTCATTGCTGCAGGATGCACTCCATCTATTCCGGCATTTCTGAAATTTTTTTGTGACAATAAATTTAGCTCCCCAGAAAGGCTTTCCTCTTCATGGACATAATGTCCCCATATAACAGAGTCTCCCAGTAAAGGGATTGAGTCAATCTGTGAGAGAAATTTTGCATATTTATTAAACAAAAAGTAATCTTCCCCAGCGTAATAGGGAATTCTATAGTTTTGTGTAAATATTTTCTCATCAATGAGAGGAAAGAGCTTTGGCAGCATTATTATTGATATCACTAAAAAAAATATTATTGCTATGGAATAATTTATTTCTTTTTTCATTTTGCTTTCCTAAAACTGGAAATATATAAAATCGCTGAGATTACCGGAACAAAAAAAGATTATATAGAAGATCATCAGACATGAAAGTATGGTCTTAATTATATCCCTTTCCATAAATTCAATAATTCTGTATTCCTTAAGCCAGTGATGAATATAGGCAATAATCATAAGGGCAATCATAAAAGGTGGTATATCGGTAGATTTAAAATTGAAAGAAAATATTCCATATATAAAATCAAAGGCATCAGTGGCAGTTTCTGCTTTGAAGAAAATCCAGGTAAATATGATTACAATAAAAATCAATATTCGCTTTATGCTGAGAGGAATATAAGATATCAATTTTACACTGGAGATCAATTTAGATGCTACATGTAATACTCCGTGGATAGACCCCCATAATAGAAAATTCCAGGCAGCTCCATGCCACAGCCCTGATAAAATCATTGTTAGCATAATATTGCGGATTTCCTTTATCCGTCCGCTTCTGTTTCCACCCAGCGGTATGTAAAGATAATCTCTAAACCATGAAGAGAGGCTGATATGCCATCTTGACCAGAAGTCTCCGGTGCTTGCAGCCATATAAGGAAGTCTGAAGTTTTCCATAAGATCTATGCCAAAAAGTTTAGCAACGCCTCTTGCCATATCTGTGTATCCACTGAAGTCGAAGTATATTTGCCAGGTAAAGGCAAGGGCTCCTAAGATTAGATCACCTGATGAGAAGTTTGCTGGATTAGAAAATATCTTATCAGAAAATAAAGCAAAATAATCTGCCAGGGCCTGTTTTTTAAAAAGTCCATATACAAAGAGGTTAAATCCTATTATTAAATTTTCTTTTTTTAGGTGAGAAAGGGATTTTAACTGTGGGATGAGATTTGAGGCTCTTGCAATTGGACCTGCAGAAATTTGTGCAAAAAAAGAAACAAATAGACCATGAATAGCAAAATTTTTTTCCTGTTGGAGCCTTCCATAGTAGCTATCAATGACATATCCCATGGATATAAAAATAAAAAATGATAATCCAGTGGGAGCTTGAAAATTTATAACAGGCAATCTCAGTGAAGCATCGGCAAGCTGAAGTATTTCATTAAGTGATGTTAATATTAAGAGAGAATATTTAAAAATAGCAAGTATTGAGATGCTGTTTATAATAGATAGATATAGCCAGAGCCTTTTTTTTTCTGAGTTATTTATTTTTTTTATCAAGAAATAATCAAAAAATATAACCCATAAAAGTATAGCAGCATGAAGTGGATTTTTCCAGCTTGCAAAAATTATAGAAAATATTAACAGAGTTATTATTTTCCCCTTTATACTCTTAACAAAGGAGAAAATAAGCACCGTAGAGATTATAAAAAGCAAAAAGCTCCATGTAGAAAAGAGCATTATTTATCAGTCTCCCTTTCGGACGCATCTAAAACCTATGGTGTCTCTCAATATACATGCATCGCTTAGGGAGGGATCTTTTGATCTTGCTGTTGAGTTTACAATCTCTTCAGAATCATTCCATGAGCCTCCGCGTATAACTCTCTCATTTCCATTTTTTGGTCCCCGTGGATCTCTTGAGGGGGAGTTTTTGTAATAGTCTTTATCATAAAAATCATTACACCATTCAGCAACATTCCCATAGATGTCAAAGAAGCCCCATGGGTTTGGCTTTTTTGAACCTGCAGTTTCTGTTTTACCCTGAGAGTTTTTGCTAAATACTGCATAATTCTTGAGATTTTTTGGATCAGGGGCAAAGAAAAATTTACCTGAAGTTCCTGCCTTTGCGGCATATTCCCATTCTGCCTCAGTTGGTAGTCTATATCCATTAGCCTCAAAATTGCATTCCCATGTTTTTTCGTCATAGCATGGAGTAAGGCCTTCCTCTATTGAGCGCTCATTGCAATAAATTGCAGCATTTATCCATGCAACCATTTCAGCTGGTCTGTTTTCCCCTTTAAAGTGAGAGGGGTTTGGCAGGTCAAGAGTTTTGTACATTTTTTGAGTAACTTCATATTTATCCATATAAAAGGAAGAGATCTTTACTTTATGCAAAGGAGCATCAGCGCTGCCATCTCCCATAATAAATTCCCCTTCAGGAACAAAGATCATCTCTATCCCGGATTTTGTTGTTATTTCTTTAATAGATGTTTCAGTCTTTTTTTTGCATGAAAGTGAAGATAGGATAAATATAATACACATTAATAAAATTATTTTTTTCATATAATCCTCTGGAGATATAATTATCATGGAACCCAATCTGGTTCTTTATTATGATTTCCGTCAAAGGTAATCATTTTCCATCGCCCTGTTGCTACCTCTGCTACGCAGATATTCCATCCTGGAGCCATACCTCCTACATTTTGCTCACCATCTGGACCAAAGCTAAAGGCAATATACTTTCCATCAGGGGACCAATCAAGGTGGTAGACCTCATATCCCTCTGTCACATAAAGAAAAGGGATTTTATCTTTATCAGCCACAGGTGGCCTTTTTGACAAATCTATCTTTGCAATATTAAATTGCCTATCAGAAGGTCCCCATCCTATATACTTACCTCTTGGTGAAAACTCAGGTCTGCATCCTGTTACATTTAACTCAAAGTATGAGCTTCCCTTTACTTCTATGGCAATATTTGTATGCTTAAAACCCATTCCGCCCAGAACAGTTGCAATTATATATTGGCCATCAGGTGACCAGCACAGATTATAGAGATGTTCCAGTGTTGTCTCTGGATGCTCTGTAATTTTTCCAGTTTGCATATTGTAGAAGAAAAGCCCCTTTGTTGACCAGCTTTCAAGGGAAAATCTTCTTGTTGACTCTGATTTTGTAAAGGCAATATATTTACCATCAGGTGACCAGCATGGTTGTCGTCCATGTTGCGCAATAAGTCTTCTGTTGCTTCCATCTATGTTCATTAGATATAGATCTCTTCCTCTGTTGCGTTCCTCTCCTGTATCAACAACAAAGGCAATTTTTTTTCCATTTGGAGATACCTTCGGGTACATTTCGTGAATATTGGGGGTGTTTGTTATGTTTTTTTTGTTTGAGCCATCTGCATTTATAATATATATGTCCCAGTTGTTATTTGAATATGATTCATATACAATTTTGTATTTTATATTTGATAGATCCAGTTCTTTTTCTGCCCCAAGACAAAGCATTATCATGGGAAATAGCAGAAATACAAAAAATTTTTTCATTTCTCCTCTTCAATCATTCATTGGCAAATTTATTTATTTGTTAATTTTTGTGGCAGCTATAATATATTTCAAGAATTTTTTAGAAATGATGAATGTTTAAATTGAAACTAACAAAAATTTTTCATTTTCAGCATTTTAAGGAATTCTTCTGGGTCATTGTATATTGGTTATTGCTGGATTTTGACTATGATTTATAAGAGGGGCTAAGCCAGAAAAGCTTAGCCCCATAAGTATGATTAGTTATTTTACCTGTGTGAGTGTAACTGCAGCTGTATTTACTATCTCTTCCCATGTGCATCCACGAGATAGGTCTGTAATTGGTTTTGCAAATCCCTGGAGGAATGGGCCGTAAGCTGCTGCAGTTCCAAATCTTTGAACTAATTTATAACCTATATTTCCAGATTGGAGGTCCGGGAATATTAAGGTATTTGCATATCCTGCAACCTTGGATCCTGGAGCTTTTTGCTGGCCAACACTTGGAACCAGTGCAGCATCTGCCTGTAATTCCCCATCAATCATGAGATTTGGATCTTTTTGTTTTACTATTTCAAGAGCCTGAATTACCTTATCAACGTTTTCATGTTTTGCAGATCCCTTTGTGGAGAAAGAGAGCATAGCAACGATTGGCTCAGTGTTAAGGAATGTTCTGCATGATTCAGCAGACTGCAAAGCAATCTCAGCTAACTGTTCAGCAGTTGGATTTGGTATTGTTGCACAATCTGCAAAGATCATAAGTCCGTCTTTGCCCCATTTTTTGTCAGGGAGATCCATAACAAAGCATGAGGATGCGGATTTAACTCCTGGAAGAGTTCCAATGATATTAAAGCCTGCAAGGAGAACTTTACCTGTTGCATTTTCTGCACCTGCAACCATAGCTCCAACTATGTCTTTTTTAACCATCATTGCTCCCCATCTGAGGTTATCCTGCATAGCCTTTGCAGCTTCCTCTTCTGTAACGCCTTTGTGCTTTCTCAGTTCATAGAAAGAATGAGCAAAATCATCTTTCCATTCTGATGTTGCTGGATCAACAAGAAGCAACCCATCGAGGTTAACCCCCTGTTCCTGAGCAACCTTTGCTATTGCATCTTTGTTCCCTACAAGATATACTGCAGAGGCAATTTTTTCATCAAGAATAACTCTTGCAGCCTTAACTGTTCTTGGTTCTGTTCCCTCAGCAAGAACCAGCTTTTTTCCGGCACTTCTGGCTTTGGCCCTCATGGTTTCAACAAAACTCATAATTACCACTCCTGTTTATTTTATTTATTTTCTTTATAAAATGAGTAAAGCAACTGCACACTAAACAAATTGTTGCACCATGTCAAGAATTTAATAATTTCTACTTATTTAAAGATTCTGAGTTTGAGATCCCAATTGAGGCATAAATCTCTCTTGTAGCCTTAGATTGATTAAGTGTATAGAAATGAATCCCCTTAACGCCATTATCAATGAGATCATAAACCTGTTGGGTAGCCCAGTGGATACCAACTTTTTCAACATAGCTGTCATCCTCAGCCCTCAGTAGAGCTCTTTGCAGCTTTGCAGGAATTCTTGTTCCAAGGGCAAGCTCTGCCATTTTATACATCCCCTTTATAGAGGTTACAGGCATAATCCCTGCAATTATAGGGACATGGATACCTGCAATTTCACATCTTTCTCTAAAATCGTAAAAGTCATTATTATCAAAAAAAAGCTGTGTGCAAATATAGTCAGCTCCTGCATCAACCTTGCGCTTGAGATTATCCATTTCTTTGATTCTGTTTGGAGTCTCAGGGTGACCCTCTGGATATCCAGCAACACCTATCCCCATATAGGGGAAGTGCTTTTTTATGAACTCTACAAGCTCGCAGGCATATTCAAATCCCCCTTCAACCTTTTTAAATTTAGACTCACCAGCGGGAGGATCGCCCCTTAGAGCCATTATGTTCATAATATTATTTTCTCTATAGCGTGAAAGGATGTTGTGTATTTCTTCTTTTGTTGAACCAACGCATGTTAGATGTGAAACAACAGTTAGATTTGTCTGGTTTTGAATTTTGACTATGAGATCATGAGTTAAATCCCGTGAGGAACCTCCAGCACCATAGGTGACACTTACATAGGCTGGATTTAGTGGCACAAGCTCACTTATTGTTTTAAATAGTGCCTCAGAGCCCTTTTCTGTCTTTGGAGGAAAAAATTCAAAACTGAAGGATATTTTATGTTTTTCTAAAATTTCTCTAATATGCACGGATTCTCACCATAATTTATTTTTTTAACAGTAATAATTCTTAAGGGATCTTTTATAGCAATAAATACTATTATCAATATCCCAGCCGCCATTGGTTGGGGATATTAGAGTATTTTATTCCCTATAATAATTAAGGAATTAACATTGTTTTTTAATTTTATTTTTAAAGATTTTTTTATAAAAGAGACTTTTATATTTAATGTCAATAAAATATTCTTTGTGTTATCTTTTTTGTATAGCAAGTTTTCTAATTCATTTGGGGAGAAATTTACTCTTATTTCATAATTTTATTGACTTAAATAGAGTCTCCAGTAATTTTATCCCTGCATAAACGGGGTGTAGCGCAGCCTGGTAGCGCGCTTCGTTCGGGACGAAGAAGTCGGGGGTTCGAATCTCCCCACCCCGAGTTTACAGCTTATATTGAGATTAAATGTTAGAATTATGCTAATTTTTCAAAAATGTTTTTCATCTTCCAGAGATAAGAAGACTCAACTTATAGCTGATTTGAAAGAGAATCTACACGCTGTATTGGCAAAAAATAATCTCATGCTAAGGATAAGCAATTTTGATCTGGAGCTTATACTTGATGAGTCTATCACCAATGCAATGGAACATGGCAATAACTGGGATCCCACCAAAAAGGTCTGTGTAAAGATGGAGCTTTATGATGAAGAGCTGATTCTTTTTGTTGAAGATGAGGGAGAAGGCTTTGATTATAACTCTTCGTTAAATGGCAATAGTTCCCCTCTTGAGGTGAGAGGCCGAGGCATTCCTATACTCAAAAGACTCTGCGATGTCCAGTGGCTTAAAGGGGGAGCTGTTCTAAAAATAATACTTCCTGTTTCCTCTCGAGTTTACTGCTGAGCCTTTTTTAATTTAATCATTTTTCTCTTGATTTTTCCGATAAATTCTGTATAAAGTTGAAAGAAAGGGGATCTCTATTGATGAATGTTGTTTTTCGGAAAATAAATACTGCTTTGTTTATATGCTTATTTTTCTTCTGTGCAGAAATTTTTATTTATGGCAACATAAACGAGAAGCTGCTGCAGCTTATTAACTCAGATGGTGAAGAAACTGCATTTACCAAAAATAGCGATGGAAGTTTTATTGTTTTTTCCAGAAAATCTACTGATTCAGATAATAGCGATCTTTATTATATGGAATTTAAAAACAATCAATGGAGCAAGCCTTCTCCTTTGAAAGAGGTAAACTCTGTAGCTCAGGAGATTACTCCATTCCTTTCTTCCGACGGAAAGACTTTGCTCTTTGCATCAAACAGGCCAGAAAGCCTTAAGGGTAGTGGAAACCAACCATCCTTTGATATTTATATGAGTGAAAAGACATCCTCTGGATGGAGTGCTCCTGTGAGGATTTTTGGAGCAATTAACTCATCTCATGATGAATTTTCACCTTTTTTACAAAAAGATAAAAAAGAACTTATCTTTATCAGAAGGGCAGAGGGTAATAAAGAGAGAGCAAGTGCGATAAAAGTCAAAAATAAAAATGATTCATGGGAAGAGGCTGAGACTGTGACCTTTTTTTCTAAGGAAAAAATTTTTCCTTATATGGTTGCAAGGTCTGCTTTTTCTGAGACATATATTTTTTCTGGATATAAATATGGAGCATCAAAAAGACAGATTTTTGCCTTTTCCCCTGCCAATAAAAAATTATCTTTAATCTATGGTGATGATGAGGATTGTATCTCTTTTTGTGAGATTGATAAGGATCGCTTTGTTTTTTCTTCAAATAAGGGACAATCAGGATATGATCTTTTTATTCAAGAGATAACTCCGTCAAAGGAAGAGCTAAGCAGTGATATTATTTATGATGGCAATAAAAAGAGCAAAGTAAAAAAGAAAAAATCCCTATCTCAACAGAGAAATGATTCTGTGAGGCTAACCCTTCTATGGGATCTCTATGAGGGAGATAGTGTAAAGTTAAAGATTTTGTATTTTGCAAAAAAGAAAAGTGATAAAATTGTAAAAAGTGAAGAAATAGTTTCTTTTAAAACACAGGATGTAAAAATTAAGGTTACAGAGGATATTTCTCGTTTTATAGTAATGCCTGCCAGTTCAGATGTGGAAGAGTTTGCATACGAGGTAAGATCGCCCTTATTTGATAGGATCCATACCATAGAGTTAAAGAATAAAAGAGCTGAAAATTTTGAACTCCATTCCATATATTTTAATTTTAATTCATCAGATATTTTGATTCAGGATATTCCTTATCTTCATAAGCTAATTACCTATTTAAGAGATAATCCAGATAAAAAACTTATAATTGAGGGCTATGCTGACACAGTAGGGACAGTTTCTGGGAATTTAGCTATAAGCCAAAGACGAGCAGATGCTGTGAGAGATTATCTTTGCAAACATGGGATCAACTCTGACAGAATAAAAACAGAAGGGAAGGGCACAGCTGTGTCATCTGATATAGAAACAAATCAAAATCAACGGAGAGTGGATTTTTCTTTTGAAGATTAAATTTTGATAAAAAATAAAAATACAAAATAAAAAAGGAGGTCTTTGCCCCCTTTTTTATTTTCGATGCAGTAAAATTATTGTCCAAGAAGACCTTTTTTTAGTGAATCTTGAACAGGTTTTGGTCCTATGAATATTGCAAAGAATGCCTTTTTAAACTGAACACCTTTGATAACTCCAAGAGTTTTATTATTGTGAGTTATTGTAAGACCTTGACCAGGTATATAGTAATGGTTAAATTTGTCACCTTTTACAATTGTTACATCTTTGAAAAGGTTGATGTAGGTTTGCTTATCTCCACTTGAGTAGCCAGCACTTGCAGCTTTGTCAAGACCTTCTGATACAGCATCAACGAATTTATCTTTTGATATCATACCAGAAACGATATTTATATAAATTGACATTGGTTCATCTGCATTGATTATAGCAGAGTCAGCGGCTCCTTTAAGTTCCTGTGGAACAAATAAAGTAGCATTATACAGTGTCATACCGAATTTTGTTCTTGTTCCTGAACCATTTGCCACCACTTCTTTATTGCCCAATTTTACAGAAAAAGCTGGGAAAGCTACCAGAAGAGCAAGAAGTGCAGCCATAGTGCTTTTGAGAATAACTGATTTTTTCATTAAACAATCCTCCTGATTTTTTATTGAGATAGCCAAAATTTTAATAAGAATTTAGCTGTAAACTTTAACTAAAAATACTTTAGCTATTTTAAAATGTCAAGCCTATTACAATGACTATTTTGTTTAATATTACAATTAATATTGACATTTAATTTTTTTAATTTAACCTATGCCCATGATTTTTTATAGGGGGGCGGTATGGACTACAAAACCATAGAAGTATCAGTTCTGGAAAAGGGTATTATGCAGCTTTGCCTTAACAGGCCAGAAAGCTATAATGCTGTTAATCATCTTATGATGGAAGAATTGGAGCATTTTTGGAGAGAAAGACTTTATGATCTTGAAACTGTGATAGTTATTCTCAAAGGTAACGGAGACAAGGGATTTTGTGCAGGCCTTGATATGAAGGAGTCTTTAGAAACAGCACCAAAGATGACCACAGAGGAGTTTTACAGATTTCAAGCCCGGCTTGCAAGGATAAATCTCCACATGAGGAGAGCACCTCAGCCAATAATTGCAGCAGTTCATGGAGCTGCAGCAGGCCAGGGCTTTAGCTTTGTTCTTTCTTCGGATATTAGAGTCATAAGCCCTGATGCTAAATTCAGTGCTGCCTATATCAATATAGGGCTTGGTGGAGCAGATATGGCATGCAGCTATTTGCTTCCGCGTATGATTGGTGCAGGAAGAGCCTATGAGTTTATGTATACAGGAAAGTTCATGACTGCAGAAGAGGCCTATCATCTTGGTCTTGTATCAAAGATTGTGGAAAGGGAAAAGCTCCATGAAGCTGCTATGGAGTATGCAAAAATAATGATTACAAAAAACCACATGGGTTTGCGTCTTACAAAAGAGGCTATAAACATGAATATAGATGCAGGTGGCATGGAACAGGCCCTTAACATGGAAGACAGGAATCAAACACTCCTTGCCATGGGTGCAGCTCTTAAAATGAGTAAGGTTAAGTAGGTGGCGCTTTCTGTTGTTTTCAAAAGTAGGGGAGTTTTTTTGACATAGAAAGTTATGTTTTGCTTAAGAGAGAAGTAGTAAAATTAATTTTCAAAGAAAAGTTTAACACTGGCATGGCTCTAACTTTAAAAAAAGGGTGCCAGATGGCACCCTGAAGATAAATCTATTTACTTGAGCATTTCTGCAGCTTTTGATGAGGCTTCTCTTGCCTCTTGCATAATCTTTTCTATAACCTCTTGAACTGTTGGCATGTCATGTATGAGACCAGCACATTGTCCAATGAGCTGAACGCCTTTTTTATCGTAATCTCCATCTTCTGTTGCAGCTTTGATTTTGTCAAAGGCTGTAGCCATGTGAGCAAGAGTGATCATCTTGTCTGGCTGAGCAAGCATTCCAAGCATAACCTTCACAACAGAGAGATTAAGGGATTTAGCTATTCTTGGACCAACTATGGCTGCACGGAAGAGGTTCATTCCCTGTCTGATTGATTTTTCTGCAGATGGGGATTTAAGCACTCTGCACCACAATCCATCAAATCTATTGGAATACAATGTATCTTCCACAGTTGCTGCAAGGTGAGCTTGTTTTGTCCTTTCGTGAACAGGGCTTTCCTTTGTTGTAGCAAGCCTTGTTCCCATAGCAACGGCATCAGCTCCAAGAGCCAGTGCAGCAGCAAGGCCATGGCCTGTTGCAAATCCACCTGCTGCAACGATTGGCACATCAACCTTTTCTCTTATTGCAGGGATTAAGCAGAGATTAGCGACCTTGCCACCATGAGCAGCTGCTTCATATCCTGTAACCTGAAGAGCGTCAACTCCGCCTTTTACTGCAGAGAGAGCATGCTTTTCGCTTACAACTGTCTGTATAACCTTTCCACCATAGGCATGCACTCTTTTAACTATATCATCAGGCTTGCCAAGAGATACATTGATTACAGGAACCTGCATATCAATAAGGACTTCTGCATTTTCCTTTGCACCTGGCATAAGGAGTGTTGCACCTGCGCCAAAGGGCTTATCTGTAAGAGATCTGATTTTTTTAATAGCAGCCTCTGTTTCCTTTGTAGAGAGTGGCCCTGTAGCAAGCCAGCCTATACCACCAGCATTACATACTGCTGCAACAAGTTCCGGTGTGCTGATCCAGCTCATGCCAGGCAGAACGATTGGATACTTGATGCCAAAGAGTTCAGTTATTCTGGTCTTCATGTTTTATTACCCCTTAAAATTTTTTATTCAAATTCATTTTTTAAAAATTCTATAGCTTCTTCACACCACTTGATGTGAAAAATTTCAAAGTTAATACCAGTTCTTAAGTTAAGGTACCTATACTTGCCTTTTAGTGGAAGGCTTTTAACATCAGAAAAATATATTTTTTCATATTCCTTGAAAAGTTTAAGCTTTTCTTCATGTAGTTCCTTGAGTTGCTCTAGTTCTTTTATGAGTATTTCCTTTGGCACTAAAAAGCCAACATACATTTTAACAAGCATATCCTCTTTAATTGGAGTGGGCATAGATGGCTCTGCAATCCACTCAACAAGATGCTTTATGCCATTTTCTGTAATGCTATATATTTTTTTATCTGGCCTATCCTTTTGCTTTATAATCTCTGATGTAACCATGCCTTCTTTTTCAAGTCTTGCAAGCTCTCTGTAGATCTGTTGATGTGTGGTTTTCCAATAAAATCCAACAGAGCTATTGAATTCCTTGGCAAGATCATATCCGCTTAAGGATTTGCCTCTGCCAACAAGCGTTGCAAGTATTGAGTGAGATAGAGCCATGTTTACCTTAAAATATATACCTTATTCAACTTGTTGCATATAGCAAAATATATCTTTTGCTGTCAAGAATTAATAAAAAAATTAGAAACATATTTTATGATAACCTTTACAAGGTTTTTACTTAATAGGATCTTTGCCCAAAAATTATTGGAATATCTGCAATGGGCGCTTTAGAATTTTGTTATATTTTTTTAAAAAAGGGATTGTTGATCTTTTGTATTATTTTTTGTTTTATTTTTAACTTAAGTAGAGGTATAGTTACTAATTATTTTATAAAATTTTGTAATTTTGAGGATTGATTTATGGATGAAAGAACAAAGTTGTTTCAAAAAGCATTTATTTTGAGCATAATAACAATTACATACAATATACTTGAGGGCCTTATTTCCACCTTTTTGGGATACTCTGATGAAACTTTAGCTCTATTTGGTTTTGGATTGGATAGTTTTATAGAGGTCATGTCAGGGATCGGCATTGCTCACATGATAGTGCGGCTTAAGAAAAATAGCTACGAAAAAAATGATTCCTTTGAAAACACAGCCCTAAGAATTACAGGTGTTGCTTTTTATCTCCTTACACTTGGACTTGTTGCAACAGTAATTTTAAATGTATATACAGGTCACAGGCCAGAGACAACATTCTGGGGGATTATTATTTCTGTTGTCTCAATTATCACCATGTATTTTTTAATGAATGCAAAGCTTAAAACAGGAATTGCCTTAGGCTCTGAGCCTATAATTTCAGATGCAGGATGCACAAAGGTTTGTCTTTACATGTCTGTTATATTGCTTCTCTCAAGTGGACTTTATGAATTAACAGGCTTTGCCTATGCAGACTCAATAGGAGCCCTTGGTCTTGCTTTTTACTCCTTCAGGGAAGGGCAGGAGTGTTTTGAAAAAGTTAAAAGCGGTATAAATACCTGCTCCTGCCATAGCTGTAAAAATAATTAAGCTATACAATTCTCTCTTCATATTTTGGAGGCCTCAAGTTTAGATCCACCATCATACCATAGGTGAGGGCAAGCCTGAGGTTTCCAAAGAATTGTTCGCTTCCTTTCATATCAAGGAGATCTGCACCAAATCTATCTTTCCATAAAAATTCTGTTGCCTTCATCACATAAGCAGTGGAAGGGTCTTCTTTGAAGGCCGCAATTATTGCTTCTTTAAGTTCCTTCATAAAAATTCGGTGGTCGTCTAAATAGTAAGTAACGTCGCTTTTTGTGATAGCGCCAAAGTGACAAAGCCCTATAGCCTCTGGCATGAGAGAGCATATTTTTTCAAAACTCTGCATGTATGTATCATAGCTAAAATTTGGTGGCATTGATGATGCTGTAGAGAGAGCTATGTCAGTTCTGTAAGTTGTGCCACATGATTCAGCTGCAAAGGAAAAGAGGCATTGGTTGCCGCAAAAAAATGATGGGCTGCAGTGATCTGGAGTGTGCCCTGGTGTGTGGACTAATTTGACCTTTACATTGCCCTTGAATTCCAGAGGTAAGAGTTCATCGGGCTTTACAAGCGTAAAGGCTTCATCTGGAGGTGGTTCCATTGTCCCAACGAATTTTCCAAAGGTGGTTGAGGCTCCCTTTAGGTGAGACTCTGGGTTTTGTAATTTATACTTTGTGAGAGAATTTGTGTATATTGTAAAGGAGGGGTTTATCTCTTTCATTGCTTTCCATAAATTGAAAGAACCTCCGCCGTGATCAAAGTGGTAGTGACTTGGTACTACTCCCACGAGTTTTTCAAGTGGAATGGAATAGCTTTGCAATTTTGAGAGAATAGTTTTGCTATTGTCCGATGTTCCGCAGTCAAGGAGTAATGCCTTTTCTCCATCAAACCAGCAAAAAACAGAGGTAATTTTTGGGAGATTAAATTGGAATGTGTCAATTATATATAAATCATCGAGTTTTGCTTCTTGCCTTATTATTGCCATGATGACCTCCTGCATTGAACTTAAATTTTTCAATGCAGGCTGTCAAGAAGTTAAAAGGGGGATTCAGGTTATATCTTTTTGTGGCAGAACCACCAATCATAGCAATCATATTCAGAGGGCCTTTTCCTGGCTGTCTCTACATCCTGAGCTGGAGGCACAATCACTCTGTCTTTTATAAGCTCATTATCTGGCCAGTTTGCAGGCATTGCAACCTTTTCTTTGTCTGCAACCTGGAAAGCCTTCGCCATGCGAAGAATCTCGTCAAAGTTTCGACCAAGCTCCTGGGGATAGTAAAGAATTGCTCTAATTGTAGCTTCTGGATCTACAAAGAACACTGCACGCACAGTATTTGTCCCTTTGCCAGGATGAATGAGGCCAAGGGTGTTGGCAATCTTGCCTGTGTCTGCAATTATTGGGAATTGAATTTCTACATTTAATTTTTCCCTGATCCATTCCTCCCATTTGATATGAGAAAATACCTGGTCAATGCTTAAACCTATAAGCTCTGTGTTGAGTTTTCTGAACTCATCATATCTCTTTTGAAAAGCAACAAACTCAGTGGTGCAAACAGGAGTAAAGTCAGCAGGGTGACTGAATAGTATAAACCATTTTCCCTTATAAGCACCTGGAAGAGTCATTTTTCCTCTTGTTGTAACTACTTCCATTTCTGGAAATTTGTCTCCAATTAAAGGCATTGTTTTTTCCATAAAAAGTTCTCCTTAATTTTATAATATTTAATAATCGGAACGATTATTATTTTATTGGCAAAAAAATTTAATTTTTACATTTTTCACATATTCCAAAGAATTCAAGGGTAAAGTTTTTAACCACCTTCCCATCCAAATTGTCTATAAGTTGCAATGGGTCACTCCCTTCTTTTATTTCGAGATCCATGACACTATTGCACTTTTCACATATAAAATGGGAATGGGGAGCACAATTACCATCAAATCTGTTAAAGGTGCTGCCAAAATCAAGGCGCTGAATCATTCCTGTTTCCACAAGAATATTTAAATTCCTATAAACATTCCCAAGGCTTAAGTCTGGAAATTCCTCCTTAAGCATAATATATATAGAATCTGCTGTTGGATGACTTTTTGTGTTCTGTAATATTTCCAGAATCCTGTCCCTTTGTCTGCTTTTTCTATATTTTCCTGCTTCGTAATTCATGTTTAAATATTAGTAATCATTCTTATTATTGTCAAGTATTTTTTTAAATATTTAATAAATTTTATCACTAATAATTACTAAGAATACCTTTTAGTTTAAATATCCCCTTCCTTTTGATGGATATATTGCACTGTTTTTTCCCTTATAGACAGCTTCAGGGGATTAACATTGAATTTATATTTAGAAATAATTACTGAATTTTATTGCAATTTTAAAAAAAAGCTGCCTTGTTGGCAGCCTTTGAAGTTATAAAAATGCACGTCCTTGGGGCTTAAAATGTAAGCTTTCCTGCAATATATACCATATCGTTGTGATCAAACTGCCCTATGTCTGTGTCTTCCTTTCCTTCCATAATCCATAGTCCAAGCATAAGTTCAAGGTTGTCTGCAGGTTTAACAAGAAATTCTCCGTTTCCATATATACTTTTATCTTTTGTATTGTATGCTCCTTTTGTGGATATGCAGTATTTTTTATTCACCATAAAGTATTTTACATTCCACAGGATATGGTTTATATATTTCTCCTGAGCAAGGGTTTCTTCGTGTTTTACTATTACCTTTTGGTTAAACTGCAGGTTTAAATAGAGATCATCAAAGATAAAATCATGGTCATCAAAGCCCACTGTATATTCCCCATAGTCCTTTTCTATAGATCCAGTTCCTCCACTTGTGAGATCCTTACCTACAGGAGAAAGAAGTAAACCAGTTAGTCCACTACTACCAGCAGGTGCTTCATCGCTATAATAGAAATACTTTCCCTTTGTGTAATAGGCTCCTTCACCTCTAAGTGTTATTCCCCAGAAGAGAGCTCTTTGAAAGTCAAAGCCGATCATTTGAATCTGCTTATATTCTGGAGTAACAATTAAAGGCAAAGAGATGAAAGGATAAGAGGATGTCGTTGTGAACTGAAATTTATTCACAGGTAATCTGTCATATCCATAAAAGTAATTAAGGTGCATGTCTATATCAAAAAGTGTAAGTCCAAGCCTTGCTCCATAGCTGTTTTTCTTGTTATTTTTATCTGGCTCAACTGGATCTTTTAAATCATAGATTGCTGTATTGCTTCTTAACTCCTTTATTTCTTCTGGCACAAATATCTCTGATGCTATTTCTGAGGATTTGAATTCTGGTATTACTACCCCCTCAAGAAAGAAGTTTTCTGTAAAGAAAATAGATGCAGATCCGCTAAATACTCCAATTTTTCTTTCCTGAATTGGAGTAAAGTATAGGTTTGAATAATCCTGTGGGTTAAGTATATCCACAGGTTTTTGCTCATCGGCATTTCCCCATGTGTATATAATTCTACCCATCTTTATATTTATGCTGTCAATCACTGAGTCAAAATATATGTCGTGGCTTAAATAGCCTTCTCTTAGGTAAACCCTTTGTGGTCCATCGTAATCGCTGCTTAAGTAATTCCTTGTTGTTGTGTCTTTCTCTGGACGCAGGGAGTCATCTTCTGCTCTAAGGAGAACTTTTACCACTGTATTGTTAATGTTTTCTCCAAGCTCTATATCTGCCTTGAGATAGTTTCTGTAAATATCACCTTCGTGTATGCCAGATTGATTCCGTGTCTCAAGGTTTCCACTTACGCTTATCTCTGCGTATGATTGTGCAGCTGCCATAAAAATGACAGCTAAGGATATGGCTGCTTTATAAAGTTTTTCTTTCATGGTTTACTCCTCTGCCCATTTCATATTCATTCTATTGCGGTTGAAGTATCCTTGATTCACTGTCTTTTCAACTGCCTGATTTACTTTAAGGACTGTTTGACTTTTATTTTCTAAGTCTGTAACCTCTACATAAAAGGGGACATGAATGTTGCTTCCAATGTTTCTTATATCTGAGGATTTCATAGATTTGATTATTCGCCCGGATTTTCCATAAAATTGAACGCTTATTGGGATAAGGCTATCCTTTTCAAGGATTACAACGTGTTTGCTGAACTTTGATGATTTGCTCTTTGGATATCTCTCAAGGACATAGCAATCTTTACCGCCAATTTTTTGATCCGCCAGGCGCTTGTATGTGTAGTCTTCAACCTTTGAGCCTCCAAGGTCCTCATTGCTGAAATCTGTATCAACAAAATTTTTTTCTTTGTCAGAGCCTTCTATTTGTCTTGGGCTTCCTACTGATGGTAGATAGAGGTACTGGAGGTTATCCTGTCCTTTTCGCTCCAGTGTAAGCATTGTTGTTCCACTGTATGATGAGTTTGTGAACCTGAAAAGCCCCTTTGCAAGTCCATTGTTGTCCACTGTAATGACAACAGCGTTTCTTGTTTCTGTTTTTCCGCTAATCATATTCTTCATGATAATATTTGCCTTTACTACAACTCCCTTTGGCGATCTGTTTGAGTGCCTTGCCTTTTGAGCAATTTCTTCTCCAGTCATGTTATCCTGAGCATAAAGTGTTCCAGTAAAAAGAAGTGCTAAAATAAGATAACAGAATTTTTTCATGTTATTCTCCTTATAAATTTATTAGTTTTCTCCTCTTGAGTGATAGAGGATTTTCAATCCAGCAGGGATTGTTATAATTGCTGCCAATGCAGTTACTGTTACTGTAAAGGCTATGAGCCCACCACATTGAGCTATTACAGGAAATTTTGAAAAGAACAACACCATGAATCCTATGCCTACAGAGAGAGCATTGGAAAGTATTGCTCTTCCTGTGCTTTTGTATGTTTCCCTGATAGCCTTATCTATGCTGTGTAGTTCTTCCAGAGAGTCTTTAAATCTTGTTATAAAGTGAATTGAGTAGTCAATGCCCATACCTATTGATATTGATGCAACCAGTGCTGTTGCAGCATTAAGAGGTATGTTAAGCAAACCCATCAATCCAAAGTTTAGGGCAATACCTATTATCAGTGGAATTAAAGATATTATTGTAAGCATAATATCTTTAAATATTATGTACATAAGTATTGCAACTATTACCAGAGACATTATAAGGCTTGAGATCTGACCTTTAAGGACAAGCATATTTGCCTCGATCATCAGATCCATAAATCCAGCAGGTTGAATTGTAACTTTATTTTTTTCAAGAAAATCCCTGTCAAAGTATTTTGTGGCAAAGTCTCTGATTTTTATCTGCTCAGATATGTCTCCTCTTTTTATGCTTATGTGAATTCTGAGTTTATCCATATTTGGTGTAATGACATCTCTGAGGTCCCCTGAATAGAGAAGGAGATATTCCTTTGCCATCTGAGTTGTTTCAGGAAGTTTATGATAGCTTTTGTCTCCTCCGTGCATCTCCTGATTCATTTTTTTAAGAAAGTCTGTCACTGCAACAGTTTTCCCAACTCTTGGATTTGCAGCTTTTATATCACTTTGAAAGCTCTCCACTTTTTGCATAATATCCGGAGTGATTACCTCACTGCCATCAAGGCTTTCAATGTTTATGTTTAGCTGTTGAGTTCCTGCAAGCATTTCGTTTAGGCGCTCGTCTGCAACTTTTACTGTTGAGCCCTCCTGAAAGAAGTCCATTGTGTTCATGTTGAGTTTAACTGAGCTCATACTATAAAGAGAAAAAGCAAGAAGGCTAAGAGATATTATAACAACAACAAGGGGACGGTTTCCCAGATGCCTTTCGATGAAAAACAAAAACCTTGTGCTTGGATCATTTGCACTTTTTTCTTTCTCAACAAAAGCAAGAACTGGCTTTGTGTTTTTTCTGAGAAGGAGAAATGCCGGGATGAGTGTTATTGTTATAACAAGAGAATAAAAGACACCTATTGCTGTTATTATACCATAGTTTTTGATATGAGTCATGTCTGATGTTACAAGGGAACCAAATCCCACAACAGTTGTAAGAGCTGCCATCACAATAGCAAGGCCGCTGCTTTTTATACTGTTGCTACATGCTCCATATCTATCAGAGCTGTCGCTCATAAAGTAGTGAGTCATGAAGTGAATTCCATAGGCACTTGCCACTGCAGTTAAAACAGTAGGAACTGAGATGCTAACCATGCTCATTGGTATTCCAAGAATAGACATTGTGCCAACTGCCCATATTACAGAGAATATCATGGCAATCATAGGGAACAACACGCCTTCGTAGTGACGGAATATCACAAATAATATGATAAGCATTACGATAAGAACAAAGGGCAGCAACCTCTGGAGATCATCTCCCATGGATGAGCTTACCCTGTCTGTTATAACAGGCTCTCCAGCCATATAAACCTTAAGGTTCCCTTTGGGGTTGTCTGTAATTATCTTTTCAACAGCTATGTTAAACTTCTGCCTCAGGTTTATATCAATGGAATTCATTCTTACAGATAGAGCTGTTAGACTGTCATCACCTGAGTATAATAGTTTGTCATATAGATCCCAGCTTTTGACTTTTGCCTTAAGATCTGCAAGAGACTTATCATCAAGCTTTTCTGGATCTATAAGCTTTTCTACTATGAACTTATCTTTTTCACCTCGTATGAAGTCAGTATTTGTTACAGATTTTATTTCTGCAACAGGGAGCTTATAAAGTTGCAGCAATTTTGAGATTGAGCTTTTTTTTACCTTTTTTGCAATTTTTTTTGAAAATTCCATATCCCAGAATAGCTCGCTATTCATCCTCTCTGGATTTGTAAGAAGTGATTGCAGGAAGTCAATGCCCTGTAATTCATTCTGGTTTATAGCATTTATTACAAGATCTGCCTCTTCTGGTGATATTTGTAGTTCATGGGCGATATTTTCTTTTGGAAAAGAATAATTGAGCTTATCAATTTCTCCTTGCAGCCATTTTATGTAGTCAATAGTTTCTTTTGAAAAGGCATCATCGGACTCTACCCCTATGATGATAATTTCACTTGACTTGAATTCACTGTCAAGCCTCTCATTAGCCTTTCTGTGAGGGTGATCATGAGCCAGAAAGTTTTTGATGTCATTATCAAATTGGATAAAGGGGATAGCCAGTGCAAATATCACAGTTATCATTATGCCTGCCAGTGCAACTGCTTTTGGTTTTTTGTAAAGAGTGAGCAAAAGAGATAGAATTTTTTTATACATAACAGCTCCTTATTTATTTTTTTCTTTTAACAGGTTCATCTTCCCTGTTGATACTGCCTTGAAATATTAGATTCAATGCCAGCCCAATTCTGTCTGCAGCCTCCTTCTGAGTTTTGCTGTATTTTATAAAGTAAAGTGCTATTGCCTGAAAGGAGTGATAGATAAAGTCTGGTGTGAGTTCTTTTTTTAGGAATCCAGAATTTATTCCATTCTGGAAATAATCCCTTAGTTCGTTGAAAAAAATCTCTGTCTCACGGACAAACTCCAATTCTATATCTGGATATTCGTGAAGGATCTCCCCATATTTGCTTATAAAAGTGCTTTTTAGAAGCTCTGGAATTTTATAAACAATCTCTTCAAGGGATTGCAGAAAATTTTTATCACTGCGTATAATAAAAAGCAGTTGTTCCCTCATATCCATTATGTTTTTGAAAACTATGTTTCGTATGAGGGATTCCTTTGACTCTATTATTTTATAAAGTGTTCTCTTTGTAATTCCTGATTCTGCAGCAAGGTCATTCATATTCCAGCCTTTTATTCCATACTTGGTCAGGAATTCCTCTGCTGTTCGATAAACCCTTTCTTCCAGTGTTTTATTTTTTGCTTTCATATTTAGTATACCATGTATACAATATTAGTATACTTAGTATTTTTTGGATACAATTTTTTTTAAATTTTTGAAATTTTTTTCAATCTCAGGGGAAAGAATTTTATCTTTATAAATTGATAATTGACAGGCTTTTTATTTTCTGTAATATTTTGGTAAGGAAAAGAAATAAACTTAGATCTTGACTTCATTGAATGAATGTGTTTTTTATATAAAACTAAAAATGACTTTTAGCGAGGTTTTTATGGTTATTAAATACAACAAAACAGCTTCTTTTGATGTTGATGCTCAAAAGGGATTTACCCCCCTGTGTCCTGATGAATTGCCTGTGCCTGATGGGGATAAAATTGCTTCTGCCCTTAACAGACAGGCTGCCTTTGCAAAGTTCAGAGTTGGCTCCAAGGATTGGCATTGTAAACAGGCCCTATGGCTTGCTGATGATAAAAATCCTCAGTTTTCTCCAATTAAAGGAAGAAATGTTGATATTAGATGGAATTCCCATTGTATTGGAGGGACAAAGGGAGCAGAGCTTCTTGATGGACTTCCTCATCCTGCAGATTATGATTTCTTTGTATGGAAGGGAATGGAGCCAGATATGCATCCCTATGGTGCATGCTTCCATGACCTTGATGGTAGGCTTTCAACTGGTGTAATTGAGTTTTTACATGGCAATGGAGTTGATACAGTTATTGTTGGTGGGCTTGCAACAGATTACTGTGTAAAGACAACTGCCATGCAGCTTAAAAGAGCTGGTTTTAATGTGGTAGTAAATCTTGAGGCCTGTAGAGGAATTTCTATTGACACAATAGATGCTGCAATCTCAGATATGACAAAAGAAGGAATAGTTGTCCTTAAAAATTTGAATGACTTAAAAGTGGAAAAATAATTATAGCTATGATTATAATCAGCCTCCTGGATAATGATTTTTATAAGTTTACAATGATGCAGGCTGTGTTACATCAATTTCCTGATGTTGATGTGGAATATAGTTTTCTTTGCCGCACTCCAAATGTAAATTTTTCTGGAATATTAACAGATATTGAGAAGGAATTGGAAAGTCTCTGTAGCCTTAAATTTTCAAAGGATGAATTGGATTACCTCAGGACAATTCCATTTTTTAAGAAGGATTTCATTGATTTTTTGAGCCTTATGAAGCTCAACAGGGATCATGTTTTTCCTGAAATTGCCCCTGATGGTTCACTTTCTATCAAAGTAAGGGGCAGCTGGCTACTTACTATTTTGTTTGAGGTTCCTTTGCTTGCCATTGTCAATGAGATATATTTTCGTAAAATGGTCCCTAATCCAGATTATGAAGGTGCTCGCTCTCTTCTTGATAAAAAAATCGAGATTATAAAAAAGAACAGAGAGGATTTTAGATTTGCAGATTTTGGAACAAGGAGAAGGCATTCCTTCAGGTGGCATGATGAGGTAATCCAGAGGCTGAAGGAGAATTTAACTCCAGGTAATTTTATAGGGACATCAAATGTTTTTTTTGCAAAAAAATATGGTTTAAAGCCAATTGGAACAATGGCCCATGAGTGGATTATGGCAGGTCAGGCAGTGGGTGTAAAGCTGCACCTCAGCCAGAGGCACATGCTCCAGAAGTGGACAGATGAATACAGAGGTGATCTGGGCATTGCTCTTTCTGATACTATAAGCGTTGATGCCTTTTTGCGTGATTTTGATCTCTATTTTGCAAAGCTTTATGATGGTGTGAGACATGATAGTGGCGATCCAATTGACTTTGGATACAAAATTATCAATCACTATAAAAGCCTTGGCATAAATCCAATGACCAAAACAATAATATTTAGCAACAGCCTTGATTTTAACAGAGCAGAGATGCTTCTCAATGAATTTAAGGGCAAGATTAATGTCTCCTTTGGAATTGGAACAAATCTTACAAATGATTTCCCAGGGGTTCAGCCTCTAAGCATTGTTATAAAGATGAGCAGATGCAATGGCTATCCTGTGGCAAAAATAAGTGATGATCCAGAGAAGACCATGTGTGATGATCCTGAATTTCTTGAATATCTTAAAAAGGTGTTTAATTTAAAATAAGGCTTTGGTCTTATATTTTAATATAAAAACAAAAAATATTCTTTTTGGGAATATTTTCTTAAGCTTTACTATATATAAAATTGGGGGATTTTATGGAGCTAAACCTTAAGGCTACAAGAAAAATGCTAATGCTTAACTTCATTACTTTAATTTTTGCCTATCCTGTGATCATGACTTTGCTTTTATTTATGAGTACTGATTTTAAGTCCATGAAGTTGATTTTTTCACTCATGCTTTTTGTTGGAGCGCCAATCCTTGCCTTTGTGGCTTATATATATTATCGCCTTATAAGCAAGGCTCAAAGATTTATTGATGGTAATGTCAGGGATATAAAAGCCATTGTCTTTGCAAGGAGATCTCCTTTTGTTGCTACAGGGCTTTTCATTTTCCCTTTAGTTATTGGTTCATTTATAGTTACCATGATAGCCTATTTTCAGAGAATTATTCTTTTGCCTTCTCAGGTGGTCTTTTTTATACTTGTAGGTATCTGCCTGGCCTGTGCTCTTGCCCTTTATCACTATTACAGGATCATGATTATAATTTATCCTGTAATTGTCTCTATAAATTTAAGATCCCTTTCTATGTTTGAAAAGCTCCTTGCACCAATACTTAGCTTTATGGTTATAATCTTGCTTTTTGTTGCAATGACAATTTATTCTCTTAATGCTGGCAGAACTCTTGAGTTCCATAAAAGAGGTGTAATTGCAGAAACAGAAAAGACTGCTATTTCCCTTGATAGTATCTTTGGAAATATAGAAATGGAGCTTAAAAAAGATCTGCAGTTCGTAAATCCAGAATCAACCCCTGTTGCAATGTGTAATGCAGTTGCAAAAAGTCTCTTTGATACAAGAATAAACACAGAGATGGAAACTCTATACCTTGCAAAAAACAATGGCCTTGTTTACTCAAATAGGGGAAATGTTTTGAGTGCTCTTGATAGGGATTACTTTAAAAAGATGATGGAGACAAAAAGCACCTCCTGGTCAGATCTGGTGGTAAGCAAGGATACGGGAAATAAGATTGTAGTGTGCCTTGTGCCAAAGATTGTAAATGGTCAGGTTCAGGGGGCAATAGGTGCTGCCATAAGCAGCGATACAATGCAGTCCATAATAAATAGCATCAGCACATCTGATGAAACAAAGTATTTTTTGCTAAACAGTGAAGGTAGAATCATATACCATCCTGAGGTAAGGCTCCTTGATAAGGTTTTAGGTAAAGACCTTCTTGATAAGAATGGTAAGGATCTCACTGAGTTTGTTAAATCAACAGATAGTGATTTTCACTATTACATAATAAATGACAGGCCTCTTTTCCTTAGAAAGGTAAAGCTAAAATCCACAGGACATTATCTTGCCTCTGTAAGCTATGAAAAGGTTTTACTTGGTCCTGTGAATGCAATTATTATGAGAATAATCTTTGCAATGATTATGATGTATGGTGTTATTATTTTTATTCTCTACAAGACAGGTAAGAGCTTTTCCACTCCCATACGTAATACCATTAAGCTTTTTAAGAGGCTTTCTGAAGGGGATCTTTCAGCTCGCAGCAGTGATTACCTCCCTGATGAATTTGGCGACATGATAAGGAACATGAAGCGCTTTCAAGACAAGATTAAGGAGATTGTGGACTCTGCCTTGAATTCATCCAATCAGCTTGCTGCATCAGCAGAGGAGCTTTCTGCAACAAGCTCTTCTCTGGCAGATAGCGCTCAGACTCAGGCAGCAGCAGTTGAAGAGGCCACAGCTTCCCTTGAGGAGATCTCTGCTGCAAATGAATCAATTGCAGATAGTGCAAAATCTCAGTCCATGCATTCAAAAGAGACCTATAAGCTTATGGAAGAGCTTGCAGGTCTTATAAAATCAGTAAATAACGATGCAGTTGCAGCTTTGAATGTTGCCAATGATACAACTCGCGAAGCCTTAAAAGGTGATGAGTTGATGCAAAATACAATAGCAGGTATGAATAGCATAGAAGAAAACTCTCTTAAGATTGCAGAGATGGTTTCTTTAATAAGCGATATATCTGATCAGGTCAACTTGCTTGCCCTGAATGCTGCAATTGAGGCAGCACGTGCAGGGGATCATGGCCGCGGTTTTGCAGTTGTTGCCGATGAGATTGGTAAATTAGCTGAGCAAACTGCAGAATCCGCAAAGAGCATCACAGCTCTTGTTTCCAATGGGGTTAGCTCTGCAAAGCAGGGTATGATTGATGTAAATGAGACCTCAAAGGCATTGAAGAATATTGTAAACTACATAAATAAGACAAAGGAGCTTGTTCAGCAAATTGCTCAGTCCACAGAAGTTCAGTCAAAGGCTGGGGAGGAAGTTACAAAGGCGACAAAAAAGGTTATGGATATGGCAGATCTCATATCCAATTCTACAGGTGAGCAGACTTTGACTCATACAGAGATGTCAAAGACAATGGATCAGATAAATGAACAGACTCAGTCTCAGGCCTCAGGTGCTGAAGAGATTGCCTCTTCTGCTGAGCAGATTAGCGCTCAGGCAGAAACACTCAAAAGCTTACTTGAGTTTTTTAAGACTTGATTTTTTGACGAGCCTCTTCATATCCCTGCAAATTTTTCCTGTTTTATCTCCGCAGGAATATTTACAGGAAAGCTCTTCTATAAGTTTAATATTTTTTAAAGCGCATTCTCTGGCTTTATCTTTATTTTTCATTTTCACATATATATATGCAAGGTCGCTATATATGTGAATTTTGTCGTATGGCGATAGAACCTTGCATTTTAGGGATTGCAAAAGTGTTTCCTCTGAGTCTTGGTATTTTTTTACTCTTGCAAGAGCCTTTGCTTTTATGATATATAAAACAGCAAGCTCTTTGAATCTTTCTATGAGTCTTGTGCTTGAATTTATTATCACCTCTGTTTTTACCTCTTTGCCGTGATTCCACAGTCTGAATAATGACCATAGTTCTCGCGGATTAGAGCACTGTGCAACAATTGAATCATTGATCACTGATGAGAAGTCAGGAGTTTTGAATTTCACAAAGTTGAAACGCCTTGATATACCTTGCGTTACAGTATGGACAAGTGAAATCTCTTGATATAATGAATACCACTCCATGAATTTTTTCAAAGATTCAGATCTAAATTCTCTTTTGGCCTCTTTGTATAAACTTCCTTTTCCAGATAAAAGATCAAAGGAAATAATATCAGAAAGTGAGCTGTATCCCTCTGCACTAGACAGAAAAACTTTACATGAATTATTATCAAAGATTATTGTGTGCAGGGTTCTCTCATTTACTATTGTTGAGTTAAGGGAACCTGTGAATTTTTTGTATCCCGCCAGATCGTAATTTCTCAATAGTTCTATTATGTCATCAAGAGATTTAATGCTGTGTTTTTTTAAATATTTAGTTAGCCTTTCTCTTCTGGCTATGTTATAAAGGCCTGCACCTCTGCTTATCTGGAGATATTTTTTTGAAAGGGAAATGTCTTGAAGTCTTTCTGGAGAAAATATGTCATTGAGAACGTAAGCTGTTCCCTCCATGGGATAATCTCTTCGGACAATAATTCCATCAAATATGTCAAAGGTTGCACATTTTTTTTCTATGGAACTTCCAACTGTTATTATCCAGCCCAATTCATCAGGCCCAGCTTTTTTGAGGATAGCCTCTACATCATCTATGGATGTTGCTTTTTCCAGAATCTCCCTCAGCTTGTATCCCATGGGAAGGCCTTTATTTTCTTTATTATATGTGCCATCGCCATAGTTTACTGCAACTGATATTCCTTTTTCATTTATTCCATGGAACATTCCAGGGACTCCTGCAACTCCAAGATGCATGTATTTTAACTTTTTAGGATGATTATAGACCACTATTGCTGGGTATAAGCCAAGATATGCAGGCTCAAAATCAAGGTTATGGGCATGGAGTATATTGCCTTTATATTTGACAAGTATTGATGTGCAGGCTGCATCAAAGACAACTCCACCAAAGGCTGCTGTGAGAATATCTGTAAAGGGAACCTTGCTGCCAAGGGCAAGGCCAGCAATTTCCTTTAAGTATTTTGGGGGAATGCGTAAAAGGGAATATCCAGCTACAAGGGCCATTATAAATCCGCTTATAGGTTTCATATACCATGGCAGGTGTTTTATTACTTCTGTTTTTCTGTTTTGATTTTTTTTATAGAGCTCTCTAATTTCTTTTTTCAGCAGGAGTCCGTACTGCAATCCCATTGTGTAATAAGTCCCTTTTAAAAAAACAACAGGGTAGCCTTCAATATATTTTAGCTCTCCTCCAAAAATTTTTCTATCAGAGAGCTTGGAGTTGTTTTTGTAATCATTTGATCTATGTTTATAAAACATACAAATTCCTCCATTGATTCAGCTTTTTGATTTAGACTCTTTTTTGTCTACTTTAATATTTTTTTGTTTTTCTTAAATTTCTGTGCTTTATTTATGGACAGATGTAATTGAATGAATTATCAAAAGAAAATTTGTGAACAAAGTAGCGTATATGTCAGTAATGTTTTATGGCTCATAATATAGCTCTAATCAACACTGTTGAGGTTATTGATTCATATCTTAACAAAAGATTAGTATGGTGCTTATTTTCATATAAAAAAATACTTGCACGTTATTGATATTATTTTAATTCTGCTATAGGTGATAGTATGAATTATAAATATAGCTATTATGGAGATATTCTTATAATTTCCTTTATAAGAAGTGATGGTAGTCTCATTAGTGGCTCTGTTGAGTCCTTTGTAAACGAGATTATAGCTTTGCTTAAAGGAAATGAGGTTAAGGTGGCACTTGACTTAAGAAATATAAACTATATAAATAGCTTTGGCTTGGGAGAATTGGTAAATGTTAGGGAACTTTTTTTGAGTAGGGGAATAACCCCTGTGCTTATTCTTGAAAGCAAAAAAATCTATAAACTTTTTGAAATGGTGGGCATACATGAACTTTTCGTGATTGTAAGCCATGAGAGTGAAATTTAATTAAGGCAAGGTGAAGAGGAAACTATGAGCGATAATCATGAATTATACTCATCCTATATAAAAACAGGGATTATTACTGCGGAAAGGTTTAAATTCTTTAGATTTATTACAAATATCATTTTCAACAGAGTTAACCTTGATGATGAAAGCAAGCTTATTGTAAATGAATATAAGGATAAAGGAGCTGTTGTTTATGCTTCAATGCAAAGCACCTATACCTCTCTCTTTATATTAAAAAATGCTTTAAAGAGGGCATCTCTGCCAGAGCTGACTCTTGGTCTTGGTTTTGTTCCTTATAGCTATCAGAAGATATTTTTCTTTTTTAGCTGGATTAAATCTCTATACAGGAGATTTTTTAATAAGGAGGAGGATCATTTTATAACAAATGCAGAGTATATTGAAAGCACAATTAAAAATGATAGCATTGCCTTTGCAATGCTTTCCAGAACGAATTTTTTAAGGCGATATGTTAAGATTAAAACTGATGCTATTGAATATCTCCTTGAATTGCAGAAAAAGAGCGATAGCCCTATTTTTATATTTCCTCAGGTAATTTACTGGAATATGAATCCAGAGAAGCCCTCTTCAATTTTTGCATCAGATGCCGTAGGAGACAGAGGCCTTATCTCTGGATGGCTGACTATATGGAAGAGCACAACTCCTGCATTCATAAGAGTTGGAAGTCCAATAAATCTGAAGGATGAGCTTGCAAGTTGTGAGTCAACTGACATAAAACATATATCACGGCAGATAAGAAACAAGATTCTTGAAATATATAATTATGAAAAGAGAACAATAATTGGACCTCAGATTAAATCCCAACAGGAAATGATGGAGAAGGTTCTCTATCATAGAAACGTCCTTGATGTAATACAACAGGAAATGCAAGAGAAAGGGACAACTGAGAAGACTCTTCGCAAAAAGGCTTACAAGTATTTTAGAGAGATTGCTGCTGATTTTTCTATAGTCTATATTCGATTTTTTAAGACTGCCAATGATTATCTTTTTAAAAAGATCTTTGAAGGGATTGTTTACGATATTGAGGACTTTAAGCGTATAAGGGAGGCTGCAAGCAAGGGTCCTTTAATCCTTGTTCCAAGTCACAAGAGTCACATGGATTACATTATAATCTCCACTTTATTCTATATTAACAAGATGATTCCTCCTCATATTTTTGCAGGATCAAATTTAACCTTTTTCCCTATGGGGAAAATATTCCGAAGATCTGGCGCTTTCTTTGTAAGGAGAACCTTCAAGGGGCTTAATCTCTATGCAGCTGTCTTGAAGCAATATATTAAGACTCTTGTCAATGAGGGTTATACTATTGAGTTTTTTATAGAGGGAACTCGTTCAAGAACAGGAAAGGTTATACATCCAAAGATGGGTGTTATAAAATATCTCATAGAGGCCATTGATGAGGGTTATAACAAGGATTTAGTATTTGTGCCACTTACAGTAAACTATGATAGAATACTGGAAGAGAATTCATACCTTAAGGAAATTAAGGGTAAAGAAAAGACAAAGGAGTCCACTTCTTCTTTTATAAAAAGTGGGAAACTGCTAAAACGAAAATATGGCTCAGTTTATCTTGGAGCAGTTGAACCCTTTAGCCTTGCTGAGATAAGGGAGAAGTTTAAACAGGAAAAGAATATTGAAAATATAGATGATCTCACAGTTGAGCTTGGGTATTATATAGTAAAGAGAATAAATGAAGCTGTTGTTGTAACTCCCTTTGCTGTGACAACAGCTGCACTGCTTAACACTACGGAGAGAGGTTTTACAAGAGAAAAGATAAGGGAAAGATTATGCTTGCTTCTGTCATACCTGCGTAAGACTAATTACAAGCTTACAGATATTTTGAAGGATGATAGCAAAACTGATGCAGTTTTGGATATGGTTCTTGAGTCTTATGTTTCTGATGATATAATAAGCAAGGTTAACCTTTCTCAAGAAGAAAAAATTTCTGCAGAGGATGAACTCTTCCTTATAGATCATGATCAAAGGCCAAGAATAAATCTTTACAAAAATAGCATTATCCACATGACTTTGCCCCTTAACATGATTGGTCTTGCTATAATTATAACTGCAAAGGATAACAGGAGCTCAAAGGATAAAATAATTGCTGAGTATGAAAGGATAAGAGATTCCTTTACCAAGGAATTTGTTTATCCAGATTTGATTTATGACAGCGAAAGTGTTTATGATTTTACTATAAAGCATCTATTATCAGAAAAAATTATTTCTGTAGAGGGTAATAATATTTCTTTCAATGATGATGGTGCAGAGAAGCTGAAATTCTTTGCAGGAATGATTCAGGATTATATTGAGTCCTATATAATTGTGCTAAAGACTCTCTCTCTCCTTAAAGTGAAAACGATTTCAAGGAAAGAGCTTGTTGTGGAAGTGAGAAAGACTGGAACAAGGATGTATCACCTCAACATGATTCAATGTTCAGAGGCGCTTTCTGTAATAAATTATAATAATGCCATTGATAAGTTTTTAGATGCAGGTCTTATCTCTGGAACTGGCGAAGATAAGAAATCAACCATAGCTATAAAGGATAAAAAGAAGATAGCAAGCCTCTATGAGTTAATAAACAGCTATCTTGATAAGGTAAGAAGTTTGTAAAATAAAGTGAAAATTGTTTAAAATAAAAAAAAGAGTGCTAAGAGCACTCTTTTTTTTATAAATAAATGGCAGGTTAAATCATTGGGACATGAATGATGGAACAACTATTATATCAACTCTTCTGTTTAGTGCCCTGTTTTCCTTTGAGTCATTTGGAACAATTGGCCTAAACTCTCCACAGCCTGTGGCTGAAAATCTCTCAGGTTTAAGGCTTTTATCCTCAAGTATATATTCAAGAACAGCAAGAGCTCTTTCTGTTGAAAGTTGCCAGTTGTTTCTAAACTGTTTTGTGCTTATTGGAACATCATCAGTATGCCCTTCTATGATTATATTATATTCTGGGTATTGCGAAAGAATTTCCCTGATTTTTTTTAGTGATGGGAGAACTTCTTTTTTAAGCACTGCCTTACCAGAGTCAAAGCTTATTCTGTCATCTATGTTTATTATAAGCCTATTCCTGGATTTTTTTAGGCGAATATCTCCTTTTTTGATTTCCTCCTCAAGTTGCTTTTCCAGTTCGTTTGCCTGACTTTCCATGCGTGCAAGCTCAGCCTTTTGTTTTTCTGTGAGTTTTTTTAGCTCTGCCACCTCAGAGTTCAATCCCTCTATCTCTCTTTTTAGAGATGCAATTTTGTCTTCATAAAATTTTTTAAGTGATGAAATCTCTTCAAGAAATTTCTCTCTTTCTTTATCCGCTGCTTCTCTTAGTTTTTCTTTTTCTTCATCGCAGCGTTTCTGTAGTTCTTTGTTTTCCTCTATAAGCTTTTTTTCTGTATCTGAACTCTTTGCATTGAGGAGATCTATCATCTTTTGAAGCTCATTAATTTTTGCACTGTAGGCTGCTTTGTCTTGCGAATTTTTTTCCTTGAGGTTCTCTATTTCTTTTTTTAATGATTCAATCTGCAATTGCAGATCTCCTATGTTTTTGCTCAGATTAGCACGGACGTTTGCATATTGCTCCTGTAGCTTTTTTAATTCAAGTTCAAGAGCAACCTTTTGATTATAAAGAGTGCCATATTCCTTTTGAGTATAAAATACATCTGCTTTAAGAAGTGAGACGGCAGCAAAAAGCATAATCGTTGTAAGAGTAATTTTTTTATTCATATTTGTACCATCTCTGCATGATTATTTGTTGAGATTTTTTGAGTCAAAAGCAGCCTTTGCCTCAAGGAATTTCTTTTCGGATTCTTTAAATTTTTTCTCTGCCTTTGTAAGTTCCTCTTGCTGCTTTTTATAGTAATTTTCGTATTTTTTGTATCCATATTTATCATCTGGATCGGGCTTGCTAAATAAATTGGTGAAAAAGTTACCACCGCCTTGATTTCCAGGATCACCTTGCTTTTCTCTGTTTCTGGCTGCTATTTTTGATTTTTCATAGTTAAGCTCTGCAACTAAGAGATTTAGCTCAGCAGATTTTAAATCAAGGTTTGCCTGTGTCATCTCTGTCTCTGCCTTTTGATAGTTAAAAAGGTTTGTTTTTTGTTCTATAAGCTCTTCATTTTCCTTTAGCTCTTTATTTTTCTTCTCCAGGTTAACAGCATCTTTATTTTGAGAATAGAAGTTAACCATTTCTTTAAGAGCAGCATTTTCTTTTTTTAGAAGTTTAAGCTCTTCCTCTGTTTGTGGAGCAAGAGGCGATATTTCTTTTAGTCTTTTTTCAACAGTCTGTCTTTCTTTGTTTTTTTCGATTATTTTTTGTTCAAGAGTGTTGATTTTTTCTGACTCAGCAGGAGTTTTATCTAAAAGATAACTTTCTTCCACAGGTCCTGGTATGGAACTGCAACCTGTTAAAATAATCAGGCATGATATACAAAATAGAATAAATTTTTTCATCATGAATACCTCATTTTTTTTTGTTATTAACTAACCTACTTTTGGAAAAAGTCAAGACTTTGTTTTATATTTGAAGTAAAATATTAAATTAAGTTACTTTGTAAAGTTTTTAAGCCTTCTGGGCTTTTTTGAAAATCATTAAGACTTTACATTGTATAAAATATTTATTGATCAAAAATATGCTATTGATAAGGTTTGGTCATCATATTAAAAAGCAAATAAAATCATATAAAGATAAAGGATTTTTTAAATGGAAAATTTCAGGGTTACTTATGAACTCTTTGTTGAGTTATGCTATAAGCTCCTTGCAGAGGTTGAAAAGCATAGAGATGAATATAAGGCGATTTTGTGCCCTTTGCGTGGCGGCTTTTTCCTTTCTTATTTTATGAGTCAGCACCTTAATCTGCCAATATCTTATATTGAGATTTCCTCTTATGCTGGAAAGGAGCAGAGGAGATTCCAAATTGGCATAAAACCAGAGCTTATTGAAGGGAAATTTTTGCTCTGCGACGATATATATGATAGTGGAAATACAATAAAAAAGATTCATTCTATGTATCCTCAGGTTGAATTTGATACAATATGCCTTGTGTCAAAGGTGAAGGATGCAGGTGTTACCTATGGAGTTCTTGTGGAAAAGGATCGCTGGGTAGACTTTTTCTGGGAAGTAATGTAAAAATTTTGGAGGATTTTTATATGATCAATAGAATTATAGCTATCTTGTTTCTTACTTTTATAATAGTAACATGTATAATTTTATTTTTTCCTGCTTTATTTATATGGCTTGTAACTCTTCCTTTTGATAAGAAAAAAATCATCCTGCACCAATATACATGCTTTTGGGGCGCTTTATATACATGGGTAAACCCAGCATGGAGGATTCATATTATTGACAGACATAAGTTCCAAAGAGGGAAGGTCTATGTTGTAGTTTCAAATCATCAGTCGCAGCTTGATATACTTGTTGCCTTTAATCTATTTAGACATTTTAAATGGGTCTCCAAGATTGAGATCTTCAAAGTTCCCTTTGTTGGATGGAATATGTATCTTAACAGATATGTGAGGCTTGTCCGTGGAGATAAAGAGAGCATTGCTGAAATGATGAGGGTAAGTGAAGAGAGGTTAAGAGAAGGCAGCTCTGTGTTTATTTTTCCTGAAGGAACAAGATCTGCAGATGGAAGAGTGCAGAAGTTTAAGCCAGGGGCATTTATACTGGCACATAAGCTGAAATTACCTATTTTGCCAATAGCTATTTCTGGAACAACAAATGCTCTTCCAAAGCATAGCATGAATTTTCATGGGGTGCACAATCTTTACCTTAAGGTTTTAGATGAGGTGCCCTATGAGGCTTTTGCAAATATGAGCATTGAGGATACTGCTGAATTTATTCGTTCAAAAATTATAGAAGGCGTTGATTCCCTCTTGATTTTAGATAAAGAAAGATCAAAGAAATAGGCTGTTAAAATCAGCCATTTCTTTGAGAAAGCCCCATCTTTTGCCACATTCGTAAAAATATAAAAATACTATTGAAAATATTCATTCTTTTATGTATATTAAAAGATAGTATTTATTATTTAATATTTTTCTCTAAATAAATTCTCCATGCCTCAAAGTGGGAGGTGCTATATAATTTGCAGCTTTTTATTAAATAATACTAAAAAAGGAAGGTCTTTATGGATTTTAATCTAACGTCTCTTTCCTTTCTCAATGAATCAAAGTTCAATTCCATTGATACCTCTAAGGTTTATGATATTGTAATAATAGGAGGTGGACCTGCAGGCCTTACTGCTGCTGTATATGCCATGAGAAAAGGGGCATCTGTTGCATTAATTGCAAAGCATGCAGGAGGCCAGGTTGCAGAAACCTCAGGCATAGAAAACTACATGGGATACAGGTATATAAATGGTCTTGAACTTGTAGATAAATTTAAAGATCAGGTTTTGCACTTTACAATAGACTATGATGAGGGAGGTGAAGTAGAGGCAATTGAAGATGAAGGTATAAAAAAGGTGCTTTTAAAAGATGGAAGAATAATAAAGAGTAAGTCTTTGATTATTGCCTCTGGTAAAAGGTGGAGAAAGCTCGGAGTTAAAGGAGAAGATGAGTTTATAGGTAAGGGGGTTGCCTATTGCTCTATATGTGATGCCCCTTTTTTTGCAGGCAAAAAAGTTGTGGTTGTTGGCGGAGGCAATTCTGGAGTTGAAGCTGCAATTGATCTTGCAAAGGTGGCAAAGGAGGTTATTGTAATTCAAAATTTGGATAAGCTTACAGCAGATAAGATACTCATAGATAAATTGAATTCCTTTACAAATGTAAATTTTCTTTATAAAACAGTTGTTCGTGAAATAATAGGTGACTCTTTTGTAAAAACCATTTTGATTGAAAACACAGAATTATTGCAAAAATCAGAAATTGATGTTGATGGAATTTTTATAGAGATAGGGCTTGTGCCCAATAGCGATTTTGTCAGAGGAGTGGTTGAGCTCAATAGCAATGGTGAGATCATTGTAGATTGTTCATGCAGCACAAGTGCCAGGGGAATTTTTGCTGCAGGTGATGTAACATCTGTTCCTTTTAAACAAATCATAATAGCAGCAGGTGAGGGAGCAAAAGCTGCTCTTTCTGCATGGGAATATCTTTTAAATGAGGAGTAGGAGGATAATATGGCTCTATTTGAAGAAAAAATTCAACAGCAACTTAAAGAGATTTTAAAATCAATGAAAGAGGAAGTGACAATTGTAAATTTTACTCAGGAGATCGAATGCCCAATGTGCAGGGAAACAAGGCTTTTTGTGGAGGAAATAGGATCGTTAAGTGAAAAGCTAAAAGTTAAAGTATATAATTTTGTCACAGATAAAGAAATAGCAATGCGGTATAAAATAGATAAGATACCTGCAATTGCTCTTTTAGATAAAGATGAAAAGGATTATGGCATAAGGTTTTATGGGCTCCCTGGAGGATATGAGATTAATTCATTTCTTGGCGCAATTCTGGAGTTATCTGGAAAAAGAGAGCCAATTCCTGATGAGTTGATGAAGAGAATAAAGTCTATAGATAGGGATATTCATATTCAGGTCTTTGTTAGCCTTGGATGTCCCCATTGCCCTGCAGCAGTAAGCACTGCTCATAGGCTTGCAATGGAAAATGAGCATATAACAGCAGATATGATTGATGCCAACAACTTTGTTCCATTATCTCAAAAATATAATGTTACTGGAGTCCCCAAGATTGTTTTTAATGATAAATTTGAGTTAATTGGGGCTCACCCATTAAATACCTTTCTTGATGTTATAGATAGGCTCAAGGATTATGGTATTAATATTGATTAGTTGCTCTAAATATTGACAGTTGTTCTATTTTTTGAACGCTGTTTGTAAAATTAACTTGAAATTTAAAGTTTTCATATTTAAATAAACAAAGAGCATCGTTGGGAGCTGCTTATTATACCGATCGGGATAATTTTATGAGGATTTTTTATAGTTTTTTTATTTTTGCCTTGTTTTTTATAACAGGATGCGGCAGTCAACCAGAGGTTTTTATCCCAATTGATAGTAACTGGAAAGCCTTCAGCATTGATCTCTCCTCTGTGAATTTTGATGACAGGAACATTTCTTATAAAAATATTCCATGGAGCTATGAATTACCTCCCCTTAATGAATCTGGATGGCAAGATATTGCAAAATTGCCATCTGCCATAAATAATAAGAGGGCAAAGCAGATATGCTGGCTTTATAAAGAGTTTACCATACCTGAAAATTTTAAAGGTAAAGAACTTGCTCTCTTTGTAGGTAAAGTCTGGGATGTAACAGAGGTATATTTTAATGGAGTGCCTATTGGCAATTCAGGAAGTGAATATCCAAACTTCCATTCAGACTGGAATGTTGCTCTATCATTTTATATCCCGAGGAATTTGATAAAATATGGAACTGCAAATACTATTGTAATCAGGCAGTTTACAGATCAGCAATTAAATTTTAATGGTTCTCCTTTTATTGCAGATATATCTACAGTTCAATCCAGAACTTTTTCAGAGAGGTTTTTGGCAGAGTATCTTGTTATGTCTCTGGGCATAATGACTCTTCTATTTGGGTTATTTCTGCTTATTTATTACTTTTACTCTCAAGAAAAAGACATTCTTGTTTTGTTAATTACTGCAGCCTCTATTTTGTGGTTTTTTATAACAATGCATTTCTGGCTCCCTTCCTTTGGTCCTTTTTCCTGGAGATTTCAGGATAACTTATTTTATATTCTATCTGCACTTCTCATTTTGCTGATTTATTTTATACTGGAGAAGATGTTTACAGGCAAAAGAACCTACATCAGGGCAATTGTCTATATTGTCTTTTTGCTTACTGTTGTTTTAGCCTCCACAGCAACGAATAACTCTCCAATAACAGGTTGGAGGTTTGATCTCCTTGGACCCATTGCTGTTTTGGTTCAGATTTTATGGGGAGTAATTATTTTCAGTGGAATAAGAAATAGCAATATAGAAGCAAAGTTTATGCTCATAGGATATGTTGTTTTTTTTATGACTCTTGTGCATGATGCACTTATGATGAATAGGACTATTATGAGCTATGCCTTTATGAGCAATATTGCCTATCCCTTTTTTATACTTTCATTCTTTTTAATTATAGCTCGAAGAGTGCAGATTATCTATAGGAGAATGCAAAGTGTAACTCAGGAGGTTAAGGTAAAGAATCAGAGGCTTGAGGAATTGCTTCTTAACATACATGAGTCAGTAGATGAACTTATTGGAATAAGTATAACTCTTAAGGATAATTCTATAGTGCTTGAAGATAAGATGAATCTTCAGGCTGCATCTCTGGAAGAAACCTCTGCAACAATGGAGGAGCTTACTGGATCTGCAGTGGCAATAGCTGACCATGCTACAATTCAAAAGAATATAATCAACGAAGGAGTAACTGTGCTGGATAATCTCAATAATCACCTCTTGAGTATATCTCAAGTTACTGGCAGGGCTGTTGATTTAAGACAGGATGTCTTGGGGAAGACTCAGGCAGTTATAGAATCACTTGATAAAATTGCCGATGGTATGTCGAAGGTAAAAGACTCATCAGATACAATATCTGATTTTGCAGATGAGATCAACGACATAGCTGATCAGACAAACCTTCTTTCACTTAATGCCTCTATTGAGGCTGCAAGGGCAAGTGTATATGGCAGAGGCTTTGCTGTGGTTGCAGAGGAGGTTGGCAAACTTGCAGAGAGATCTATGACTCAGGCAAAGAAGATTCAACTCTTTGTCCAGGAGATTAAAAAAGGAATAGATGTTGAGTCTGAGTATATAGCTCAATCAAAAGTAGCAGTTGGTGAACTTGAAGCTGCCTATAAAGAGGTGAGCGATGCTATCACCTTTGTTATTTCACTATGTGAGGAAGAAAGAAAGATAGCTCTTAAGTTTATTGATCGAATAAAAGAGGTATCTCAAGGCGCCATTGAAATCTCCACTTCAACCACAGAGCAAAAGATTGCAATGGAAGAAGTTATGAAGGTTATTGAAACTTTAGATCAGGTAGTGGAGGAACTAAAAAATACTGGTGAGAACATGTCTGATATCTCTTCAAAGCTTTCTCATAGAATTGCAATCCTTTCAAAAATACTCATGGAGAGAGATATATAAAATCCCTCTCCATTTTAAGTCTACAGTTACTGGATCTCGGGGTCATATAGCCGTGGACTCATCTTTACTCCAAATTTTTGAAGTAGCGATGAGGTCTTTGATTTTATATCCTCTGCAACGTGATAGAAACATGGCACAAGTATAAGTGTAATAACAGTTGCAAAAATTAAACCATATCCAAAGGCAAGTGCAAGGGGCGCAGTCATATGATTTTTTTCTCCTATGCCATATATACTTGGCAATAGCCCCAGAACTGTTGTGCCTGTGGTGAGTATAATAGGCCTCAATCGCAGCGCTGCTGCTTCTGCAATGGCATATATTAAATTGGAGTGCTCGTTTCTTTTGATGTTTATGAACTCAACAAGAGTCACTGTGTTGCTAACTATTACACCCGCAAGGCTAAAGAGCGCCAGCACGCTCATAAAGCACAGAACCTCCCCGTGAACAAATGTAGCAAAGATAACTCCAATTAGAGAGAATGGAATAGCAATCATTACAACCAGAGGGATAAGCAGAGATTTAAAAAAGGATGCAATTATTATGTAAATCACAACAAGTGCTATCTGGAAATAAACCCCCAGTTCTGCTAAGCTCTCGGAGGTTTCTTCTTGCTCTCCTCCATAGGAAACAAAATATCCGGGATAGCGCTTTTGTATATCAGCAAATTTTTGAGCGAGATCTGTGTTTACCTTTACAGAAGTTACTTTAGCTGTATCAATGTTTGCTTTCACCTGTATAACTCTTTTATAGTCAAGTCTGCTTATTTGAGAATATCCAGGCTGCTCATGTTTTCTTGTAATCATCCCCAGTGGAATTAAACCGCCTTGATTATTTGAGATCATAACATCATTAAGGCTTTTCATGCTCTTTCGAGCAGCTTCATTGAATCTTACTCTTATTGCGATTTCATCTTCTCCGTCACGAACAGTTGTCGCCTTAGCTCCTTCAAAGGATGCATTTATAGCAGTTGCAACATCATATACAGAGACCTTTGCTCTGGATGCCAGCTCTTCATCAGCCTTGTATCGGAACTCTGTTTTTCCTGGTTCAAAGTCAGTTTTAATGTCATAAACTCCATCAATTGTTTTTAGATAATTCATATATTCATTGGCAATTTTATTCAAAGTATTAAAATCTTCACCACGTATTTCAATGTTTACAGGATCTCCCACAGGGGGGCCTTCTTCTAATACCTTAACATTAATTCTGTTTTCCTTTGCAATTAAGCCCTTTGTTTTTGCCTCTTCAAAGTCTTTTCTTAGTTTTTCAGCTATCTCATAGGCTGTGCGCTTTCTATCCTTTTCTGGTGTAAGATATAGAAAGAGTGTTGATTTATGTGTTCCATCTCCAGGTTTTGGGTCAAGCCCAAAGGGGACTTCTGTTCCAACTCGTGAATATAGAGATTCCAGCTCTTCTTTTGGAAGTGTGAGTATGATTTTTTCTATTTCCTTTATATCCCTGAGATTTGCCTGGAGGTTGCGGCTGTTTGGGAGATATGTTTTTATTTCGATGTTTTCAGAACCACCACCTGGCATAAAAACAAAGCCAACAACAGGAACCAGTGCAAGAGAAATAATCAACAGCACAAAGAGAATAGCTACAGTGATGTATCTTTTCCTCAGCGCAAAACTCACAAGGCCCATATATTTTTTCTGGATCTTGCCAAAGAGACCAGATTCAAGTCTTTCATTATCACTAAGCACTGAGTCTTCAGAGCAATTTCCGCTATGGCATTCCTTTGCAAAGATGTTTAAAAAAGCAGGCATTATAAATATTGCAATGATCCATGAGGCAGTCAGTGAGATCATTACTACCATAGGGATATATTTGATGAATTTCCCCATAAGGCCAGTGAGTATCATAAGTGGGGTAAATGCCGCAGAGATGCACAGGAATGTAACAGTTACAGGCCACATGAGTTCAGCAGTGCCTCTAACAATTGCCTCAGTCTTGCTATATCCCTTTTCCATATACCTGTGAGAGTTCTCTGATATGACAATACCAAAGTCTACAATCATCCCCAAAACCATAATGAAACCAAAAAGACTTACAACATTGAGGCTTACATCTGCAATTTTTAGCCCTATAAAGGCAACCATAAAGACAATGGGTATTGTTGCGGTAACAATGGATGCCATTCTTATTCCCAGCATAACAAATAGTATTAGAGCAAGGAGTATAAATCCAGAAATAGCATTTGTAATAACAGAGCTAATAGTGTCCCTTGTATACTGGCTTGTATCATTAAATATTTCAATTGTAGTCAAATCAGGGTATGGGTTATTGAATTTATCCATAGAGGCTTTGATCTTATCGACAAGGCGTATCTCATCAGCGCTTCGCTTTTTTAGGACTTTGAAGATCATCGATTTTTTACCCTGAAATCTTTCAAGGACATCTGGTTCTTCAACTGTATCTTTTACTGTTGCAATATCCTTTATTCTTACAGTGTATCCAGCGTCATTTGACATAACTACAGTGTTTAGAATTTCATTCACGTTGTTGTATTGGCCCTTGGTTCTTAAAATAAACTCATCATCCCCTATGCGTAAGGGCCCACCTGGAAAATCTACATTGCGTGTTTGCAATGTATTTATGACGTTATTCATACCAATCCTATAGTGAGAGAGCTTCTCTGGATCAACCTCAACTAAAAATTCTCTATCATAAAAACCATACTTTTCAACTTCTGCAACACCGTCAAAATCATAGAAAAAATCTTCTAGTTTATCACCCACAGCCCTTAAAGTGGTAAAGGGAACATCTTCATTTTTTGCAGAAATGGCTACATAAAAAATCTCAGTCTTATCTATTTTAATTTCTTCAACTACAGGATCTTCTGCATTTGCTGGAAGATTTTCCACAAGATCAACAGCATCTTTTATATCCTGGACAACCTGTTTTTTATCACCTGCCTTTTCATCAATGTAAACTGCAATCACAGATACATTTTCTATGTTATAAGATCTGACCTTGTCAATCCCATCAACCTCTCGGAGCTTTTTTTCAATTGGAATAGTAATAAGGCTTTCAAGCTCATCTGGCGATGCACCAGGGTAAACAGTTTTTATGCTCACCATATCAAAGTCTACATCAGGGTAGGCTTCTCTGTTGATATTGCTTATGGACATTATCCCAAGCATAAATATCAACACAATTATTAAAGAAACAACCAGCTTTTCTTTAATCATATATTTAATAAGTGTAAACATGGCAGCCTGCTTTTTGATTATTTTTCTTTTGGTATATATTTCTCTACATCAATTTTGTAAGTTTCAAAGAGCTCATTCTTTGCCACTTCAAACTCAAGGAGAGAAGCATTGTAGGCAACTAACAGTTGCAATTCCTGTTCCTTTGTGCCGATAAGAGCATCCAGTGCCTCACGAACGCTTGCTGCTGTAAATCTACCTCGTCTAAGGTTTGCCAGCATTTTATTGTAATAAAGCTCAGCCTGTATTCTTGCCTCACGGGCCTTTGTGTAAAGCTCATAGGTTGTTTGAATATTTTCATATTTTGATGTAACATCATCTTTGACAATTCTTCTGTATTTTTCCAGTTGAGTCTTTGCCTGTTCAATATTCCAGCGGGCGTTGCGCTCTTTTATTTTTTGATCCTTATTGTCAAGAGGGTATGTTAGTGAAACCTTAGCCTCGTAAGTTGGATATTTCACAGAGGATGTATGGCCATAAGAGGCTCCAAGGCTTTCATCATAATCCATGGATGAAATAGAAAGGGCACCCTTAAGTGAAGGGAGAGCCTCATTCTGGTACATGTCAAGAGCAAGCTTTGCATTCTCAAGTGCCCTCTCTGCATTGAGATAATCAGCTCGCTTTGCATAAGCTCTTTTTATCGCTTCATCTAAATTTATATCTGGAACTTTATTTGAAAGGACAGCTTTCTCTTGCATTGTTATTTCACTTTCCATGTTAACCGTCTGCAAGAATTTTCGCACGCTGTCTTTGTATTTTTGTTGAGCACTTGCAAGAGACGCCTCTGATGTTGCCACTCGTAGATTCCAGAAGTTAAGCTCAAACTGTTCAGATAATCCGAGTTTAACATTGTCAGCAACAATACGCCTTACCCTTTTTGTTTCTTGAAGTAAAAGAGCAGAGTTATCCATATTATTCTTGTTTATAATTACATTCCAGTAGTCCACTATTACAGAAACAACAACCAGTGATAGATTGTATATAATCATATCCTTTTGCATAGAAGAGGCATTCTTTAAAATCTCAAGCTGTTTGCGATCGTTATATCCAAAGGCGTTTTTTAAGAACTCCTGTTCTATTGAGGCAAAGATTATTGGATTGTGAGCATTAACTGTAGCAGATGGATATTCTGTGCTTGAATATGTGTGCTTTATGCCTGCAGCAACTGTAGTTCCACTGGAAAAGGATTTTGCAAGAGATGCAGAGCTATAAATTGATTTAGAACTTTCTCCATATTTTGACCACATGTCCTCAGGATATTTTGAAGAAGATAGCCCACCCTCTGCAGCAAATACTGGAGAGTATTTTGTGAGGAATTTTTGATAGTCAGAATCAGCCATGGCAACATCGTATTTTCCTGTAAGAATGTCATGGTTACTTTCAATGGCTTTTCTTATGGCCTCAGAAAGAGTTATCCTGTATCCGCCAAGTATCACAGCGGGTTCATCGGCAAGTTCAATTTCTATTGCCTTGGCACTGTTTGTTTCAATTTCCTGGGCAAGTGCACCTGATATCAATCCATAGATAAGAAGAAGAATTAGGGCATTTAGTTTTAGCTTCATATATACCTTCCTTATGTAGTATTTCAAAGTTTTTCAAGCAGCGAGTCTAAATTTTTTAAAATTTGATTGAGCCGTTCTTTTTTTTCATTATCAAGAACAGGAATCTTTAAGGCTTTACCCGATGGCCTTAAGCTTTTAAAGCTCATCTCCACAACAAAGTTATAGAGTTTTTCTTTTTTATCACTGTAGAGTTCATCATAAAATTCTGTGTCTTTAAAAAAATCCTCCCCATGGGCAAAATGTGAAATAAAGGAAATTAGGCAAATAGTAAAGATTAGGGTATTTGATATTTCAAAAATCCCTTGCTGCACTCCTCTCTGTATTGTTTTATCAAGGAGAACAATTCGTGGGATCATATAGTTTTTTACAAATTCATGAATAATACCATTGCCCTCTGCAATTTCCCTGGAGCATATTTTATGGAAATCCTCGTCGTGAATATCAAAGTGAAGTCCAACTAATATATACAGGGCAGCGCATAATTCTATGTCAGGGGAGGGTTTCCATGAATTGATCTCATCCTGGATAATTTTTGATATTTTATCAGGGATTTCCCCAAGACTGTTTTGAAAAATGCTCCTGTAGAGATTTTCTTTGCTTTCAAAATAATAATGAAGCAATGCCTGGTTTACTCCAGCAATTGCAGCAATAGAACTCATTCTTGCACCAGAAAATCCCTTTGCAGCAAATTCTTTTTTTGCAGCAAAGAGTATTTTCTTTTTTGTTTCGTCACTTTCTCGCCCCTGTTTCATCCTCTTGCCTTTTAATTATTTAGTTTAATTAAATAGTTAATTTAATTAAATATTTGTCAATATAAAATACTGAATTTTTTTAAAAAGGTAAAAATTTTTCACTGTTCCAGTAATTATTCCTAAATATAATTTTTACTGTAAAATCAAGAGAATATTATCCACGCTGCCTTTGGCGGCTGGGATAATAGAGTAATTTTATTTTAAAAAAATACTGCACTGTTTATTTACTACAAAGAACAATTTTCCAATTTAAAATTCTTGACAGAAGTTACAATTTATAATATAAATCTTATTGTTTTTCCTGCTTATTCTTCGAAAAAACAAAAAAGCTGTTTTGTATAAAAGGAGTCCTCATGTTTGATTATGCTGATAATGACAGAGAGAGAGTTTTTTTTATAAAAGATGGGGAATTGCTACATTTGCATATCCTGGAAGAGAGAATTTCAGATTTTATAAAAAAGGACTCAAGGGATGTAGTGCTGGATCTGGAAGGTCTGTCTCGCTTTGACTCTCAGTCTCTTGCAAGTCTCATACGCATAAAGCGTAAGTTAGATTCTTTAGATAGAACTTTACGCATTATAAACTATAATGAGGCTATTTTCAGAGTAATTGAACTTGCAGGTATGGAAGATTTTCTTCTTTGATTAGATTTTTTATAGAATAATAAAAAAATATTTTTCATAAAAATAGCATTATTTTATTATTACATTTAATCCTCTCTTAATAAAAGAGGATTTTTTATATTAAAAATTTAACAAATTAGGATTGTGTTATGCAAAAACTTACTCTTAATAAAAATGACATTGTCAAAAGGAGAGGCCCCCTTGTCCTTGTAATTATGGATGGCGTTGGTCTTGGTAAAGAAAATGAGGGTAATGCCTTTTATCTTGCCAGAACTCCAAATCTTGATAATCTTATGAAAAGTTGTCCCTGGATTACTCTTAAGGCCCACGGGAAAGCTGTGGGGCTGCCCAGTGATTCAGATATGGGAAATTCAGAGGTGGGGCACAATGCCCTTGGAGCAGGCCGTATCTTTGATCAAGGTGCAAAGCTTGTATCAAAGGCAATTGACTCAGGGGATGTGTTTAAAACAGATCTATGGAAACGCCTTGTAGAAAAACCAACTAATGGAAAAAATTCTTTGCATTTCATAGGCTTGCTTTCCGATGGTAATGTGCATTCTCATATAGATCATCTCTTTGCCTTAATTGAACAGGCAGCCAGAGAGGGAGTTAAGCGTGTAAAGGTTCATGTACTCCTTGATGGAAGAGATGTACCAGAAACCTCAGCCCATATATATATTGAGAAGCTTGAAAATTTTCTCTCTAAGTTTAAAGCTCAAAATCTTGACTATGCCATTGCCTCAGGTGGTGGCAGGATGGTTACCACAATGGATAGATATGAGGCTGATTGGAATATTGTTAAAAGGGGATGGGATGCTCATGTTCTTGGTAAGGCTCGCCCTTTTAAAAGTGCCCTGGAGGCCCTTGAGACTTTTAGAAGAGAGGAGCCAGGCATAATAGATCAGTATCTGCCAGCTTTTACAATTGTTGATGACAATGGCCCTGTTGGAACAATCGAGGATGGAGATAGCGTTGTGCTTTTTAATTTTAGGGGAGATAGAGCCATTGAGCTTACTAAGGCCTTTGAGATGGATGACTTTAGGTATTTTGATAGAGTACGTCGGCCTGATGTTATTTTTGCAGGCATGATGCAATACGATGGAGATCTTAAGATACCTGCAAATTTTCTGGTAAATCCACCAAGCATAGATCGCACAGTGAGTGAATACCTTGTTGGTGCAGGGGTAAGGCAGTTTGCAATTTCTGAGACACAAAAGTTTGGTCATGTAACTTATTTTTGGAATGGTAACAGAACAGAAAAGTTTGATGAAAAAACAGAGGTCTATTTTGAGATTCCATCAGATAAGTTGGAATTTAATCAAAGACCATGGATGAAGGCAGCAGAAATTACAGATGAGGTTATTGCTGCAATAAAAAGTGGCAGATATGATTTTATCAGGCTCAATTATCCAAATGGAGACATGGTTGGACATACAGGAGATCTTGAGGCTGCCATAATTGCAGCAGAGACAGTTGATCTATGTCTAAAGCGCTTGCTTGAGGTTGTCCGTGAAAGTGGGGGAATAGCCTTTGTAACAGCAGATCATGGTAATCTTGATGAGATGTATGAGATAGATCCTAAGAAAGGAACTTTTGAGCTTGATGAAAAAACAGGCAAACCAAAGAGTAAAACTTCCCATACGCTCAATCCTGTTCCTGCCATCATTTATGATCCTGAGTTTAAGGGTGAGTATGAAATCAATTCAGAGGTTAAAGAACCCGGTCTTGGAAATGTTGCAGCAACTTTACTCAATTTAATGGGTTTTGATGCTCCAGCTGATTATTTACCATCCATAATAAGATTTAAGTGATGAGGAAATTGATCTTCTCAATTATTTTTTGTTGCCTCCTTGTCCCTCTGTTGGCAGAGGAGGCAACTTATTATAACAATCAGGGTCTTGATTTGCTTAGAAAGGGTGAGCCAGAAAAGGCACTGTCTTTTTTTATGTCTGCTGAGTTGTTAGATCAATCCAATAAGCATTTTAAAAATAATATTGCTGTTTCTCTAATGCGCCTTGGAAGATATGAGGAGTCCATTGTTTATTTAAACAAAGCAATTGAACTTGATCCTTTCTATGTAAAGGCTTTATGTAACATGGCAGTGGCTCAATTTCACTTAAGGAATTACAAAGAGTCCTACAAGTATTATCTAAAGGCCCTGAGAGCTGATGAGGGCTATACAAAGATGAGATTTGAAAAGACAAAGGTTAAAAAGTTTCTCTCTTCATCTAAAAGCATCAGCAATGAAAACAAAGCCCTTGTTGAAAAAGCATTGAATTATCTGGATAATGATAATTAAAAGTTCTCTTCTATAAAAGCTGTTAGTTTTTCTATATCATCTCTTTTAATGACTGGCAGATTTGTTTTTATTTCCATATCAGATACTACTAAAATTATGTTACTGTCATTTGCAAATAAAGGCTCTTCCTCTAAATTCCCTATAACCTCGATTTTTTTGTGTTTTGCTTCTTTAAATCCTTCAATTATGACAATATCGCAGTGGCTGAGGTATTTATGTGCAATGTCAAGAGGGGTGGTCTTTTCATCAATGTCAGCAACTATGGCAAGTTTTTTGCCATTGGTAATTGCAGAGACCATAGCTCCTGCTTCTTTATATCTTGCGGAATCTTTGCCTTTATAATCAATCTCAAAGTCGTGTCTCATGCTTTTTATTGCAGCAATACTTTTTCCTTGCTTTTTAAAGTGGAGGATCAATTTTTCTATGAGAGTTGTTTTCCCTGAGCCTGATCTTCCTGTTATAATTATAATTTTCATCTCTACCTTCAAATTTTTTGTTGAAAGCAATAGCTTATTGCTGAATAATTTCAATAGTTATTTTATTATAACATTCAAAAAAGATTTTACAATAAAGGCTTGATCTTTTCTGCTTATATAAAAATGCTCGTGAGGGACTATGAGCTCTATAAAATGTGCAATAATAGCAGGTGGTAAAAGCGGTCGCTTTGGTAGTGACAAATCCATATATGTTTACAATGATAAAACTCTAATAGAGCATGTAATTGATAAGGTATCTCCTGTTTTTTCAGATATAAGCATAATTGCTCCTGATGGAGAGAAGTTTAATTTTTTGAATCTTCCTGTGATTGCAGATATTGTTCCACGAATGGGACCAATAGGAGGAATTTATACAGCTGTGCAAACTCTTAATGCAGAGAGGATTTTTATATTTCCCTGTGATATGCCCTATTTAAATACAGAGTTCATTCGCTACATGGCAGATATCCCTCCTTTGTATGATATAGTTGTTCCGATGGTTCAGGGGAGATATGAGCCACTGCATGCAATTTATTCGAAAAATTGCCTGCCTGCTATAAAGAGGAATATTGACGCAGGGGATTATAGAATGAGCGGTTTTTATGATGGCTTGAACATAAGAGAAGTTGCCGAGGATGAAATTTGTTTTTATGATGATCCAGAGCGGATGTTTTTAAATGTAAATTTTAAGGAAGACCTTAATTAAATGAAAGATATTATAGATAAAATAAAAGCAGAGCTTGCTTTGAGAGCAGATGAGTCTGTGAGGCAAAGTGGGCTTAGGTTTTTTAAAGAGGATGTAAAGATACTTGGAGTTAAAAGTGCTGAGGTAAAGCACCTTGCAAAGTCTTTTTATAAAGAAGTTAAATCCTATTCAAAAAAAGAGATTTTTTCTCTTTGCGAGACATTGCTTAAATCTGGCATAATGGAAGAGAGCTTCATAGCATGTCACTGGTCTTATAATTTGAAAGATAAATATCTGCCAGATGATTTTGAGGTTTTTCAGAGGTGGGTTGAAAATTATGTTACCAATTGGGCTACCTGTGACACCTTGTGTAATCATACTGTAGGGGATTTTCTCATTGCTTATCCAGAGTTTGTTCAGAGATTAAAAAGCTGGGCAAAGTCAAATAATAGATGGATGAGAAGAGCCTCCTGTGTGTCTTTAATTATTCCTGCAAAAAATGGCTTATTTCTTGATGATATTTTTGAAATTTCTGATTTACTTATGCAAGATGAAGAAGATCTTGTCCGTAAAGGCTATGGCTGGATGCTAAAGTCTGCCTGCGAAAAACATGAGGATGAGGTTTTTTCTTATATTATTAAAAACAAGTCGATAATGCCACGAACTGCTTTGCGCTATGCAATAGAGAAGATGCCTCTTGAGCGAAAAAAGGCAGCTATGGGGAAATAGTTCGTAAATGTTATAAATTTAAAATACTGTTTATTTGGAAGGTCTATGGAATCAAGGGAATTAATAATAGAAGATATTTACAGACCAAGAGAGGAATGTGGGATTTTTGGAATCTTTGGGAATCCCTTTGCTGCTAATTTAACCTATCTTGGTCTTTACTCGTTGCAGCATAGAGGACAGGAGTCCGCAGGTATAGCCTCTTCTGATGGTGAGCATATTTACAGATATGCTGGCATGGGAGAGGTCAATGATGTTTTTACTCAAGAGCATATAGATAATCTTCCGGGATATATGGCAATAGGGCATAACAGATATTCAACTACTGGTTCATCATATTTGCGCAATGCTCAGCCCTTTCGAGCTTCATCTGTTCTTGGGCCTATTGTTCTTGCCCATAATGGTAACCTTACCAATGCAGGATTTATAAGGACAAATTTAGAGAAGGCTGGCCATATATTTCAGACCACCATTGACTCAGAGGTGATAGTTCATCTCATGGCAAAGTCAGGTGAAAGCGATTTTGAGGCAGCATTAATAAAGGCTCTGCGTCAGATCAAGGGCGCTTATTCATTGCTTGTGATGAATAGAGATAAAATTTATGCAGTGAGAGATCCTTATGGGTTTAGACCTCTTGCTCTTGGCAAACTCGACGAGGCCTGGGTTGTGGCATCAGAGACCTGTGCTTTTGATATAATTGGTGCAAAATATGAAAGAGATGTTTTGCCAGGGGAACTCATAGAGATATCATCAAAAGGAATAAGATCTCTTTTCCCATTTGAAAAGACAGAGCAATCTCTTTGCATTTTTGAATATATTTATTTTTCAAGACCGGACAGCAAAATTTTTGGTGAATCTGTTTATGACATGAGAATCAATCTTGGGAGGATGCTTGCAAAACAATCACCAGTTTCAGCAGATATAGTTGTGCCAATACCTGACTCATCTAATTGCGCAGCTCTTGGATATTCTAAGGAATCTGGCATCCCCTTTGAACTTGCAATGATACGCAGTCATTATATAGGTCGCACCTTTATTGAACCTACTCAAAAAATAAGGGATCTTGGAGTTAAGCTTAAATTTAATGTAGTTGAGTCTGTAGTAAAAGATAAAAGGGTAATTGTTGTAGATGACTCAATTATGCGTGGAACAACAATGAGAAAGATTATTAAGATGTTTCGAAATGCAGGTGCGCGGGAGATTCATGTCCGTATATCTGCTCCTCCTACTAAATTCCCTTGTTATTATGGAATAGATATTCCAACTCACAGTGAACTCATTGCATCCTCTCACACTATCGAAGAAATAAGAAAATATTTGAGGGTAGAGTCCTTAAGTTATCTTACAATAGATACAATGATTGATGCAATAAATAGGCCACAGAAGAGATTTTGCACAGCCTGTTTTGATGGTAATTATCCCTGTCCGCTTGATGAGTTTCATAATGAGGACAATCAGAAGTATCTTTTTGAGGAGGGCAATGGGGAATATTATTGATGGGCGCTTAGATTTGGAAAAAAAGAATAGAAATTCAACTAAAACTAAAGAAAAGATATTGCTTACAGCAATAGAGCTTTTTAATAAATACACAGCAAGCGCTATCTCAACAAATCACATAGCTGCTGAAATGAATATCAGCCCAGGGAATCTCTATTATTACTTTAAAAATAAGGAAGAGATAATAAAAGAGATATTTTTGAGACTTGCAGAAGGTGCTGATAGAATATGGTATAATCCTGAATTGGGCAAAACTGAGGAAAGCCTCATAGATTATTTTAAAAATCTTGCAAGCCATATGTATGCCTTTCGATTTTTTTATCTTGAGCTAAACGTTTTGCTTAAAAACGATCCAGAGCTTAGAAAAACATATATGGAGCGAGCAGATAGAATTATCCAGCAGATGAAGATTGTCTTTGCAGAGTTTATCCGCCACAATATTATGAAGAATTTTGAATCAGAGAGAGAGAGGATTTTTCTTCTGCGAAATATATGGACCGTTGGTCAGATGTGGATGACCTATTCCAATTTAAAGTATGATAATATAACACCGGAGATTGTAAATGATGGTGTATGGCAGATGTATACAGTAGTCGAAAGGCTTATAACAAAAAAATCAAAGATAAAGATTGAAAAAATTCTTTATAAACTATTTCCCATTTGAATCAATTTTTTGATTGCTTGTTAAAATCCTCAGGGATTTAAGATCTCCTGAGGATTTTTTGATTTTAATATTAATAGATGAGCTTATTCTTCTTAGCCTCAAATCTGAGGGAATCTCTGAAATCTGGATGAGCTATGTTTATAAGAGCATTGACTCTCTGCTCTATTGTTTTGTTATAAAGATCTGCAACACCATATTCCGTTACAACATACTGCACATCAGCCCTGGGAGTTGTTACAATTGTGCCTGCAGGGAAGGATGGGGTAATTTTTGATATTATTCCATCCTTTGTTTTTGCAGTGGACTCAATGGCAAAAATTGATTTACCGCCCCTTGACATTTTTGCACCTCTGACAAAGTCAAGTTGTCCACCTGTGCCACTGTACATTTCATAACCAAAGGATTCAGAGGCAATCTGACCTGTAAGATCTATCATAAGTGCATTGTTGATAGAGATGAGATTATCATTTAAAGCTATTGTTCGAGGATCGTTAACCATATATATTGGCATAGATTCAAGCAGTATGTTCCTCTCCATAAACTTATATAGTTCCCTTGAGCCAAAGGCAAATCCATAAACCACCTTGCCAGGTCTGAAGGTTTTGCGAGAGCCATTTAAAACTCCTTTTTTGATGAGATTCATCATGGAGTCAGAGATCATTTCTGTGTGAGCACCAAGGTCTCTCTTTGATTCAAGGAGATAGCCAACAGCATTTGCAATATCTCCAAGTCCAAGCTGAATTGTTGCACCATCTGGGATCATGTCAACAACATGACTTGCAATTTTCATATAAGTCTCTGACATTTCTGACATTGGTGTTAGTGGTAATTCACCGAGAGGCATATCATGCTCAACTATTGCATCAACTTCGCTTACATGAACATGAGCCTTTATTCCGTATACATAGGGAACTTCTTTGTTTACCTGGACAATTACAGTTTCTGCATTTTCTATTTGATCTCTTCCAACAAAGGCTCCACATGGTCCGAGGCTCATCCATCCATCTTCATCAGGAGGGGATACATTGAGAACAGCGACATTGCTTTTATTATTGCTCAGGATGATATCTGCAGTGGAGTAGTGACCTGTCATAAATCCCACGTGGTTTCTTTTGTGCAGCATTCTTTCCAGTGGGCCATTAAACATTGAATTATATTTGAAGTGCTGATCGTATTCTGGCTTGAGGAATTCATATAAATACATAGCCATCCCAGCGTTATAGGTAATGTTTGTTATTTCAGGTATGCGTTTTACTATTGCATTGAGAATTACAGGAGATGCACTTGGTCCTGGAGGAGATGTTATTATATCTCCAGACTTGATAATCATCGCTGCTTCTTCAGGGCTTTTTAGTTTAGCCTTATAGCTTTCTTTCCAGTCGTGATTAAGTATCAGATTCATTTTTTACCTCTAAAATTTTTTAGAATAATTACTCTAAAAAGCCTTTTATTTTAGATTATGTGGGAAAGTCAATAAATTTTAGAGTGTTTACTCTAAAAAAATAAAATTTATCTCCCACTGTTATTTCTTTTTATAAAAATACTTGACGTTTTAGAGCTATTATGACCTTATGGACCTAAATATAGGTCACTAGCTCAATTGGTAGAGTATCGGTCTCCAAAACCGAGTGTTGGGGGTTCGAGTCCCTCGTGACCTGAAGCTGAGCCGTCTTTTGGCGGCTTTTTTTATTGGCAGATTATGGGAATAGATATCTGGACTTTGGTGCTTATATTTTTTGCAAGAGTTCTTGATGTTTCAATAGGAACCTTCAGGATTATACTTGTGTCCAGAGGCTTTAGAAATATTGCTCCTTTCCTTGGATTTTTTGAGGTGCTCATCTGGATAACAGCCATAGGTGCTATCTTTAATAGTCTTCATGGTTTTTTAAGCTACGTAGTATATGCCGCAGGATTTGCAACAGGCACATTTGTGGGGATGAAGCTTGAATCCTTTGTTTCAATAGGGTATCAATCCCTCAGAATAATAACAACAGAAAAGATAACTGCTTTGCCTCTGACTTTGCGTGAGGAGGGTTTTAATATAACAACAGTTATTGGAAGAGGGATGAAGGGCGATGTTATATTGATCTATACAACTGTTCCGCGCTCAAAGGTAAAGCATGTCCTGGATGTAGTTGAGGCTCTTGAACCCAATGCTTATATAACTATTGAGGATGTTCGATCCTATAGATCTGGCTTTATTAATGAACCTTCTGTTTTTGCTAAAATTACACGGGGGGTTGTAAAGCGTAAATGAAAGGGCGGGTTATTGCAATTGTAATGAGTTTTTTTTGTGCAATTGCTTTTTCTGCTGAAAACATCCCTGATTCATTTTATAAAAAGCGTCAGGAAATAGTTGAGCTTTATAAAAATCTCAAGCCAAAGATCTTTTCGGAATATGTACCAGGAGTTAAAAGGCGCATCAATACTTCTGAAAAAATTATTGCAATAACCTTGGATGCCTGTGGAGGAAAAAAGGGAAATGGCTATGACAGAGCGCTTATTGAATTTTTTAGACAAAATAAGATTCCTGCAACTCTTTTTATGACTTCACTTTGGATCGATGCAAATGAAGATATAGCCAGGGAGCTTGCAAGAGATCCTCTTTTTGAAATAGAAAATCATGGTTACAGGCACAAGCCAGCTTCAGTAAATGGTGCTGTTGTTTATAGAAGACGAGGGACTATCTCACCGGAGGATCTCTTTGATGAGATTGAACTCAATGCACTTAAGATTGAGAGATTAACTGGCAAAAAACCAATTTTTTATAGACCAGGTACTGCCTATTTTGATGATGTTGCTGTGAGAATAACTTACTCACTTAATTACATACCAATGAACTTTTCTCTTGTATCAGGAGATGCAGCAGGACTTTCCAGTAGCAAAATAGCTGGGCGCATATTAAAATTTTCAAAAAACGGAACTGTTATCATAGCTCACATGAATAGGCCAGGGAGAGGGCTTTGTGCTGCCTTTGAGAAGTCTCTACCTGTTTTAAAAAAAAGAGGATTCAAATTTGTTAAGCTCTCAGATTATAAGGATAAGCTGCAATAGTATTATTTTTACCGCCTTCTGCCAATAGGCTTTTTTATGTAACTTCTTTCTATTGAATAATTCTTAATAATCATAATTATTATTAAAAGGTTTCTTTTTATATTGTTGACATTTTTAATATACCTGGAGCTTTTAACGATTGGGTATAAAATTTTAAGACAGAGAATAATCTGGTAAAGGGCAGCAATGACAGGTAGAGGTGAAATTCCACTTGTAAGTACTTTAAAGGAGTTGTGCAGAATGTGCTACTCCTGCGTTCGCGAGTGTCCTGCAAAGGCAATTAGAATTTCTGGCGGTCAGGCTGAGGTCATTGCTGATAGATGTATTGGCTGCGGTAATTGTGTCAGAGTCTGCTCCCGTAATGCGAAGGTTGTCCGTGGCTCAAAGGATCGAGTTTTTGACTTGTTAAAAAAAGAATCTTCTGTTGCAGCCTTAGTTGCTCCAAGCTTTCCTGCTGAATTTCCAGGAGTGAGCTATCGTAAGGTAGTTGCTATGATTCGCTCCCTGGGATTTAAATATGTTTGCGAGGTTGCCTTTGGTGCAGATCTTGTATCTGCCCAATATAGACGCCTTCTAAAGGAGGAGGCCGGTGGCAAGAGCTATATAGGAACAACATGCCCTGCAATAGTTTTTTACATAGAAAAGTATCATCCAGATCTGGTGGAACACCTTGCACCAATTGCTTCTCCTATGATTGCCACTGCCAGAGCTATTCATAAAATATATGGTGATGATATTTCAACAGTTTTCATTGGTCCCTGCCTTGCAAAAAAAGATGAGGCTTTACGAGATGATCTTGCAGGCGATGTTGATGAGGTGTTGACTTTTACAGAACTACGGGAGATGCTTCTTTCCAGCCGAATCAATCCAGATAATCTTGAACCATCAGAGTTTGATCCTCCTCATCCTATAAAAGGCACATTATATCCAATAGGTGGAGGTTTGCTACAGGCTTCTGATTTGCCAGAAGATCTACTTTCAACAGATATTGTTTCAGCTATAGGCCATAAGCAATTTATACAGGCTATAAAAGAGTATGAGACTCTTGATCACAACACAAAACTTCTTGAACTCAATTGCTGTGAAGGCTGCATATCTGGCTCAGGGCTTTCTCAAAATTTGCCTCTATATGCAAGAAGAGGCTATGTTAGCAATTATGCAAGGAAGAGAGTATCTCTTACAGATAAAACAGAATATAAAAAATACATTGATGAGTTAAAAGACATAAATCTACAGGTTAAGTTTGCAAAGGATGATCACAGGTTGCCTGCTCCATCACAGGAGGAATTGCGAGAGATCCTTAAAAAGAAAGGAAAACTAACCCCAGAGGATGAGCTTAACTGTGGAGCCTGTGGTTATGATACATGTATTGAACATGCAATAGCTATACACAGAGGCCTGGCAGAATATGAGATGTGCTTGCCCTATATGGTTGAGCAATTGAAAAAAGTTGCAACAGAATTATCTGAGTCCTATAAACAACTTGTTGAGGCTCGTCAGGCTATGGTCCAATCAGAAAAGCTTGCCTCACTTGGAAGGATGGCCTCAGGCATTGCCCATGAAATAAACAATCCCTTAACAGGGGTGCTTACTTATTCAAGTCTTATGAAGGATGAGCTTAAAGGCACAGAGTATGAGGATGATTTAAGAGTAATTATAAATGAGACAATGAGATGCCGTAACATTGTTAAAGGGCTTCTTGATTTTGCTCGCAATACCTCTGTTGAAAAAATAGCGGCTAATATAAACGATGTTATAAGAGAGACTGTAAATATCCTTCAAAAACATGTTACATATCAAAACGTCAAATTTCACCTTGACCTTGATGATTCTATACCTTTGATTGAATTTGATGTAAGTTTAATGAGATCTGTTTTTAATAATTTATCAGAGAATGCAGCTCATGCTATGCCCAGTGGAGGAGATCTTTTTATTAAAACATCTTTCGATTCATCCAAAAATCAGGTTGTAATTGTATTTAAGGACACAGGTATTGGTATAAGTGAAGAAAATATCACAAAGATTTTTGATCCGTTTTTTACAACAAAAGAGGCTGGTAAAGGAACAGGCCTTGGCCTTGCTGTAATATATGGAATTATAGAAAGGCATAATGGAACTATATCTGTAGAAAGCAAAGAGGGTGAGGGGGCTACTTTTACTATAACTCTGCCAGCCTTTGGCAAATTAAAGCTTTAGATGATTATAGTTTCTACATATTCTCCTATAGCCAAAGATGATGTAAGTCCGGGTGATTCGATACCTATTAAATTTATAAAGTTTGCAAGGCCTTTCTCTTTCTCGTTTTTTATTATAAAATCCCGAAATTTTTCTCCTGGTGCCTGAAGCTTTGGCCTTATTCCGCAGTCATAGGGGGTTAGATCGCTTAAATCTGCCTTGAGGAATTTTGAAAGAGAATTTTTAAACTCTTCTAAAAATTTTTTGTTCAGTGAATAATCTAATTTGTTTTCTTCAAGATAATATGCATTGGGTCCAAATACAACAGAGCCATCAGTAGATAGCCTGTTGTGTATTCCGAGAGATTTTCCATCAGGAGATGGAACTGGATATATGAGGGTGCTCATTTTTTTGACGGAGTTGGTTTTATAGTATTCTCCTTTGCAATAGTGCAATTTGTATCCTTCTTTAGATGGGTCTATCCCTGCAGATTCTGCTACCTTATCAGAAAAAAGTCCTGCAGAATTTATAACAATACCACATTTTAATTCTCCATTATCTGTTATTACTGAGTAATTTTTATTTTCAGGAATAATTCTCTCCACTTTAGACCTATAGGCAAAGAGCGCACCTTTTTCTTTTGCCTTTGTCTCAAGGCTTTTCATAAACTCATGGGAATTTATTATTCCTGCAGTTGGGACATGAACACCTAAAAGACATTTAACCATTGGTTCTGTCTTCTCAATTTCTTTGCCATCTGCAAGCCTTAAGTTGGGGACTCCATTTCTATTGCCATTTTCAAAAAGCCTATGGATTTCTGAAACCTCAGAATCGTCACTGGCAATGATATATTTCCCACAGTTTAAAAAAGATATATCATTGTCTCTGGCATATTGATAAAGTAGCTCATTTCCTCTAAGACACAGTTTGGCCTTTAGTGTATCTGCAGGATAATATATGCCAGAGTGAATTGTTTCACTGTTTCTGCTGCTTGTATGCTTTCCAAAGGAATCCTCAGCTTCTATGACAATTACAGAATATTTATTGCATACTTTATGAGCAATGGCAAGGCCAACTACTCCAGCTCCTATTATGGCAATATCGCATTCTTTCATAAAGTTCCTATTAAATTTTTCCAAAAATATTTTTTGTAGTGTTTTTTAGAAAGCTATTTTTAGCTGACTTAGTATGGGTTCAATTCTTTTTTCTGCAAGTTCTATATATTCTTTATTTATTTCGTATCCTACGAATTTCCTTTCCGATTTAAGTGCTGCAACTGCAGTTGTCCCACTACCCATAAAGGGGTCAAGGATAATATCTCCTTTAAATGAATAAAGCTGAATTAGTCTATAAGGAAGTTCTTCCGGAAAAGGTGCTGGATGTCCAATTCTTCTTGCACTTTCCGCGTTCATTGTCCATATTGATTTTGTCCATTCTATAAACTGCTCTTTTGCTATGGTATTTTCTTTTTTACCTTTCTCCCTTTTATAGTCACCTTTTGAAAAGACTAAAATATATTCGTGTATATCTCTTAAAATTGGATTAGCAGCACTTTGCCAACTGCCCCAAGCTGTTGAAGGACTTGCACTTGCTGCCTTGTTCCAAATGATTTCCCCACGCATATTAAATCCAATGTCTATCATCATTTTAGAAATATAATCAGAAAGCGGAATGTATGGCTTTCTTCCAAGATTAGCTACGTTTATGCAAGCCCGTCCACCATTTACTAATACTCTAAATGTTTCTTTAAAGGAGTTTTCTAAAAGTTTTAAGTATTCATTCAAAGATAAATCTTCATCATACTCTTTTGAAACATTGTAAGGTGGTGAAGTAATCATTAAATGAACAGAGTTTTCAGGCAACTCTTTCATATTCTCTGCCGAGCCAAGAATAAATTTATTTTCTAAATCAACCGGGAAATCATTTTCATTCTTGCCAAGGATTTTTTTGTCTCCAAGTTCAGAATAAAGTTTAGAATTATAGAATTTTGAACTGTCGTGATTTATTCTGCCATTTGTTCCGAAAGCACTTGTTTCTGTTCCCTTTGGTCTTTTCATGTTAGCTCCGGATTAAGGTTAAAAATTTTTCTGCTTTTGCAATGTCTGTTGTTTCTTGGCTTGCTATTCTTATAATTTCTCCAAGCTTCAATTTTGAAATCATTGAAGAAAAGTAATTCATATCATTTGTAACGAGTTCTTTGCAATTGTTAAAAAGTTGGTCTTTGTCTAAAATGGTTTGGAAACCTAATTTGGGTGTATTCTTTATATAGTCAGAGTTTGTAGGTTTAGGGTTCAACGACCAAAAACCTTGAATAACACCTGAAATTTTTAAAAAATCAACCTTCTTAATATAGCTGTCAGTTATAGGACTATTTCCTAAAACAACAATAGGTATTTTTGTGGAAGCAATACCTGAAACACGAATGTTGATTGATTTACCAATTGCTTTGAGCATTGAGTCGGAACGTAACAATGCTGGATTTCCTTTGTGTTGTTTATAGTCACCAACATATTCAATGTGATTTGGGTGAGTGAATTTATAGTTGGAAACTATACTCATTTTAATTTCAAACAGAAGTTTTATGTTTTCAGGTTTTTGAACAGTATTGTTTGTTGTGCAAAATGCAAGATCAGCACTTGATTGTCTTGGTAAACCAAGTTCATCGCAAACCACACTATTTACCGCGTGTAGCCCTAATTCTTTGGCAATTGGTTCAAAAAGTGTTTTGCTCCATTTTTCTGTAAATTGTCCAATTAAAGAGTTTCTACTTTGCAAGGTTTGCCCTTCTGCGTTTGAACCTTTTGGAACATAGGCAAAATAACCATCTTTCAAATTATAGAATAACTGTTCAGGGGAAGCAAAATTCCTTAATGCTTCTTGAAAAAATTGAATCTCAGCTTCTTTATCCCAAAGTTTCATAATATCATACCTTTCCCAGAATAGTTATTTTCTCTGAGCTAAGCTATTTTGTCAACATCCAAATTTTAAAATATTTGCTTGAATGGGATATTTAAAGATTAAAGTGCAATATTGCGATCTTTTGGTTTGATGATAGATTTTTTATGTTTAGTCTTTTGATATTTTGTAATTGAATATACTATGTAAAAAGTTACGTGCAAGTTCTTTCTGATACTCTTGCGCGTAACTTGATGTGTTACGTTTTAATTCTCAAATGGGAATTTGTATTGACTCAGTCCTGTTTCATCCCTCATTTGAATAATCTCTTTTTGGAGCTCTTCATTTACAGGAACTCCTCTGCCCTTACGGTCAAGCCATGCAAGATATTCCTTTTCTCCAGCAGTATATATTCTTTCTGCACCTGGCATTTTTTTTGAATTTCGAAGCTGTCTTAGAATATCGCCAGTTATTTTTTTGAATTCCTCAAGCTCTGTAAAATGTGAGATGTTTATGGCTATGAAAAAATGACCAAGCTTGTATGGAACTTTTTTGCCATTTTCAAATCCAGATAGCATTTTTAAGTAACTGCCCCCCTGTAAAGCTGCAGATAGTATCTCCACCACAGTGGCGTATCCATAGCCTTTATAACCAGCTCCATCTTCGCCAATTCCTCCAAGAGGAGTGAGAGCTGCTGTTCCTTTAATCAGGTCGCTTAGTGCGGCTACAGGATCAGTCGTAGATTTACCATTTGTGTCAATGACCCATCCCTCTGGCATTGATTTTCCTGTGCGGGCATAAACTTCAATTTTTCCCCTCTGGCTCACTGATGTTGCACAGTCAAGGACAAAGGGAAATTCTTCATCTGTTGGTATTCCAAAAACAAGGGGATTTGTTCCAAGCATGTTTTCCACCCCAAAGGTTGGAGCAATGGAAGGCCGGGCATTTGTTCCTGTAATTCCAATCATACCTTTATCAACAGCCATTGTTGCATAATATCCAGCAATTCCATAATGAGTTGAATTTCGAACAGCAGTCATGGCAATGCCGTATTTTGTTGCCTTGTCCAGAGCAATATCCATAGCTTTTTTTGCTATAACATGTCCCATTCCATTGTGGCCATCAATTACAGCAGTTGCTGGGCTTTCTTTTACTATTTCAAAGTTTGTTACAGGCAGCTGAATACCTTCTTTTATTCTATCATAGTATATGGGTTTCATTCTATTTATGCCATGGGAGTCTATCCCCCTTTTGTCAGATTCAATTAAAACATTTGCACAAATTTTTGCATCCTCTTGTGGAACTCCAAGCTTAATGAAAACATCTCTCATAAAGTTTTCTAAGAGTTCAAAATCAAGCCACACTATTTTTTCTTCCATAGTTTTTTATATCTCCATAAGTGATAAGTTTGTCTGCGTTAAATTAGGTTGAGTAAAATTTACGCTTTAGCAAGAGAATCTTTTTGTCAAGAATCTCTTTTAATTTTTCTTTGAAATTATTTTTGAAGTTACCCCTCCTATAAAAGACAATAGCAGAAAAATAACTGCCATAGGCCCAAGAATAAAGATCGTGATTATAGTTAAAGATCGATCAATAAAATTATATATAACTGGATTGGAGGAAATCTCTGGCATCCAGAGTCCTGGTATAAGTGAGATCAAAATAGCAGTAATTGCTATTATTGCAACAAGGCTTGAACTGATTTTTAGGATAACTAAAAAATTTTTTATTCCATCTTTACTTCTGTTAGATAAAAAGATAATGAGAGCAGTTAAAATAACCATTAGTCCAATAGTGATATATGGCAAATATTTTGCAATTGAAAATGCCATCATTGCTTTTTCAAGCACAATAGCCTTTTGACCAGATATTGTAATCTCCTCAGATTTTAGCACTCCAGATGAATAATTGAAGTTAAGGTTTTTGAGTTTTGAGTTGGCGATTTTTTCGATTATCCAGGAATCGGCCATGGAAAATATTTTACTCATCAGCCATGGGCTTTTAAGTCCAGGAGTGGATTTAATTACATCAACAAGAATTCCACTGAATATATTTTTCTCTTCAATAGAATTTTCTTCTTTTACATTGAAGTTAATAAAAATCGGTGGGAGTATGATTTTTTTAGAAGGGGAGGATGAAAATTCATTTATATCAATTCTGGATGCATAGATATTCCCGTCATTTTTTTGCTTCTGGTATGAAGTAAGGAAGTTTATATATGTAGAGATTAATTTTTTTATTTCACTTTCAAGAAAAAGCTTGTTGAATTTTTCTGTCAATTTTGGCTCAATCTTTGCAATGTCGTGGTATAGTTCATTTAAAAATTCTCCTTCTCGGTCTTTGACTATATCTCTTGCTTCTTCTTTTTTATCCTTAAGTTCATCCTCTGCTTTTTCAAAGGCTTTTTTGGCGCTTTTCATCTCATCTTCGGCTTTATCAATTTCCTCTTCCTTTACCTCCCTGTAGTCTTCAATTTCTTTAAGCTGTTTCTTGAGTTCCTTTATTTTTAGCTTTTTGAAATCATTGAATTCATCTTTATTTTTGAATTTAGCTTTGCTTTTTTCCCATTCCAGGTCGTCAATTTCATCTATCTGCTTTTCTATCTTTTCATAGATTTCTGTTTTATTTACTCTGTTGAATATGGATAATTTTTCTTCATAGTCTTTTTTTATTTTTTCATATTGCATTTTAAACTCAGATATATTTGTCTTTTTTTCTATCTCATTTTTTATGTCTGATTCTATTTCAAAGTTTTTTGCTTCGATAAAAGTTTTTATTGGCTTGAGATTTTTAATTATGCTTATGTGGAAGTCTGGCTGTAAAAGCATAAGAGATAGTATTGATGCAGCAATGAATAACGGTAAAGTTATAAAGGCAATAGCTGAAATTATATAAAAAAATATCTTTTTCATCGAGTCCTCCTTTTAGTTTTTTAAGTGAAAGCAAAAACTAAATCAAGTGTTTTTTATGCCAAAGCTTTATTTAGGGTTTTTGTCATAAAATTTATTACATTGATTTCATGAAATACAGACAGTAAAATGTCAAAATCGCCTATTCTAAATTTTTGTTCATGGTGCCATCATGGTCAAGTCCAAAATAGTGTGTAATCCTACCAGCATCATAAAATTATTTACTGCTCCAATGGCTTTTCTTGTTCCAGCGCTCGTTCTGTTCTTGAAAAATTCCTGTCATCAGAGCATATACACTATA
>Ga0208695_1000177_pt1 | contig 84735 bp, 72 predicted proteins | sample AD_UKC111_MetaG_FD_184449 | JGI IMG/M metagenome (GOLD analysis project Ga0208695, IMG submission 184449) | Active sludge microbial communities of municipal wastewater-treating anaerobic digesters from Hong Kong - AD_UKC111_MetaG (SPAdes)... | ecosystem: Engineered > Bioreactor > Anaerobic >... | reverse complement strand
GAACGTTGGGACGGGGCAATCGTCGTAGTAGTAACTGTGGATATGTGGGCGGTGCTTTCTCCGTCCACATATCCACAGCTTTCCGCTGGAACATTAACAAACCGTTGGGAGAACTTGACCGAATTTACAGAAAAAAACTTGCACTATCGTATCGTCAAGAAGTAAAACACAGCATCACTATCCGATAATTATTAACAATGGGCTATAAATTATTGCTGGGATTGCGCAAAGAATCTTACACTACTGTCGCAATAGCTCAATTGGATATCGGCCGCCTGCACCCCAGGCAGTGGCACCACCGTACCGGTTCCACCGCTCATCCGTGCAAGCACGTCAACTACCACTTTACAATTGGACCAGTAAATGGGGGTAGGTCAGTTTTTGTGGTGATGGATGGACGCAGCGCTACCTGGTTCATTACATAGGACTTAAACACAGCGTAGGCTTGTTTTCTTTTCATTCCTATTTTGAATCATTGCCGTATAAAAATGGAAAGGGGCTGTCCTCTACTTTTTAGACAGCCCCTTGAAATTTGATGTCTACAAGAACGCTTTAAACTGCCTTCCCCGCAATCCAAGAATTGCAGGGAAGGAGAGAAAGGAAAAAAGATGAAGCTGGTACCTGCCCTGGAAATTAAGAGGCAGGGCAGGTCTTGAAGAAAAAGGAGATTTAAGCTTTACCCTTCTTGAAAGCAACGTCTAACAGCACAGCCAGTACCAGCACAACACCCTTGACCAGATATTGCACGTACGGCTGCACGTTGAGCATTTGCAGCCCCGTAGTCAGGCTGGACATGATCAATGCGCCGATCAAAGCGCCAAAGATCGTGCCGGAACCGCCCGTCGGAGAGGTGCCGCCCAGGATGGCACTGGCGATCGCATCCAACTCGTAGCCTTCACCCGCTGCAATCGTGCCATAGCCCACGTAAGAGGCCAACACCACACCGCCCACGCCAACCAGCAACCCCATCACCGTATAGACCATGAAGAGGGTTTTCTTAATGTTGATGCCCGAGAGGCGCGCCGCCTCACGGTTGCCGCCGATCGCATAAGTGTAGCGTCCAAAGCGAGTGTTGCTGGCCACATAAGACATGATCACCGAAGCCACTGCCAACAGCGCTACCGGCACCTGCACGCCCTTGTATTGGTTGACCACGAACACATACACCAACACCAGTGCGGAGAAGAAGCTCGTCAGCAGAATATCATAAGCGAAGTTCGGCACATCCACGCCGTATTGGCGTTTGCGTTGCCGCCCCGTGAACATACTAAAGAACAAGAAAACCACCACCAGCGCGGCGATAATCCACCCAACCAGGTCGGGTAAATAGCCCTGGGCAATATAGTCAAAGCCCACCTGGTTGGCCGGGATGGTCTTGCCTTCCGTGCGCCACAGGATTAACCCGCGGGCAATAAACAGGCCACCCAGGGTCACAATGAAGGGCGGAACACGCAGGTATGCAATAATCGAGCCTTGCAACGCTCCAAAGATAACCCCAATGATGATGCCGATAATCACAGACAAAATTGCCATCACAATCGGGTTTTCAATGGGGATGGTTTGCACCCAAAAACGTGCCTGCAAGAAAGCCACCATCACCGAGACAAACCCGGCTGCCTTACCCACCGAAAGGTCGATACCGGCAGTGACAATAACCAGCACCATGCCAATGGCAAGAAACGATGTCACCGTCATCTGGCGGAACAGGTTTGAAAAGTTCTGCGCCGACAGGAATGAACCCTTGGTCAACACCGCAAAGAACACCCAGATGCCGATCAACGCCAGGATGATCGTATAGGTTTGCATATTTTGCCGGAACCGTTTGGATAACTCTCCCAGCAGACCCAGTTCTTCATCAGGCTTTTTGATTTCAGGCATAACAGCCATACTCCCTCCTTAGAATTTTCAGCCCACCCAGCAAGGTCGATCAGGCGACCCCAGTAGCCAGTTTCATAATATATTCTCGAGTTGCTTCTTCAAGCTCCAGCGTCGGACTTGACACTCCTCCACACATTACCATGATCCGATCGCTCATCCCCAGCACCTCCTCCAGGTCGCTGGAAATCATGATGATGGACACGCCTTTCTCGGCCAGCTCGTTCATCAACTTATAAATTTCAAACTTTGCCCCAACATCAATTCCCCGGGTAGGATCATCCATGATCAAAACCTTGGGATTGGATAGCAGCCACTTGGCAATGACCACCTTCTGCTGGTTGCCGCCCGATAAGGTCTCGGCCTCAACATCCAGGTTTGGCGCTTTAATCGCCAGGTTCTTGGCCTGCTGGCTGGCGGCAGAATACTCGGCGGCGCTGTTAATCCGGAAGAACGCCGCAAATTTATCCAGGTTAGGCAGCGACACATTTTTTACGATGGTCTGCATCAGCACCAGCCCCTGACGCTTGCGGTCTTCGGGCACCAGGCTGATCCCCTGCAACATAGCTTCATGCGCGCTGTTGATTTTTAGCTCTTTGCCTTCCAACACAATGGAACCCTCGGTGATCTTTCCATATTCACCAAAGATGGTCGTCACCAGTTCGGTGCGCCCCGAGCCCATCAAGCCTGCAATTCCCAGGATTTCGCCCTTGCGTAGTTGGAGGTTAACCCCCTTCAGCACCTTGCGGCTCGGGTCTGCTGGGTCGGTGGCGTGTAGATTCTTGACCTCAAAAATCACCTCTCCAGGGTGTCTTTCTCGCTTGGGGAAGCGCTCTTTCATTTCTCGCCCTACCATGTAGCGCACCAGGTCTTCCTGGGTCAGCTCGCTGGTCGGCTTAGAAATGATTGCTTTTCCATCACGCAGCACGGTTACCGTATCGGTGATGCGGAAGAATTCGTTTAATTTATGGGAAATATAAATGCAGGTCACGCCGTGACTCTTCAGCGTTTCCAGAATCTCCATCAACTTTTCGATTTCGGCTTCGTTCAAAGCACTGGTAGGTTCGTCCAGGATAAGAATTTTTGCGTTTTCAGAGAGCGCCTTGGCAATCTCCACCATCTGCATCTTACCCACGCCGAGCTCTTTCACTAGCACCTGGGGAGCCACGTCCAGCTTGTACTTGGCCAAGATTTTCCGAGTGTCGGAATACACCTTATTCCAGTTGATCAGACCACCCTCGGTTGGTTCTTTGCCCAAATAGACATTCTCGCCCACGGTCATGTTTGGCACCAGGGTCAGTTCCTGGTACACGATGGCGATACCTTCTTTCATCGCCTGCTGAATCGACCCTTCTTGCAGCTTTAACTCCATGCCGTCATACAGGATCGTCCCCTCGTATGTACCATAGGGGTAGACCCCCGACAAAATTTTCATCAGGGTCGACTTTCCCGCACCGTTTTCACCACACAAGCCGTGAATCTCTCCGCGCTTGATTTGCATCGACACATCATTCAGCGCGACCACGCCAGGAAATGTCTTTGTTACATTGCGAATATCCAGAATAATATCATCGCTCACGGAATGCTCCTCCATCAGCCAGGCTTTCTATTGACCGAAGTGCTAGAAGTTTCCATTCTTCTGTAATGACTCGGGTGATAGAACCAAGTAAACACTCGATTATTTATTATATAGAATTGTATCCAAAATACCGTACAACTCTTTTTCGAGAGCTTGTAAAAGGGGGCCTACGAGAGCCGCAGACCCCCTTTTGACTTAGTCGTTCGACTTCTTAGCCTCTACTCAAGCCGAACTCGGGGGATCGCCTTTTTTGGCTCAAACCCTAGGGCCTGGGCGGCTTCTGAGCATCCGGGATGTCACGATAGACATCGTCATAGGGCTGGAAGCCACTCTTGACCACCAGTTCGTACAGGTTGTCTTTGTTGACCTGCTGAACCTCGAGGAACAGGCAAGGAACCTCGCCCTGATAGGCGGGATCGTTGGTCAGCTCGGCCATGGTGTAGTTGGTCAAACCGGGAACCGTGCCGCCCTTGAGCAGGGTGTCGAGGGTTTGGACAGCCAGCGGTGACAGCTTGCGGATGTCTTTGAGGATCGAGACGGTCAATTCGCCGCGCACGATGCTGTTCGAGCCATCGGCCGTGGCATCCTGGCCCGAGATCGGCACGACACCAGCCAAACCCTGGGCTTTCATCGCCTGCAAGGCGCCCAGAGCGGTACCGTCATTCGAAGCCACCACTGCGTCGATGTCATTGCCGGTAGCCGTGAGGATGTTCTCCATCAGCTTCAGGGCGTTGGCAGCATCCCAGTTGTCAACCCACTGGTCGGCAACCACTTCGATCTTGTCTGCGTACTTGGCGAGGATTTCGTCCTGACCCTTGCGGAACAGGATCGCGTTGTTGTCTGTCGGGGAACCGCCCAACTTCACCAGGCGGACCTTGCCTTTCGCAGCCACGTCCCAGTTCTCGATGTCGATGGCCTTCATCACGCCGTCCGCCTGCTGGCGGCCAACTTCCACGTTGTTGAAGGACAGGTATGCAGCGATCTTGGGGGTCTTGATCAAGCGGTCATAGGCGATCACCACCACGCCCGCATCGGCGGCTTTTTCCACCGAGGTCACAACCGCGTCGCCATCTTCCGCGACCACGATCAGGCCTTTGACGCCCTGGCTGACCATGTTGTCGATCTGATCGTTCTGCGCCTTCACGTCGTGGTTGGCTTCCTGGGACAGAACTTCGTATCCGAGATCTTCCAACATACCACGCAGCAGAACTTCTTCGTTCTTCCAGCGTTCGGTCGCGAAGTCAGAGAAGGACAAACCGACCTTAATCTTCTCAGTCGCAGAAGGAGCTGCGGTCGGCTCTTCAGCGGCAGGCGCCTGCGTCTTAGGTGCACAGCCGAAGAGCATGCTGGCAATCACTAGCAACCCTACCAGGGTCATAATCGTACGATTGAACTTGCTTTTCATTTTTTTTCTCCAAATAGAAACCATCGGGTTAATGAATACGGCGTAAACAGAACAGCTACTCCTTTTCTCCTGATCACCTCCTATTTTTTTATAGACTCCGGCGCTGCAAGAGGTTGCTCAACTGAGAATCTCGCCCTGGCCGAAATTTACCGAACCAGGCTGGGCGTTAACCCAGGGGTTCGCGCAGAATATCGTCCAAAACGAGAGCAATCGCCCCTAATAAACAAGCGTCTTCTCCCCGAGCAGAGACTTCGATACGCGTTATGTTGCGCAAAGGGGGCAGGACGTTTTGCTGCATAGAAGCGTTAATGACCGGCACCAACCATTGGCCGGCTCCACTCAACGTACCACCTAAGATGACCAGTTCGGGATTAAAAATATTGATAAGGTTGCAAATTCCAACCGCCAGATGCCTGGCATAGTCTTCTAATACGGAGAGAACGACTTTGTCCCCCTGCTTCGCCGCCTCGATGATTTCATCCATCGTGATCCTGTCTAAATCACCACCAACCAGATCGGCAATCATGCTCTTGTTGCCGTCCTTTAACCGCAGGATAACATCCCTGTACAGATGGGACGGCCGCACATAGGTCTCCCAACAGCCTTGCCGTCCGCAAGCGCACAATTCCCCGCCTTTATACAGGGCCATATGCCCAACCTCTCCGCCGAAGCCGTTGGCACCACGGAAGAGCTTGCCGCCGATCATGACCCCACCCCCCAAACCAACGCCGGTCTTCAAAAAAATAAAATTTCCAATGTTGCGGGCATTACCATAAAAATACTCGCCCAGACAGGCGCAGTTGGCTTCGTTTTCCACAAAAACCGGCAGACCAAAGCGACGCATCCAAATCAGGCGCAGAGGCACGTCCATCCAGTGCAGGTTGGGCGCAAACACCAGTTTGCCCTGTTCCGCATCTACCAAACCGGGCACTCCCACGCCAATGCCCAGCGGGCGCAATCCAAGTCTTTTGCCCGCTTCCAGTGCCTCGGCTATCACTTGTTCAACTTGCTCCAGCTTGGCAATTTGATGTTGACTCTCTGGCGCTGCCCGAGTCTGACGCCAAAGAATTTCGCCCACAAAATTTGTCACGATGACCGACAGGAAATCCACGCCGATTTCCAATCCTACGGCAAATCCAGCGTTCGGGTTCACTTCTAACAGGGTGCCTGGACGGCCAATCTTCGATTCCTGGCGATGGATTTCGCGCACAAAGCTGCGTCCAATCAACTCGTCCATAATTAATGAAATGGTGCTTCGCATCAATCCCGTCCGGGCAGCCAAATCGGCCCGGGATAGGGGTGCGTACAACCGGACGCAATCCATGACAATGGACGCATTCATCTCGCGAACAAGCGTTTGGTTGGCCGTTTTGGGTTGAGCCATTACATCCTTTATTTTTTTGTGTGTGGGGGGAGAGAGAGGGGGGTTTGTTTGTTTGACGATCAAATTTAAGGATCATTGTATACTTTTTCAATCGAAAGTCAAGTACGAATTCTTTGGGCAGGCGCAATGTTTTTTTAAGACACACTCCTTATCTCGGCTCGGCCAGCCTGTGAGCGCAAGCTTCCTGAGACTGCGGCAAACCTCCTCACAGCAACCTGCAATTCTTAACGAAAGAAGCAAAAAAAAACAGAAGTATCAAAAACGGCTTACAAGCGACAAATTCAAAGCATCTTGCGCAGTTTGCAAGGATATCGCATGTGCGATGCATACTGGATGATGAGTGGAATGGTCGATCAATTGGACCATGTTTGTGATAAACCCTGTGATTTTCTAGAAGCGGATGATGTACAGGGGCGTTGGGCATCCTGACCACTCTTCTAACCGAGGTCAGTGGAAGTTTTGAACAGTATGATGATTCCGATGGTGAGTTGGGTGGCTTTTTGAGTGAATTGGCCTAGCCTCTAGTTGAAGTCATTCTGATCGCCGACCTCAGCAAATCAAACATCACAACCTGTTTAATTGACCCTGCATAAAAAGTCGCGATCATACGACGAATAACTCGTAACTGAAGATCTTCCGGCCTCTTCAGAAGAGCGTCTCTCAGGCCAGGTAAAAATGCGTAGCCTGAATGAAAAACGTTCCGAAGCCAGGAAAATCTCTCATAACCTGGAGGTTACGAAGTGCCCGCCAGGGTAGTACGAGCCACTGGGTTGAATGTCAAGAGACAATAGGTTGAAAATGGGTCATGATATTCAACACAGTTTCTACGTACTGTTGATAGAAACCAGCGAAGAATGTCAGATTGGGAAAAGGTATTGTTTTGCTAGATCTGTGGATTGTTAAAGAAACATGGATATTTCCCACTCGAATTTACAGAAATATGGTTACATAATCGGTTTTTGGGCCACCAATCAGTCATTTATCAGTATAATAGTTGCATAACGCAACCGAATGGCGGGCTTTATGGAACAAAACCAACGTACGCAAATTGATCAGCTGCTTTTTCAGGTATTGCGCACCATCTTCCACTACGAGCGCAGTATTGCCATGGATTATGGCCTGGATTTTCAGCAGATCTATGCTCTTCAATTTCTGCGCCGGCACCCCAACGCGCGTCTCACTGAGATAGCAACCGAGATGGAACTGCCCAAATTTACTGCCAGCCGCTTGCTCAACCGGTTAGTCAAAGAAGGGTTTTTGTCCAAAACGCAAGATCACGCTGACCGCAGGAATTACCACCTTCACCTTGAAGATAAGGGCGAGCAGGTCATTGCGGCCATTGAGACAGCCAGTTTTACCCGAATCTCAAAGAATATCCAGGGCTTTTCTCCAGCTGAGATTAATGAATTGTTCGAAGTGGCAGAGCATTTGCATATGGTTCTGGGTGTTACCGACAAAGTAAAACGTCAGTGACCTAAATAAATAATTGGAGCCGTCAATGAAGCCTTATACCGGGAAAGTGTTATGGGTTGATCTGACTCGAGAGACTTTCGTTGAAGAACGTATTCCAGACGATATTTACAAGAAATACCTTGCAGGGATCGGTCTGGGAGCTGCACTTCTGTACCGCGAAATCCCTGCTGGTGCGGATCCTCTCGGGCCGGAAAACATCCTGGGGTTTGTTTCAGGCCTGCTTACCGGAACCGGCAGCCTCTTCTCAGGCCGTTGGATGGCAGTTGGCAAATCTCCTCTGACTGGCACCTGGGGGGACTCCAACTGCGGTGGTACGTTCTCATACGCCATCAAGCAGTGCGGATATGACGGCATCTTTTTCAAGGGCAGCAGTTCAAAGCCAGTTTATCTATTGATCGACGACCACGGGCCAAACCTGCGGGATGCATCGCACTTATGGGGAAAAGATGCGGTCGAAACCGAAGCGATTTTGCAAGCGGAATATGGTGGTAAGCGCAAACCGGCGATTGCTGCGATCGGACAGGCTGGTGAAAAGTGCTCCCTAATTTCCGGGATTGTGAATGACGGCGGTCGTTTGGCTGCTCGTTCTGGTCTTGGGGCGGTTATGGGGTCGAAGAAACTCAAGGCTGTTGTGTTGATCGGTTCAAAGCGAGTGGCTGCGCACAACCCGGTACAAATGAAGTTATTATCGTTGCGCTGCACGAGAGACATCAACATACCTCTGAAACCAATCCCTTCCAAAATCTTTTCTACCTTCGGATGGATCCTCGGAAAACTCCCCGTTGGCTTTAAGATGCCGGGGTTCTTGATGGGAGGAATCCTGTCCAAATGGGGTACGATCGGCACTTTCCCAGCCTCAGTAGCCATGGGTGATACGCCGTTTAAAAATTGGGCCGGAGTAAACCAGGATCTCCCGAATGTCAATGACCAGCTTGATCCAGACAAGGTTGTCGCCATCCAAAAACGCAAATACCATTGCCGCGGTTGCCCGGTAGGCTGTGGCGGGATCGTGGAATTGCCTGACAAGAAACAGGAATCCCACAAGATTGAATATGAAACTGCTGCATCGTTCTCTACTATGCTATTGAATGACGACCTTGACCTGGTATATGAATTGAATGAAATGCTCAACCGCGCTGGGATGGATACGATTTCCGCTGGTGGCGCAGTGGCTTTTGCTATGGAATGTTATGAAAAGGGGTGGATCACCAAAGAGGATACTGGCGGTATCGAGCTGACTTGGGGTAACGGCACGGCTATCCGGCAAGTGGTTGAACAGATGATCTCCCGCGAGGGATTTGGAGCGCTGCTCGCGGATGGCGTCAAAAGGGCGGCCGATAAATTGGGGGCGCACACCCAGGACGCAGCCATCCACGCCGGCGGTCAGGAGATGGCATATCACGATCCACGCCTCGACCCTGGTATGGGGCTGCACGCCAGCGTAGATCCAACCCCCGGACGCCATACGACCGGCGCCCAGCTGTATTACGATATGTTCAAACTCTGGACGCGCGTTCCTGGACTGCCGCAAGCCCCCCAGTTTTATAAAAAAGAAACCCGTTACCTGCCCGGCAATGGCAGAACCGAAAGCGCTGTTGCCGTTTCTGAATTTACTCAGTTTTACAATTCCATTGGCGCCTGTTACATGGGTATGTTGATCGGCGTTGACCGGGTGCCAGTTTTTGAGTGGACCAACGCAGCCACCGGGTGGAACTTGATCCCTGCAGAATATTTGCGTATTGGGCGGCGCATCCAGACTCTGCGGCAGATGTTCAATATTCGTGAGGGGATTGATCCGCGCAAGATCAAGGTCAGCAAGCGACTGACTGGCGACCCGCCACAAGCAAGCGGCCCGAACCGCGGGGTGAAATATGATATTGACGTTCTAATCCAAGCTTACTGGAAAGAAATCGGTTGGGATCCTGATACAGGTGTGCCGACACAAGAAACATTGGATGCGCTTGAAATGAGCGATGTGCTATCGCATGAGTCACAAAGGGTCAGTCAATGAGCTATACCATCCAAAACACGTGCAAGGGATGCACTGCCTGTGCAAAGATATGCCCGGTGTATGCCATCAGCGGAGAACGCAACCAGGTGCACAGTATCAACGCTGACATCTGCATTGAGTGCGGTGCCTGCGCGAAAGTTTGTCCCTACCAGGCAGTGTTCGATGCTGCAGGCAAATTACAGCAGCCCCTTAAGCGCTCCTTGTGGCCGAAACCGTCGGTGAATGCAAAAAAATGTGTCTCATGCGGTCTTTGCTTGCAGGATTGTCCCACAGGGGCGATGGAATTTGCAGCGCTGACCGATCACCAGGTCAAATTGGTCGCCTGTCTGGGCGATCCAAAGATTTGCATCGCTTGTTCATTCTGCCAGACAATTTGCCCGGTGGGAGCAATCACTATGATGTCTCCCCTTCCCAGCTCGTAATCGGAAAACATCAATGTTATGGAGGGTAGGATGGAACCAGGTGCAAAAAGCGTTGTCGCCATCAGCCATGCCAGGGAAATGGATTTCACTCGCGATTATGTATCACTTCCCCGTGAATATGGAACACTTGCCTATGATGAACGCGAGGATGTGAAGGCCATCAAGTCAGTTGTGCGAGAAAACCTTGAAAATTTGGATGCCGAAATCCACTTCACAGAAAAGCTTCGTGAACGAAAAATCATCATTAAGCCGAACCTGGTCACCGTTTTTCACGATTTGGGCATGGGGAAGCGCGATTACCCCGAATCGACTGATCCGCGCGTCATCGATGCGGTGATCGAATTCCTGCAGCAGTTCACTAATAATATCACCATCGTTGAATCCTCTGGCCGTGGAATGCCAACACAGGCTTCTTTCCACGTGGCAGGATTGGACCGGCTGGCAAAGCACCGCAAGGTCAGTCTGGTTGCGTTGGAGGAACAGCCCGTCGATCGTTACCTGCTGCCGCAAGCGCGGGTGATGCGAGAAATTGTCATCCCGCGCATTTTTTCGGAAGTGGTCAGGGGAGAAGCTTTTTACATTTCCATCCCAAAGATGAAGACCAACCTGTACACCGGCGTGACGTTGGGATTCAAGAATGCCATGGGCACGCTCGCTTACAACCTGCGCCAGCGCAATCATAATCACGCGATCAATCAAAAGCTGGTGGATATGCTGCACCTGTTCAAAGCGGATCTTGTGATCATCGATGGGATTGTGGGTGGGGAGGGTAATTGCCCCGCTCCTGTAGAGCCGGTGCAGAGCAGGGTCATCATTAGCGGCAACCAGAGTGTGGAAACAGACCGGGTCGCCGCGCGCATGATGGGCTTTGATCCAGAAACCATCCCTCTGATGCGGATCGCAGCTGCAGATGGATTCAGCGATCCCAGCGTGCAGATTATCGGCGAACAAACGGTCACGCCCTACCATCCGGCCGATCCATCCTTGCTTGGAGGATGGATGAAAGAGAACTTTCCAAATGTCAGGGTCTTGATAGGACACAGCAAGGCCGGCGCATCGGCCCTGGACCTGTGCAATGGTTGTGATGAGCACCAATTAAGCGCGCTTGAAAATGTTTGCCGCGGCGGCTGCCTGGCAACCACACGGTACGCCTTCGATATGCTATTTTATGAGGGCAAGCGGCGCGACTTCAAGTTGACAGTGATTCTGGGAGCGGGTGTAAACCAAAATGGCAGCGTGTTGTATTATGACGGGTATGGGAAGTCTTATTCCCTGGCCGATATTGCTGCGCTAGAAGGGAAGAAAGTGGCAATCGGAACTTGTGCCCGTCCTGTGAAGGAAATTGTGGACCGTTATATTGACGGCTGCATGCCCTTCCCCAATTCACCTCACATGGTCATACATCAAATGAGCGGGACGATGTGTTCGGTGATCTCTCCGCGCAATCGTTATCTATTCCCCGCCCTGTTCGCCACTCTGAGGGCCTGTGAACGGCGCAAAGCTCTGCTGCGTTCGGGTCAGCGCATCGACATTCCCCTGCACCACGAAGACATTGTATACAAAACGCGCGAGTTGACAGAAGAAGAAATGAGTTTGCCGTATATCTTTGAGCCATTTGCACCGCTCACGCCTGCCGAGATTAAAAGGTTATGCGCTGCAGAAAATAGAAATATCCTGGCGACATTCCTTCCATAAGGCAGTATGAATGATGCAAAATTCAAAGATATTTTGGATGATCCTGATGTCATTTGCTCTTGGGCTCTATATCTTGGGATTGGGCTTGTGGCTCTTCTCTTCCGTGCGCTGGATAGGTGCAGCCCTTGTTTTTGGCATCCTTTTCCTGCACATCTGTGAACTCAAAACCGCATTGCGGATTGGCCGAAAGAAGAATCTTCCAGATACCCATATTTGGTTAATGACCCTGGCTTTTGGGTTTACCTGGTGGCTGCCGCTGGAGAAGGGTGTGTTTGCATCATGATTGCATTCATCATTGGCAGGAGATAAACACAAAGGCCTGGAGCGGAACGATCTCCAGGCCTTTGTGATTGATGACCCATTATTTACCGATCGTATTTGCCATACTCGCAACCGCCCAATTCACCGTCGAAATCACCGATCTTCTGGTATTCCCCGTTAACCTTACGGTAAAGCGTGACGGAACCCTTTGCGTATCCACCGTTCCAAAGTTGGTTATGCCGCTTGAGTCCGTCCGGGTTTTCATAGTTGACATTCAACATGGTGTCCCGCGGGCAGGAGAAATGAATCTCGATCTTGCCTTTGCGGTTCCAGGCAATGATATTCCAGTCAACCTTCTCTTCGGTGACCGGGCAATCGAAGACCTGGTGCGGTCCAGTCCAGATCTTCGAGAAGTTGAATTCGAACAATTCGCCTTCGTGGTAGAAGGCAATTAACAGCCGTCTTGGAAGTGAAATGCCAAATACCACTGGTTGGGCACCGCCGACATCCAGGCTAGTTCGGGGCAAGGTCTTGCCGGTGGCGCGGTCAGTAAAGTTGTTGCAATTCAGCCACACCCACGGACTGGTATAATCGCATCCCCAGTTCTTATCCTGGTACCCTGCGCTGGAATCGGGTTCAACTTTGTATACTTCGCCATTGAAAATGATCTTTCCTTCATAACGGGTGCGCATCCCGGCGGCGTGCCAGTACATTTGGAACGCGTTAATGTTGCGGAAGAAGGGCGACGTGCCAAATCCAACGCTGTAAGGAAGTATCTTTTCTGCTTTTAGGTCCCAGCTCATCTCGCCTGCATCTGACATGTACTCGGGATGTGCGCTGGCCTCATCAGCACTTAACTTCACCGATCCAACCAGGTGAGTTTCTGTGGCCCGGTGTTCGCCGATGCGAACATCCATTTTATGGGGATCTGCTGAGAACTGTGAAATTGGATAGAGATTATGAATTTGCGTGGCCACACCCTTGCCCCAGCAACCTGCCTTGAGCATCGCATAAGAGGGTTTGATCCCTTTGGCGCGGTTTTCAGGAAGCTGCCCTGGAATGACCGAATCTCCCCCTAATGCAGGATTGATCACGTAGTATTCGATGAAAAATGGGCGTTTCTCGCCAGTTTTTTCGTTGATCCCCACGAGGGAATGCCACCACCAATCGTAACCCCGTTTTGCGCTGGCCCCCTTGAGCATATACCCATTTCGGTCGTCCATGGTTTTCCTCCTGTGAATTTGTGTTTTGTGCTGTGGATAATCAAATTGTAGCAATATAAGTTGCATACTGCAACTAAAATGAATATAGCAATTGGCCCTTTCTTGAGGAAATTGCACGCGGTCTGGGATCTTGTTGGATTGCTTTAGATCCACTTCTGCACTTGCCGCAGGTGCAAGTGTTTAGAGAGCCCAGCGGCCAAATTGCCCGGGCATCGAAAATTGCCTTACACCTTGCCAGGCGTTTGCTTAAATCGTTGATTCAAAACCCGATGGTTTGCTCACCGCTTTTTTAGCCAGAAATTTGCACAGTAAGGGTGATCAGCCTCAAAAACGGATAGAAACGAACCAATTGCTACAATTGAACCCTCGTGTGGCTGGCGAAGTGAATTAAAACAGCCCCATATCAAAAAAACTCGAAGTTAAGAAAATTCGATTCATACTTGACAGTTCCATTAAATTGTTATAATATCTAGATATATATACATCTATATAAAAAGTGAGTCCAACATGGATGAAGCTTGGTTCAAGATCAATCCCCAAAGTGCGCTCCCGCTCTATTATCAGATCAAGCAGAATTTATTGGAATTGGTGGAAAGCGGCAAATTTGCGCCCGGCGACTTGCTGCCTGCTGAGGGTGAAATGGGTGAATTTTACGGCGTGAGCCGTCTTACCGTGCGGCAGGCGGTGGGCGAGTTGGTGCGGGAAGGCGTCCTGGTGCGCGAGCGCGGGCGGGGAACTTTCGTTGCCAAGCCCAAGACGACTCACATGATGGTGCGAAGTTCCGGCTTTAGCGAACGCATCCGTGAAGCTGGACAAAAACCCTCCAGCACAGTTTTGAGTTTTGAGGTCATCCCGGCCACCGCGTATGTCGCGGAGAATTTACACATCGAGGTTGGAGCGCCGGTCTATCAATTGAGCCGCTTGCGCTCTGTCAACGATGAGCCGCAAGTTTTAGAAACCACGCACCTGCCCAAGGCCATGTTCCCGGGGATGGAGGATGTGGATTTCTCGCGTTCATCGCTCTATGGCACTCTGGCGGAACGCTATCAATGTTACGTTATGTCGGCTGATGAGGTCTTTGAACCTGTTCTGTTGACCAATTATGAGGCCAGCCTGCTGGGCACCAAGCCAAAATCAGCCGCCTTGCTGCTCGAAATTGTCGCTTACGATCAGAATGGAAACCGGGTTGAATACAACAAATCAATTATCCGCGGCGATAAAGCCCGCTTCTTATTTCATGTGCGCCGCCAATTTATGAACGACGAGGAACAACGCATTCAATGGACATCATCCGAAACCTCCATCACGGACTAATTGTCTCCTGCCAGGCAAAGCCCGGCAGCCCGCTGCGCAATTCACAGGTGCAGGCTGCCATGGCGCGCGCTGCTGAGGTTGGCGGCGCAGTGGGCATCCGCGCCAACGGTGTGGAAGATATCCGCGCTATCCGCCAGCTGGTTAAACTGCCCATCATCGGCATCAACAAAATCACGCATGACGGCTATGACGTGTTCATTACCCCGACGCTTGAATCTGCCCGCCAGGTGGCGGCAGCCGGGGCGGATATCATCGCCATGGACGCAACCCTGCGAAACCGCCCGGATGGCTTATCCACCGCGCAGGCGATTAAGCAGTACAAGAGCGAACTTGGCAAACTGATCATGGCCGATATCTCGACCCTCGAAGAAGGCCTGGCCGCCGTGGAAGCCGGCGCGGATATCGTGGCCACCACCCTGTCCGGGTATACGCCCTACAGCCGCCAGCAGGAAGCCCCTGATTTCCTGTTGATTGCCGAGCTGGCAGCCCGCACCGCCACCCCGATCATCGCCGAAGGGCGCATGGTCACTCCAGAGGATGCCCGCCGAGCGCTTGAAATGGGCGCGCACGCCGTCGTGATCGGCACCGCCATCACGGCGATTGACTGGGTAACTCAGCATTATGTAAACACGATGCGCAGTTACCCACAAGACCCATCGGAAAATTAGTCTCTGGAGATTGTGAAGATGGCCCACTTACTTGAAGTTCGAGATCTGCGTGTCCGTTTTCGCTCTGATCGTACCATCATTCACGCAGTGAACGGCATCACCTACAACCTGGATGAGGGTGGTTCGCTGGCGATCGTTGGTGAAAGCGGATCGGGCAAGTCTGTTGGTATGTTGGCCATCATGGGGCTTATTCCCAACCCGCCAGGCTGGGTTGAATCAGGCGAAGCAATTTTTAATGGCAAAGACCTGCTGAAAATGAGCGAGGCCGATCTTAGAAAAATCCGCGGCAAGGAAATCGCCATGGTTTTCCAGGATCCCATGACCTCGCTGAATCCGGTTTTGCCCGTCGGCCTGCAGCTCACCGAAGCCATACAAAGCCACCTGGGTATGACCAGGGAACAGGCTGTGGAACGCGCCATTGAGATGCTGCGCCTGGTGGGCCTGCCAAATCCGGCACAACGCATCAAGGATTTTCCCTTTCAGTTCTCCGGCGGCCAGCGCCAGCGCATCATGATTGCCATGGCCCTGTCCTGCAACCCCAGCCTGCTGATTGCAGATGAACCCACCACTGCCCTGGACGTCACCATTCAGGCCCAGATTGTGGAACTGGTGCGCGAGCTTCAACAAAAACTCGGCATGGCAATCATCTGGATCAGCCACAACCTGGGCCTGGTGGCGGGCGTGGTTGAGAATGTCATCGTGATGTATTCCGGTTTTATTGTTGAACAGGCGCCTGTGGATGACCTGTATGAACGGCCGCTGCATCCCTATACCCTGGGGTTGCTGCACGCCGTGCCCAAACTGGATCAACAGAATCAGGAGCGCCTGGCATCCATCGAAGGCATGCCGCCGGATTTGCGCAAGCCCATCGTCGGCTGCCCGTTTGCACCGCGCTGCCCTTACCGCCAGGAAAAGTGCGAGCAGGAAATCCCGCCTTTATTTGAAACTGGCGAAAACCGCAGGTCGGCCTGTTGGCGCTGGCAGGAATTGACCCGGATCAACACCTTTGGAGAACCCTTATGACCCTCCAATCCACCCTCTTGCAGATCAAGAACCTTAAAGTGCACTTCCCCATCCAGCGCGGCGTTTTCCGCCGGCAGGTGGGCTCCATCAAGGCGGTGGACGGGGTCAGTTTTGATATCTTCAAGGGCGAGACGCTTGGCCTGGTTGGCGAGAGCGGCTGCGGAAAATCCACCACCGGCCTGGCAATTCTTCGGCTGCAGGCTTTAAGCGGCGGCCAGGTTTTCTATGAGGGCCAGGACATTTCGAGCCTGACCGAGCAACAAATGCGTAAAATGCGCCGCCACATGATGATGATTTTCCAGGATCCCTATTCATCGCTCAACCCGCGCATGACGATCGGCAGCATTATTGGCGAACCGCTGAATGTTTTCAAGATTGGAACAACCAAAGAGCGCGCGGAACGTGTGGAAGAGCTGCTGCACCTGGTGGGGCTCAACCCGGCCTTCATCAATCGGTACCCGCATGAGTTTTCCGGCGGACAGCGCCAACGCATCGGCATCGCTCGGGCCCTGGCAACTAACCCGTCCTTTATCGTTGCAGATGAACCTATTTCTGCTCTGGATGTCTCCATTCAGGCGCAGGTGGTCAATTTGCTGGATGATCTGAAGAACAAACTGGGGCTGACTTATTTGTTTATTGCCCATGATCTTTCCATGGTCCGCTACATCAGCAACCGGGTCGCTGTGATGTATCTTGGAAAAATCATGGAGCTTGGCGATCGCAACACTGTTTTTGACCAATCTTTGCATCCCTATACGCGCGCACTCCTTTCGGCTGTGCCGATCGCTAACCCCAAGAAAGAGCGCAATCGCCAGCGTATCATCCTTAAAGGTGATGTGCCCAGCCCGGCCAACCCGCCGGCGGGCTGCCGCTTCCATCCGCGCTGTGCTTTTGCCACAGATATTTGCAGCCAGACTGAGCCGGCATTGCGAAATCTGGGAAGCGACTCGGGATCGCAACATTGGGTTGCCTGTCATCACGCTGAACGGCTTGGTTAACCTCAGGAGGTGAATAAGTTTACTTCTATACGCCTTGAGTTTGTATCCACAACTATCTGAAACCCAATTTGATTTGATAGGAGAAGGAAAGACAATGACTAAGCTGTACAAAGTTTTGGCCCTCGTTCTGGTAGCCGTTTTCATGCTGAGCGCTTGCGCCCCGGCAGCAACGACTACCCCCGCTCCAGAGCAGCCCACCGCTGCTGTTGAACAATCCACCAGCGCCCCGGCCGAACCGACCGCGGCCCCCGCCGAAGCCACCACTGCCCCGGCTTCCACTGGCCCCGCCGGCGTGCTGCGCCTGCCGCTTCGCCCCGGCGTTACGGTTGGCTCCCTGTGGACCGCAGCCGGCCGCCATCTGGATGAAGCCTTCCTCTCTGAACTGGCCCAGGTGAAATGGACCGCGGATGGCGTTCAGCCTATGTTGGCTGAGAGCTGGGACATGGAAGGTGACGGAACCGCCTTTGTGTTCCATCTGCGCCAGGGCGTCACGTGGAGCGATGGCGAACCCTTCACCGCTGATGACGTGATCTACACCTTCAATATCTACGCCAATCCCAAAGTGGGTGCCATTCATGCTGGTAAGTTAGCCGATGTGGTTGGTTATGCTGACGTGGTGGCAGGTAAAACCGAAACGCTGGCGGGCGTCACCAAAGTGGACGATTACACTGTGCGCGTTGAGTTGTCCACTCCCTCCCCGCTGTTTGTTGAATTAAAGGTGCCCTTTATCAGCATTTTGCCGGCCCACATTTTGGCCTCTGTCCCTGCTGATCAACTGAAGGGTAATGATTACTGGAAGCACGTAGTCGGTACCGGCCCGTTCATCATGACCAACCTGGTCGAAGATCAACTGGTTGAAGGTGTTGCCAACCCCAATTACTTTGAAGGTAAACCCAAACTGGAAAAAATTGTCTTCCAGGTGTACGCTGACTCGAACACCATGCTGGCTGCGCTTGAAGCCGGTGAAATTGACGGCATGCTCTATCAGGGCGGCGGCATCCCCGTTGACCAGGTCTCCCGCTTCGAAGCTCTGCCCAACCTGAAGGTCTTTGGCAATATGGATGCCGGTCTGCCCACCTTCCTGTTGATCAACCTCAACAAGGAATACTTCAAAGACATCCGCGTTCGCCAGGCCATCATGTACGCCATTGACCGCCAGACCATCATTGATACGGTCAAGCTGGGTACTGGCACTGTGTCGAACACCATGTTCCCCGCCGCCTGGGCCCGCCCCGACACCCTGATCGATTATCAGTACGACCCTGAAAAAGCCAAGGCTCTGCTGGCTGAAGCTGGTTGGGACTCCTCTCGCCAGATCGACTTGCAGCGCTATTACACCGATCAGGTGAACAAAGACACCGTCGATGCAATCGCTGCCATGCTGCAGGAAGTCGGCATCAACGTGGTGGTGCGCGAAGTCAAGAGCGCTGAATTCCAGGCCTCAGTTGACGATGGCTCCCTGGAACTCGCTTACGCCGCCAACGGCCAGGGTCTTGATCCCTCACTCGGTTTCCTTGTTACCGGTTGCGGCCAGCGCCTCTCGGTTGGTTACTGCAATGAAAGAGTCGATGAACTGTATAAGCTGGGCCAGTCCTCAGCAGACCGCGCCGTGCGCGCCCCTTACTACCAGGAAATCAGCACGATCTTGAATGAAGAACTGCCCAAGATCTGGCTGTGGTACGAAGTCCGCCCGGTGGCATTTGATACTCGCATCGTTGGTCTGGCTGAACACTACGCTGAACAGCCCCTGCTCATGTTCGACGTGCCTGTCTACAACGAAATCCACACCTGGTACACCAAGTAAAGCTTTTTCCTGACTATGGCGAGGGCGGTTTTGCCCGCCCTCGCCAAACCTAGGAGTACTGCCATGTTCGCCTATTTTATCCGACGTCTTTTGATCAACATCCCCATTTTGATTGGAATCACAATCATCATTTTTCTGCTGGCCAGTATGATGCCAGGTGATGCTGTGCTGGCGATGATCTCTTCCGAGACTCCCGTCAGCGATGAAATGATCAAAATGCGTCAGGGTGAATTGGGTCTTGATTTGCCGCTGCACATTCAATATTTGCGCTGGATAGGTAATTTGGCAAAAGGGAATTTGGGGTTCTCCTTTGTCAGTGCTGAATCAGTCAGCAAAATGATTGTCATGCGAATTCCTGCCACATTGGAATTGATGGGCGTCTCTCTGCTCATCTCAATCCTTCTCGGATTAACCCTGGGTACCATCAGTGCGTTCAAGCAATATTCAGTGCTTGATTACAGCTTCACCATTTTTGGTTTCATCGGGATCTCCATCCCGGACTTTTTCCTGGGTATGATCCTGGTTTTTATCTTTGCCTTAAAGCTCAAGCTGTTTCCAACTTCGGGGTTTATCACCGCAGGGGAAGAATTCTCGCTGGCTGACAACCTGCGGCATGTGTTTTTGCCTGCCCTGGCACTGGCGTTGGTACGCACGGCCGTGTTTATGCGCTATACGCGTGCCAGTATATTGGAAGTTTTGGGAAATGATTATGTACGCACAGCCCGCGCTAAAGGGTTGAAACAAAAGATCATCGTTCTTCGCCATGTAATGCGCAACGCCCTGATCCCTGTGATCACGATTATTGGTATCAACCTGGGCGTATTATTTGCCGGTTCTGTGATTATCGAAACGATCTTTCAATGGCCTGGTATCGGGATGATGTTCATCAACGCGGTCACCGCCCGCGACTCACCGGTGATCATGGGCTACGTGTTGCTGACCTCGATCATTGTATTGGCCAGCAACCTGTTGACCGACTTGACTTATTCGCTGGTTGATCCGCGCATCCGTTACGAATAGGAGGAGAGATGGCAGCCACAATCGCTCGCCTTGAGAAAATTCGTCCCGAAAGTCTGTGGTCAAAAGCCTGGAAACGGTTTTTGCGGCACAAGCTGGCTCTGTTCGGTTTATCGGTATTGGGTATTTTGATCTTCAGCGCGCTTGCTGCTTCGCTGCTGACCCCCTATTCGCCCATCAAACAGGATTTGCGCAACCTGCGAAAGGCGCCGACTGCTGAACATTGGCTCGGCACCGATGGGGTGGGGCGTGACATTCTGACGCGCGTCCTCTACGCCGGCCGCATCTCGTTGTCTGTAGGCCTGGTATCTGTTTCCCTTTCCGGGGCCATTGGCATCCTCATCGGCGTGGCGGCCGGGTACCTGGGCGGGAAAACTGATATGATCCTGATGCGGCTTACGGATATGGTGATGACCTTCCCATCGCTTGTCATCATCATCACCGTTGCGGCTGCCCTTGGACCAAGCGTGTATAACGCCATGCTGGTAATCGGTCTATTAACGTGGCCTTCGATTGCCCGCCTGGTGCGAAGCCAGTTCCTGTCCCTGCGCACGCAGCAATTTGTCACCGCTGCGCGGTCGATTGGCGTTTCAAACTGGGACATTGCCTTTAAACACATCTTCCCAAATACCATCAGCGCAATTACTGTGGCCATTACGTTTGGTATGGCTACTTCCATCTTGATGGAAGCTTCCCTATCATTTCTCGGCCTGGGCGTTCCGCCACCCACGCCCAGTTGGGGCAACATGCTGCGCGACGCGCAGAGCATGAACGTGCTGGAAGGTATGCCCTGGATCTGGCTGCCGCCCGGTATCATGATTGCGCTCTCGGTGTTGAGCATCAACTTTATTGGCGACGGTTTGCGTGATGCGCTGGATCCACGCTCCTTGCTCTAGGTAGGTATCTATGCCGCTAAGTTTTGATATGCCCCTTGATCAGTTGCGGACCTATTCGGGTATCAATCCGCGTCCGCACGATTTCGATGATTACTGGAATGAAGCCCTTGACGAGATGCGGTCCATTCGCTCAGAGGCAGAATTTATTCCCTCGGATTTTCAAACGCCTTTCGCGGAATGCTTTGACCTGTATTTCAAGGGTGTCGGCGCGGCGCGCGTACACGCCCGCGTGGTGCGCCCGCGCCATGAGCATGGATCGCATCCGGCCGTGTTGATGTTTCACGGCTATTCAGGCGATGCCGGCGACTGGCAGGAAAAACTGCCTTACGCGGCGCTTGGTTACACCGTGGCTGCGCTGGATTGCCGCGGGCAGGGCGGTTTTTCGCAGGATATTGGCGGGCAAACCGGCATGACCCTGCGCGGTCATATCATCCGCGGGCTGGATGGGGAACCGCGGGATTTGCTCTACCGCAGCATCTTCCTCGACACCGCCCAGTTGGCTTATCTGGTGATGGAGATGGACCATGTGGACCCGGGCCGAGTGGGCGCGACCGGCTACAGCCAGGGAGGCGGTTTGACCCTGGCCTGTGCCGCCTTGGTGCCAGAAATCAAACTGGCTGCCCCGGTTTACCCATTTTTATGCGATTACAAGCGGGTGTGGGAATTGGATTTGGACATCAACGCCTATGCCGAACTGCGTGATTATTTCCGCTGGCACGATCCTTTGCATCAGCACGAAGACGAAATATTCACCCGGTTGGGATATATTGATGTGCAAAACCTGTGCCCGCGCATTCAAGCCGAGGTGTACATGGGCGTGAGCCTGCGCGATCAGATCTGCCCTCCCTCCACACAGTTCGCGGCTTATAACAAAATCAATGCGCCCAAACGTCTTGAGATTTACCCGGACTTTGCACACGAAGAATTGCACGGTCATGCGGATCGAATTTATCAATTTTTGAGTAATTTATAATTTAAGGAAAATGCAATGACATCTTTCAATGGTTTTTGGCCGGCTTTATTAACCCCTTACACCCGTGAGGATCAGGTTAATTTCAGCGTGTTACGCGACCTGGTGGATTACCACCTGTCCAAAAAGGTGACCGGCCTGTACATCTGCGGCAGCACAGGCGAAGGTGCTTTTCAATCTACCGAAGAGCGCTTGAAAATATGTGAAACGGTCATGGATCAGGTCAACGGCCGGATTCCTGTCATTGTGCATGTTGGCGCGTCGGCCCTCAACGAGGCGATTACACTTGCCCGGCAGGCTGAACGCCTGGGCGCGGCAGGGATCAGCAGCATCGTTCCACCGGTGGTGTATAATCCCGCCGGCATTGCCCCTTACCTGGCAAAACTGGCTGCCTCGGTCCCTGGTCTGCCGTTCTTCCCTTACCTGTTTGGCGGCAGTATTAACAGCCTGGCCCTGCTGAAGGAACTGGCCCCCATTCCCAATTTCCTGGGGACGAAGTATTTCGGCGCAAACATGTACGAAATGGGGCAAATTGCCAAATTCCGCTCAGAAAACTGGACCGTGTTCTCTGGCATGGATGAGCAGGCCGCGCTGGGGTTGATGTTTGGCGCTCACGGCGTCATTGGCTCCACCTTGAACTTTATGCCGGGCGTCTATGGAAAAATGATTGAGAGTATCCAGGCTGGCAACGCCGATCAGGCTCTGGATTATCAAAAGCGGGCCAACCGCGTCACCCAGGTCATGCTTGAGATGGGCTTTGTTGGCTGCATGCGGGCTGCCATGAGCCGGTTGGGCTTTGAAGTGGGCGAACCACGGCTGCCTAACCTGCCTTTGGCCTTTGAAAAACGGGCAGAGTTGTTTGCTCGCTTGGATGAAGCCGGTTTTGAAGAGCTGGCTGCATTATAAAAGCATGATTGGCGCAGTTGATATTGGCGGAACGAAAATCGCAATCGGGCTTGTCGAACGAACCGGCCGGTTGATTGACTCTGTATCGCTGCCGACCCGGCCCGAGCAACCCTATACCTCCGCGCTGAACGATGTGAAAGCAGCTCTACAAAAGCTGCTTTCCATGCATTCGGGCGCGTTGGAGGGCATTGGGATTGGAACCACCGGGCGGCTGACCGCTGAAAAGGTAATGGAACCTAATCAATTTCTGCCCGATTGGAGCAATCGATCCCCGGCTGCGGACCTTGCCGGGGCGTTTCAGGTTCATTCGGCCATCGAGAATGATGCCGATGCTGCAGTTTTGGCGGAACACCTATGGGGAGCATGCGCCGGCTCTGCCCGCATGGTCTACATCACCATCAGCACCGGGATTGGCGGCGGCATCATTCTGAACGGCAAACTTTACCGCGGCGTGGACGGCTGTCATCCGGAAATTGGGCATCATGTGATTGACCCTTCCGGTCCGGCGTGTTTTTGCGGGGCGAATGGATGCTGGGAGCGCATGGCCAGCGGAACAGCCCTGGCCGACTTGGCGCGCGCGCACGGCGGCGAACCCCAATGGGATGCGCGTATGATCTGCGACCTGGCAGAACAAGGCAACCCCCTGGCGAAAGCGGCCGTTGCCCACGCAGCCAAATACCTGGGCATGGGGCTGGCCAATATCATCACCCTGTTTGCGCCCGACAGCGTAGTTTTAGGCGGCGGGCTGATGCAGCGTTGGAATTTGTTCCGCGGTGATGTGGAAACGGCAATCGCCAGGCAATGCGGTTTGGTGCCCTGGAATAAAGTCAAAATTGGCGTGTCAACGCTTCAGCATGCTGGCCTGGCGGGTGCAGCAGCTACATGGGTTCATCAATTTGGAGAGCAGCATGATTTTTGATACGTTGGATCATTCAGCACACTATGCGGGCCTGGGAGATCGAATACGCACCGCCTTGAAATTTTTACAGGATACGGATCTATCGGCTTTGCCTGTGGGCCGGATTGACATCGATGGGGATAACCTGTATGCGCTCGTGCAGGAATACACCACCAAACCCCAGGAACAGGGAATGTGGGAAGCTCACCGGCAATATATCGATATTCAATATGTGCAGCGGGGCCAGGAGCGGATGGGTTTTGCCAGCCTGGAGCGCATGGAGCTGGGTGAATATGTCCCCGAAAAGGATTTTTTGCCCATGAGCGGCGAGGGCAATTTCGTGGCTGTATTTGCAGGAGCCTTTGTGGTCTTCTTTCCGCAGGATGGGCACATGCCCGGTCTGCGCGTGGATGCGCCTGAGCCTGTACGGAAAGTGGTACTCAAAGTCAAATTGGAGGCCTGATGAAATTCAATCGTGACAGCGCTGAAATCTTCATCCCGGACAACACCGATGAAATAAATGCGCTGCAGCGTACCACCCACCTGGCGATCGGCGCGCACCAGGATGATCTTGAAATCATGGCGGCGGGGCCGATCATCGACTGCTTCAAGAAGGCTGACCAGTGGTTCTCCGCGGTGGTTGTGGCGGACGGCCGAGGATCGCCCCGCAACGGAGCCTATGCGGAGTACAGCGATGATGAAATGCGCCTCGTCCGCTTCCAGGAGCAGCGCAAGGCAGCCCAAATCGGTGAATACAGCGCTTGGATGATGCTGGATTATCCTTCCAGGGATATTAAAAACGGAAAAGATACGCGCATCATCGATGACCTGGTGAAAATCCTTGAAAACACCCGCCCGCAAATCGTTTATACCCATAACCTGGCCGATAAACACGATACCCATGTTGGCGTGGCTCTGAAAACCATCGCAGCCATTCGCCAGCTGCCCCTCTCCGCCCGTCCGGCAAAAGTGCTTGGCTGCGAAGTTTGGCGCGGTTTGGACTGGATGGTTGACGAGGATAAAATCCTCATTAACCTGTCGGAACGGGAAAATTTGCAGGCCGCGCTGGTTGCGGTATTTGATTCACAAATCAGCGGTGGTAAGCGTTATGACCTGGCTGCCCAGGCGCGGCGGCGCGCAAATGCAACCTATTTGACCTCGCACAGCGTGGATCAGGCCGCCAGCCTGGCCTATGCCATGGACATGACGCCATTAATTCAGGATGACAACCTTGATCCGGCGGCTTTCATCCAAAGGCATATCCAGCGCATGCTGCAGGAAGTTCAAGACCGACTGAGTCGATTGCAGTAACGCGCATCACCCAACCTGGCGATAAGAGGTAAACATGAGCCTGTATGATGAAATTTTTGAACAGCCTGCGCGCCTGAGTCATTTATTGGACCACCAGCGTGCGGTGATTGAAAAGATCGCGCAGGAAATTCGTAACCGGGACGTGCAATTTGTCTTTCTGGCTGCGCGGGGAACTTCGGATAATGCCGGGCGGTATGCCAATTATGTCTGGGGGGCGCTCAACCAGCTTCCCCTGGCGCTGGCTACGCCTTCCCTGTTTACTTATTACAATCAGCCTCCAATCATCAAAAATGCGCTGGTGGTGGGCGTGTCGCAATCCGGTCAATCGCCGGATATTGTGAGCGTCATTGAAGCCGGAAAACGGCAGGGCAACCTGACCCTGGCCATTACCAACTCACCGGATTCGCCGCTGGCAAAGGCAGCCGATTTTGTGATTGACATCATGGCCGGGCCAGAGCTGGCTGTGGCCGCCACCAAAACCTACACGGCTGAATTGATGACGATTGCCATGCTTTCGGCCGCGCTGGCAGGATCTACTCCCATGTGGAACCAGCTTGGGCAGGTGGCAAGTTGGATCGATGAGACTTTGCAGCAAAACCGCACCATTGAGCAGGTGGTACAGCGCTACCGGTACATGCCGCAATGTGTGGTGTTGGGACGCGGGTACAACTATGCCACGGCTTTTGAATGGGCGCTAAAGCTGAAGGAGTTGACTTATACCGTGGCTGAGCCATACTCTTCTGCCGATTTTCAACACGGCCCGGTGGCGATGATCTCAGACGGCTTCCCGGTTCTGGCGGTAGTTGCTAACGGCGGTGTGCTCGACTCGATGGTGACATCACTTGAACACTTGAAGAAGGATCTGATGGCTGAACTGGTGGTCATTTCCAATAACCAGCGAGCGCGCAGCCTCGCACAGGTTTCTTTTACCATCCCGGAAAGCGTGCCCGAATGGCTTTCGCCGCTGGTCAGCATTGTACCCGCGCAATTGTTTGCTTATCATTTGACCGTGGCCAGGGGTTATGACACGAATGCGCCGCGTGCCATTCGCAAAGTGACGGAAACGCGCTAACCGTGCAATTCTCTCAATCGTGTTCAGATCGATGTTTTCCATTCCGGTCATATCCTGACACGTGCCTTTTATGAGCTTTACTTTGATATCATCCTGACCATGCACAGAGGGTTGTGCCTGTGGAGATGCGGCAGCATCTGTGCCTATCCGGCAATTATGTAGTAGAGCAGCATTTTCCAAAAACGCTAGATTATCCAACAGGGATCTTTTCGAACCCACATAAAACAGAGGGACACGAAAGTCGATTAGCAATTGCAGCATGCCTGGCAAGCATGGGCCGGTGTTTGCCAGGCTGGCTGACACCTGCACTTGCAACAGTAGTTCCCTGGCCTGGCTTCCGGGGCAGGCGAATCCACTTTCCATACTCATGTCCAATCCAGAGCCCGTCAGGCTCTAATATTTCGCTGCTCGAAGGGCCGAAGATGCAGGTCTGGCGACAACGGTGGGCATCATAATCATTGGACCCGAAAATGGGGTCAGGCCAGGGGGAAGGATGTCCATTATTCAACGACGACCATTTAATTCTTTTGCCTTGCTTTGATTGAAATCCAATTTTGCATCAAGGATTTACAAAAACGCTTGACATAAAAGTGTATAGGGATATAATCACATTCATGGATTTGAATATGATTAAAGCAACAGAAATCACCGATCCACTGGATGCGCAAACGCAAGTGTTCAAAATCCTTACCCATCCGGTAAGGATCGCGATCCTCAACATCCTCAGAGATGGCGAGCATTGTGTTTGCCATATGGAAGCCTATTTAGGCTTTCGCCAGTCCTACATCTCGCAGCAGTTGGCTGTGCTGCGTGATGCTGGCCTTATTCAAGACCGTCGTGAAGGATGGAACATATTCTATCGCGTGGTCAACCCGGATATCTACGCGGTGCTGGACGCGGTGCGGGATTTTATCGGTTTACCACTCCAATCCCCTAAAGGGATTGTGGCAAGTTGCAATTGCCCAACTTGTGTCGTGAAAAGAAACAGTGAATAAACCGCTTTTTTTGAGCCGAAATATACAAACTTGTGAATATAAAGGAGCATCCATGAAAACCATCAAAATTCTCGGTTCGGGCTGTGCCAACTGCAAACGTCTGGAAGCATTGGCTCGCAAAGTGGTTGCTGACCTGGGGATAGAAGTGGAATTTGAGAAAGTGACCGACATGAATGAAATCATGAAATATCCGATTCTCTCAACCCCCGGGCTGGTTATCGACGGTAAAGTCGTTTCTTCTGGCCGCATCCCTGCAGAAGCGCAAATCGCCGCCTGGCTGAAAGAATAATCCAATGGAATGGGCAGCTTTGTTTGCCCATTATTTGGATTAAATGATATTCAAGTTTTTGTATGTTTTTTTAGATTTGGAAGGCATTATGGACTCTGTATTGAAGTATGTTGGCACGTTGCTCTGGTCTGGTTGGACAGGTTTGCTGGATTACCTGGCCGCGCATGTTCTCCTTTGCCTGGTGCCGGCATTTATCATTGCCGGATTCATGAGTTCGATGATCCCTAAAGAGGCCATCACGCGTTACCTTGGGCCAAAAGCCTCCAAGTGGATCAGCTACCCGGCCTCTGCGTTTGGCGGGTTTATCCTGGCGGTGTGTTCCTGCACCATTCTGCCGCTTTTCGCGGGCATCTGGAAGCGCGGCGCAGGACTTGGCCCGGCGATCACGTTTCTCTTTGTCGGTCCGGCCATCAACATCCTGGCCATCACCTACACTGGCGCAACCATCGGGATGGATATCGCCATCTCTCGCCTGGTGCTTTCCATTGCATTCGGCATCGTCATTGGCCTGATCATGGCCTGGATCTTCCGTAAAGAGGAAAGTGCACGAGAAACCGAGAAAGCGGCCAGCAGCGTGTTTGATCAAAGCGCGAAAGTCAAACCAGCAGTATGGGTGTTGTTCCTCATGTTGGTCGCAGTGTTGATTGTTGGCACGTTACAGGTTGATCTTTTGACCAATGTGTATGCCAACATACAGTTACCCTTTGATTGGGCAAATGGATTGGGTTCGTTCCTCTCCACCATGAACCTGACCATTCAGGGTGCTGTCCTCATTCTGATGCTGGTTGTGATCGGCATCACCGCCTGGAAGGGCTTTGAAAACATCTTTGAAGGCTTTACCGGCTGGACCTATGCTGCCTTTGCCTTCATTGCACTCACCATCCTGATTGCGGCCCCCAAAGAGGAAGTGGGCTCGCTGGTGATCGGGATTAACGGCCGCCTGATTGGAGAAATCATCCTGCTCATCGGCATCGCTATCGTCGCCAGCCGTTCCTTCACCAAGGACGAACTCAGCGGCTGGATATGGGAAACGTGGAAATTCGTCAAGCAGATTTTTCCACTCCTTATCGTGGGGGTCTTTGCCGCTGGCATCGTCAAAGTAATCATCCCGGAAGCCTGGGTTCGCACCATCGCCGGGCAGAACACCATTTGGGCCAACCTGGTGGGCGTTTTATTCGGGGTGTTCATGTACTTTCCTACACTGGTTGAAGTTCCCATTGCCAAAATGTTCCTCGATCTGGGCATGGCGCGCGGTCCGCTGCTGGCGTATCTGCTTTCGGATCCAGAACTTTCGCTCCAATCTATCCTGGTTTTGAACGGGGTGATGGGCAAAAAGAAGACTGCAATCTACGTTTCATTAGTGGCTGTATTCAGCACGCTGGCTGGATATATCTTCGGGTTGGTGCTGGCTGCCGGTTGAAAAGGAGGTAGTTGATGGATCAACGATTTATTCTCCGCTGCTTGATGTTTTTTTAATTTGCAGTTTGAACCAAATCAAGAGATGATCGCCAATCTCCCCTGGGTGATCAATAAACACCTGAAAAGGCCATCTTGTTGGATATAGATAAGCAACCCACTTATTTGAAGAACAATTGTTACGAGAATCGATAATTAATCAATTACCCTATTGACTTTTGTCTATAAATTGCTAATATATATGTGACCGGTCACGTGACCGGTCACAATCCCCCAATCGCTGTTTATCAGGCAGCCGTGAATAAAAAGAATAAAGCTACGATTTACGATGTCGCCGAAAAAGCCGGTGTGTCCAGACAGACGGTTTCACGCGTTCTAAATAACCGTCTGGAAGTGTCGGAGGAAACCAGGCAACGGGTGAAAGAGGTGATGGCTGAACTTAACTTTCAGCCAAACGCCGTTGCTCAGAGTCTGTCCAGGCAAAAAAGTTTCCTGTTTGGGGTTGTAACCTCCGGTTTGAAATATCTGGGCCCTTCGCGGGTTTTAAGCGGCATCACGAATAAGGCCGAAGAATTAGGTTACGGCTTGCTGCTCAAAGAGGTCCATAATTCAAATTCCACCAATATCATTCCTGTACTTGATTGGTTTAAATCGCATCAGGTGGATGGAATCATCTGGGCAGCGCCTGAGGTTGAAGACAACAGGCAATGGATTAAAGATGTTTTCCCCATGATTGATATCCCGATCATTTTCCTGACCATGGAGGAAGAGAAAAATGTCACGATTGTCACAACCGACAACTTCTCCGGTGCCAGGGCGGCAGTCAATCATTTGATCCAGAGGGGCAGAAAAAATATTGCCCATATTTCGGGCCCGCTCGATTGGTGGGAGGCCAGGCAGCGGAAGATGGGCTGGGAATCGGCATTATTGGATGCCGGGATCCAGGTATCTGATCGCATGTGGACACAGGGTAACTGGTCTTCGAAAAGCGGAAAAACAGCCTTTCTGGAATTGATTGAAAAATATCCCGAAGTCGATGGGATCTTTGCTGGAAACGACCAGATGGCTTTGAGCATCCTTCAGACTGCACCAGAAATTGGCAGAAGGATTCCGCAGGATCTATCGGTCGTTGGATTCGATGGGATTGCTGAGTCGGAGTTTTACATCCCATCGTTATCGACCGTTTATCAAAATCAGGACGAACTGGGACGAATTGCTGTAACTGAATTGGTTTCACAAACCGTCATGAAATTGACGCAAAACAAAGTTGTGGAGCCAAAATACATCACCATTCAGCCCGAATTGATTGTCCGTCAAAGTTCGTAAATAGAAGAAGGAGGTGGTTAACTTTCACGACTTATGTTAATGCGGAAATGCTCTAATTGATATGGGACCAACCAGAGCATTTCCAGGAAAGACGAACAAACTCAGGCGACGTTGAGTTTATTCGTTCAATAGATTTTAACCCAAAACCATCCAGTTTGTCATTAGTTAGGAGGAGAGTATGTTTCTCAAGAAGAATACGTTCAAGTTCCTGCTTTTGACTGTGATCCTTACCGTGGTTCTCAGTGCCTGCGGTACTGCCGCAGCCCCCGCTGCCACGAAAGCCCCTGCTGTTTTCGGTCAGGCTGCTTGTGCCCCGAATTGCACCTACAAAGACATGGTCATGTGCTACCCTCAGCTTGGTGCTGAAAGTGACTGGCGGACTGCCAATACAGCTTCATTCAAGGATCAGGCTGCAAAAGACGGATTCCAATTGGTGTTCTCGGATGCCCAGCAGAAGCAGGAAAACCAGATCTCCGCTGTTCGTGCCTGCATCCAGCAGGGTGTCAGCGTAATTGCCTTGCCCCCTGTGGTTGAAGACGGCTGGGACGCTGTGTTAACCGAAGCCAAAAATGCCGGTATCCCCGTCATCATCGTGGACCGCTCTGTCAGCGCAGACCCATCCCTGTATGTCTCCCACATCGGCTCTGACATGAAGTTGGAAGGCGAGCGCGCTGCTGAAGAATTCAACAAGAAATTCCCGAACGGCGCAAAGATTTTGGAACTCTCGGGTACCACTGGCTCCGGCGCTGCAGTTGGCCGGGCCGAAGGTTTCCGCGCCAAACTCAACCCGAATATCGAAATCATCGATTCCCAGACTGGTAACTTCACCCGCGCAGAAGCTGTTCCTGTCATGCAGGCATTCTTGCAGAAATACAAACCCGGCGTCGATTTCCAGGGTATCTTCATTCACAACGATGATATGGGCCTTGGTGCAATCGAAGCTTTGAAGGCCGCTGGCGTGAAACCGGGCGATCTCTTCATCGTCTCCGTTGATGGCACCCGCGGCGGTTTCCAGGCCATGATCGATGGTTGGTTCCAGGCGGATGTTGAATGCAATCCGTTGCTTGGACCGCAGGTTGCAGAGATGGCGTTGAAGCTCATGAACGGTCAACCAATCGAAAAGAACGTTTTGACCAATGAGACCGTTTACTATCCCGAAAACGCTGCCGAGTTGCTGCCAACCCGCAAGTACTAGATCAGGCATGAGCTCTGCGTGAAGGCTTCTCACTTCCGCATGAGCGAATCTGGTGTTGACAGGGAGCGGCAGGGCGCTTGCTATGTCGCTCCCTGTAGAAAAACGCAGTGAGTCCTTGAGGATCCCATCATTTCAGATGAGCTGACTGGTAGCACTTCAAAGCAGCGATTCTTGTAAGCCCCATTCCGATCATCGTTAAGAATTTCGAAAGCCTCAACGATCAGTCTTCGATCCTAGAACGCGGCGGGAGAGAGATGAACCAGAAGACCTTTTTTAGACGATTCCGTGATAGCCAGATTTTTTGGCCGCTTGTGGCCTGGATCATCATTCTGGTTTTTGATGCCATCATCGATCCCACCTTTTTCAGAATTGGGATTATTGAAGATCCGACCTACGGAAAGCATTTATACGGCAACCTGGTAGATATTTTCAACAACGGTGCACCCCTTATGCTGGTGGCCATCGGTATGACGCTGGTGATCGCCACTGGCGGAATTGATCTATCTGTCGGCGCGGTGATCGCAATCTCTGCAGCAATGGGTGCGGTATTGATCAACCCTGCGCTTGGAAACGAGTTGATTTCAAATGAGATTCTGACCAAGAATGCGACAAATACCCCGCTGCCGATCATTATTCTGGCGGATTTGCTGGCGGGTACCTTATGCGGACTCTGGAACGGCCTTCTGGTCTCCAGAGTGAAAATCCAACCGATGGTGGCTACGCTGATCTTAATGGTTGCAGGCCGTGGGATTGCCCAGCTCATCACCAACGGCCAGATCATGACGATCTATTACACACCCTATTTTTGGTTTGGCAACGGCTACATCCTGGGATTGCCAGTTTCAATTTACATTGTCGCATTGGTTCTGATTTTGGGTTGGGTTCTGGTCCGAAAAACATCCATTGGTCTCTTTATTGAATCAGTTGGGATCAATGCCAAATCCGCTTATTACAGCGGTATCAATGAAAAGAATATTAAGTTATTTGCCTACATGTTTTGCGGTTTCTGCGGCGCAATTGCTGGTTTGATCCTTAGCTCATACGTGCACAGCGCGGACGGAAACAACAACGGTTTGAACTATGAACTGGATGCCATCCTGGCGGTTGTGATGGGCGGTACGCTGATGACCGGCGGGCGGTTCAACCTGCTGGCCAGCGCGATCGGCGCGGTGGTGATTTGGACCTTTACGGTCACGGTCTATCACCTGGGGGTGCCAGCCAATGCGTTGCTGGCAGCGAAAGCCATCCTGGTCCTTGTCGTCATCCTGCTCTATTCTGATTACACGCGCCGATTTGTCAATCGAATCACCACAAAACGAAGAGTAGCCAAGCATGAAACATCAAATTAGCCGCTTCTTGATCAAAAACGGTGGTGTGCTCTTACCCTTTGCGGTTTTCCTTATGATCTATTTTATCGGCGGAAAACTGTATCCCGCCATGCAGAAACCGCAGGTCTTCTTTAACCTATTTATCAATGATTCCAGCCTGCTGCTGGTGGCCATTGGTATGACGCTGGTGATCTTGACCGGCGGGATCGATCTTTCGGTGGGAGGGGTCATTGCCCTGGTCACCACGGCTTCGGCGGCGATGCTTAGAGATGGCGCAAGTGCGTATATCGTCATGCCGCTGATGATCGTCATTGGAGTCTCTCTGGGCGCGCTGATGGGCTGGATCATCCAGGATCTCAAAGTTCAACCCTTTATTGCCACCCTGATGGGGCTTTTCTTTGCCCGGGGTATGGCGTATATCATCAGCCTGACCTCTGTTCCGATCAAGAACGAAGTCTATAAAACCATCGCTCTGACGCCCATTTACATCCCCTTCTTCCCGAATACGTACATCTATATCCCAACACTGGTTGGCCCGATCATGCTTCTGGTGGCGATCTACATCTCCTATTTCACGCGGTTTGGGCGCACGATCTACGCCATCGGCAGCAACGAACAATCGGCCATGCTGATGGGGTTGCCAGTGCGGCGTACCAAGATCCTGGTCTATGCCTTCAGCGGATTTTGCTCAGCTCTGGCCGGGATCGTCTTTAGCCTGTCATTATTGGCAGGCTATGGTCAGTTTGCCACGGGTATGGAGCTCGATGCCATTGCGGCGGTTGTGATCGGCGGCACCGCCTTGACTGGCGGGATTGGCAATGTGATCGGCACCCTGTTTGGCGTGTTGATCCACGGCACGATTGTTTCAGTTCTCCAGTTCAATGGAACGCTGAGTTCGTGGTGGACTCGTATCGGTGTTGGCATCTTAACCTTGCTTGCCATTGGCGTGCAAAGTGCCTTCTATGTCAGGAAAAAGCGATCTTAGGAATCTCATACGGACTGAGCCATCTGGAAAATATCGAGGGAATGTATGAGCGAGACAGTAAATAAAATCGTGAACATGGAAGGCATTTGTAAAACCTTCTTAAGCGTACAGGCGCTGGATCAGGTTGATTTCTCATTGCTGAAGGGTGAGATCCATGCGCTGGTGGGCGAGAACGGCGCGGGAAAATCCACTCTGATCAAGATTCTCACAGGCGTTGAACAGCCGGATGCCGGCACCATCATGATCAACGGACAAAAAGAGGTCATCCGCTCTCCGCAACATGCCCAGGCACTTGGCATCAGCACGGTGTACCAGGAGGTCAACCTCTGCCCGCATTTGAGCGTGGCTGAAAACATTCTCATTGGCCGGGAACCGCATAAATTCGGTTTCCTGGATCGAAAAGCCATGAACGCCAGAGCCAAAGAGATCATGCGCGGATTGGGTGTGGATATGGATGTCACCCAGCCCTTGGGGATCTGCTCTGTGGCTGTGCAGCAAATGGCAGCCATTGCGCGCGCTCTGGAAATTGCGAACGCCAAAGTCCTTGTGCTCGATGAACCGACCTCCAGCCTGGATGCTAACGAGACAGCGGAGCTTTTTACTGTGATGCGCAGGTTGAAGGCTGAAGGTGTTTCAATCATTTTCATCACACATTTTTTGAACCAGATCTACGAGGTTGCAGACCGGATTACGGTTTTGCGTAATGGCAAACTGGTTGGCACTTACGACATCAAATCGCTGTCGCGTCTTGAATTGATCACCAAGATGATCGGACGTTCTCTCCTGGAATATGACGAGATGGTGAATATTAAGAAGGAGAGCCGAAAATTCATCAAGAGTGAACCCTGGCTGAAGGCGGAACAACTGTCCCGCGCCGGGTCGGTGGAACCGTTCGACCTGGACCTGCGCGAAGGGGAAGTCGTCGGCCTGGCGGGCCTGCTGGGTTCAGGGCGCACCGAGATTGCCCAACTCCTCTTTGGAATCGACAATCCCACCTCTGGGACGCTGCGCATCGATGACGTAAAAGTTGAAGATTTTGCGCCGCTGAAATCCATCGGGCGCGGGGTGGCACTCTGCCCGGAGGACCGAAAGGAGGCCGGCATCATCGGCGACCTGACCGTGCGCGAAAATATCATCCTGGCCATGCAGGCCGGCCTTGGATGGTTTAAATTCCTAAAAAAGCAGGAACAATACGAAATTGCCGACAAGTACATCAAACTATTGAATATTGCCACCCCGTCTGCCGATCAGCAGGTCAAGAACCTGAGCGGGGGAAATCAGCAAAAGGTCATCCTGGCCCGATGGCTGGCGACCAATCCCCGCTTGCTCATCCTGGATGAACCCACCAGAGGAATCGATGTGGGCGCAAAAGCGGAAATCCAAAAGCTGGTTCTTTCATTGGCAGAGGAAGGCAAATCGTGCGTGTTCATTTCTTCTGAATTGGAGGAGGTGCTGCGGACCAGCCACCGGGTGGCTGTCATGCGTGAACGCAAGATGGTAGCTGAATTCACGGATGAATCTGGCGACCAGATCATGCAGGCAATTGCCGGGAGCTGATCGAAAGGGATTTAAGTTTTCAACACGAGAGGCGGATGTGATATTGCGATTTCCCGAACCCTGCCAGAGGAGCATTTATTAAGACCGCATTGTTCATGAAAAGATCTATTCCATGAAGCGGCGGGGCGGGGCAGGTATCAACGACGTTATGGTTATTGCGCAGAAGCCTCTCAGAGTAAATCCAACCGGATGGATGTAATATTGGAGACGCGCAGACGGGATCAATAAACCCACTGAAAAGCGTATCCACTTCAGCGCTTTGGCCAGCAGTTGAGAACAACAGCGCAGTATTCACTTTGTTGAAATCAGGAAAAACGGAAGTCTGGATAGACAGGGCGCACAGAAAAAGGACGTAAACATTGGCAGAAAGGGTTGTGTGATTGATGGAAGGTAATCATAAATCACAAAAGGGTTACGACGGCGAAAAAATGATCCTGGGGATTGAATTTGGATCCACACGCATTAAAGCCGTCCTGATTGATCAAAACAATGCGCCAATTGTAAGCGGCAGCCACGAATGGGAGAATCAGTACGTCAATGACTTTTGGACGTACAGTATCGAAAACATTTGGGCAGGTCTGCAGGATTGTTATTCAAAATTGGCAGACGCTTACAATCAGAAATTCCAAAGTCCACTTACAACCGTCTCTGCCATCGGTTTCAGCGCCATGATGCACGGATATATGCCATTTGGAAAGGACGGCGATTTGCTTGTGCCGTTCCGTACTTGGCGCAACACAACGACGGGACAGGCCGCCGAACAACTGACCGAGTTATTCCAATTCAATATTCCGCAACGCTGGAGCATCGCCCACCTGTATCAGGCAATCCTGAACGGGGAGCCGCACGTCAGCAGGATCAGTTATTTGACCACATTGGCCGGATATGTTCATTGGCAACTTACCGGAAAGAAAGTCCTGGGGATTGGGGATGCTTCGGGTATGTTCCCCATCGACAGCGGCAGCCAAAACTATGACCGCCGCATGATTGAACTGTTCAATTCAAAAGTTGCTGAGCATAATTTTCCATGGAAACTCGAAGATATTTTGCCCGGGGTGATCATGGCGGGCGAACCGGCTGGCTTTCTTTCTGAGAAGGGCGCGAGATTGCTGGATCCCAGCGGGCTGTTACAGGCAGGCATTCCAATGTGTCCACCCGAGGGCGATGCAGGCACAGGCATGGTTGCCACCAACAGCGTGGCCGAACAAACGGGCAACATCTCTGCCGGCACGTCAATTTTTGCCATGATCGTCCTGGAGAAACCGTTCTCGAAGGTATATCCCGAGATCGACATGGTGACCACGCCAGCCGGAAAGCCCGTGGCGATGGTGCACGCCAATAATTGCACGTCTGACCTCAACGCCTGGGTGGAGTTGTTCCATGAGTTCTCGAGCACGGTTGGTCAGGAGGTCAGCCAACCCGAGATATTCGAGAAGTTATTTCAAAAAGCATTGGAGGGCGACGCAGATGGCGGCGGGTTGCTGTCCTACAATTATTTGTCCGGCGAACCGATCACGCATCTGAAAGAAGGACGGCCGTTGTTCGTGCGCATGCCCGACAGCCGGTTTTCATTGGCCAATTTTATGCGTATGCATTTATATTCGGCTGTCGCCACTTTGCGGATTGGCATGGACATCCTCTTTATTGACGAACAGGTCAGAATCAGTCAATTACTCGGTCACGGCGGTTTTTTCAAAACCAAAAACGTGGGCCAAAGGATTATGGCCGCGGCATTGAATATCCCGATATCCGTTATGGATACGGCAGGCGAGGGTGGCGCCTGGGGGATCGCTTTGCTTGCGGCGTACATGTTGAACAAGGGCAGCAGCGAGTCGTTGGAGTCTTACCTGTCAAAAAAGGTTTTTACAGGTACACCCGGCTCGACCATCTACCCTGATCAGCAGGATGTACATGGATTTGAGGTTTTCCTGGATCGCTATAAAGCAGGATTGAATATTGAAAAAACAGCGGTGCAATCATTGAAGTGATGAACACAGGTCGTTGTTTTGGGCAACGAATTATAACGATGAGTGAAATGATTACGGAGGTAAATATGCCAAGAATGGAAGAAAACGAAGTCTGGTTTGTCGCAGGTTCGCAGTTATTATACGGGCCCAAAGTTCTGGAGGCTGTGGCGCAACACAGCCAGGAAATGGCATCCTATATCAATTCAAATAAAAACGTTCCCTGTAAATTTGTTTATAAAGGGGCGATCAAATCAAATGAGGAAGTCACCGCAATCGTCAAACAGGCCAATTATGATGATCGCTGTGTGGGAATCGTTACCTGGTGTCACACTTTCTCTCCTTCAAAGATGTGGATTAACGGTCTCAATCTTTTGCAAAAACCTTATTGCCATTTAGCGACCCAGTACCATGTCGAAATTCCAAACGAAGAAATAGACATGGACTTTATGAACCTCAACCAGGCAGCCCACGGCGACCGTGAGCATGGGTTCATCGGGGCGAGAATGCGCCTGCACAGGAAAGTGATCGCCGGCCATTGGAAAGATGAAAATGTCCTAAAGGAATTGTTTGAATGGATCCGCGCCGCGGTGGGTTATAAAGTCAGCCAGAACCTTTCCGTTGTCCGCTTCGGCGATAATATGCGCGAGGTGGCGGTCACCGAAGGGGATAAGGTCGAAGCGCAGATCAAATTGGGTTGGCAGGTCAATACCTGGCCGGTGGGAGAGCTTGTCAACGAAATCAATAAAGTGACCGATGATGAAGTGCAAGCGAAAGTCAAAGAATATCGGGAAGAATACCAACTCAGCACCGACGATCTCCATGCCGTAAATTATCAAGCCAAGGTGGAGATCGCCATGGAACGCATCCTGCAGAGAGAGCATGCGGACGCGTATACCAATACCTTCCAGGATTTGTGGGGCATGGAAGAGCTTCCGGGTATTGCTTCGCAGCATCTAATGTCCCGAGGTTATGGCTACGGTGCAGAGGGCGACTGGCGGACTGCTGCCATGGTTCATATCATTAAAGCCATGACCCAAGGGCTCAATGGCGGCAGTTCTTTCATGGAGGATTACACCTATCATTTCGAAAAAGAGGATGGCTACTCGCTGGGCGCCCATATGCTCGAAGTCTGCCCGTCCATTGCAGCGGCAAAACCGCGCATTGAGGTGCATCCCCTCAGTATCGGGGGAAAAGAAAGCCCAGCCCGCCTGGTGTTTGAGGGACACCCTGGCAAAGCCATTGTGGCCTCGCTCATCGACATGGGCGGGCGGCTCCGACTCATCGTGCAGGATATCGAATGTGTTAAACCGATCATGGATATGCCAAACCTGCCCGTCGCCCGGGTGATGTGGAAAGTGCTGCCGAACCTTCGCGAAGGCATTCGCCATTGGATCACCGCCGGCGGCGCTCATCACACGGTGCTGAGTTATGATGCAACGGCAGAAATGCTCGAAGATTGGGCCGAAATGATGGATATTGAGTTCATCCATCTCACAGAGAACACTACCGTTGAAGAATTGAAAAAGGAGCTCCGCGTCAACGATCTGCTCTGGAAGTTGAGGTAATATGCTGGAACAATTACGACACCAGGTGCTGGCGGCAAACCTGCTTCTTCCAAAATATGCACTGGTTACTTTAACCTGGGGGAATGTCTCGGGGATTGACCGTGCCAGCGGACTGGTTGTGATCAAACCATCCGGCGTGAATTATGCGGAGATGACCGCAGAGGATATGGTAATCGTTGATCTCGATGGAAAAATCGTTGAAGGGCAACTAAATCCTTCCTCCGACACGCCGACGCATATCGAACTTTACAAAGCATTTGCAAACATTGGCGGCATTGTGCACGCGCACAGCCGGTGGGCAACAAGTTTTGCTCAAGCCGGCAAGCCGATCGAACCCACGGGCACGACTCATGCGGATTATTTTTACGGCACAATTCCCTGCACCCGGCAAATGACTCCTGGCGAAATTGCCGGGAATTACGAAAAAGAAACCGGCAAGGTGATCATCGAGACCTTCAGTTCCCTGGATCCCGATTTAGTTCCAGCCGTTTTGGTCCAAAATCACGGTCCCTTCTGCTGGGGGGCGACGCCTGAAAAAGCGGTCGAAACGGCTGTGGTTCTGGAGGAAGTTGCCTTTATGCATTACCATGCATTGGCGCTAAATTCAAAACTCCCGCCCATGCAAAAGGAACTGCAGGATAGACACTTCTTCAGAAAACACGGAAAAAATGCCTATTATGGCCAAAGAGGGCCAAGCCGTTAAGAATATCACTTCGCTGCTGGAACATGTCCGGTAAGCGCGGCTCCCTTGCAGAGCGCTTTATGCCTGAGTTCATTGGGGCGGCTGATTTCGCTCACACTGCCCCGGGTGCTGGTGTATCCCGGAGTGCGGTGGTTCCCTGGCCTGGCCGCCCGGGCGGGCGAATCCATCCCCGCTTCATTTTATAAGGCACACGAAAGGGTATCATTGCTTTGATTTCGCCACAAGATACCTGTTTTGGCAGGGTGTCATTCAGAGTACCTGTCGATTTTTGGATTCAAGCTCATCGTCCTGCGGACCTCAATTGACTGCCTCAGCAATATTCGTCAACATGGTGTTTGCCAATTTGATTACGCCAATTGCTTGCGGTCGATAATCCAGCTTTTCACAATCAAGATCAATAAAGCCACCTCGAGTAATACTTGTGCAGATTTGGTGGTAAGTCCCCCAACAGACAGGAGAATTTCAGGTCGAGTTAGATACATACTGAAATAAAACAAAACCACCAGCAAATTAATCGTGATTCCAATCATCCACAACCAGCGGCGTTGCAACTGGATAAGTAGTCCACCAATGAAGTAGCAACCAGCCGCCACGAAGATGATCGAGCCATCGCCTGCGGTGGCGCTTGAATCGCCAATCGGTAGAAAACCCAGTGCTATTAATATGTAAGCAAGAGCTGTCAGCAGAGCCAATGCCGAGCAAATCCGGGTAAGCGTACGACAGGGATGGGTTTTGAGAAACCAAAGGTTGCTCATATAAAATTCTCCACTTTCTTTTTCAGGATAACAAGCACTATTCTTTGACATTTTTGAGCAAAGAGACTGCGGCGAATAAATTCAATACTGTAAATATTCCGAACGGAATCATGACTCCTAAACTGTCTGGAGTACCAGCCAGGGTCATGTTAATGCTCATCGCGCTTACGGCAAGTCCCAGCGTGATCGCTTTCATCAAAAATATCGAAGCCAACAGATAGCCCCAGGGGTTCTGACGCAGCAGTTGGATTCCTGAAAGAACCGCAAGAGGAACAATGAGACCCAGATCCATGGCTTGAATGACAAAGGTGGTTGTGTTTTCAAGAGCCGGCGTGACGTTTTGTAAAAGCGGTGTGATAACTTTGTTTAACCAGGTTAAAGTCAGGAAACCGCCTATCATGAATAACAAAGCAGCAATCCAACCGCGGGGCAGGCGTTCAGAAAAACTATGTGGAAGGCTCGCCAGGTCAAATGACATCATACTCAGGATAAATGCATAAAGGCTGAGAGCGAAAATGGCAACATAAACCAGAAATAATTGATTGAAAGATGTCAGCATGCACATGGACAGGTACGTATACAGGAAGAATCCAAGCGTACCAGTGAGTAGTAAACGACCACGCAGTGAACCGCGGAAAGCCAGCCATGTGGAAATCGCCAAAAGAGGTAAGCCTACAGTAAGGGTTACAATATCATTTCCTTGCTCCTGTGCTGCAGAGCTAACCGTATCATAAAAGTAGAGCCCTTTACCTTGTATCATCACAGATTCGCCGCGATGATTGGTATAAGCAAATGGTTCCCCTGGTTTTTGGTAGAAAAGGCCCATACTGGCAGCAAACATGGCCAGCAAACCTATAATCGGGATTAATATTTTTAGAGCAGATTGATTTTTCACGGTTTCCTCCAAAATTCAGTTGCTGTCGATTGATAAAAGCTCAAAGCCAAGACCGTGCAGTTGGCGGATTAAGCCAACCAGGCCAGATTGATCCGTCTTTACTGTGAGGATAGAGAATCCCTTATCATCGGTTTCGATTGTCCAGCCCGGTGGGCAAAATCGAGCAATCTCACAATCGATGATTTGCCCATTAATGTGGATTTGATAGGTTCGGGTGTCTTCCATTGTCATCTCTATCAACCAACAAAGCCCAATGGATGAAAAATTTCTGCTTCCGGAATGGAAAAAATATTACCTCGGCGTTTGATTTCAAAACCGGAACCAACATGAGAATCATAAGAAACGAGTGTGGGATAAACCATTGATTGATCTCCTGTTTTCTAAAACCATCATATCTCCAACTATTAATCATCAAATCGACCGAATGACCGATCAACCGGTTGATTTTTTTAAATGAAGGTTTAGCATGATTGAGATTAAAAAATGAGGATCTTTCATGTGGGGCGAAAGATCCTCATTTAGTCAGAAAAATGCTTTCTAAATGATATTGATTTCTTTTGCTTTCAAAACAGCCTCTGCACGATTGCGCACATTTAGTTTTCCATAAATATGAATCAAATGTGTTTTTACCGTGCTCAATGAGATGACGAGCCGTGAGGCAATTTCTGGATTTGTTAATCCTTCAGACATCAATCTCAAAACTTCTATCTCCCGGTCGCTCAAAGGTTCAAGCAGCCCTGCTTGTTTCGGGATAGACGGAATGGTTGTTGAAGCGCCGGAGAAGGTCGCAAGCAGTTTCCTGATGAACTCTGGGGAATAATTCTGCTTTTGAATGGTTTTCAGCAGGTCAACGATTTCAGGGCCGGCATCTAGAAATGTGCGCACAAACCCTTCGGGCTCCGCGAGCTGGAGAGCCTTAATCAGTAATTCAAGGGCGGTTTTTTTATTCCCCAATGAGACATGGAGTTGAGTCAGTACCAGAATCATCTCGATCGCAATTCCCACTCGCTGGTGCTGAATGGCTTCTGAAATCATTCGGTCAGCCAGGAGGAGCGGCACCTGCAGATCATCTTGATAATTCCCTTTCTGCACCTGGTACAGCACAACGCGTAATTGAGTGATGAAAATCAGTTCACTTGGATATTTTCCGGGTTCGATAAAAGATCCGGGTACTTGTCGAAGAACAACTTCAGCAGCAACCAGGTTATTTTGAGCAAGATAGGTTCGTACTTGCTGGGAGATCACAACCGGTTTTAACCAGGCTGGAATTCCTAAAGGCAAAAGGTTCACGGCTTCATTCATAAGTTTGGCGGATTCGGTGAGATTACCTTCAGCCTGGATCAGACGCGCCATGAGAATTTTTGCAAATACAATGCCTGCATTGTGGCCTCCCAAGGAATTCAGGTGAAGAGCTTTTGTGAAAAACTTTCGTGCGTTTTCCAACTGGTTCCATTCCATTTCGACCACACCTAGAACTCCGTAAACCGAACCAGCAACTGGAGGGGGAAGTGAGCCGGTTGTTTCAAAACGGTCGACAGCTTCAAACCCAATCTGATGGGCAAATCTCAGCTGACCATACTGGATCGCCATTAGCGCCAGAGCCGTGCTTGATAACATTTCAACCAATAAATTTCCAGCCGCGCGACTATTTTGAATTGCTTTTTGATAAGCCTCGACCAATTTGGGATAATCTCCAATTAAGCGGTAGGCGCCGCCCATCCCCAGGTATGCAATCCCAAGGATGTGAAATTGATCGGGTCTTGCTAACTGGAGAGATTTCTCAGCAGCAGATAGACTCCCGGTGGAATCACCACCCACGTTAAGCAAATTCGCCTGGATAGCGTACCATTCTGCCTGAAGTGATGCAGTCTCGGAGTCATCCATTTCGTTCTTTGGCCCAGTTTGGAAAATGGCTGCTTCTGCTTGTTTCAGGTATCTGGCAACTTCAGCATAGTTTCCACGCATCAAATATACGCTGGCAAAAGCAAGGTTGGCACGTGGACTTTGTGAATGTAAAGCGGGTGGAATGGCTTGCATCCACCTTTCAACTGTTTTTACATGCCCTTGCATGGCAAGGCTCATGGCATATTTTTCTAGTAAGTTCACTGCCTGGTCAAAAACTTCCCCGGCCAGGGCATGCTCGATAGCCTCAGATGCCATTCCTTCTTTATCAAACCATTTACTGGCATTTATGTGAAATTGAGAAACTCTTTCTGTGGATATGCGATTTTGCTGACTGCGCAGTAAATCTGCAAAAAGATGGTGAAAGCGGAACCAATGTTGATTGTCGTCAAGAGGAACTAGAAACAGGTTGGCTGAATATAACTGATCCAGAAGAACCCCGCTGTCTTTCCGTCCAGTAACAGCCTCACATAATTCGCCGCACATTTTATCGAGAATCGATATTTCAATTAAGAAGTTCTGCAACTCTGTACTTTGTCGATTCAGCACTTCCTCTGTCAGATAACTTAATATGTGACGTTGAGTGCCTTTGAGGTTAGCAATAAAAAGTGAAGGATTTTCCCGCCCATAAATTGATAATCCAACTAGCTGTAAACCAGCTGCCCAACCCTCAATCCGATGATCCAGAATTTGGAAATCTTCTTCTGTCAGAGTCACCCCCATCGTTTTTGCGAAAAAATCCTTGGATTCGGCATTTGTAAAGCGCAAATCTTTAGCACGAATTTCGGTCATCTGGTTATGCGCTCGCAGCCGGGCAAGTGGAATTAAAGGATCTTCTCGTGTGACGATAACAAGGTGAAGCTGCGGAGGGGGATTTGCGACAAGTATTTCAAGCAGCTCAAGAATGCTCTTCTCTTGAATATTCTGAAAATCGTCTAAAACCAGCAAAAAGCGGCGATCAAAGCGATTGATATCGTCGAGCATTATCGAGCCAATGGATTCGGCGGACAGGATTTGCCCGGATTCAATAACGCTTTGCAGGTTACTGCAGAGAGACTGATCCAATTTTTGTAATGCAGCGACGAAATATGTCAAGAAATGCACCGGATCGTTATCGCTTGTGTCCAAAGACAACCAGGCTGCCGGCAAATCTACCTGGCCAATCCACTCGCTGATGCATGTGGTCTTTCCAAATCCAGCCGGTGCTGAGACGAGGGTAATTGGTCGACCTGCCTCCAATCCCTGATTCAATCGGTCAATAAGCCGCTGACGATAAACTGCCCGGGTTAAAAGGGCCGGTTGATGTAACTTTGTTGACAGGAGAATCGATTTCATTTTCAATACCCTGAATAATTACCCATTTAATCACAAAAAGGTAGAACGAGTCAAAAATCTCCTCAGTTTTTACAACGTTAATCAAGGACGATGTTGGTAATTCTGATTGGAGAATCCTGATAATCAACCAGTTGATCGGTCATTCGGTTGATTACCTCAATGGTTTGAACTGATATATTGATCATATCAATAAATAAGGAGGATTAGAATGGAAAACAAAACCAATCACCAACGCAGTCTGAGCCGCCGCGATTTTCTAAAATTATCTGCTGCCGCAGGGGTTGCGGTTGCGGGAGGATATGTGCTCAGTGAATATACCCCCTGGCTCAACTATGACCAGCAAATCGAAAATGATCGACGATCCTTAATTACGAGCAAACCGGAGTCGAGCCAAATGCGAGAAATTATTCGTTATGCCACGCTGGCACCCAATGGACATAACACGCAGCCCTGGAAATTTGCAATAACACAAAATGCGATCGAAATTTATCCAGATTACACCAGACGATTACCTGTTGTGGATCCAGATAATCGTGAAATGTGGATTAGCCTTGGATGTGCATTGGAAAATTTATTATTGGCGGCTGCTGCTTCTGGCTATGCTGCAAATGTTATTTATCCAGATTCGACCGATGCGATCACTGTGAATTTAACAAAAGACATGCCCAGGCTGAGCCCATTATTTGATATGATCCCAATTCGTCAAAATACACGGTCAGAGTATGATGGCCAACCTGTAAATCAGGGGGATCTTAACCTTCTTCAGATGACGCAAGGTGAACCAGGGGTTGTGTTGCAGTTTTTAACTGGAACAAACGAGATTGAAATAGCTCTGGAATATGTTAATCAGGGTAATCTTTTGCAGTACGCTGACACGAAGTTTGTAAATGAGTTAATCGAGTGGCTGCGTTTCAACAAGAAAGAAGCATTGAAATCACGCGATGGTCTATATTCGCGCTGTTCAGGAAACCCGGATGTTCCCCGTTGGCTTGGAAAGTCGTTTGTTTCTGGAACAAAACCACAACAGCAGGCGGATCTCGATGCAAAGAAATTGCGAAGTTCCTCAGGAGCAGTAGTAATTGCCTCAGAGACCGATGATAAGGTGGGTTGGATACGAACCGGGCAAGTTTATGAACGTTTGGCTTTACAAATGACGGCGTTGAATATCAAGTCAGCTCTATTAAACCAACCCATTGAAGTGGCCAGCATTCGATCACAATTCCAGAACGCGATTGGATTGGGGAATGCAAAGCCCCAATTGTTGGTCCGCTTTGGATATGCTGAAGCGCTTGTTTATTCTTTACGCCGGCCTGTTGACGAGGTTCTTATCTAAGATCGATTTTTCTTAGAGGTGAAGTTAATGGAAAAACATGCGATTCATATCGGCAAATTGGGAAGCATACTCGGAGTTCTGGCCGGATTTGTTGAGTTGAGTATTGGACCGAGAATCCTGCCATGGATCGGCAACAAAGAAAGCCCTTTTGTTTTGGGACTCGTAACCGTGATCCTGAGTAGTATTGCTTACTTTTCAGTTTTTTTGGCTGGCAAACAAGCTTTGCCAACAAACGATCGTAAGCTAGCGATTTTTCTGGGTGTACTTTTACCTGCTGTCATTTGCTTCACAACCGTAGGGCGACTCTGGTATCTGCCAGGGTCGCTTCTACTGTTTACATCTTTCCTTCTGGCATCCAAATATTGGATTCGTCATTCCAGAGAAAAATCCCTATCGCTGTCTTCAAAATATTCCCAAACGGACCAACTAATTGGAGCAACTGGCAGTCTGTTCATTCTGACGTCTTTTGGCCTTGCTTTCTTCATAAGCACTTTTGGGTTATTCCAGGCCGAAATTCTAGTCGATGCGAACAATATTCGATTCCAGGTTGCGCCTATGGATATTGTTCGATTGGAAAACCTTACTGCGAATGTGAACACGATGGAGGAGCGAGAGAACGGTTTGGTAATGTTTGTATATATCTTGTTAATCCTGGGCGCTTCCATTTCATTGATATCTAGCCTGGCTGATTCTCGTTTTTTCAGATTAATCGGTGGCTTGATTGTTTTGGCAGGATTGATTCTCTTCCCTGTTGCGATACCTATCATTTTGGAACCAATGGGAGTTCCTCCTGTAAATTTACTGGAATTGTTTGGATCCATGGGGGCGGGTTGGTATCTTTCAACGATTGGGATGATATTGATCATGATCTCTAGTTTATTCCGATACAAATTAAGAAATGGTAACAACTGAGCAATGACATTCAAGAGTCTATTATGAAGCAAAAATCAGTTCTGATTCTTGGCGGGTATGGCAATGCCGGCAAGGAAATTGCCCGGTTGCTTGCAAGGCAACAAAAGGTTAAGGTCATTCTGGCCGGGCGTGATGAGCTGCGGGCACAAGAAACGGCTGATAACCTCAATTCTGAATGCATCACCAACTGTATCAGCGGCTTGGAGGTGGACGCATCCAGGCGCGACTCGCTTTTGCGAGCCTTTCAAAAAGCAGACATTGTTTTGGTGGCGGCTGCAACCCTGGAGTATACAGAGGTCGTAGTCGAAGCCGCTTTGGAAACCGGTATCGATTACTACGATATTCAAATTTCAACTCCTGCAAAAAACCGGGTTCTCGAAACATCGCGCAAACGCATTAATGATTCTGGACGAATTTTCATCACTGATGGTGGCTATCGCCCTGGGATTCCGGCGGCTATGGTACGCTATGCGGCTGCCCAGATTCCCGATTTAGCAACCGCGTCCGTTGCATCAGTTTACCAGGTCAACTGGAAAGAACGCCCTCTTTCTAAGTCAACAAGCATAGAATTTGTTGATGAACTCAAGCATTTCAATCAAATGTTCTACAAAGATGGTGCGTGGGTACACGGGAACTTACGTGATTTTACACCAGTCGATTTCGGCGCTCCATTTGGCTTAAGATATTGTATGCCAATGTATATGGAGGAATTTCATTCTTTACCGGAATTGATTCCCTCTCTAAAACACACAGGTTTTTATTCAGCAGGATTTGGCGGGTTGATGGATTATGGCATCATTCCAATTGCTATGGGGTTGCTGAAAGCCTTTCCTAATCGTTCTAAGAAACTGGTCGCTCTTTTGTTGGAATGGGGAATGAGAAATGCTACTTATCCTCCCTATGGAGCAGTCTTGACCATGCAAGCAGAAAGCCCACATCAAATGCTGAACATGACCATTTGCCATGATGATCCTTACTTTATCACCGCTGCATCTGCTGTCGCCTGCTTGTTGCAATACTTTGACGGGGCTTTCAACCAGCCTGGTTTGTGGAGACAGGCTACAATTGTTGAGCCTGTTCGTTTCTTCAATGATCTTGATCGGATGGGTGTACAGGTTACCATCCAGCCTTCTGAAAAATGAGATTTTCGAATACATCCCACCATATTCCATCCATTACCTGGTTAGTTGTTGCCTTAACGGGAATGATCGCAATGGTATTGCTGTTGCGACTCCCGGCAGAGCTGCGAGTGCGGCTTGAACCTGTCAATTCCCTGCGACCAGATTTCGGCTCGCAATCAGTTGTTGTTTCCGCGGATGAAAGAATTTTTACCCTGTTTGCAGCCCTCAATGCCGCCGGGTTTGATCAAGAATATGAGGGCATTCCGATGTCACCCGTCCGCCAGCAAATCCGCGCGGCCTTGGCAGGCAAAGAGATCCCCAGCCTGGCACGTTTACGACCATATTTTGACCGAATAACCGATTACCACCTGGTAGTATGGGTTCTGCAGCGGGGTTCAGTACCTGATTTTGGGAGAGCCGAGGAGGGTTGGTGGGTCTCGACCCGCGCTGCTGATTTTGATGGTCTGGCTGTCGCCCTGAGTGATTTCTACAGGGAAGCAGAAATTGCCAATCTGTGGCACCTGGTAGAACCACAACATGGTGTGGAAATCGATCATTGGCAGCCGTTAGCTGAAACCTCAATGAGCAATCTCCAAGCATACTTGCGCATTGCAGAGCTTCCTTTTCAGCAGTTAGTGGTTATCCCTAATCTGTTAGATTCATATTACAGTGGCTACGGGCCGCAGATTGGCGCCACTGCATATGTTGTGGCTGGGCCCACAGAAACAGACCTGAGTGTAAAGGGGCTGATTGAGCATGAAACGCTCCATTCCGTGATTGGACCGATGCTTGATAGGAACATTCACATCATATCGCCCGCTCAACGAAATCGGTTATTTGCTGTTCTTAGCAAGCTGATGCCATCCAGTTATGGGACATGGTCCAGTATTCTTGAAGAATCACTAATTCGATCCATAGGGCTACGCATGCTAAATGATGAACTGCTACGGAATCGCATGATCAACCAATTGGAAGACGATGGTTTCCTGCTTATCCGTCCGCTCTGCCAGGCCTTACAAGAATACGAACAGAGCAATCGGACGTTTGAGGAATACCTTCCAGTGTTGTTGGAAACAATTAATGATGTTCATCTCCCATAAATGGTTTTTAAATAACAAAACTGTAGGGGTCAGATAAATATCATTATAAAGAGTGTCAACTTAACGATCTTGTGAAAAAAGGATTGTCCATAAACGTTGATTGAATCATTATTTTCTTACGGAACCGCAGCATGCCCGTCAAATGCGGCTCTTTGTAAGGCTCTTTGCAGGCGGAGATTGTCAGATTCGCGGATAACAGTACAAGCCGCGTAATCTTTTCATAGCAAAACCATGTGTTTTGCGCAGGGAGACTTGGCGGTAAGGATTCAGGATGAAGACTTACACCATTACGGTGTCCTTCGGGAGGGCAGGCGAAACCATCTAAGGGTGACCATGAGCAATCACTGGCGCAGATGTCAAATCCTTCTCAGGGCGCAAGCACCCAGCGTCCGTTGGACTCCAGTTTTTATATTTGGACGATTTTTTAACCTTAAAAATTGTTGTATTTTGGGCTGATGCATGTAATAATATCGGTAACGATACCGGTAACGATACCGGCATCGTTACCGAAAGCCCCCCTCATGTACAAGAAAAAACATTCTGTAACTATTCAAGATGTTGCCAGGACTTCTGGCGTTTCTGCCTCCACGGTCTCTCGAGTGTTAAATGGCAAATCCGATGTCGCCAAGGAGACTCAGGACCGCGTTCTTTCAGTTATTGAGGAATTGGGCTTCACCACCAATCTGGCTGCGCGCAGCATGAGAAGCCAGAAGAAAAACCTGATCGGCCTGATCATGCCGGATATCGCTTATCCCTTTGCAATTGAAGTGATGAAGGGCGTGAACCGGGCAATCGCGGAATCGGAGTTTGATCTTCTGGTTTACACAACCGGTGATGTGCGCAAAAGCGGTCGTGCGTACCATGAAAAAAAATATGTTTCATTGTTAACCAAATCCATATCCGATGGAGTGATCATCGTTGCGCCTGTGGTGGGCGAATTCAATACCGATGAACCCATCGTCTCCATCGATCCGGTCATGAGCAACCCGACCAATCCGGCAGTTCACGCCACGAACTATCAAGGCTCCATGGATGCAATGGAATACCTGATTGGATTGGGGCACAAACGAATTGGGTATATCGGTGGGCGCGTTGAACTTGAGAGTTCAAATCGCCGCTTGCTTGGCTACCGGGATGCTCTTAAGAAAGCCAACCTTCCCATTGATGAAGAATTGATCGCTTCAGGTGATTTCACCACAGAAACGGGTATCAGCTGTTCTCGAAAGTTGCTTTCATTGCCCAACCGACCCACGGCCATCTTTGCATCCAATGACCAGATGGCAATGGGGGTGTTTCAAGTGGCTGAGGAAATGGGTCTGCGCATTCCGGAAGATCTCTCCCTGGTTGGTTTTGACAATATCCCTGAATCAAAATACCTGGGCTTGACCACGGTGGACCAATTTATCTCTGAAATGGGATATATAGGCACACAAATGTTGATCAAGATTATTAATGGAATTCCTCTTGAAGAGCAGACTTATCGTATACAGACCCAGTTGGTGATTCGTAATTCCTGTCGAGCGCTGGACACCACAAAATGAGAGAATTGCCCAGATTGTGCTCGAAAATTCTGGGTAATTGACTTGCGCGGAAAGGGAGGTGAGCGGGAAACAGACAATTTCAGAAACAGCAGGTCTTCTCTTTGACCCTGGTGAGCTAAAAGAAGACCTGCCAAATTGTGTGGAGGAGTTCTCCGCACGTTCCAATTATATCGTGTAAGTAATCCGAAAAGGAGAAGAATCATGGCTCGTAAGCTGTACACTTTACTCAGCGTTGTGTTCATTGCAGCTTTTATGCTGTCGGGCTGCGCCACTCCTACTGCAGCTCCGGCCGCTGCTACCAAAGCTCCGGCTGCTGCTACTGAAGCCCCGGCTGCTGCCACTGAAGCCCCGGCTGCTGCCGAACCAGTTGTCATCACCTGGTGGCACATTTCCACCAAGGACCCTGCACTTTCGGATTGGCAGAAGATGGCTGACGATTACATGGCTGCCCATCCCAATGTGAAAATTGAAATCACCGTCCTTGAGAACGAAGCCTTTAAGACCAAACTGACCACTGTGATGCAATCCGGTGAAGTTCCGGATATCTTCCAATCCTGGGGGCAGGGCGGCATGATTGAGCAGGTCAATGCCGGTTTGTTGAAAGACATCACCGCTGATCTGGATGCCAATGGCGGCGAATGGCGCAACAGCCTCGGTGCCCTGGATGCTTTCGCTGTGGACGGCAGAAACTACGGCGTTCCCTGGGACATGGGCGCGGTTACCTTCTGGTACAACAAAGACCTCTTCGCACAGGCTGGAATCGAAACGGTTCCCACCACCTGGAGCGAATTCCTTGCTGATTGCGAGAAATTGAAAGCCGCTGGCATCACCCCGATCTCCGTGGGTGAAGGCGACAAATGGCCCGGCATGCACATTTGGGCATACCTCGTTTCCCGCATTGGCGGCGCCGATGCGTTTGCTGCAGCTGCTGCATCTGGTGATGCCCGCACCGGCACCTTTGAAGACGAGGCGTTTATCAAGGCTGGTTATGAGCTGAAGAAACTCGTCGACGGCGGTTACTTCCAGGAAGGTTTCCTGGGCGCGACCCATGATGAAATGAACGCCACGTTTGGTAACGGCAAAGCCGCTATGGAACTTGGTGGGCAATGGTCGCCTTCCGTTCAGGCTGCCAACAGCGCCGATGGGGTTGGTGTCAAGAACCTCGGTATGTTCACCTTCCCGGCAGTTGAAGGCGGCAAAGGACTTGTGACCGATCTCATCGGCGGCGGTAATGGTTTTGCTATCGGTAAGAACGCTGAACCCGAGGCCATCGACTTTGTCAAATACCTGACTTCGCTAGAAAATCAGAAAGTCATCGCCGCCTCCAACACCGGTATCCCGGTGGCCAAGGGCGCTGGCGTAGCTCTGACCGATCCCAACATGGTGCTGGTTTCCGAAGCGGTTGCCAATTCCACGTACTATCAACTGTACTTTGACCAGGTGTTGCCCTCTGCGATGGGCGGCATCATCAATGACGCAGTACAGAAGCTCTTCGCTGGAACAGCAACGCCCGAAGAAGTCTGCGCTGAAATCGAAGCCGGATTCCTGGCACAATAACCCTCTTTGCTAGATTTGACAGGTGCGGGGCAGGCGAAAATTACCGACCCGCACCTGTCAAAAACCTGAACGTTTAGTTCCCCAGGTATCTTTATCGATATGAAGGTCAGTAGACTCTCTCTAAGAGTCTCCTTTTGGCAAGGTCAGTCTTTGGACCGATCCTCGAACAAATCAAACGCAGAGAAAGAGCAAAATGCAATCCAATTCCGCCATTCATAATTCAATTTTGCCTAAGAAAGGTTCCCTCAAGTCACGCCGAGCAAGTGACCGTTTGGTTATTATTCTTTTTCTGCTGCCTGCCCTCATTATTTTCTTGCTGTTTGTAATCTATCCCATCTTCCGCTCAGTTTATTACAGCACTTTTGATTGGAAGGGTCTGGGGCCAGCGGTCGATAATGTCGGTTTGGAAAACTATAAAAGAATTATTAAAGATGCAGTATTTTTAAAATCTGTTAAAAACGTTCTGATCATTATCGTGTTGTCTTTGGCAACGCAGCTTCCTGCGGCAATCGTCCTGGCAACCATGGTCGGGCGCAATTTGCCGGGCAGATCGTTGTTCAGGACGATTTTCTTTCTGCCCTACGTGCTCTCTGAGGTGAATACGGGCATCATGTGGATGCTGCTTTACAATCCCGATCCAGAGCGCGGGTTTATTAACGGCATTTTGGTTCAATTGGGCTTGAACCCGGTCAATTGGCTCTCCGATATGAACGTGGTTCTTATTGCTGTGTTTATCACCCTCACCTGGAAATACTTTGGTTTTCATTTGCTTTTGTATCTCACCGGCCTACAAAACATTCCAGTGGAAATTGAAGAAGCTGCACGAATGGACGGCGCGAATTCGATTCAAAACTTCTTTTTCATCACTTTGCCGTTGTTGGGCAGCACGATTAAAACATCAGTCTATATGTCAGTTTTAGGATCTATTCAGCAATTTATCTTAGTCTGGGTCATGACAAGGGGTGGACCGGTGAACGCCAGTGAGACGATGGCGACCTACATGTACCGCTTTGGATTTGTCAGATTTCAATTTGGATACGGATCGGCAGTTGCGATCATTATGTTTATCCTCTGTGTGATCTTCTCGCTGGTTTACCTGCAGTTGACCCGCAAACCCGATTACCTTACCGGTATATAGAAAGGACCCATCCATGCGAAAACCCATCCCTACCCCCCGGTGGATGCAAAAAAATATTCCGAGGATTATTCAATATATCATCCTTACGTTCACCTCAATCCTGGTTTTCATTCCGATTGTGATCCTGCTCTTTGGCAGCGTGAAAACCACGGGACAGATGTATTCCCATCCATATTCGATTCCCAATCCGCCTAACTGGGACAATATCGCCAGTATCTTATCGAAACCCAGTTTTTGGCGATTGATGAAAAACAGCTTGATCGTCATGTTGTCGACCACGGCGATCACTGTGTTTGTATGCGCGTTGGTTTCATTTGTTTTCGCCCGCATGGAATTCCGCGGCAAGAATTTCTTTTTCAATCTATTCACCCTGGGGTTGATGTTTCCCATCAATGTGGCAATTTTGCCGGTTTACTTCGTCTTGAGGCAGATGGAACAATTCGGCATCAATATGATCGACAGCCTGGCGGGTGTTATTCTTGTGCAGACCGCTTTCCAATTGTCGGGCAACATCATGATTCTGCGCGGATTCTTCACGGCAGTTCCCCAAGATTTGCAGGATTCCGCTTATATTGACGGCTGCACCAATTTTGATTTCTTCTGGCGCATCATGATACCTTTGGTCAAGCCATCCCTGGCAGCGGTGGCGGCGTTGGTCATGATTGCCAGTTGGAATGATCTGCTGGTGCCGCTTGTGGTTCTCAACAGCGATTCTTTGTGGACTTTGCCTTTAGGCGTCATGCAATTCCAGGGACAATACGGACAGGATCTGGCGTTGATCTCAGCATTTGTGGCGTTGTCGTCCATCCCAACGATTGTTTTTTACTTCCTTGCCGAAAAGCAGATCGTATCTGGGTTGACAGCGGGAGCTGTCAAAGGGTAATTGCCTTGATGCGGAAAATGCAATCCTTGCCAACGATCGGTTAAGGATAGCTATCTTTTCATCACATGTGTTTACAAGAGGGATTTTTTATTGCCAGTCTTCATTTCAAGGAGCATTTAATGACCATTGTTTCTACATCGGAGAAGGCAACTTATCTGGATTTATCGGCATCAATTTCTGAACGGGTAAAGGACCTTATTAGCCGTCTCACATTCGATGAAAAAGTGGGTTTGATGAGCCATGAATCAAAGGGTGTGCCCAGGCTTAATATTCCCCCATATAACTATTGGAGTGAGGCTCTTCATGGGGTTGCTCGCAATGGTAAGGCAACGGTTTTCCCGCAGGCAATCGGCATGGCTGCAACCTGGGACAAGGATTTGATCCGCAAGGCAGCCTCAGCCATTGGTGACGAAGCTCGCGCGAAATATCATGCCGCTTTGCGCCGGAACGGCTACACCGCTCAATACCAGGGGCTAAATATGTGGTCTCCAAACGTGAATATTTTTCGCGATCCGCGCTGGGGCCGCGGACAGGAGACCTGGGGAGAGGATCCATTCTTAACCGGCGAAATGGCGGCCGAATTCGTCCGAGGACTGCAGGGTGATCATCCAAAATACCTGAAAACCGCAGCATGTGCCAAACATTTCGCGGCACATTCCGGGCCAGAAAAAGACCGCCACACGTTTAACGCCGTTATAAGCAAACGCGAGCTGTTTGATACCTACCTGCCCGCGTTTAAGAAGCTGGTCAACGAAGCCAATGTCGAAGCCGTGATGGGTGCGTATAATCGCATCCTGGGTGAGGTGTGCTGCGCCAGCAAATTGCTGCTGGAGGATATTCTGCGCGGCCAGTGGGGTTTTAAGGGCCATGTGGTCTCTGACTGCATGGCGCTCTCGGATTTTCACCTGAGTCACAAGGTGACGAAAGATGCGGCAGAATCTGCCGCGCTGGCGTTGAAACACGGCTGCGATTTAGGCTGTGACCATGTTTTTGATGAGATTCCGGAAGCCGTTGCCAGGGGATTGATCACAGAGGCGGATGTTGACCGGGCGCTGGAACGTTCGCTTGCAACCCGTTTCAAGCTGGGCATGTTTGACCCGCCTGAAGAAGTGCCTTACACTTCCTACAGCACCGATGTGGTGGGTTGCGAAGCTCACCGGCAACTGGCATACAAGATGGCCACTGAATCGGTGGTGTTGCTGAAAAACAAGAACAACATCCTGCCAATCAAACCTTCCACCAAGAAAATATTTGTCACCGGGCCCACGGCAACCAGCGTGGAAGTCCTTTTGGGCAATTATTATGGATTCAACAATCGAATGGTGACGTTGCTTGAAGGGATCACCGGCCGCATTCCTGAAGGCATGGGCATGGAATACCACTCGGGCGCCATGTTGAAACACCCCAGGGAGATCAAGGATACCTGGGCACCGGCCATGGGGCAGACCTCTGATCTGGCAATCGTGTGCGCGGGGTATTCTTCGTTCCTCGAAGGCGAAGAAGGCGAGTCTCTGCTCTCTCCGGAAAATGGCGATCGAAGCAGCATTTCCTTGCCAGCCAGCCAGGTCAACTATATCAAAGAGCTTGCCATCCACGGCGTGAAGATTGTGCTGGTCCTGACCGGCGGCAGCCCGATTGCCCTGGGAGAAATTGAAGACCTGGTGGACGCCGTGGTGTTCATCTGGTACCCCGGCATGGAAGGTGGTAGGGCGGTGGCCGATGTTCTGTTTGGCGACATTTCTCCTTCAGGCAAATTACCAATAACATTCCCCAAATCGCTGGATCAACTGCCCGCGTTTGATGATTACAGCATGAACCGGCGCACTTATCGATATTCAACGGAAGAACCGCTTTATCCCTTCGGATTTGGTTTAAGTTACAGTCGGTTTGAGTATTCAGACTTGCATCTTACCCGGCAGTCGATTAAAGTAGGAGATGTATTGCCCGTGGAAGTTACCATCCGCAACGTGGGCAATCAGCAGGCTGCGGAGGTAGTGCAGTTTTACCTTAGTGATCTCAAAGCCTCAACGATTGTGCCGCTTCATCACCTGATCGGGTTTGAGCGAGTCACGCTTGAAGCTGGCGAGAGCCGGGTCATCCATTTTTCTGTGACACCAGAAATGATGTCTTTCTATAATGATGATGGAGAATTAACGCTTGAGCCCGGAGAATTTAAACTGGAAATTGGCGGGTGCTCGCCTGGCAGACGCGGCCAGGAACTGGGCGCGCCATCACCTGTCATCGCTTTTTTTGAAATCAGATAAATAGGAGGAACCTGTGGCAACTTATCAACCCAAACCTGAGGATAAATTTACTTTTGGACTATGGACTGTCGGTAGCCGCGGTCGGGACCCGTTTGGTGCCGAAGTGCGCGGTGCAAAAACCCCGGCAGAACTTGTATATTTATTAGGAGAAGTTGGAGCCTATGGCGTAAACTTCCACGACAATGATCTGATCCCCATCGATGCAACTCCCTCTGAAGCGGAAGCAATCAAAAAGGATTTCCGCAAGGCATTGATGGATACAGGGTTGGTTGTTCCCATGGCAACCACCAACCTGTTCTATGACCCGATTTTCAAGGACGGTGCTTTTACTTCGAACGATCCGAAAGTCCGAGCCTATGCGCTTCAGAAGACGATGAAAGCGATTGACCTCGGCGTAGAATTCGGAGCCAAAATCTTTGTTCTCTGGGGAGGCCGCGAAGGTACAGAGACAGATGCCAGCAAAAATCCGGTTGATGCCATCCAGCGCAATCGCGAGGCGGTAAATTTCCTGTGCAATTATGCGCTCGAGAACAAGTATGATTTGAAGTTCGCCCTCGAAGCTAAGCCCAATGAGCCGCGCGGAGATATCTACAATCCCACTACAGGTCACATGTTGGGATTTATTGCCACACTTGAACATCCCGAGATGGTCGGCGTCAATCCTGAGGTGGCTCACGAGCACATGGCCGGCATCAATTTCATGCATAGTGTGGCTCAGGCGTGGGAAGCCGGGAAACTCTTCCATATCGACCTGAATGACCAGTACCCCGGCCGCTATGACCAGGATTTGCGCTTTGGCTCGCGCGATCTCAAGGCTGCCTTCTTCCTGGTCAAGTTCCTGGAAGATGTTGGTTATGCTGGCTCGCGCCATTTTGATGCGCATGCCTACCGCACGGAGGACATTGAGGGCGTGAAGGATTTTGCCCGCGGCTGCATGCGCACCTATCTGATCCTGAAAGAGAAGGCGAAACAGTGGAATGAGGACAAAGAGATTCAGGCGCTCGTTTCAGAGATCAATGCTGATGACGAGGCGGTGAATTTGTTCTTCGGGAAATACTCGGCGGAGAAAGCCGCTGCCCTAAAATTGCAGCCATTTGACCGCGGTGCAATTGCCTCGCGCGGGTTGAAATACGAACGGTTGGATCAACTCACCATCGACCTGCTGCTGGGTTGCCGGTAAATCGATAAGGAGAAGGGAGAGAGGGACCGATCCTCTCTCCCTTTCGCATGCCTATGCTGAAAACGACTCGCTTTACCGATCTTGAATGCATCGTGCTGGAAAACGATCTTGTGCAGATTCTGGTGCCAAAAGCGCTGGGCCCGCGGATACTATCCCTGCGGTTCCGCGGAGGTGAGAACCTGTTGGCGGAATTGCCGGATGTCATCACCAAGCGCCCGGACGGCAAGCCATATCACTTTTACGGCGGGCACCGTTTGTGGCTGGCACCGGAGGACCCGATGCTCAGTTACGGCCTTGATGACCAGGCAGTGGAGATCACTTCGTCAGAAGCTGGACTGCTGATTCGCAAGGCGGTGGAACCGGAAACAGGCATTGAAAAGTCCATCCTGGTGAAACTTGACCTGAAGCAGGCGAAACTGACTCTGGTCCACTATCTCACCAATCGATTACGCCAGCCGGTAAAATATGCTCCCTGGACGATCACCCAGTTCCGAACAGGCGGTTTGGCCATTCTTCCCCAGTCCGCTGCGCAAACCGGCCTTTTGCCGAATCGCGTTCTTTCCCTTTGGCCGTATACGGATATTTCATCTCCGTGTCTGAAGCTGGGAAACCAATTCATTCTTATTCATGCAAATATGCAAACTCCGCTTAAGGTTGGTTTTCCGAATCCGCGCGGCTGGCTGGCATACTGGATAGATGGCGTCCTGTTTGTCAAAAAAGCAGCCTTCGATCCACAGGGCAACTATCCCGATTACAGCAGTTCCAGTGAATGCTATTGTAACCAGTCCTTCCTGGAACTGGAGATCCTGGCACCCCTGGCGCGGATTGAGCCCGATGCCACCATTGCGCACACCGAAGTCTGGGAACTGCATTCTGATATTCCGTTGCCGAAGGATGAATCTTCGATACAGGCAATGCTGCAAGAAATTGGATTGGAGTAAATGATGCCCTATTTTCTTGGAATCGATGTTTCTACCACGGCCACCAAAGCCCTGTTGATTGATTCCGTGGGGAAAGTGATTGCAGTTCATTCCACCACCTATGGTTTTGAGACGCCGCACCCGTTGTGGAGCGAACAGGATCCCGAACTGTGGTGGAATGGGGCCCAACGGTCCATCCGGGCTGTTCTGGATGAATCACAGGTGGATCCTTATCAGGTATCCGGCGTGGGCCTGACGGGTCAGATGCATGGATTGGTGTTGCTGGATGCATCCAAAAACGTCCTGCGTCCAGCGATCCTCTGGAATGACCAGCGCACCCAGGCTCAGTGCGATGAGATCCATCAGCGGATTGGCAGAGAAAGGTTCATCCAGATCACTGGCAACGTCGCCCTGACCGGCTTTACCGCCCCAAAGATCCTGTGGGTCAGAGAGGAGGAGCCGGATGTCTATGCCCGGGTGACGAATGTGCTGCTGCCCAAGGACTTTATCCGTTACAGGTTGACCGGCGAGTTCGCTATGGACAAGGCGGATGCCGCGGGCACCGTGCTCATGGACTTAAGGCAGCGGAATTGGTCGGATGAAGTGCTTGAGGGGCTGGAGATTCCCCGTTCCTGGATGCCGCAACTCTTTGAAGGGCCGGAGATCACCGGGCGGATCACTGCGGAAGCGGCGCAAGCGACAGGGCTGGAACCCGGCACGCCAGTGATGGCAGGCGGCGGCGACCAGGCAGCGCAGGCGGTTGGTGTAGGAGCGGTCAAACCAGGCATCATTGGCCTGACGGTGGGCACCAGCGGCGTGGTCTTTGCCACCACCCCTGCTGCATTGATCGAGCCGCAGGGACGGTTGCACGCCTTTTGCCATGCGGTGCCGGGTAGATGGCACTTCATGGGCGTCATGCTCTCTGCCGCGGGCAGTCTGCAGTGGTACCACGATACCCTTGCCCCGGAGATGGCCATCCCGGATCTGGTCAGGGAAGCGGAAGATATACCGGCAGGCAGTGACGGGCTGCTGTTCCTGCCTTACCTGAGCGGCGAGCGCACCCCGCATCCGGATCCATTGGCCCGGGGGGCATTCATTGGCCTGACTGTGCGTCACAAGCGCGCTCACATGACCCGCGCAGTATTGGAAGGTGTGGCTTACGGGCTGAAAGACAGCTTCACATTAATCCAGAATTCGGGGTTGGGAAGCATCAATCAGGTGCGGGCTTCTGGCGGCGGAACGAAAAGCCGGTTATGGCGCCAAATACTGGCATCCGTTCTGGAAGCTGAACTTGTTACGGTGAACACGACCGAAGGGGCGGCGTATGGGGCGGCTTTGCTTGCCGGGGTTGGCTCAGGTTATTGGAAGGACGTTGATGAGGCCTGCGAGGCAGCGGTTGTGATTACTGGAAAAGAAAACCCTGATGGTGCTCAGGTTGATTCATATCGAAAGGGGTATGAAGTATATCGGGATCTCTATCCGACCCTGCAAAACACATTTTGGAGGATTGGCGGAAGTTGATATTCAAATATCTAAACGTCAAGGTAGCCGCGTTTGATAAATGATCTTGATCAACCAGCGAAAATAGATACTTTTAAGATCACTATCCTGCTGCCGAAGATCGCCAAATTAGCACGGCTCCCTCGCGGGGGCTTTGCATCCAGAGACTGCTCAGTTTGCGATGGCTGTAGGTACTGTCAATTGCAAACAGGGTATGTGTGATCGGTGCATGTGCACCTTGTAAGTCAGCGGCTCCTCGCCTGCCCAAACGGGCAGGCGAATTCATTTCAGCAACAGATTACCAAACGACCCTTCTTCTCATTCCGCTCTTTCGGGGACGCAAAGACTGGGGAGGGGGTCTTTTTTTTGATAATTTACGCGATTCTTCTGTGATGATATCGGCTCAGTGAGTTTTGTATAATCTTTGGGTGGTTTTTTGCTTACAAGGGATCAAACCTGTGATACTGTTAATTCCAGTATTAATTTTCCCGGATAGAGATCAGGAAATTTCCCGTTGTCCCTGAAAACCGTATTAACGCCCGGAATGTACCATGGTTTCAATAAGAAGCCTCCGTTTTTTGAGGGCTGGTACTATAAACTGGTCAGCGCAGATGAAAGGCATAAGATTGCTGTCATCCCGGGGGTGATTCTGGGTGAAGATGCCCACGCATTTGTGCAAGTGCTGGATGGTACAGATGGGACAACGGCTTATCATACCTTTCCATTCCAACAATTCCAGGCTGACTCCTCTCGTTTTGCCCTGCAGATCGACAAGAACAGCTTTGATGACAGCCGCCTGCTGTTGGATATTGAGCGCCCTGAGGGCCAACTCAGGGGTGAAATTCAGCTTGGGACTCTGAATCCCTGGCCTGTGACGTTAATTTCACCGGGTATCATGGGGTGGTACGCCTGGGTGCCCCGCATGGAATGCTACCATGGCGTTCTGAGCTTTGACCATTCTCTGCAGGGTGCGCTTACACTTAATGGAAAACTGATGAATTTTGACGGCGGGCGTGGCTACATTGAGAAGGACTGGGGGCAGGCATTCCCTTCAGCCTGGGTCTGGTTCCAGAGCAATCATTTCAACAGTGCTTCTGTCTGCCTTACGGCTTCGGTGGCAATCATTCCCTGGGTTGGACGCGCATTTCGAGGGTTCATTGTTGGTCTCTGGCTGAACGGCAAACTTTACCGGTTTGCCACGTACAGCGGGGCACAGATTGAATCCCTGCAAATCTTCGATGACCGTGTGGATTGGGTGTTGCAAAACAAGCGCCAGCGTTTACACCTGGTTGCACGCCGTGTGGAGGGAGGTCTGTTGCGCGGTCCCACCCGCCTGGATATGGGGCAGCGGGTACTGGAAACGCTGAATGCGACGGTGCAGGTGCGTCTTGAAACCCTTGAGGGTGGGCTCATTTTTGAGGGCGTTGGCGTTCATACCGGTTTGGAAGTGATGGGTGATCTGCCGCGGTTATTGGCGGGATAAATATTGGAGTTCCATGCCTAGCTTTCAAGCAAAATTCATTCACGCCATCCTCCAATTGCAGCCTTATGGTTGGGCTAAAGGGACTATTCATGAACAACGCTTGCGGCAGGAAAGGTCCGCAAGGTTGTTTAGAATTCCAAAAGGGATCAACTTACAGCAGATCAATCTCCAGGGAATTCCCGCCGAATGGATTGCCTGTCCAAATGCAAAAAACGGGGTAATTCTTTACCTGCACGGCGGCGCTTATGCACTGGGGTCCATCAATGTCCATCGAGAGTGGTTATCACGGCTGGCGTTGGTAACTCGACTGAAAGTTTTGGCGATCAATTACCGTCTGGCTCCAGAAAATCCTTTTCCTGCGGCATTGGAAGATGCCGTGACGGCTTACCGTTGGTTGTTAGCGCAAGGATTTGCTGCATCCGACCTCGTCGTTGCAGGAGATTCCGCGGGTGGGGGATTGGCTTTGTCAACGCTTGTTTCGTTACGCGATGCAGGCGATGCTCTGCCTGCCTGTCTGGTCTGTATTTCTCCTTGGGTTGATCTGACACTCGCCGGTGATTCAATTCATGCGAATGCGGCTGTGGATCCCATTTTGAATGCAGATATCCTTGAGAGCTATGCCAAACTCTACACAGGCAGCAGTCAAACCGATAATCCGCTCATTTCGCCTTTGTTTGCCGATCTTAATGGTTTACCCCCTGTCTTAATTCATGCCGGCACGAATGAAATCCTGCTGGATGATGCAAACCGCCTTTTTGCGGCTGCGCAACGCGCAGGCGTGGATGTCCATTTGGAAACCTGGGAAGGATTGTTCCATGTTTTCCAATTAGTCGCTTTCATACCTGAAACCAAACGGAGCCTCGATCACATTTCCAAATTCATAATGCGAAACTTGACATCCCGATAATTCTTTCGTGAGGGTATCGATCCTTTTTCACTCCCCGAATTTGCGGGGGATTTATAATATTGGTGGTATTCATGTACATGCCGGGGCGTTTTGCATGATTGAGATCTGTTGTCAGTATTCTCTTGAAGGTGCCCAATGATCCGCAATCAATGGTATGTCGTGTTGGAATCCAAAGAGGTCGGGAACCGGCCGGTGGGGGTCACCCGCCTGGGCGAGAAACTTGTTTTCTGGCGAGATCAAACCCACAGGGTGTTTGCGGCGGTGGACCGCTGTCCGCACCGCGGGGTGCAGCTCAGCGTGGGTGCGTTTGAGCATGACCATTTGCAATGCCCGTTTCACGGCTTTGAATTTGACTCTACGGGAAAGTGCGTGCTGATCCCAGCCAATGGGCGCAACGGCGCGGTACCCAATGCCATGCGGTTGCATGTCTACCCGACCTATGAGGCGCACGGTTTCATCTGGATTTGGTGGGGCAAACACCCTCCGGCAAATTTGCCGTCTCCGGAATTCTTCGACAATCTGGATCGATCATTTCTTTATGGAACCGTACGCGATCCATGGGATGCACATTATTCACGCGTTATCGAAAACCAGTTGGATGTGGTTCACCTGCCATTCATTCACCGCAACACCATCGGCCGCGGGAACCGCACGGTGGTTGATGGGCCCGTGGTGGAATGGAAGGGCGATAAAATGCTTTTCACGTATGTTTACAACCGGGTGGATGATGGAACACCGCCGCGCAAGCCCAGCGAACTCTCGAATAAAACCGCGTCCAGTGCACACCTGGAATTCATCTTTCCCAATCTGTGGCAGAACTATATCAGCGAGAATGTGCGTATCCTGGCTGCATTTGTCCCGGTGGATGAGGAGCACACGATTCTTTACCTGCGCTTTTATCAGAATTTTGTGCGCCTGCCCCTGTTGGGAGCATTATTCACCCGCCTGGCAGCGCCCTCCAATTTGTTTATCGCCCACGAAGACCGGCGGGTGGTCGTCACCCAGCAGCCAAAAGCCAGCGGATTGAAGATCGGCGAAATCCTCATCCAGGGCGACCTGCCGATCATCGAATATCGCAGAAAACGGGAAGAATTGCAAAAACTGGCTGAACAGCCATAATTAACCTGTTTGTCCTAGAGAGAACACCATGAGCCTGTCAGAAATTTTTAACCGCCAGCAATATCTAAACCTGGAAACAATTCGTAAAAATGGAAACGGCGTAAAAACGCCGGTCTGGTTTGTGATCGATGGTGACAAAGTATATGTGCGCACGTTGGCTGCGTCGGGCAAGGTCAAGCGAATTCGCAACCAACAGCGGGTTTTCATTGCTCCGTGCAAGGTAGATGGCACCCTGTTGGGCGACTGGCTGGAAGCCACCGCCCGGGTGGTGGATGACCCCGAAATGGACCGCAAAATTGACCGCCTGTTGGGGAAAAAATACGGCCTGGTGAAAATCCTGTTTGGGTTGGCGTCTTCGCTGCGAGGCCAGAAAAATACCGTCATTGAAATCCAGGCGATAGATCAATAATCGGTACACCAGATTCACTCTGGATAACTCCTTGCCCGGTATGTTCTATTAACTGGCCGGTGAATTGACGTTTATCCTGGCAGTAAATATGGCCTTTTTCGAATAGTGAGTAATTTAACCTGATTTTTCATCCATTATTCAATTGCCAGCCTTTCCGTTTTACGGATAAACTAAATAGAGCAAATACCCCCGGTGAAAGCTAAATAGAAGCAGGGAATATGAAATATATCGGTCAATCGGTTCCGCGCGTGGATGCGCGCGCCAAAGTGAAGGGCGAAGCGGTGTTTGCCTCGGATATGATCATGCCGGGGCAGGCTTATATGAAGATGCTGATGTCACACCGGCCGCATGCCATCGTCAAACACGTCGACACCTCGCAGGCGGAATCCCTGCCCGGTGTGCTCACTGTGCTCACGTCGCTGGATGTGCCTAACAACGAATTTGGCTATTACACCTACGATCAACCTGTGCTGTGCGGGCCCTGTCAGAAACCCTTTGCCGACCGGGTGCGTTACGTGGGCGACCGGGTGGCGGCAGTGGTGGCGGAAACAGAAGCCATTGCAGCAAAGGCGTGCAAACTGATCCGCGTGGAGTATGAAGACCTGCCCGTGGTGTGCGACGTGGAAGATGCCCTGAAACCTGGCGCGCCAATTCTGCATCCGGATGTTGGCAGCAATATGTTCTCGCATCACAAGCTCTACAACGGCGACGTTGAAGCGGGCTTTCGACAGGCGGACGTGATTGTCGAGTCGGTGTTGAATACCCCGGCGCAGGAGCATGCCTACCTGCAGACCGAAAGCGGCCTGGCCTATGTGGATGAAGACGGCCGCCTGGCTGTGGTCACGACTGGTCAATGGGGGCAGAAGGACCGCAAGCAGATTGCACATGCGCTTGGGCTGGCCGAAGACCGGGTGCGGGTGATTTATCCGATGACCGGCGGAGCCTTTGGTGGACGCGAGGACATTTCCGTTCAAATCATTGTTGCGCTTGCCGCGCTCAAACTGCACCGCCTTGGGCAGCCGCGCCCGGTGAAAGTGGTTTGGTCGCGCGAAGAATCGATCCTGGGGCATTGCAAGCGGCACCCCTTCCGTTTCTTCACACGCTGGGGCGCTAAGCGCGACGGAAAAATCGTTGCGGCCGAAGTCAAAATGCTGGCTGACGGCGGTGCATATAAGTTCACCACCAGCATCGTGGCCAGTAATGCGGTGATCAATTCGCTGGGGCCGTATGAAATACCCAACGTCAAGGTGGATGCCTACGATGTGTATACCAACAATGTGCCGCGCGGTGCATTCCGCGGGTTTGGTGGGCCGCAGGCGGTTTTCTGCGCCGAGCAGATGGTCAACAAACTGGCGGCTGCGCTGCAGATGGACCCCGTGGAATTGCGCATGCGCAACCTGGCCCGCGAAGGCTCGCTGCAGACGATGGGCGCGCCCTTCCCGCCCTGCGTCACCATCCGCGAAGTCACCGAAGCCTGCGCGCGGCAGGCCGGCTGGGACCAGGCAGTCGGCGGATGGCAATTGGTTCGTTCCTCCCAAAAGGCCGAGCCAGATCATCCGTACCTGCGCCGCGGGATTGGATTGGCTTGCGCGCACAAAAATGTAGGCTTTTCTTATGGTTATCCAGAGAATTGCACCGTTGGCATTGACCTGTACGGCGGTTCCGAAATCGAGCGGGCGGTCATTCATCACGGTGCCAGCGAGGTGGGCATGGGCGCACACACCGTCATAACACAGATGGCTGCCGACGCGCTGGGATTACCGATGGAAAAAATTGAGCTGATTTCCACAGATACGGCCCAGGTGAAAGATTCGGGGTCGGTTTCGGCCTCGCGCATGACCTTTTTCATTGGTAATGCTATTAAGGAAGGTGCCAAAAAAGCTCTGGAGATGTGGGCTGGTGAAGAGCGCCCCGTGCACCTGGAGCACACCTATTGGCCGCATCAGACCACCGCACCCGATCCAGAAACCGGGCAATGTGACCCCAACGTTGCCTATGCCTACACCGCCCAGGCCGCCGAGGTGGCTGTGGACGTGGAAACCGGTCAGGTGAAGATCGAGAAGATCTACTGTGCCATCGATGTGGGCAAAGCAATCAATCCGCAGCAGGTGGTCGGGCAGATCCAGGGCGGGTTGGTGCAGTCGGTTGGCTACGCGGTGCTGGAGAATTTTGTCGAAAAGGACGGCCGCGTGCTCACGCCCAACCTGTCGACCTATCTGATTCCCACCGTGCTGGATATCCCCGAAGAAATGGATATCCAGGTGCTGGAAATACCCGACCCGCGCGGTCCCTGGGGGGCACGCGGGCTGGGCGAGGTGATGAACATGTGCCTGGTGCCTGCCGTGACCGCGGCTGTATATGATGCCACGGGCGTGTGGTTTGATCATTTCCCGCTGGTACCCGAAGAGGTGTTGGCCGGGCTGCAAGGTGAAACCCGATTGCGGTAGATTCTGTGATAAGATGAAATCATGGTGATGAAACGATACGCAGACGATTACGAAAACATTATCACAACGGATGAAAACGGCAACGAAAAGAAGGTTCCGGTCTACCGCGGGAAGTATTACCAGGTTTCGCTCGATGCGGAAGGGCTGGCACGGTATAAGAAAAACATCCTGTTGGTTTTGGCTGCCATTCTGGTGTTCCATATCGCCGCCGGGTTTGTTGGCAACCCCGGCATGTACCGCCTGTATGTTGCGCTTCCATACGTAATAGCCCTGGCTCCACTCTACAACGCCGCGACCGGCGTTTTGCGAGTGCCCCGGGAGGTGCGCAAGTACCGCCGGGATGAGGTCGGACTTTCTTTTGAGCGCATCAAGACGGCAGTTTTTTTCCTCACTGGCGTGCTGGCGGCTGGTCTGCTGGGTGAAATCATCTTTCTCCTGACTTCCACCACCGAAGCGGGGCGCGGGTTGGAGTATATCTACCTGTCGCTTGAATCGCTGGCGGTTGGTGCCACCTTTTTTGCCATCCAATTGCAAAAAAACGCACGTGTGCAGGTCTGTGCCGGGGAATAATTAGGGATTGTGTGATTTTCATAAAAAATGATTGATGATATTAATCAGGCTAATAGCGGGGTTCTTGTTGCTGTTGTCACATCCGACAGCGGATGAATTTCCATTGACGGTCAATGGAAACTACAATATAATCTTAAATATTTTAAGGAGGAAAAGAGAAATGAAGAAAACCGGTAAGATGCTTTCGCTCCTGGTTGTTGGCATCATGATTGCTGGTATGCTGGCCGCTTGCGCGACCCCCACCCCGGCCGTCACTGATGCGCCTGTAGCTACTGAGCCGCCTGCTGCCACTGAGGCGCCTGTTGCTACCGAGGCACCTGTCGAAACGGCCGTTGTTTTTGAAGAGCAGCCGTTTGGTGAGAATTTGCCCACCGCTCCGACGATCACCACCCCGCTCGTTGTGGCGTACTCCGAATTCTCCCAGAAGTTCAGCCCGTTCTTCGCCGACACCGCCTATGATAACGATGTTGCCGGCATGACGCAGATTTCTCTGCTCACCACCGACCGCGTTGGCGGCATCGTCTACAATGCGATTGAAGGCGAAACGCACACCTACAATGGCAAGGACTACCTGTACAAGGGTCCTGCCGATGTTAAGGTTGAATACGATGAAGCCACGGATACCACCAAGTACACCGCCCGGCTGCGCGTTGGCATGAAGTTCTCTGATGGTGAACCTGTCACCGCCGACGACGTCATTTTCACCTACTACACCTTCCTCGATCCTTCCTACGTTGGTTCGACGACCCTTGGTTCCTATGACATCATCGGCCTGAAGGACTATCAGACTCAGACCACCAGCGAAGTCTATGATAAGTACGCTGCGATGGCCGAGGCGATTTATGCTGCTGGCCCCGATCATGAATGGGCTTCTACGGATGCCTGGACAAAGGAACAGCAGGAAGACTACTGGAAACGCATCAAGGAAACCTGGACCGCTGACGTTCAAAGCATCACCGACTACGTCTTGGCGAACTACCTTGACAGCTACGCTGAGGAAATCCTGAAGATCGCTCCCGCTGACGTCCTTGCGAATGACGGCCTGAAGGTCGCCTTCGGTATGGCGCTGTGGGGCTTTGCTGAAACCGATGACACCGGCGCGCTGGTTGGTGGCACCACCGGCAAGACCTGGGATCTGAAGACTGCCTTCCCGACCATTGACGATTTCTATGCCGAAGCCTTCGCCAAGTACGAAGGTGATCTGGCTGCTTACGGCGAAGTCGAACCTGTGGACGCTCCCGTTGACCTGCTGGGCAATGTCAACTCGGCCTTCATTGGCCTGTGGGGTCCTCAGGATGAGGCCATGGGCGGTAAGGGTGTTCCGAACATTGCCGGTATCGTCAAGGTTGACGATTACACTGTGGAAGTCACCACCAAGGGTTACTCTGCCCCTGCTGTGTACTCCATCCTCGGCATCAGCGTGACTCCGCTGCATTACTACGGTGATGTCACCAAATACGATTATGCCAACAACAAGTTTGGCTTCGATTTTGGCGACCTGTCCAAGCAGCTGAGCCTGACTGCGACCCCGATGGGCGCTGGCCCGTACAAGTTCGTCAAGTACGAAAACAAGACCGTGTACTTCGAGGCCAACGAGTACTACTATCGCGGCTGCCCGAAGATCAAAGAGATTCAGTTCAAGGAAACTGTTTCCTCTGAAGTCGCCTCTGGTGTCCAGACTGGCACCATCGATGCTGGCGAACTGACTGGTTCCCGCGCTCGCTTCCAGGAAGTTGCTTCCTATAACAGCAACGGTGAAATCACCGGCGACAAGATCACCACGAGCAAGGTGGATAACCTGGGCTATGGTTATATCGGTATCAATGCCGATACCGTCAATGTTGCTGGTGAACCCGGCTCTGAGGCCTCCAAGAACCTGCGCAAGGGTCTTGCGACCATTCTGGCGGTACACCGCGATGTTGCCATTGACAGCTACTACGGCGAAGCTGCTTCGGTCATCAATTACCCGATCTCCAACACCTCTTGGGCAGCCCCGCAGCCGACTGATGAGGATTACAAGGTCGCGTTCTCCACGGACGTGAACGGCGATCCTATCTACACTGCGGATATGACCCCTGAGCAGAAGTATGCAGCCGCCGAAGCTGCAGCACTGGCTTACTTCGAAGCTGCTGGTTTCACGGTTGAAAACGGCAAGCTCACCGCGGCTCCTGAAGGCGCGAAGCTGAGCTACGAAGTCATCGTGCCTGGCGGTGGTTCGGGTGAACACCCTGCATTTGCCATCCTGACTGCGGCACAGACTTCTCTGGCCAAGATTGGTATGGAACTCAAGATCAATGACCCGGCTGATACCAACATCCTGTGGGATTCCCTGGATGCTGGTACGCAGGAACTCTGGGCCGCTGCCTGGGGTGCCACGATTGACCCCGACATGTACCAGGTCTACCACAGCTCCGGTGTTGTGGGTGAGGGTGGCTCTGACTCGAACCACTATCACATCCGCGATACTCAGCTGGATCAACTCATTGTCGATGCCCGCAAGAGCGATGATCAGAACTACCGCAAGGCGATCTACAAGCAGGCACTTGACATCATCATGGATTGGGCCGTCGAAATTCCGACCTACCAACGCCAGAACTGCGTCATCTTCAGCACTGAGCGTGTCAACATTGATACCCTCACTCCGGATATCACCACCTTCTGGGGCTGGCTGAATGACATCGAACTCGTTGAAATGCGGTAATTTCGGGTGGTCTGGATAAGCCTTGACTAAAGAAGATGAGCCCACCTTCGGGTGGGCTCATCGGTTCTGCCTCTGAACTGGATCTACCCGGAGAAATACTTTCGTGATTAGAATGTGGGGTTGCCATGCGTAGTTTTATCTTAAGGAGACTGATTCTTGGCCTGTTTATCACGTTCTTCGGAGCGATGGTTGTATATACCGTCATCCGAAGTCTACCAACCTCCTACGTCGAGACGATTGCCAGGCAGAGAGCCAGTAATCCTTTAAGCACCAAGACTTACCAGGAATGGTTAGATCAACTGAACGCAGTATATAAACTGGATGTTGGCATTATTCCTGGCTTTTTTGGCTGGCTTGGAAATGCTGTTCAGGGTGAATTCGGCGAATCCTGGCACTTTGGCATACCGGTCACGCAAAAATTCTCACAGGTGATCTGGTATTCGTTGATCATTAACATCATCACATTGTTTGTCGAATTCTTTATCGCCATACCATTGGGGATTTTGGCGGCAAGAAAACAATACAGCCGGACAGATTACGCCATTACAGTATTTGCGCTGATGGGCATTTCGCTGCCAACATTTTTCCTTGCCACGATCTTAAAATATGTGTTTTCAATCAAGTTGGGCTGGTTTGATCTGTATGGATTAACTGGGCGGTACTTTACTTCGATGACGCCGTCGCAGCAAATTCTGGATATTGGTTATCACATGGTTCTGCCCATTGTAACGCTGACGATGCTTTCCATCGGCGGTCTGATGCGTTATACCCGCACGAACATGCTGGAAGTCCTCAATTCGGATTACATCCGAACCGCACGTGCGAAAGGCCTTTCAGAAAAGGTTGTCATCAACAAGCACGCCTTCCGCAACACCCTCATTCCGCTGGTTTCTTACATGAGTTATTTGCTGCCCTCGATGTTTGGCGGCGCTTTGATTACTGAAACGCTGTTCCAAATTCCGGGCATTGGCTATGTTTCCTACACGGCAATCGTCCGCGGCGACATCCCCTTTGCAATGTTCTATACAACATTTCTCATTGTACTCACGCAGATCAGTCTTATCCTTGCGGACATCATGTACGCAGTGGTTGATCCACGTGTGAGAGCGAATTGATGGTGGTGGTCAATGATTGACAACGAAAAACCCAATCTGGATGTTGAACAAGAAGCCGTCCGCGCTGAAGAGCAGGTTGAAGAGATGCATCTGGATGATGCACGCCGTGTTAAGGTGCTTTCTCCGGGTATGCTCGTATTCAAACGGTTCATCCGCAATCGGCTGGCAGTAATTGGCTTGGGCATCTTGCTGGTCATGTTTGTCTTCTCATTTTTTGGCCCATTGTTTTCGTCTTACGGCCAAACGCAGGTTTTTAAGGGAATTGGCAGCATGTCCAAGGAGTATGCCAGCGCTGTATATAATCAGGAATTGCGCTATACGGTTGCTGAAGGTGAGAATTTTGGCAGTGCTGAGCGGGCGCAGTTCCTCCTGGCGCTGGGGAAAAAAGCGGACACTTTTACCGTCGGCAGCGATATCTATTACATAACCACCGAAGGTGAGTCTGTTTACCGTATCCTGCAGCTGGATCCGCAGGTGGAAGTGATGCGTGGAATTTACAAGCCGTTGGTGGGCGATAAGGTTTCGGATGAACTGAAGAAAGCCTATGAACTGGCGGTGAAAAAAGAGCAAAAGGCCTTTGAACTTAACGGCATTACGTATCGTATCACGCAAAAGAATAAGGCCTCGATCATTTCCACTGAACACGATGTTGCTCTGGCGATGTTGCTGGTTTACGATGCGTACAACCCGGCAAATTCCGATATGGTTGCTTCATATGATTTCCGGTTGCTTAGCAGCCGGGCCATTGGACAGGAAAAGAAAGCTTTTTCTGTGGGCAGCCAGCTTTTCACGATTCGTTATGAGGATGGTCACACAACCATACTCGACTCTCAAAGCCAACCCTATGCAGAGGTTTCCAATATTATTGTCCGGCCGTTAGATCAATCGGAATTTCTGACGGTTGATTTTAAGGCTACTATTCGCCAGGCAATTGATGATCGTCTTGCGAAGTTTTCCTATACAAATGAAAAAGGCGAAACGATTGACTATACAATCGTTCGGGTTAACAACACCTTCAATATTAAGCGTGAAACACCGACGGAATTGATCCGTACCTTTGAGGCTCCGTCTGCGGAACATCCTCTAGGGTTGGATAACAACGGTATGGACGTGATGACCCGCTTAATGTATGGCGGCCGGGTTTCATTGATGGTCGGTTTTGTGGTTATCTTCCTGGAAGTTTTTATCGGTGTGATCGTTGGCGGTATTTCTGGTTATTTTGGCGGAGCAGTGGATACAGCCCTGATGCGTTTTGTGGATCTGTTCAACAGCATTCCGTTCTATCCGATGGTGCTCATCTTTGGCTCGGTGATGGATGCCCTGGAGGTTGATCCAATGGTGCGCATCTTCCTGTTGATGGCGGTCCTGGGCTTGCTGGGGTGGACGGGGGTTGCCCGTATTGTGCGCGGGCAGATCCTCTCGCTGCGTGAACAGGATTTCATGATTGCGACCGAAGCCACCGGTATTCGCACCAGCCGCCGAATTTTCCGACATTTGGTTCCAAACGTGATGCCGCTGTTAATCGTGCAGGCAACGGCTGGCCTTGGCGGCATCATCATTACCGAGGCGACGCTGGGCTTCCTTGGCCTGGGGATTAAGTATCCGTTGGCCTCCTGGGGCTCGATCATCAATGTGGCTTCAGATGCATTCGTTATGACCAATTACTGGTTCATGTGGATCCCGGCGGGTATGCTGATCCTCCTGACCGTGCTCGGCTTCAATTTTGTGGGCGATGGGCTTCGGGATGCTTACGATCCGAAGATGAAAAGGTAGGTGATTTACGATGGCACAGGCAAACAAATCACTGGTTGACTGGATCAAATCGAAAACCAGGTCAAAAGACAGCAACCATATCTCTGCACGCGAAGTTGCGCGGATCTCACGGGAAAATCGCCGGATCACCGATGCGCTTGAAAAACAGCGCAATCGGAAGAATGTTCCCGAAAGCGAATACCTGACCAAAATGAAGAATCCCGATAATGTGGTGGAGTTTGACGATCTGCACACCTATTTCTTCACCGATATCGGTACGGTAAAGGCGGTTGACGGCGTCACTTTTGAAATTCCAAAAGGCAAAACGGTTGGCGTGGTAGGCGAATCGGGCTGCGGAAAATCGGTCACTTCGCTTTCTTTGATGCAGCTTGTGCAGCGGCCGCAGGGACAGATCGTCAAAGGCGCCATCCGGTTCGATACGGGGCAGAAGGTTTATGATATTGCCAAAACGCCCACCGATGTGATGGAGACCATTCGCGGCAGCCAGGTTTCGATGATTTTCCAGGAACCGATGACCAGCTTAAACCCGGTTTTCCGCGCCGGTGAGCAGATTGATGAGGTCATCAAACTGCACAACCCAACCATGACAGACGAGCAGGTGAAGGAAGTTTCGCTTCGAATGATTGATATGGTGGGCATTGCCAATAATACTGGCGTCTATCAAATGTATCCCCACCAGCTTTCAGGCGGCATGCGGCAGCGCATCATGATTGCCATGGCGCTGGCCTGCACGCCCAAATTGATCATCGCTGACGAACCGACCACGGCATTGGATGTGACCATTCAGGCGCAAATTCTCGACCTGCTCCGGAACCTGAAAAACAAGATCAACTCAAGCATCATGCTCATCACGCATGACCTGGGCGTGATTGCTGAAATGGCTGATTACGTGGTGGTGATGTACGCCGGGCGCATCGTTGAGAAGGGTACGGCAGATGAAGTCTTTCACAATCCGCTGCATCCCTATACCGTTGGTTTGATGGCTTCCAAGCCGGTGATCAACCGCTCGGTCGATCGTCTCTATAGCATTCCTGGCAGCGTTCCGAATCCCATCAACATGCCCAACTACTGCTACTTCAAAGACCGCTGCGAACGGCGCATGTCTGTTTGCAATGGCGCTTACCCCCAGGAAATTTACGTTTCAAAGACGCACATGGTGACTTGTTATCACTACGTTGATGCCCAAACGGGAGCCTAAGAATGGTAGAAAAACAACCCGAAACAAGCACTCAAAGCTCCGATTTTGTCCTTGAGGTCAAGAACCTCAAGCAGTATTTCCCAATTAAGGCCGGCTTGATGCAGCGCGTTGTTGGATACGTGAAAGCTGTTGATGGTATCAGTTTTGCGATCCGGCGCGGCAAGACCATGGGCCTGGTTGGAGAATCTGGTTGCGGAAAGACGACCGTAGGAAAGACAATCTTGCGCCTCAACCAAAAGACCAGCGGCGAGGTTCTATTCAACGGGAAAGAAGTATTTTCGTTGAATAAAGAAGAATTGCGCGCTATGCGCCCAAAGATGCAGATTATCTTCCAGGATCCCTATTCGAGCCTCTCGCCGCGCTTGCCTGTCAGTGAAATCATCGGTGAGGCGGTGAAAGAGCACAGCATTGTGCCCGACAGCGAGTATGACAACCACCTGGATTACATCATGAAGGCATGCGGCCTGGAACCGTACCACAAGGACCGCTATCCGCACGAGTTTTCCGGCGGGCAGCGTCAGCGCATTTGCATTGCGCGCGCGCTTGCACTCAATCCAGACTTCGTGGTTTGCGACGAGCCGGTTTCGGCACTCGATGTTTCGATCCAGGCTCAGATTATCAACCTGCTCAAGGATTTGCAGGATAAATTTAAACTTACCTACCTGTTCATCTCGCACGACCTTTCGGTGGTGGAGCATATCTCGGATGATGTGGGTGTGATGTACCTGGGCGACCTGGTTGAGTACGGCAGCAAAAATCACATCTTCAAGAATCCCCTGCATCCTTACACCCAGGCACTGCTCAGTGCGGCACCGATCCCTGATCCATCGGCAAAGATGAACCGGATCATTCTGGAAGGCAGCATCCCTTCACCTGCCAACCCGCCGGCCGGCTGCAAGTTCCACACGCGCTGTCGCGAGTGCATGGAAATCTGCAAGACTGTTCCGCCGCAGGTTCGTGAAGTTGAACCTGGGCACAGGGTTGTCTGCCATCTGTATAATTGAGAAAGTAAGGAAACAGGCTGATGAATAAGCAACCGGCCCAATACGAAGACGATGACGGCCGCACCATCTGCAACATGGATGTGGATGGCATGCCCTGGCATGACAAACGCGTTCGCCGTGAGGAAAAGGCTGCAGCACGTAAGGCAGTCCCCCAGGGCGAGCAGATGACGCGGACTGAAGCGCGCATTTTTACCTGGTATGCAGTGCTGGCTGGATTGTTGGTTGCGTTTGTCTTCTCGGTGGTTTGGGTTCTGTTTATCCTGTTTTGCACGCAGGTCTGGTTCCGTTAGCACAGGTACCAATTGTTTTGCATGAAAAAAGCACCAGGCAACTGGTGCTTTTTGCTTAACAGAGCCCTGCCGGGTGATCCCTGTTGATGACTTGTTACCCAAATCTTGGTTCGATTATACGTCGATGCCAAAAACGCTGCGAACCAGCAATCCGACCAGGAAGGAGAAGGCAGCTACCCCCATGCTAATACCGAGCATCTCGAGGAACCGCTGCTTGAATGGCAGCTCTTTGGCCACCGATACGTAAAAATTGAAACCCAGGATGATCAGAATGGCGATGACTAACGTGACCGCTAAACTGATGAAGATGCCGGAATTCGTTTGCGGGATCAACAGGTAGGGCAGAATCAGCAAAACCACTGTGATGAGATAAGCCACGCCTGTGTAAATGGCAGACCGGCCGGCTTTGGCATCGTTATCAGCGCGTGCCGAAAGAAATTCTGAGGCAGCCATGGAAAAGGCGGCTGCGATGCCTGTGATCAAACCACTGATGGCCACCAGCTTGCCGTTTTGCAGTGCCAGGGTCAAACCAGCCAGCGTGCCGGTCAATTCCACCAGCGCGTCATTTAATCCCAACACAATTGAGCCAACATAGGAAAGAAATTCCTCTTGGATCATTGCTGCCAGGGCGGCTTCGTGTTCTTCCTCTTCCTTGCCCAACTTCGCCGCGCCTGGAATGACGGCGTCGAATTCTTCATATTCTTTAGCACCCACGGATTCGGCTTTTTCGATTAGCTTGATGGAAAACGTCAACCCCAACAGGCGTGCCATGAGCATGAAAAAGAAAATTTGAATCTGGTTGGGTTGCACTTCCACCTGGCTTATTTTTTTCCAGAATTGGTAGTGATTCATTTCGGTCGCAGCCATGTCGCGGATCACCTGCGCGTTATGCACATCCTTGATCGTGTTGGCCAGCTGTGAATACAGGTGATAGTTGGTGATCTCTTCTTTTTGAAAGGCGATCACTTTGTTTTTTTGCCAGTCTTCCATACAATTTCTCCCCAGTGATTTGCGCCGATCTTTCCGTTAAATAAATCGTTTTGGAATGAACGGCGGTTGCATGATATTTTTTGCGTACATTGTATATGATGATATCACCAATTCCGCTGAAGCGGAATCAAAACTTTGTGATAATGCCGTTAGTTTGCAGGAATCGAAAAAAACGGCTGCGCACAGTCAAAATTCGTGTCTGATAAATTACCACTAATTATTCCTAGAAAGGGAAATGGTACTGCCAGAGTCCCAACTCGGATTGCAGAAACTTAATTTCCTTTTGCAGGTTAGGAATCACCGGCACGCCTTCCAGACGGATGCGCTGCTCGTTGTCAAATTCTTTTTCGCCCGCGGTGTAAATGCGACCCCGGCCGGGGGCTTTCTTTGAGGCGCGCAATTCACGCAGGATCTGCCCGGTGGTGTGTTTGAAATCTTCCAGCGGGCAAAAATGCTCAATGTCGATGGCCATAAAGAAATGACCCAGGCGGAAAGGTTGCTTGCTGCCATCGGCTGCAATGCCGGTCAAGCCGTAGAGGAATGCGCCAGTTTGCAGCGAGGCCGAGAGGATTTCTACCATCGTACCCAGACCGTAGCCTTTGTAACCGGCCAGGGTCTCGCCCTCGCCGCCCAGCGGCAGGAACGCTGCCGTGCCCTTGTCCAGCCCGGCCATCACCTCAGCCGGGTCGGTGATGGACTGGTTGTCCTGGTTGATCACCCAGCCGGCGGGGATGGGCAGTTCCTGGCGGACCTTGACCTCGATCTTACCGCGCTGCGAGATGGGCGTCGAACCGTCATAGAGAAACGGGCAGTCCTCGTCGGTCGGCGCGCCAAAGGCGATCGGGTTGGTACCCAGCATGGGCTGCACGCCAAACGTGGGGGCAGTGGCCGGGCGGGCGTTGGTGAAGGCCATGCCAATCATGCCGGCCTTGACTGCCATCAACGGATAGTAGCCAGCGATGCCGAAGTGGGTGGAATTGCGCACGGCCACCGACCCCATGCCGTAGGCCCGAGCCTTTTCAATGGCCATTTGCATGGCTTTGTGTGCCACCACCATGCCCATGCCGTGGTGACCGTCCAGCACGGCCGTGGTGGGTCCTTCGCGGACAATTTCGATCTCGGTGATGACCTTATGCTGGCCGGCCTTGATGCGGTCGTAGTAGTACTTCAGCCGTCCGATGCCGTGCGATTCGATGCCGCGCAAATCGGAGGCAATGATGACGTCTGTGCAGATCTTGGCGTCCTGCGGTGGAACGCCGAGCGCCAGGAGTACATCCTGAATGAACCGGCGTAGCTCATCAATGGGAAGATGAGGGATGTTGTTTGCCATTGGAATCCTCTGCAATTTTTGGAAGTTCACTTCAATGAAATCGGGGATTGAGTGTGTCGTTCAAGCCGTCGCCGATCAGGTTCCAGCCAATGCCAAAAGCAATCAATGCCAGGGTGACCGGCAGGAATACCCACCAGTAGGTGAAAATGCCGCCCTGGCTGTAAATCCAATCGCGGCCGTATACCAGCACGGTTGCCCACGGTGCACCTTTGCCAAAGCCGATGAAGACAAATGTCGCCTGTAGAATGACCATTCCAGCAATATCGCGGGCTGCCAGGACAAAGATAGGCGAGATGGCGTTCGGCAACAGGTGTTTGAAGATAATGCGAAAATGGCGGGCGCCGACAGCGCGGGCAGCTTCCACATATTCTGTTTTCTTGATCCTCAACACCATCGTGTTCATCATGCGTGCATAGGGCATCCAGGAAAGTAGAAGAAGGGCAATCAATACCGGATCCAGGTCGAGCAGAAAGTTCATCATTCCGGGAAAATTATTCGGATCGAAGATCACCTCACCTGATGGCAACTGTAGAATAGCGCCCTGGGTATAAATGCGTATACCTCCATTGTAAAGCGCGATGGAAATGAGCTGTTGCACAAGCACAATGGCGGCGATGATTGGAAAGGAAAGCAGCGCATCGGTGAGACGCATGAAAAAGCTGTTGACAAAGCCGCCAAAATAGGCGCTGACCATGCCGATGATGGTTCCGATGATGGCGCTGATGAGCGTTACGCTCAGTCCGAACAGGAGCGCTGAGCGGCTGCCCCAAACCAGGGCATGGTAAACGCTTGCCTGGTTGGAAAGCGTGCCCAGTGGCGCAGCCTTGCTGGGCGGCTGGGGCATTCGTAGTGTGGCGCGGCCGATGATTTTCATTGGCCCCGGATGCTTTGGATCGGGGGGTGAAAGCAATGGGGCAGCGACTGCAGCCACCACAAATATCAGCACCAGGAACAGGCCAACCCAATTCTGCCATCGGGAGAAGAAGCGCTGAGCGGATCGCATGCTAGACCTTTTCCCGGATGCGCGGATCCAGGCCGTATTGGATCAAGTCCAGGATGGACATAAGGAGCAACACAAGGATGATACTGAAAATTGCGAAGCCCAACGCAGCCGGTGCATCAGGTATATTGTTCATGCTGCGCAAGGCGATATAGGATACGCCCGGATAATTAAAAATGATTTCGATGACAAATATGCCGGTCATCAGCGATGCCGCAGAAACCATGCTGCTGGCGAACGCCGGTGAAATGACGTTGCGAAACATATGCGTCCAGACAACCCGGCTCTCGGGTACGCCGCGCGCCCTGGCAGCCGTGACATAATCGAGGTGCAATTCTTCGACCATGGAGGCGCGGGTGATGCGGCCCAATGTGGCCCACTGGGCCACGGCCAGCGTGATGACCGGCATGGCCAGGTGGCGCAGCGCATCCAGCGTGATATCCGGGCGGCCGTTTAGCAGCCCGTCGATGGTCAACAAGCCGGTCACCTGGCGAAAGTCGTCTGATTTGATGAATAAACTGTGGGCTGAACTGATCCGTTCAGGTGCAAACCAATGCAAATTGATGTAAAAGAACGCCATCATCAGGATGGCAAGGATGAACGGCGGCAATGAAGTGGCAATGAAGGCAGATACACGAAAGGAATGGTCGCTAAATTTGTGCTGCTTTGAGCCTGCAATGACGCCGCTGATCAATCCGAGTGGAAGGTAGGCAAGAATGGAAAACAGGATGACCTCGACGGTGGCCGGGGTACGGCGGGCAACCGCAGTGAGCACATCCTCCTGCAGGGTGGGACTGTAGCCCCAGCTGCCCTGCACCAGGTTGGTGATCCAAAAGAAGTATTGCACCGGGAAGGGGTCGTTCAGGTGATAGCGTTCGATATTTCGCTCGAGCATCGCCTGGTATTGCGCTTCGGTCATGCGCGGCGAGAAGTTTTTGGGCATGTAGAGCTCGGCACGCGTTTCTGCCGGTGTCAACATCACGGTTGCATAGAGCAACGCTGTAGTGATGAACAACGTCAGCAGAATCGAGAAAAGGCGTCGGACCAGATGGCGAAGGAAGGGCAGCATAATCGATTGGGATCGAACAAGTTTTGGGGATTCGAAAGCAGCCTATAGGCTTGCGTATTGTATCACGTAACCCGCTTGCCAGATTGCTGGTTGCAGCGAATGCAAGGCCAGTCTTTTTGGCAGAATAGCTGCGGTTTTTCAACGCACCCTTGGCCAGGCTGTGCTATGATTCATTGCAGGAGAAACCATATGCGTCCTGATTGGGATTCATACTTCATTAAAATAGCTTATGCTGTATCCGAGCGCAGCACCTGCGACCGCGCGTTTGTGGGCTGCGTGCTGGTGCTGGATAAACGCATCCTCACCACCGGCTTCAACGGCTCGCCTGCCGGGCAGCCGCACTGTGACGAAAAAGGCCACCTGCTGGTGGATGGCCACTGCGTGCGCACGATCCATGCTGAAACCAATGCTATCATTCAAGCCGCGCTGCACGGCGTCTCCACACGAGGCAGCACCTGTTACGTGACGCATTTCCCGTGCATCAACTGTTCAAAAGCGCTGATCAACGCCGGCATCACGCGCCTGGTGTATCATGTGGCCTACCGGATCGACGAAAACGCGTTGGAGTTCCTGCGTGCGGCGAATATCGAAATTATCCAGGCCAGGTACGATCCAATGGCAGCGGCTCGGACGGACAGCGCGCTGCAGTCGCAGCCTGGAGCCGATATTATTTCATAGTTGGCCTGACTCCTATTCCAAAATCTCCTGGACCCTTGCATGCGCAAAACCAGCCTGCCTGTCAGCATCACCAGCAATGCCCTCGTTGTCGTCAGGTGATCTGCTCGACGGTGTAGTTTTCACGCAGGTACTGCCCTGGGGAGCCGCTTGCGGATTTCCTGGAGCAGGTGGCTGAAGGCAACGCCTTCTTCATCCTGGCGCGCCAGGATGATCTTTGTGACCTTGTGGATGGTACTGGGTTTGGGTTCCATCTGTGCCAGGAAACGCTGCGCATAGTCTTCTAATTGTTGCAGCAGCACAGGGCTGGCTATTCTGACCGAGATTCTGCCAAAGGCGGGATCGATGGTGACCAAATTGTGCCGCTGGTTGAACAATACCGGGCAGCCAAAAACGCGCAAGTATTCGACTGTCGTTTCAGACTTTGGATAAATGAACGTCACCTGGAGCGGGTTGAGCGGGAAGCCGGAAAGGTTGCGCATGATGCGCACGCTGCTGGCAAAGGTGGCCTCGAAACAATGGCGGGTCATATGATGTGCGCGCGTCTGGCGATCGGACGCTGGATGGATCGATGCCAATCGACCGCAGGAAGGCATCAATGTCCGCTTCAAGCCCGGTCAGGTAGAGAAACATCTGTTCATGAACCGAGGATGATACAGTGATGGGCTCGTAAGCGAAAGAATCTTGCAGCATGCCCCCTGTGATAGCTTTATTTGCGCCGATCGTCCCAAACTTTGCAGAAAAGGTCGTTGGCAGACCGCGCGGAACGGGCTATGATCAAGATGCGAATTATTGGATCCGTAAGCCGGTTTTGTATGGACGAAGGGATTTTCACATGGAACAATTTTCACGCTTCTTTTTACCCGGCGGTTTGTTTATTCTCACGCTGGCCAGCGGTTTGTGGGTTAGCCATTCTGGCAGACCGCTCAGCACCGTTTTGGTCACGCTGCACAAACTGATTGCCCTGGGCAGCGTGATTGCGCTTGGCATCCAGTTTGCGCGGCTGATGAAGATCGCGACGCCAACACTGGCCGTGGCCATGCTGGCAATCGCCGCGGTGAGCGCGCTGGCTTTGTTTGCCACGGGCGCGCTGCTCAGCCAACCCAGGCCGGCTGCATTGTTGGTTTTGCGAATTCACCAGGTTGCACCGCTGCTGCTGCTCGTCAGCGCTGTTGCCAGCCTGGTTTTGTTTCAGCGTTAATTTGCAACCCTGATATTTGAAAGAACAAGGGAACGAACCATGAACGGAAAAATTTTAGTCGCATTTGCATCCAAATACGGCTCGACGCGCGAGGTGGCCGAAGCGGTTGCGGAGAGCCTGCGCACCGCCGGCGCAGAGGTGGAATTGCTCCCGGTGGGCAAGGTCAAATCGCTCGAACCCTACCGTGCGGTGGTGCTGGGAGCCCCATTGTATATTTATCATCTTCTCAAAGATGCCCAGCGCTTCCTGGCACGCCATCAGGCTGGTCTGTCGAATCGGCCAGTGGCTTTTTTTGTCCTTGGCCCCACCGAAAAGAACGAGTCGGGCTGGAAAGAAGCACGCGCCATGCTGGATAAGGAACTGGGGAATTATCCCTGGTTGAAACCGGCTGCCCTGGAGCTTTTTGGCGGCAAACTGGATCCCTCCAGCTTCCGCTTCCCCGACAGCCTGCTGGCCAGCTTTCCGGCCAGCCCGCTGCACAACGCGCCGGCCAGCGACGCGCGCGACTGGGATGCCATTCGCGCCTGGGCGGATGGCCTGCCCGCGCGGCTGGGGCTACAGAATTAGGCCAATCGCAGCGCGCTCATTCGGCAATCATTAGGATATCGCTGGTCCCACGTTCCTGGTTCCGGCTGGGTGGATTGTTCAGTCTGGCGATCTGCAAAGTGCTGGTCAACGCGCAGGGTGGGGATTTTTCGGCTCATTCAGCCGGCAAGGATCAGGGCACAACGATGAACCTTGCCGGCTGATGCGGTTTCAATCGCGTGATATGCCAAGGAGCAGAATCTCCCTGCTCGACATAGTAGCAAACGCAAAACACCCTATCCGGGGTATAATCCTGTCCTGGATCACCTCGGTGATCGCTGCACAGGTAATTGCCCTGTGGCGGAAATTATTTTACATCAAGGAAGTAAAGCATTTATGGCTGAATCAAAAACCATGCAGCGTGAAAATAACCAGGTGCTCGGCTGGGTCGTCCGCCTGTTAAAAGGCATCCTGATTGGCGTCGGTTTCATTACGCCCGGGCTATCGGGCGGCGTGCTGGCGGTGGTGTTTGGCCTGTACGAACCCCTGATGCGTTTTTTGGGCAACCTGCGCAATAAATTCTTGCAAAACCTGCGCTTTTTCCTGCCGGTGGGTATCGGCCTTGCGATCGGGGTGGTCTTTTTCTCGGCGGTGGTGGATTACGCCTTCACCCATTTCGCCGCGCAGTTCACCTGGTTATTTATCGGCTTCATCTCCGGCACCTTTCCGTCGTTGATCAAAACGGCCGGCGAGCAGGGCCGCACAAAATGGCACTGGGTGATGCTTGCCGGGGTTGCCGCGGGCATGTTCTTCTTTCTGCGCTGGTTGGAAACGGTCAACAATGTCACGGTTGCGCCCAGCTTTGGCGCGTGGTTGATGAGCGGGGCGTTGATCGGCCTGGGCGTGATCGTTCCCGGCATGAGCCCGTCGAATTTCCTCATCTATATGGGCCTGTACCAGCAGATGGCAGCCGGCATCAAAGACCTGGATTTTGGCGTGATCATCCCGCTTGGGTTGGGCGGATTGGTTTGCGTGCTGGCGCTCTCCAGGCTGGCGGCCGGGCTGTTCAAGAAGTTCCACGCGGGCATGTATCACATCATCATCGGCATCGTGGTGGGCTCCACGCTGGCGATCATCCCGGGCGGCGTCAGCGGCTGGACGATCGCGGTGTGCGCGCTGCTATTTGTGCTCGGCGCGGCGGCTTCATATGCCTTAGCGAAGCTGGATGAGAGATATCCGCACGAATCGCTGTTTTAGCTATTGCTTTGTTGAAAATGTCAGTGCCGCCTGAAATGGCGGCACTTTTTCCATAAAAATCAATTTGCCTGTCAATTTTTTTTGAGGCGGCAGGTCGCGCTGCTGGTCATTGACTGGCCTTGGGATTGCAAGGAGCAAAAGTAAAAGTTGCCCTCCACGCCGGAGTGACGAGGAGGGCTTGGGACCAATAATCAGGGGTGTGAAAGATTATTGGCTCAGATAGGTTTCTTCGAGCATGATGCCGGATTGGAAACTCAGGAAGCCAGGCAGCGGGTCAAAACCGACCAGGTTGACATCAGCCGCATAAGCCTGCGAGCGCCACATCAGGTACACGAGGGGTGAGAGTTCCAGGGCGCGTTCCTGCAGTTCGTAGTAGATAGCTTTGCGCGCTTCGGGATCGATCACCCGGCGGCCTTCGGCCAGAAGTTCATCGATGCGGGCATCCTTGAAGCCGGGGGCGCTGTTCAGGCGGCCTTCATCGCTGCTCTCGTAGAAATCGCTTAGGTAGTCGGGGTCGGAAATGTCGCCAGCTGTGCCCACCACTACGAAGTCATGATCGCCATTGAGTGTCTTTTCCTGGCGGGTTGCCCAATCGGGCAGATCCAGTTCTACTTCGATGCCGATCTTCTTAAGCTCAGCCTGAACTGCAATGGCCGTATCCTGATGGAAGGCATATTGCGAGGTGGCCAGCAGGCGCACTTTGAAGCCGTCGGGATAGCCAGCCTGGGCAAGCAGATCTTTGGCTTTCTCGGGATCGTAAGTAAAGTAATTGGCGTATTCATCCTTGTAAGCTAGCGAGCTGGGCGGCACATTCATGCCGAAGATCGGTTCGCCAGCGCCGGAGAAAGCGGTGTTGATAACGGCCTGGCGGTCGATGGCATAGGCCACCGCCTGACGCACAAGCGGATTGCTGAAATATTGGTTGTTTGTGTTGAACACAAGTCCCATGAACGGACCAGTGCCGCCGAGCACCTTCAGGGAGCTGTCGGCGCTGAGCATTTCAAAGTCTTTCCACGGCACGTATTCGATTAAATCAACGTCGCCAGCCTGCAGGGCGGTAACACGGGTGTTGGCGTCCTTGTAGAATTCAAAGACGATTGATTCGGATTTGGGGAGGCCTTCCTTGTAATAGTTCGCGAACTTTTCGACCTTGATGTACTGGCCGCTGGCGAACTCCTTGAAGACGAACGGGCCGGCACCCATCGCGCTGACCGCCAGATCACCGCCAGCATCTACCCAGGCCTTGGAAACGATCACCGATTCGGGCAGGGCCAGGTAATCGAGGAAGGGGGCCATGGGTTGTTTGAGCGTGATGGTGACCGTCTTGGCGTCGGTGGCGGCAACTGCATCGATGACCGACATCTGCTTAAAGAAGGTGGCGCCAACATCCGGGTTGAGAATGCGCTCGATGCTGAATTTCACATCCTCGGCAGTGACCGGATCGCCGTTGTGGAAGACTGCATCGCGCAGGGTGAAGGTGTAAGTCAGACCATCTTCAGAGATCGCGTAATCAGCGGCCAATTCAGGGGTCAACACGCCGTCCTTGCCGTAGTTGAACAGGCCGCGGTAGATGGCTAGTTTGACGGCGCGCTGGGAGGTGCCCGCATTCACAGCGGGTTCCAGGGTTTTGGGCTCATCGGAAAGGCCGAAGATGAACTCGGTCGGGCCAGTCGGCGCGGCAGTCGGCGCTTCAACAACTGCTTCAGTGGGTACCGGAGCGCTGGTGGCGGCGCCTGCCTGGCTCTCAGTGGCCACAGGGGCTGACGGGGCACTGGTCGGGGCACTGGTCGGGGTCGCGGTGACGC